>Ga0182030_10018875_pt1 | contig 13183 bp, 15 predicted proteins | sample 812S3MmetaG_FD_121299 | JGI IMG/M metagenome (GOLD analysis project Ga0182030, IMG submission 121299) | Permafrost microbial communities from Stordalen Mire, Sweden - 812S3M metaG (Illumina Assembly) | ecosystem: Environmental > Terrestrial > Soil > Wetlands > Permafrost | place: Sweden... | reverse complement strand
TCGCCCTGCTCAGGACCGGGGTGTGAGGAACTCACAGGTGGCTTTCTTAGATTTTGAAAGAGGCTCGTCCAACGTTGCAAGCGGCAGCTTGAGCGCTTCGGCAAGGGCGACGTACCACGCGTCGTAACCAGTCATGTTGTGGCGCAGGTCCCAAATTCGCTCAGCAAATGGTTCGAACGAAAACAGCTCCATATCGAGCTGCATAAGATCTTCTTGCGCCGCGTTCGCCTCTGGCGTCGTGACAAGTTTTGCTCTCTCCAAACGACGAAATATGTTCGTCGCTTCGACAGGTGCCAGCTGAGGCGCATATAGCGAACCCCGTGCTAGAACCTTCTCTGCCCAAGCGCCTTGAGGGCCACTGTCAATGATCGCGGCCACTAGCACAGACGAATCTACAACAATACTCAACGCCGGTCAGCGTTTCTGTTGTCGAGAATCTGCTCTGACGAGATACGAGTTTGTGCGGCGCGCTTTCTCTTGCGCACCTGCCGCAGCCATGCGTCTATTGATGGACGCGCAGCCAGCCGCTCCAGCTCGGCGCGCAAGAATTCTTGCATCGACTTACCCTGCAATGCCGCGCGGGAAGCCAACTCGTCACGAACTTTCTCGGGAACGTCACGGATATTGATCTGGATCGCCATGCTTGCATAGTGCCAGCATTGCGGGTATCTTGCAAGCTTGTCAGCAGGAGGGAATTGCACCTCCCGACAGGCGGATTTTCAGCCCGCGACCGGGTGTTCCAGGGGTTTTCAGATTCCTGGCACAGAACTCCCGTGCTCGACCGCTTTCTTCTATGAACACCTTCACGTTTGAGGCGAGTCCAAGTGACCCGTACGATCTGTTGCTGATCATGATAGATCTGCTGGAGATCGTCGAAGATGAGGTCCGCGCTTGCCAATCTTCGGGGGTTGCATTCGGCTCTTTCGTCGCGCACCAGCCCGCTCGGAACTAGTGCCTTCCGGGGCTCTAAAAGGTTAACCTACGGTCGCGCGAATTATTCCAGGAAGAACGAATAGAAAGTTATGGATAACGACGAAACAAGTTCGGCTGGCGCCCGCGATGGGCCGCCAATTCTCCAGCCCCCCGACCAATTGGCGCCCGAGGGGGGTTGATCCGGGATGCCAGGAGTTTCCAACGCCGTATTTGTGAGCTACGCCTCGCAGGATGCCGAGGTGGCTCAGAGGATTTGTGAGGCGCTGCGCGGAGCCGGTATCGAGGTCTGGTTCGATAAGAGCGAGTTACGCGGCGGAGATGCGTGGGATCAGTCGATCCGCAGGCAGATCAAGAACTGCGCACTTTTCATTCCCGTAATCTCGCGCAATACCTACGCGCGAGCGGAGGGGTATTTCCGGCTCGAGTGGAAGCTCGCCGTCGACCGGTCGCACTTGATCATGGCCAACAAGGCCTTTCTGCTGCCTGTCGTTGTCGACGATACCGGTGATGATGATGAGCATGTCCCGGATAAATTCCGGGAACTGCAGTGGACCCGTTTGCCTGCCGGAGAGACGCCTCCTACCTTTGTGCAACGCGTCCAGCATCTGCTGTCGGACGAGATGGCTCCGGTGCAGGACCGCACCCGCTTCAGCGGTCGCGTTGTGAGCCCGGTCCCGGCGCTCGCCCTCGACCGACGTCGCCGACCGCAGAAACTGTGGTACGGAGGCATTGCGGCGACGCTCGTGTTGACACTCGGGTATCTCTGGATTGCGCGGTTCAACGGGGCAAAACCTATCGTTCAAAGCGCGGCGTCCATCGCAGTGCTGCCGCTCGCGAATGAAAGTGGAGAGCCGAGCCAGCAGTATTTCTCGGATGGCATCTCGGAGGACCTGATCACAGCGCTTGGGCAGTTTCCGGGACTGAAGGTCATCGGACGCAGTTCGTCCTTTCAATTCAGGGATTCGAAGGAGGACAGCCGCAGCATCGGGGCGAAGCTTGGAGTGACGCATCTGCTCGAAGGGAGCGTCCGCAAGGCCGGAGACATGATCCGGGTTAGCGCCGAGCTCATCGACACTGCCGATGGGACTCTGCAGTGGTCGGAACGCTACGATCGTCCCTACGAGAATCTCTTTGCCCTACAAGATCAAATTACGCGTGCGGTAGCCCAGGCGCTCCACGGGAAACTCCTGCCCGGTGTGCACACGGCGGAGCAAGATGACAGACCGCCAAACGGCAACCTCGATGCCTACAATGCCGTGCTGCAGGGCCGTTTCTTTCATGACCGTGAAACGGAAGCCGATCTGCGCAAGGCCATCGAGTACTTCACCCGCGCGACGGAGATCGACCCGAGCTACGCACTCGCATGGTGTGGGCTGGCTCAGTCCTGGGCTAGCCTCGGTGAAGGTTTTCTCGAGGGCGAAGCGGCGCAGGAGGCATACGGTATGGCACGCACGGCTATTGCGCGCGCGCTCAGCCTGGCTCCGAACATGGCGGCGGTGCATGTTGCTCGAGGCTCCCTCCTGCAGGTTACCGAATACAACTGGCGCGGAGCGCAAGCGGAGTTTCAGCGGGCTATCGAACTCGCACCGAATGACGGCTCCGTGAAGTTCGCGCTCGGGCTTCAACTCGCCGCGTTGGGCGAGGTTGAGCAGGCTGTCGGGCTCACCCGGGCGGCGCTCACCACCGAGCCGCTGCGTGCGCTTTGGTACAATTGGCTTGCGATCTATCTCTCGGGACTCAGCCGACTCGATGAGGCCGAACACGCAGTGCGCCGCGCCATCGAGCTGCAGCCGCATGCCGCCAGCTATCAGACGCAGCTCGCGATCATCGAGATCCAACGTGGCCACGCGCAAGAGGCTCTGGCTGTCGCACACCAGGTACCGCCTGGGTGGTTGCAGGACATCACACTCGCCCTAACGCAGCAGATCGGCAGCGACCAGAGTGCGGCCGACGCGGCACTAAACACGCTGATCGATAAGGATGCCGACGGCGCGGCCTATGAAATCGCGCAAGTTTACGCGTTGCGTAACGATGCGAAGTCGACCTTTGCGTGGCTCGATCGAGCCTGGCGCCAGCGCGAGGGCGGGGTCACAGGCCTGCTCTACGACCCATTCATCCTGCGCTACAAGGACGATCCGCGAATGGCGGCGTTCTGCAAGAAGGTGGGTCTGCCGACGCCGGCGGAAGTGGGGGCGCAAAACAAGAGCAAGTCGACCTAAAGTTTGAATAACCGTCGCGGACGCTGGAGCACTGTCTCGCTGGATGATACTCGCAGTTTCGATCTCGCACGAATTGGAATTAATCATCGCCTCATCGGCGACCGATTACAGATCCAAGCGACTTCTATCCTGTCTAGCGCTTCGCCTCCATTCTTGCGAGCATCATTATCAATCCACATGGTCATAGACGATGACTTCTCGAACCGTCACGGTCGCGATGCAGCCGGCCGACGTATTGCGCCAACGTGCGGTTTTACGATAGCCATGGCCATCACAAGAGAGACCTGAGTCGTCGAACTCTTTGCCAAATAGCGGCCAGTTGCCAGGACCAGTCGCTCGAAAATCTCTGCGACAAAATTCCGCCCGCTCTTTGGAACACTACTAGGCGCACAGCGCGACGCCCGCCCACATGTTACGCAGCAATTATTTCCCGCAATACTTCAGGCCGGCGTGCTGCAATTGCGATCAGCGAGCGTGCCGCACCCGAAGGTTGGCGTCTGCCTTGCTCCCATTCTGGGGGGACGACTGCCGGCCACCGGCTGACGAATTCGAGTATGCCACCCAGTCCCGTAGCCTCAAACCGCGCGGCCTCCCACTGCTGGCTGATCCAGTACGGTCCCCGAAGCGTCGGCTCACCTGCGCTGACATGGCGGACGGGCACGCGCAATTGCGCGGTGACCTGCTGGACCAAGGTCGACTTGCGCCCCTAGCGGGGACCGGCCATGATCTGTACGAACCGGCACGGCTTTTTGAGCCGCTCCGCGAGGGTGGCGCCTCGCGGGCGCTCGAATTCGATCTTATTTCCCTACGAATCGTGTAGGCGGCTGCCTGTTTACCCGTCCCATTGAGTATTTTTACTCAGTATATTGAGTAACGAAATACTGCGCAGACACGGCTTAAGCCGTCAAGTGGATACCGCCGGAACAAATTTTCGGTTCAGGAGTAAATGATCACGTTCGATCACCGCTGGCCAAATGCGGGCGGGCTCATCGTCCGCGCGATCCATCATCTCACCTGAAAATGCTCGTCCCCGCTGAGCTCGATGGAGCCCGCGAGCGGTGTCAGCACGATCGAGCCGGGGGCGGCGGCCGGGATGTCGAAGAACGGCTCGTCGGGCTCGGAATGAAGATACAGGTCGTCCTGCTCGGCGCCGCAGTTCGAGCAGTGATTCGCGAAATAGGCGTCCCCGGTGCTCGCCACGAGGACTTTCCGGTAGTGGGGCCATGCGCGAAGCTGGCGTGCGAGCGAGTCACTGAGGGCGCGCACATCGGAGACGGTGAACTCTCTCAAGGGATCGCCGAACACGACGCCACTCACGCAGTGGATGCAGATGACCTCGATGGCGACACCGCAATGTGGGCAGACGGTCGTCGCAGCGGCGACGTACGATTCGGTCGAGGTGATGTTGAATTCCTCGTCGTGATCTTCGTCCGGCAGCCACTTCGAATAGTGTGCCGACGGCTCGGCGGAGTCGATATACCAGCGCTTCGAGCCTGAGTCCCAAAGCGCGCCCAACGCCTCGGCTTCAGCCTTCTCTTCGGGGGGGACAAACAGGTAGGTTCGCGGCACGGTGGGTCCAATGTGCATCATTCTGACGCGCTCGGAGAAGACTGGGTAGTGGGATTGGCGGTCGCTTCGACTGAGGGTCCCTCTCGGCGAGAGGCGGCTTTCGGTGGGCGTCCGCGTCGGGGCTTGACGTCCAAGGCGGGCGCGGCCATCGCGGGCGGTGTGCTCGTCGAAGATGCGGAGGGCGCGGCGCTGGACGGGCTCGCGACGATGACGGGTTTTCGCGGGCGGACGGGCGCCACACCGGGCAGCGGGGTGAGCCGCACCACCTTCCAATCCGGGACGGAGGCGAGTTTCAGAAATCCCGACAGATCGCCGAGGCGCTCGATTTCCGAGGCCATGATGGCAGGCTCGATCTTAAGATGCTGACCGGTCGTGGTGGACCCGATGATCTCGGCGGCACTGCGCGTTCTGGAGATCGTTGTGTGCATGACCTCGCGTTGGCCGATGAGCTTCGATGCAAATTCCGACGTGCCTCCATGCTCGCTCGCAGAGCAGCGAAGGATCAGCGTGTTGCCGCAGTTCTCGACGATGGTCTCGGCGATGCCTTTGCCGTACGTGCCCGAGACCTGGGCGATCGACTGAAACCCCAGGATGCAGCGGCCGCCGAACTTGCGCAGCCGGGCGAGCGCATCCTTCAGCCCGTCGATCTCGCCCAGCGCGTCGAGCTCATCGATTACGAACCACAGTCGCTGGTCGCCCTCCTCCCGGTCCATGGCCTCGAAGATGCCGATCCGCATCCAGGCGGAAATCACCGAGCTCAAGGCCGCGATCTCGCCCGCCTTGTAGGGCAGAAACAGGACGCCGCCCCGGCTCCCCACGCCCCGGGCGGCGCCTTGTCGGACCCATTGCCGCACCGAGAAAGGCGGCGCCTGCTGCCGCGTGGTGTATTTGAGAGCTTCGACCGCCGAGCTCGTGATGGAGCGGATGGAACCGAACATCTTCTCGTTGCCCAGCTCGAGGAAGGGGCCGGCGGGGGTGCCGGTCAGCATGACTCGCAGTTCCTCGGTGGAGGCGCTCGTGACCAGCCGATAGAGCTCGGCGTCGTCGCGCGCCTCGGCGACGATGGCCTGCTGCACCACGGCACTGAAGAAGGTGCGCGCATACTGGCTCCACGTGCTGCTGTCCGATCCGCCGCCGTCCGGGATGAGTGAGCGCGCGAGCTGTTCCACGTCGTAGTCGTTGGTGATTTCCCCGAACAAGTCCCATTTGTGAGCTTCCCCATCGAAGGGATTCAAGATCACATCGCCGCGCGCGGCATCGTAAAAGCGGGCGAGATAGCCGCCGTCGGGATCGGCGATGATGGCGCGATCTCCCCGTGCGAGCGCCGCGGTCAACATTTCCCGGATGGCGGTGCTCTTACCGGTGCCCGTCGCGCCGATGAGTTTGAAGTGCTTGGTCTCATCGCGCGGGTCGATCGGAATACCGGCGAGCGTGATGCCGGCCGGGCGGCCGGCGGTCTTCGGAACAGCGCGGGACACGATGGCGCCGCGCCGATGCTTGGGTAGCGCCGATCGATCGTCCCGGGTGGCAAGCGCCTCGCCGAGCGAGTACCCGAATGCAGTGAACAGCACCAGACCGACCAAGATCCGCAGGATACCCACGACGGCGGTGCCCGCACCGGGCAGCCATCCAAACAGAAGCCACAAAATCAGTGCGCCGAGCAGCATGACGCCGATACCCGGCAGGGGCCAGAGGAAGTAGTGACTCCAGTGCGCGCGAAAACGGATGAGGCCCGCATAGGTCGAGACCGCGACCAGGAGGAAGCCGAGCTCGAAGCCGAGAAAGCCGTGAGTGAGCGCCAATAGGTGAGCGGTCATGCCAATATCCTCATGGACCAAAATCGTGATCGGGGTTGGTAATACGGCTCGGGCCAGCGACGGGAGCCGAGTCGGCCGTTCGATCGATCACGGGCCGTGCGCCTTGCGATGCTGCGGCCGAAGGTGAGCCGGGCGCCGTTTTTCCCAACTCACGCCAAGCGCGGGCCGCCTCCTCGGCGGTCGGGGCGGACGCATGATGGTGTCGGTACGTCTTCCAGTTCCTGGCCGACTGCGCGGCGGTCGCCCGAGGGGGCGGCGACAATGCGGCCGCGCGGCGCGCGGCCCGATACTCGCGCTGCTTGCGGTTCACCTCGTCGGCATTCGCCTGGCGCCACCGACGTTTTGCCTCGCGGACCGCTTCCGGATTGGCCTGCCGTCTCGCCCGCTCGGCCAGCCGACTGGATTCACGCCGCCGCGCTTCGCGCACGGGGTCCTGTCTCTCGACCACACGGCGTTCCTCGTAGCGCGCCCGCCGATGCGCATTGCGCTCCTCGCGGGATAGCGCGCCCCACGGGATTCGCTTCGGCTGCGCCTCGCGCTCCTTAAGTTCCTTGCTTGCGCGGTCCCGCAGCTCGGCCTTCTGGCGGTCGACGACCCGCGCCCGCTCACCGGGCGTCTGGCGCGCCTCCTCCCGCTCGCGGTGGCGCGCGCGGATCGCATCGCCCGCGGCGCTGGGGACGCCCCTCTTCCGCTCAGCGTAAAACACCTTCTCCGGGATCGAGGGCACCGGCTCCCGGTCAATGCCCTGCCGCTCGAGGCTGCGGTGATCGACGCTCGCCGCGAGACCGGCCCGGCGCAGCGATTCATTGGTCAGCTCGGCCCAGCGCTCGCGGATCCGAAGATATTCGTCGAGGGACGAGCCGGTCAGGCCGACCCGTCGCCGCTCCTGCCCGTTATGTTCGAGGTCCGTCCGCCTGCCAAAACCATCGGGGGTGACCTCACGGGTGGTCATCAACAGATGAGCGTGGTGATTGCGCGCATCAGCGCCCGGCCTTGGCTGATGGAGGCAGACATCGACGGCGCAGCGGTACTTGTCGGCGAGCTCGCCCGCGAACGAGCGGACGAGATCGGTACGCTGGGTCGAGCTCAGCTCCGGAGGGAGCAGGACGAGCAACTCCCGGGCGAGACGGGAATTGCGGCGAAGACCTGCGTGCTCCGCGGCGTTCCAGAGCACGGCGCGATCCTGCGTCCAGGCCATGTCGGGCCGGGCAGCGAGGTCTGCCGGAAGAACGACCTCCTTGTACGCGACATCGCGACGATCGGAACAGTCGTACACCTCGCTCGTGCGCTCATCGAGTATGCGCTCGCCCGCGCGGTAGGCCGCGGCCCGGGTGGCACGTGCGCCCTTACCCCGGGAGATGTGCTTGGTGCGGAGAAAATACGTGGCCATCGCGTCGGCTTCCCTGTGACGCTGTGCCAGGGGATTGTTGCGCAGGCGGCGGGAAAGCTCAAGGAAAGATAAATGGATCGACGTGCGATGGGCTGCGAGGTCGCCTTACGCGACGAGGTTTCGTTAGAATCAGCCATGGCGCTGGATGCGGGCGGGAGGGTCTATGCGGGCCGATGACACATTCTTCAGCATCGGCGATCATTTCAGGAATTTCGTCGAATCCCAGGTAAAGGAAGGCCGCTACAGCAACGCGAGCGAAGTCTTGCGAGCCGCGCTCAGGCTGCTCGAGGAGCAGGAAGCCAAAATGACCGCCCTGCGCGCCGCGCTCATCGACGGCGAGGAAAGCGGCCCATCGACGCCGTTTGATTTCGACGGTTTCATCGCGCGGAAACGGAACCAAGAGCGAGAGTTTCCATGACAGGCGCCTCGTCGGATCACGCAGCTCAATAGGGATTGGGCCAATTGGCAGGGAGACTCTTGCGCTAAGCGATTACGATTTCTCGCGGATCGAATTTTGGCGGGGACCGGCAACGATCTGTAAGAACCGTCGCGGCTCGACGAGCCGCTCGGCGAGGACGGCGCCTTGCGGGCGTTCAAATTTAGCCTTCTTTTTACTCGCCATACTGAGTCTACAAATCGGCGTTGCGCTCGGACCTTAAAGCAGCATTTGCATAACAGCGGCGGGAAACTCCTTGCCGGAAACCGCGCCGCCTTCCTGCACAGTAAACATGATGCCGTTGCCGTTGCTTTCCAACGAAACCCACGTACCGGCATTGCCAGCGGTGGGCTGCGGATTGCTTCCCGATTTGGGGCGCACTACTTTATAGCTCGCGGTTTTACCGTCTTGCAGGGTGAACGTCAGAACACCGCCCTGAATTCTTGCACCCGATCCGGTAAATCCCGCACCTCCAGAGAGGCCACCGGATGCCTGTTGGTTCTGACGGTTTTGCATCGCCTGACCCAAGAGCGCGGAAAGCCCGGCACTTTGATCGCCGACCAGAGCGCGACCCCCGTCTGGCTTCGGGGCGGGAGCCGGTCGTGCTTGCTCAGTCGGTTGCGGATTCGCCCGGTCCTGTGCGAGTTGTTGCTCTTTCGCCGGATCTCTCAGCGACGCCATAACAGTTTTTGGGATATCCGTAGAAATATTGTATTTAAGCGTAATGCTATTTTTGCTCAGGTTATATACGTAGATCTTTCCGTCTGACGGATTAGCAAGCCAAGACCCCTCGTCGTTATATCCCAGATAGGAGGCAGCCTGGTTGTTGCGATTCATGTGGCCTTTCAGCCGAATCATTGGAGTCGGGGAACCGCCAGAATAGGCGACTGAGATCTTGTCGGTTTCGAGTCCATTCAACGGAAGGTTCGGATCTGGCACGAGTCCTTTATATGTCGGTGAATCCGCCGAAGTAGTCGCATTTGCAATATGCGCTCCGCCGGCTATCGCGCCCAAAGCGATTGCGCTGAAGAGCGTGACCTCCGCGATCATGTGACGTTCCGTGCTGCGCATGACCTACCCCCGAATATTAGTGAACGTCTATCCTATTTCACAAACGAACGTTTGAGTACTGCGACACGCGCATTCGAGTGTCCCTGCGGTTTCGGCCATTGCCGCCCCGAGTTGCGCTCGCTAGTCCGGGGGCCGGAGGTGTCCTGATCGTCTGGAAGCTCGACCGGCCGGGCAGTTGCCAGTGCACTGTTAAGCTTCTTGCAACCCGCCGTGGAGCCCGATCAGACCAGTCAGGTTAAGCTGCTGCCTGCAGAGGGGTGACAAAACCTCCAACCATTCCAGCTCAGGGTGGTGTCAACGTGACGGAACCGTCGCGCGCGGTATTTCTAAGTTACGCCTCGCGGGATGCCGAGCCCGCGCGGCGCATTACTGAGGGGCTGCGTCAAGGTGGCATCGAGGTCTGGTTCGACCAAAGCGAGTTGCGCGGCGGGGACGTCTGGGATGCGAAGATCCGCGAACAGATCCGAGATTGTGCGCTCTTTGTTCCTCTGATCTCGGCGCACACACAAAGACGAACCGAGGGCTACTTCCGGCTCGAGTGGAAACTCGCGGTCGATCGCTCGCATTTGATGGCCTTCATATCAGGGCGACAACGTCCTCGGTGCTCAACCACAGGGAAGTTTGCACAAGGCCGCTCCTTTGCAGCCGTTGAATCAACTCGATGGGTGCCCACGGAGGATTCTGTTTTCGTGCGCGAAGTTCACGGAATGCGGAAACCGCGCGCTTCTCATGAAGGTCGACGAGATCCATGACGAAATCATCGGGGTGGATTACCTCGATCTGCAGGCGCTCCTTCAGATGGGCCACTGCAAAATCCGAAAGATTGAAGGTGACAATCGCATCCGCCTGCACCGCCATAGCTGCAGCGACCACGTGCCGATCTTTAACATGCACCGGTTCAAGGATCGCCGCTTCAGCGCATTCAAACTCGATGGCGGCGTCAGGGAACGCAGCGTCCATTGCAGTGGCAATGCGCTGCACCTGCGTCACGGTATTGCCGTGGAATGACCGTTCGCCGAGTCGTTCGGAGAGATTGCGCATCCATTCGGCGCGAATGCGTGCAGACCATTTGGGATTGAAGAATTCGTGACCAGCCAATGTCAGGAGAACATCTCGAACGAGCATCGGAAATAGGGTGCACGCATCCAGAACGACCGTGAATCGATCGAGCGGAATTATCAAAGATCGTAACCGCCCACTTCCTCACTGGTTCGCACGAGTTCGTCCAATCTGGCGCGACGCTTAACCTGACTGGCTTGCTTGTGCAGCAGAACGTCCTTCATCAACACACGCCGATGACGACCCACTTTGCGGTAGGGAATCTCGCCTGCTTCAAGCACCCGGATCAGAAACGGACGTGAGACACCGAGCACTTCCGCCGCTTGCTTCGTCGTGAGCTCTGACGATTCGGGGTAGAGAACGAATGTTTGTTGACGCGCCATGAGCGCGAGGATCTGAGAAAGCAATCGCAAAGTCGCCGGCGGGACCTCGAGCCGAGCGCTATCGCTGCCGTCGGCCAGCTGCTCCACAAGCGCAATACGGTGGGCCTGAGGACGATCCAGCGCCTCACTCATGATGCGGCTCGCTTGCGCCAGCAATTCCGCGTCGTTGTCACTCAAATCTATCCGGTCTGCACTTATGCTCATATTCCACTCCTGTGGGTGAATTATATGCATTAAACGCATTATTCGCAACAAACCGCTTTTTGGCCCGCGAAAATCCATAGTCCCAGCAGCGTACCCCCCCTCACCTGGAGCCTTCGCCCTTGGATCTTGGATCTTGGATCGGCTCATCGTCAGATTGAAAAAATCGCATTAGTTGTCTTTTTAGAACAACTGCATGTGCAAAATCATTCCGCATGACCTCCGGCTGAATATTTGCCCGATTATACTTGCTGCGTGAAGTCAACTAATCCAACATTCTCATTCAAACGTGCCCTCGCCAAACTCCCGCGCGGCGAACCGCTGAGTAGCGCCGCCCTGCGAGAACATGGCTTCAGCAAATTCAGAGCCTCGGCTCTTGCACGAAGCGGGTGGCTCACCCATGTAGGTCGGGGCGTCTACATGTTGCCTGGCGACACGCTTTCGCGCGAAGGGTGCCTCGCATATTTTCACGGGCGCGTCCCCGGCTTCCATGTCGGCGGCAAGACGGCCCTCTCCTGGCGCGGCATATGGCAGAACGTCAGCTTTAGGGAAATTCTGACCCTATGGGGCGATCAGCCGAAGCGTTTGCCCACATGGTTCACGCAACGTTTTCCTTGCCGCTACCAGGCGACTCAGTTGTTCGACGAGGAATTGCGGAATGGGTTCGGGTTGCAGCCTCTCCCAAGCGGGCGTTCCGACATCCTCGTGTCTGTTCCTGAACGCGCGCTGCTCGAACTCCTCAGCGACGTCGGGAAGACTCAATCACTGCAAGAAGCACGGCAACTCGTGGAGGGTCTGCAAACATTGCGCGAGAAGACGCTGGATGAGTTGCTCGCGCATACGACGAGAATCAAGGTAGTGCGCCTGGCCGAACTGGTTGGGAGAGAAATGGGTCTTCCGTGGGCTGAGACCGCCAAACGTCACAGCCACCGGATCGGCGGCGGCAAGCGCTGGATCGCCGTTGCGAAAACGGGCGAGCGTCTCGACCTGCGGCGATCATGAATCGGGAGTACGTCGACACCGTCCGACTGCTGCTGGCTATCGCGCCCGCGGTATTTTCGGTCGCCGCTGTTCGCAATGAAGGGTGGCACCGCATTCAATTTGTTCCTGCACGACATGCCCCGCCTGTCTGTGGATATCGATGTAGTGTTCACCGATCACACGCTGAGTCGCGAGGATGCGTTGCTGACTATCGCCGCAGACCTCAAGACGGCCAAATCCGAAATCGCCAAGTCGGGCTTACGTGCCAGCCTGCCGACTACGAAAAGTGGCGACGAGGTGAAACTGATCGTCGAGGGAGACGGACTTCAAGTCAAGCTAGAGGTCAATCGTCTTCCGGGGGACTGTACTACCCGTAACGCGGCGCCCACTAACGCCAAGATCGTAATTGTCGAATGGTCAACAGAGCTGCGCGAAGTCATTGAGCGCGCGCGTGAGCTCGGCCCCGACATCCGGCCCACCCTGCTTTGCAACCTTCAGGGTGAACCGTTCACAGGCAGCGGATTTCGGAGCAACTGGCACCCTCTCATCCAGACCGCGCTGAAAAGGCCGACGGCGAAAGAACGGAATAGTCACCCTCGATCCTGTACTCAAGGAGCCGTTCACGTTCAATGACCTTCGGGCAAAGAACGCGACTGATGAGGACGACTTCGAGGCCGCACACAATCGGCTCGCTCACAGCGACCGGAAGACCACGCAGATGGTCTAGGTGAGAAAGCCTCGACGTGCGCGGCGGGCAGGAAAGTAGTCGCATGACTTTGTATATTCCACGCCGCCGCTCATATTCCACGATTGACGATGCTGGAATGCTAAGTTACCGCGATAGGCAGATATTCCAGTCGACTCGCTTTATTCCACGTTCGAAGATGGGGCGAAGGGTCTAAGTTGATTAAATGGTGGCCAGGGAGACTCCGGCGCAGATCCAGCGAAAATTTCTTTCGAATCAATTTTTGGATTTTCAGAAATTTTTGTTGCCCCTAAAATTGCACAATTCGCAAGAGGCTTTATTTCTAGCGCCTTTACGCTCGATGCCGACTGGCTGCGCTTGAGTACGCGTGTGATCGGATCATACCTGCAAATTTACGGTGCGCAAGTTTGCTGCGTGA
>Ga0182030_10018874_pt1 | contig 13184 bp, 3 predicted proteins | sample 812S3MmetaG_FD_121299 | JGI IMG/M metagenome (GOLD analysis project Ga0182030, IMG submission 121299) | Permafrost microbial communities from Stordalen Mire, Sweden - 812S3M metaG (Illumina Assembly) | ecosystem: Environmental > Terrestrial > Soil > Wetlands > Permafrost | place: Sweden... | reverse complement strand
GTAGTGACTTGGAAATTATCTTTTCCAATCCATCGTAGGATATTGGCAGGAGCGGGAAGTCACTGAGCGTGAAGGTGAGGTTCTCTTTTATGCTCGCAAGTCGTTGAACGGTCTCCTCAAAAGTCTGCTGACATTCGGCAATCCATCTCCTAATTCCTTGCTGGTGATTCATCTCTTTGTTGAAGAGGAATGAGAACTGGATCTTGTCTCGCACCACCGAAGCAGATATCTCAAATAATGCAAATCTCTCAGCTCGAGGACCAACATCTGCCGTCAACTTCTCATTCTCTTCACTTTCCGGATGACTCCATTGCTGCAAAAGCGAGTCATCGGCTTCGAGTTGTTGCATACGGCCAAGATAATTGAAGATAACTTCCATTGTCCCATCATGATCTTTGAATTGAGATTTCCCTTCGGGCGTCAGGAATCGGTGTGCAAAGTAAGGTCTTCCATTATCTGGCACTTTTCGTCGAATATCTTTCATCCTCCTGACCGTGTCGACGACATCATCTTCGTCGGTCTCGACATCTATCTGGACTGGGAAGATAGTTGTGAACCATCCGACAGTACGAGAGATGTCGATACTGGAATCCCAAGATTCACGTCCGTGGTTCTCGTTGTACAAGGCCGGAGTATCCCGGTCCACAAATACCCGACTGAAAGAATGTGCGATCGCGGAGAGGAAGAGGTCCACGGGTTCGGTCCGAAGGCTATCGTTGCTGACGCCAAGAGCTAAACTGCTGACCTCTTGATTGACTGTAAATGTTTCACAAATTACATCGCTGTAGGTATTCTCACGATCAGCCATTCCCCAATATCCGATATTCGAAGGCGAGACTTTAAATGGTAAGACACCAAGTTTAGCGTTGGCGCTGAGAGTCTGACTGTGCTCCGCCTGCATAGCACTCCAGACTTGGAATGACAATGGCTTATCAGAAGTAAGAGTCCCGGTATTTAGAATCTCGTCCAGGTCTGCAAGGATGATACGCCAAGACATCATATCGATGACCAGGTGATGAGCAGCTAGGAATAACACCTGTTCTTTTCCTGCAATGTTGAATAGATCTACGGCAAATAGAGGACCATTCTGAATATCCAAACTCGACTGGCTATTTCCGACAATGGGAGCAACGCCATTCGTATCTTCCACATCATGGATCTGGAAACGGTATGAGGTCGTAGCATCGCGAGTGATTCGCTGCTGCCATATCCCATTCGAGTGCTTAGTCATGCGAGCGCGAAGCATGGAATGCTGATTAACAATGGTGTTGATAGCAGCTTTGATGGTTTGAGCTTCCACTCTTCGTCTTATTTGCAGGGAGAAACTTTGATTGAATCGAGCACCAGATCTTTGCTCATCAGCAGACCTTGCCTGAAAATACAACTGTTGAATCGGTGATAGCTCAAATGCTTCTTCGACCTTTTCTTCGGCGAACGTTTTGTCGTTCTCGAATCGAGCTTTCAGGGCAAGTTGATGAATCGACTTGCTTCGAAGCACCTCCGACAATGAGAAGTTCATCTTTTCTTTGCGACACATGGCCATGACTTGCATTGCGGTGATAGAGTCACCCCCGAGGCTCAGAAACGATGAGCTTAACTTCACTCTTTGAAGTGGAAGATTGAGAACGCGAGAGAATATTTGTTGCAACAGCAGGCTGATCTCAGTTGCGGGAGTAGTATTGTCGTCTTCATCGTCGGCTTCCATAACCTTTTCATAAGTCTCTTTGTCAATCTTCTCCAACCATCCCGTAACGCCTCTCCTATCCAATTTCCCAGAAGGCAGGTATGGCATGGCTTCAATGACGATCCAGACGGACGGAATCATAAAGCTTGGCAGTCGATCTGACAATCGAGTTTTGGCTTTACCGACCTCTGTGCGGGCCATAGTACCGCGCGGCCCTTCCTGTATAATTTTACAGAAGCTGGTGTCGAGACCCGATGGTGCAATTTCTGTCAGTGATAAAACAACTACGAGTCGCTTCTTGAAGTGTCCGATTTTGGGTAACGCAACGAGAGCCTGTTGAATCTGAGGGTCGATGTCCATTGCGTTTTCAATCTCGCCAAGCTCCATTCGCTGTCCATGAACTTTGACTTGATTGTCTTTTCGCCCAATAAAGCTGACAGTTCCGTTCTTATTATATCGTACCAAGTCGCCAGTCTTATAAAATCGTCGCGAATTTGTGGACTTTCCTTCGAAAAGATTGACCCATGAAGGGTCGTTAATGAATGCCTCCTCAGTTTTGGCAGGGTTCTTGATATATTCACGTGCGAGAATGGGACCTTCGAGAAGAAGTTCGCCAGGGCAGCCAACAGGAGAAATTCGGTTGTGATCGGTGGGATCAACAATCCAAGCATGATTTCCCGCCAGGGAAAGACCAATGTTCGCAGGATCTCTCTCCTGACTAACTTCCATGTTCACGAGACCGATGACTGACGCCTCCGTTGGACCTATAACAAAGATATCAGGTGAGCACTGCTTTTCCGCAAGAACATCGATTATAGTGAGATTTTAAGGCTCCAACAAAATCAAGACTTACCATAAGCATTAACCAGCATAAGATGCGGTGCCCACTTAAGTACATTCTCCCTCGACATAGCCTCACCTCCACATATCAGCACTTCTAATCCAGGCACAGCCGACGGCTCAATCAAGTTGGCCACAGATGGAGTAAGGAACGTCCAATTAATATTTAAAGTCGCAATAGCTTCTCCAACATCACTAGTTCTCGTCTCTTCAGAAGGTATGCATACGCAACCTCCATAAGTGAGAGTGGTGAACATTTCTAAAACGCTAACATCGAAAGTGTAGGAGCCGAATTGATAAACACGAGAGTCGGGCTTCATGAGCATTGCTTCTCGCATTGCAACGGAGCTGGTGCAGAAAGCTCGGTGTTCGATCACACAGCCTTTGGGTTTTCCGGTGCTCCTGAGAAGCAAAGTTAGCTTAAAAGACTGTAGAGAGAAATAGCAAATTATCCGAAATGCAACATACCCAGATGTAAACATCACATAAGCGGCGTTCTTGCCCGTTGCACGGTGCAAGCTATGTATCGAACGAGAGCTTAATGGAAGTCGATTGACAAATGTCTCATCCACCGGAACGACTTTTCGTACCATTCCAGCGTATCTATCAGTATACTTCGGAGTACAGATAAGGATTCTAGCGTCAAGATCTTTGATCATCTCTTGGTGGCGAGCGACAGGCGTAGCGGGATCAAATGGCGAATAAGCACCACCAGCCATCATGACTCCTAACATTGAGATGACAACCCAAGCAGACTTATCCATACATATTGGAACAATTATCTCGGGTCCAACACCAAGAGTGATGAGATGATGAGCCAAGCGCTTAGCATGTTCTAGGACCTCTCGGTAGGTGAAGATACCGTCAACCTCTGACTCTAGGGCTGTAGCATCCGGTTGCGCCTTAGCAACTTCTTCAAATTCCTTATGAATACAAGAGTCGATCAACCGCGGAGTCTTAGAATTCCATTGGCGAACCAATGACCGATCTTGAGCGCTAAATACTTCTACATCCGCGAGAGTTTTCTGTACTCCTGCCTTCTGAGCTACACTCAATTGGCTCAACACAGAATCGAGTTGGAACAGCAGTCTCTGGACCTGCCAGCTGGAAATGACGTTGGCGTCAAAGTGTGCGTTGATGTCCACTTTTGCGGAGTCTACGGATGCTTTGCATTCGAGAACGAGGGGGTACGTGAAGAAGTTGTCGGCCACGCCGTCAATCGCCAGCTTCCAGAACTCGTCTTCGGTTTCTGCCTCTGCCGTTTGAATGACCAACAGGTTTTGAAAATCACATGCGAGGTCGGTGTCCGAATCGAGACGCTTAATTCGTTGTAAGCCTGCATGCTGGTAAGGGATGATTTCCGTGGCCGCTTGATGTACCCCTCGCAAGAAGTCGCTAACGGGCAATTTAAGATCTACCTGAATCCTTGTGGGCACGGTAGTAAAGATTGGTCCAATAATATCAGTTATGCCTGTCACGGGGATATCTCGTCCAGCCAGTGTCTCTCCAAAGACGACATCATTCGATCCGGAGTATGTCGCTACAATGATTGACCAGGCTGCCCGGATGATTGTTGGAATCGTGACTTCCATGCCAGCCGAATCATCCGAAATGGCAATAGATTGAGACAACATTTGGTTATCCCGCGGTTGGTTTCCCTCAGCTCGCATATTTTGCGGGAACTGTAGCGGCGATGCGCCTGCGAGTCTTGTCCTCCAAAATTCATCCGAAGTTGACATATCAACATCCGTGACATATTTTATAAAGGAAGAGTATGAGCCCTTGGGAAAACTTGAAGTACTATCGAAATATGCTGATTGTACTCTGCTTAATACCATTGGCATGCTCCAGCCATCATAGAGTGCATGGTGGATCGACCAAATAAACAGACGACCATTTGAATTTTCTCCATCAATGATGGTGTATTGAGTGAGGGCCCCACCATTATGCAGGGGCAATTTAATCTCTTCCGTGTTTACGTCGTCTAGAGATTGTGCGGTCTGCCACGTAATAGGCTGTGGAGTCATGACCAATTGAACAAAGGCGGACGATTCCATGTGGACGATGCGAGTGCGCAGAATATCGACCTCATCGACAGTCTTCTGCCATGCTGCCTTGAACCGGTCTAGGTCGAGGTCTGCAGGAAGACGGAATACATTGTGCGCGACATAGGCACCAGCTTGCCTAATTGAAAGCGTAAGGAGTCCTTCCTGAAGAAAACTGCAAGGATACGCATCTTGGATTAAATCTCGTTCAAATTTGCATTGCTCGACGATCTCATCAAGGATGGGTTCGATATTGTCGGTCTTGAGTAGAGCGAATTCTTTCAACTCTGTCTTTGTTTCTTCTTCGAGAGTACCACAAACCAATGCCATATCAGACAACTTGGGGTTTCTAAATATATCGATCACTGTTAAAGAGATTCCTTCTAGTCGTGCAGCACCGACAAGTTTCATGGCTGTGACTGAATCGCCACCAAGTCTGAAGAAACTATCCTCGATAGCAGGCTTACCAGCATTCATAACATTTTCCCAAAGCTTCTGAAGTTTCTTTTCCATTTCTGTTGAGGGGGCAGAAGGAGTAGATTTACTTTCGTTGCTTGCTAGCCTATACGGTGCTGTCGATTCTTTCGGAAGCGTTGCGACTATACTACGAAGTCGGTTCCTATCCAGCTTTCCAGAACTCGTCCACGGCATTCTGACAACTGGGACGTAAAATGATGGGATCATGTACGTGGGCAACACTCCGGCAAGGGATGAATCAAGATTCTTTGCTACTCTCCTGGCAATCTTTGACATCGGTAACAAGATCTCGTCTTCAGAAAGAATCTCTTCGTTGTCATTCGTCGCTTGAGGAGTATTCGGTAGGTAGAAAAAGACAGCTAGAGCTTTCGTTGCCACTCGACTCATTGGTGATACTAGTTCGACTGCTGATTGAGAATCTTCTGGTAAATGTTCCTTGACATGGTGCTCAATCTCGCCTAATTCGATGCGCTGACCGTTTAGTTTAATCTGTGTATCCTTCCGAGCTACAAACGACAATGATCCGTCAGTGTTCCACCGGACCAGATCTCCTGTTCTATACATTCTTTCGGAATTTGGAAGCCAGTCAGGATGACTGACGAACGCTTGGGCCGTTTTTGGCTCATTGTTTAGGTATCCACGAGCGACGATATGGCCCTCCACAACGAGCTCACCAATACCACCGACTGGTACCAGCTTGTTGTAGTTCCGGGGATCGACTACCCAGTTTCTACCTCCAACCGATCGTCCAATATTGGAAGTATCTGAGTTTATCTCATTCCCGGCCTCATCAACCTTGATGCTGGTGCTAGCAATGACAGCCGTCTCACTCGGTCCACTACAAATTTAAATCGTTATTATAGGCCCTCATTAACCACGTTATTTAGTCGGGCATGCTTCTGGATAACACTTACTAAGCATTGCACAAGCATATATTCTTCCCTTTCCATTTAGCAATATGCCCTGACGACATCGCCTCCCCACCAGTCACCAAGACCTTCAAAGTAGGGACACTCTTCGGGCTCAAGGTATTTGCAACAGAAGGAGTCAGTAGCGTCCATGTAACTCCCATTCGCTGGATAGCTCCAGGAATATCGTTCATACGATCCATATCACTCGGGATACAGACGCATCCACCGACAATCAGGGTGCTCAAGATCTCCATAACACTCGCATCAAAGGTATGGGATGCAAACTGGAACACCCGAGAATCAGAACGCATACACATAGATCTAGCATGCTCGATGGCGCTTGTGCAAAACGCAGCATGCTCGATGATCGTCCCTTTTGGAAGACCCGTTGTTCCGCTCGTGAAGATAATGTAAGCCGGGTTTGAAGGTTGAGCTTGAGGTACAAGAAGAGAATCCTCCAATTTGTTGACGAAAGATTGATCGATGACCAAAGCCTGCTTGGACGCGCCCGATATTTTCTCCCGATGTAGCTCAGAACAAAGAACCAAACCAGCTTTGACATCATCAATGAAATGCTTGATTCTTCCTTGAGGATGAGAAGGGTCAAGAGGCACGAATGCTCCTCCTGCTTTCATGACCGCAATCATGGAAACAACGGTCCATATTGACTTCTCGAAGCAAAGCGGGACATATATTTCAGGTCCGACGCCGAGCTTTACCAAGTGAGCAGCAATACGGTCGGTCGTGTGCGCTAGCTCGGTGAATGTAAGATCTCCATTCCAAGCATGGATTGCAGGTGTCGAAGCAGCTCTCTTTAATCTATGCTCGTCAATTATCCCATGAATACATCGATCAACTTTCGCTGGCACTGCTTTGTTCCAACTCATCACATGTTCGCGACTGTAATCACCGAAGAAGTCAATACCTCCGACAGTAAGGTCGTCGCTTTTGCTTGAAACGATACTTTTCAGGGCATGATCAAAAGTCCTGCTCATGTTCATAGCTTGAGCTTCAGATAAGACACTTGACCAATAGCCAAAGTGGACTTCGACTCCTGAGTCCAACGCCTCCACGTTGACCGTGACATCATATTCGCTAGGGTCCTGAGCATCGAGGATTTCAAACTCTAGTGCGGACTGGGGTCCTTCGGAAGAAGCATTTCGCCTTTGAAAGGTGAAGGCAGTGTTGAAAAGTGACGTCCCGGAAAGTTGTAGTTCATGCTGCACATCGGCGAGTGAGCAGGTCTGATGAGCCATGCTTCGAACGAAATCCGTTTGGATTTGGTCAAGTGCTTTGGCCAGAGATAGATCCTCTTTCAGATCTAGTCTACAGGTGAGCATGTTAATGAATGCGCCTACGGCCGAATCTTGGATCCCTCGTATAGGAGCATCGCGACCCGAAGTCAGGTATCCGAAGCAAACATCAGTCGAGCCAGTATAGATTCGAAGCACCAGGGCCCACACAAGCTGCAAGACGTTTGATAAAGTGACTCCATTCTTCGTACAGAAGTCTTTGAGGGTTGAAGATTCCGTAAGGTTCAGCACAAGAGACCGCAACACCTTTGAATCTTTCTTGCCGTCAGCCAGGGTGGGGAAATTGCACGGCTCGATGTCAGCAAGATATGCCTTCCAATAATTCAAATCTTCAACAGGTGATTTAGACTGAATATGCGCAATATAGTCGCTGTATAACGGGCCCACGCTTGATTTGAGATTCTGGGATATGGATATGCTGTTGCGTCTTGCTTCCGCAATTTCCCGTCCGATTGTCATGACTGGATTTAGAAGGCAAGTCTCTGAGCTTGATAATCTGTTGGCATAGGCTTGAGACAAGTCACGAAGTAAAATCGGAATCGAGCTTCCATCTGATATGGTATGGCTAATTTCCAATTTACAGAACACTTTCTCGGTGTCTGTCTTGCAAATGGTGAATCGGTGCGGGGGTTGTTTGTCGCGAAAGCTGATATTCTCTTGCCCCGCAAATGTTCTTACTACTTGGTTATCCTTAGATTCTAACCAAGAAATCCTGGCTACAAGGTCTTTGATCACAACCTGATCCATGAGACTTGATTCGCTAATGCTTTCAATAAAGATTGTTCGAAGGGCTGAATGACGGCGAACAACATCCTGCCATGCGTCCGCTAACGTTACAGCATCAACCGCGGTTGTTTTAGAAGCCGAGCGCGCTTCAAAAGTTGCAGCGTAGGCATAAAGGCTTGGGTTCTTCAGTTGAGCAAGTAACATACCCTGCTGCATTGATGAGCAAGGGTAGACATCCTCTACTTCATCCAACAAAGTCACACCAAGAAGCGGCAGCTTTTCGATGAATTTACTCATACAATTGTATGAAAGTGGCAATAGTGGGAAGTCACTCAGAGTACGCTGCGGACTCTGCTGCATGAGTTGCTTCGCAGCATCTTGGAGTGATCTCTGGCATTCCATGACCCAGCGACGGATCTTCGCTTGCCGCTTCATGATCTTGTTGTACGAGAAGGATACTTTAATTCTACCATGTTTGACCTCGGCAGATATTTCGAACAATGCAAATCGCGGTACATCTGAACCAATATCGAAGTTCGAATTTGTAGCACCGTCAACTTGATGTAGCAATGCATCTTGTCTTTCTAATTGTTGCAGCTTTCCAAGATAATTGAAAGTAACTTCCATAGGCCAGTGGCCGGGGAATCGATCTCTTCCCTCTTCTGTGAGAAGCCGGTACGCAAAATAAGGGCGACCCTTATCAGGAATGCGATTCCGTAACTCCTTGATCCAGCGGACGGTGTTCACTATATCAATGTCTCCCCCAGCACTTGTCGGCAAATACACTGGGCACATTGTGGTGAACCAACCAACAGTGCGGGACAGGTCAAGTTTGGAATTAGACCAGGGTTCGCGCCCATGACCTTCATTGAAGATGGCGGGAGCTACTGCCCGATCCGAGAAGACTTTGCGGAAGGACGCCATTACCGAAGCAAGGAACACATCGACAGGGTCGGTGTTGAGCGAATTGTGACAAGTTCCAAGAAGCAAGAGAGAAGTCTCGGCATCGATCTCGAATTCATCTTCCACTGTATCTCCATAGACATTTGGCTTGCCGGCCATATCCCAGTAGGCTAGATCAGCAACAGGAACATCCTCTGGGTGAAAAATATTCCTGGACGCAGCTTGGCCGGTATGTTCGAGTTGAAGACGTGCCCAAGATTGGAAGGGTAGAGAGCTCTCGATTTCGAGGACGCCAGAAGTAAGGAAATATTCTAGATCCTGCAGAATGATGCGCCAGGATACGACATCGATCACTAGATGGTGCGCAACTATCGCGATGAACTGCTGATCATCACCTTCGATGTTCAGAAGATCTACAGCAAAAGCTGGCCCATTCTCAATATCAAGTATATTCTGGCTCTCCTCTATAATTGAGCCGAGATTACCCTCCACCGTCGTCTGTGTGGCAAATCTATACGAAGATTTCGAGTCTAGTATAATTCGCTGTTGCCAAACACCAGCTTCGTTTCGACTAAAACGTGCGCGTAACATTGAATGCGACTGAACAATGGCGTCAATTGCATGTTCGAGATCCTCCGAGCTCATATTTCTAGAGAGGCGAAGCAGAACACTCTGGTTAAAATGCGCCCATTTGTCCCCCACGCACTCAAAATATAATCTCTGCATAGGAGATAAGTCAAATGGTGTATCGAGTTCTTCAGCTTCGTAGCACAGTTTCTCCGGCAAAGTGACACGTTGAGCAAGTTCAGAGATGGATTTGCTTTGAATTATGTCTTGAACAGTGACCCCAAGATCTTGAGCTCGGCATTTAGACATGACTTGCATTGCAGATATCGAATCGCCTCCGAGATGTAAGAATGATTGATGGAGTCGAATTTGCTCAGAAGGTAAATTTAAGGCGTCTCCCCAGATCATCTGTAGCTGTCGTTCGATCACGGTAGCTGCTTGGCCCTTGTCCTCTTGTTCCAAGTCAGAAATTTGATGGTAAACTTCAGACGGCATATCCTCGACCCATTTATCAACACGTCTGCGATCTAATTTACCAGATGGCAGTAGCGGAAGTTTCTGTAGGACTACCCAGTTGGACGGGATCATGTACGCTGGCAATTGATCGCAGAGCCGTTCACATATACCTGTGAGGTAGAAGGAGCAGGTATCACGTGATATAACAGTGAATTCTCCGGCAGTAGTGTTGGATGTGGGTAGTTCTTGTAAAGATAAAACTGCAACCAACCGCTCTTTACAGAACCCTGCGGTTGGAATTATAGCCAGGGCGTGTCGAATAGAAGAGTCTATTCTCAAATAGTGCTCCACTTCACCCAGCTCAAGTCGTTGACCATGCAACTTCACTTGAGTATCCTTTCGTCCACAGAAGAGCATAGTGCCGTCGCATGCATACTTGACAAGATCACCGGTTTTATACATTCGCCTTGTAGTATTGCCGTTTGACTGCTTCGCATACATGGACCATTTTGGATTCACAATGAAGACTTCCGCTGTCTTGAGGTCGTTGTTCAGATAACCCTGAGCTAGGATTGGCCCTTCGATGACTAGTTCACCAACAGAGCCGATAGGCGATAGTCTGTCATGGTTGTACGGATCTGTGATCCATGCGCGGCCACCGACTGCACGTCCCATGTTATTAGGTGAAGTTGAAAGCGAAAGATGAGGGTTTGCAGTAGCAACAACAGCGCATTCGCTAGGAGATTATAATCAGCGATGTTAATTTCAATCAGAAGTCATCGACGAACCTTGGCCCATAGGCATTTATAAGTTCTAACTTATCCGCCCAGGTAGAAATATGTCCTTGATCCATTGCCTCACCTCCAAGGACTAAAGTACGAAGCGTCGGTATCTCGGATGGCTGAATGAGCTGGACAAACGACGGAGTCAACAATGTCCACGTGACCCTCTTCTCATTTATAACGCGCGCGATGTTATTTAAGCGGTCTTCATCGCTCGGAACACAAACGGTGCCACCGATTGTAAGTGTTGTGAGGATCTCTAGAAGACTAGCATCAAAAGTGTAGGACGCAAATTGGAGAACGCGAGATGTGGATTGCATTCGCAGTGCCGGAGCGTGCGAGGCCGCGCCTGCACAGAATGCTGAGTGTTGTACAATTGTCCCCTGCCAGATGAGTAAATGCCGAGATCAGAGGTGTAATTAGGACTTACCTTGGGTTTTCCAGTGGTGCCACTGGTAAAGATACAATACGCGGGAGCACTGCTATCACATGATGGAAGCTCATCCCAGCAGCTTGGAAACGAGGCTATCGCAGGTAGTTGTTCGATAGCTTCGCGATTAACAACAAATGTCCTCGAAGCAATAGCATCACAAAGATTCTTATTTAAATAAGAACATAAAATCATTCCAGCTTTCGTATCATTTGTGATATCCCGCAGACGAGAAACGGGAGCTGTGGGATCCAGGGGAACGAAAGCGGCTCCAGCTTTGAGAATAGCTACCATTGCCACAATTGTCCACGCGGATTTCTCAAAACAAATTGGTATAAAATTTGAGGCAACATTTTGCTTAATGAGCCACTGTGCCAGGCGCGTTGAAAGATCGTCGAGCTCACGATACGTAAATTTAGCATCCCAGCTATCGACAGCTACCGCAGATTGGTGCTGCTCGCAAACTTGTTGCTCAATAAGCTGGTGGATACATCTGGTGCTGGTTCCTAGAGAATCGCTATTCCAAGTCATAATAGTCGTCAAATCAATGGGATTTATTATATCCACGAGACCAAGTCGTTCGTCTCCTCGATTGGGGGAATTCAGGTATTCGAGGACGAATTCAAATTGGTGGAGGATCTTCTCGACTTGCCAAGTGGATATGACATTGTGATCGTAATGAGCTTCGATCTCCACCCTTGCATTCGCTATCTGGCATGAAATGGTTAAAGGATAGGAATAGAAATTCGTGCCAAGAGTCCCACTGCTGCGCAAATCCCAGAACCCACTTAAGCTTTCCTCCGTATCGTGATGAATGGCAAGCAGGTTTTGAAAGCCACAAGCGATTCGAGTGTCTTCACTAATGTGTTTGATTTGCTGCAGCCCGGCATATTGGTATGGTATCGCTTCAGCAGAGGCAGACTGAACGTTTTCTAAATATTCCGATACAGTTGACTGCGGGTTGATGCGGATTCTTGTAGGTACTGTTGCCAGCGTTGGACCGACCATATCTGCAATTTCATGGACCGGGGCATCACGACCAGTGAGTGTTTCACCAAACACAACATCTTCAGCGCTACCAGAGTATAATCCGACGACCAAGGCCCATGCCGCTCGAATCATGGAGGGCAAGGTGATTTGACTTCCACTATGGCGGGACAGGCGAGCAGAATGGGACGCCAGACTAGTGGCATGGACTTGATATGATGGGTGTGGAAGTGCCGGAAACTGTAATGCAGCGATGTTTGATAGCCTTGTACGCCAAAAGTCATCAGAAACTTTGCCATCAATCTCGGAGATGTATTTGATGAAATTTGGATACGATGCGTCACGATTCAAAGGAGTGTCCACATCACGATAGCACGCTTCGACCTTTCCAAGCATAGTAGATATGCACCATCCATCATAGATTGAGTGATGGGCAGTCCACACAAATTGGTTATTGTCTGGGTCTTCCACAATCGTGTATCGTGAGAGCTTTCCACCATTCGTCGCGGGTAGCAATCGGTCCTCATCGACAATATCCTGCAGCGCCGAGATTCTTCCCCATACGATAGGCTCCCGAATAACAACTTGGAGGAATCCAACTGCCTCGATATACACGATACGAGTGCGCAAAATGACTTCGACTTCTGCGACCCTTTGCCAAGCCTCACGGAATTTCTCCAAATTAACATCAGGGGGCAGCTGATAAACATTTTGGGCCACATACGCCCCAGGATCCTTATTGGATAGAGCAATGAGACCCTCTTGAATTGATGTGCATGGATATACATCCTCCACGGTACCAATGTCAACTTGGCATAAGGACGCAATTTCTTCTTTCAGTTCAGCAATGGGTTTGCCTTTTGGAGCCATTGAGAACGGGTTCAATTCCAATTGGTTAGAATTGAGTTCATTCGAAGTAGCGATCCATTTTGCCTCCTTGGCGATATCCGCGAGGATGGGTTTCTGAAACACGTTGGCGACCGTTAGTGAGATTCCCTGCGAGCGAGCCGCAGTGATAAGCTTCATAGCACCGATCGAGTCACCCCCGAGACGAAAAAAGTTG
>Ga0182030_10018873_pt1 | contig 13184 bp, 13 predicted proteins | sample 812S3MmetaG_FD_121299 | JGI IMG/M metagenome (GOLD analysis project Ga0182030, IMG submission 121299) | Permafrost microbial communities from Stordalen Mire, Sweden - 812S3M metaG (Illumina Assembly) | ecosystem: Environmental > Terrestrial > Soil > Wetlands > Permafrost | place: Sweden... | reverse complement strand
CGCCCATGCTGAACCTGCCTTCAGTTCGGCTCAGGTGGAGAGAAAGCGTGTCACTAGGCCGTTTTCAACATCGCAACCAGCGGGGAATGAACGACTTCCGCCGACATGGTGTAGAAGATGAGTTTAGCCTCGCCGGGTGCGTGTAGACGCGGTGGTCTCCCCATGTCCGCTTGTGCATCCACCCATCCTTCTCGATCAGCCTGATCGCGTCCCTTACTTTCACTTGGACGCCAGGGAGAGGAGCGTTTCCACCAGGTAGTAGTCTCCGTAGGTCAGGGTCACGTCGGCGGGACGGGTGCTGCTGCCGTGGCGCAGGATGCCGTCATCGGAAAGATAGCGGTCGATCAGGCTTTGTACCATGCTTTCCGCCTGCTGGCGATAGGCGGCGGCGCGAGTGGGGTCGGAGGTCAGCCCGGCGAGGTGGAGGAAGCCGCCCGCCATAATGGCCGCGGCGGAGGTGTCGCGATTGCGGAAGAAGACGCCGGGATCGGCGAAGTCGTACCAGGGGACGCCGTCGTCGGGTAGATTCCGCATGGTGAAGGCGGCGATCTTATCGGCGGTGGCGAGCAGTTGCGGATCGCGGGTGGCGCGGTAGGCCTCGGTGAAGCCGTAGAGCGCCCAGGCTTGGGCGCGCGACCAGGCGGAATCGGCGGAGAATCCCTGGTGGGTGTGGGTGAAGACCATCTCGCCGGGGGCGGCGTGGTTGGGGAAATTGACGATGCTGCCGCTGGAGGTGAAGCGTTGGCGATTGTCGCCGGGGTTGTAGTGCACGCTTTGAATGGCGCTGCCATCGGGGCGGATCAGCCACTGGGCGCTCCTGAGAGCGTGCTTGCGGCCAAGCTCCAGCCACTCGGGATTGTTGGTTTCCCTCGCCGCCCACCACCAAATCTGGAGGTTCATCATGGTGTCCATGATGGTGTCGTCGCCATTGACGTCCCAGGAGGCGACGAGATTGGTGAGGGGGTTGTACAGTTCTTTGAGGCGGGCGGCGGCGCGGAGGCCGCCGGCGCGGTATTTGGCGTCGTGGGTGGCTTGATAGGCGGCCACTGAAGAGTAGTAGTTGAGGAAGCCGGCGTCGTGATTTTCCTTGTGCTCGTTGCCCAGTAAACGGCTGGTCCACAGTTCGGCCCAAGTTTTGTAGCGGGCGTCCCTGGTATAGGCATAGAGCTGCCAGAGTTCGCCGGGCCAGAAGCCGCCGGTCCAGAAGTAACCCTGCTGCTCTTTCCACTGGCCGGTGTTGGTGTCGCCTTCGGTGAAGAAGCCGAGTCCGGCGCCCTTGGCGTAGGACGCGGGGGCGCCGGCGGCGATCGTGGGTTGGAAGCGCGCGGCGGTGCGGTCGGCGGCCTTTTGGAGGAGGGCGATGGCCTGGACGTAGGTGCGGTGCGGGGCGGGGGCACCCTGTGGGTCCGCCTGGGAGGACAGCGGCTGGCCCAGGCGATTTGGGCAGGGGCGGCAAGCCTGATGCTGGCATCGTGGACGAGGTTGACGAAGCGATCGCGGGTGGCGCGGTGGGCGTTGGGGACGAGGCTGCCGGCGTGGATGCGGTCGGCGGGGGTGGGGGCGTTGAGGATGAGGGACTCGGTGTTTTCCTGGTCCCACATAGCGGCGGCGCACCATTCCGCGCTATTGTTTTTGAGGTTGAGACCGAAGAGGTAATTGGCGGCGTCCTGAATATAGGGTGCCAGTTGATCGTCGCGTCCCAATAGGGCCAGGCCGAGATCCTCGTCAGGTTGTTCGGTGGAACCGGCCCTGGTACCTGGGACGACTACTTGATGGCCCCAAGTGACCACGGCGAGCATGTTTCGCCCGACGCTGGCGGCCAGGGGATCGATGCCTGGCTTTTTGGGCAACGCCGCCGCCAACTGCAGGCCGGGGGTGTCGCCAGGGTTGGCGACGATTGTAACGCGGTGGTGGAAGCCGTGCTCGCCTGCCCACTGGGTGAAACGGCTGACCATATCGACGGTTTTGCCGCCGATTTTCCAGCCTTTGAATTCGTACTCGCCGATGGAGCGGACCGGCCCGGTGGCGAGGACGCGCCATTTGCGTTCGGCGACGTCGGCGACGGGGGTGGCCTTGCCGTTGACGATGGCGGCGACGGAGCCGACGCCGAGGGTGGGTTCCACCTTAAAAATGTCGCGGCCCATGGGGCTTTCCAGGTGGTAGATGTACTCCGGCGCGGCGAACATGTCGAGGTAGAGGCCGGGGCGGCGTTTGCCATAGATATCGATGGCGTTGCGCTTGTCGAAGTATATGCGCCAGGCGATGAGGTCGGATTCCCAGCCCAGGCCCTCATAGCGGGTGGCGAACTTCATGGCGGTGCGCGCGGAATACGGGCTGCGGAGGCGCTGGATGGCCGCCTGATCGCCATAGGCGATGGTCACGATGCGCGTCTGGGAGGGGGCGAGATCGATTTGGAAGACGAGCTCGTCGAGCTTGCCGTCGCCATCGAGATCGTCGGCTTGGGAGGGGAGTTCGGCGGTCTGGAGGAGGCGCGCGTCATCGGCGAACGTGGAGGCATTGGTGGCCACAACGATGGCGTTGGCGGCATTGAAGGCAGGGTCGATGCGCTTGAGCTGCGCCACCGGCAGGACGACGTTCTCGGTGCGCGCAACGGGGACGGGATTGGCGATGGAGAGCTGGATGCGCTGGATACGCGGTGCGGCGTGGAGCGCCGCGGCGGCCAGGGCGAGGAAGAGGGCATAGCGAGAGAGCTTCATTTGTCAGCGCTTATTATAGTGCGCGGCTTCGGGGGCGGCGGCACGGGATAGCGGCGGAGCGGCAACGGCCGCGCAGGTTAACAACTTGGTTAACAACCTGGCTCGCGAACCGGCATGCCCGTAGTATTTGGGGCGTCTACCTCTTATAATGGCCGCTATGCGAAATGCACTAGCTTATTTTCTGCTCTTCACCATGGTCGCGTTGACGTCCATGGTGGCCCAGGATAAGAAGCCACCGACCAAACTGGTGTTCGCCGCCAAGAACGGCAACGTCACCTACGATCACACGGCGCACGCCAAGCGGGAGAAGAACGAATGCAAGACCTGCCATCCGGCGAATTGGCCGCAGGATGCCAAAGCGCCGCTGAACTGGAAGGCCGCGATGCACAAGACCGCCGAGACGGCGAAGACCTCCTGCGGCACGTGCCACCACCCCGGCGGAGCCGCCTTCGAGACCAAGGGAAACTGCACGACGAAGTGCCACATCAAGGGGTGATGGGTGGGTAGCCGGGGGAAAGGCGTGCCGCCGGAGCAAAATACGTATAGAATGCTTCCAGGAGGCATTCCGATGATGCGGCGCCCTTTCCGTCCGGCGGTAGTTGCCGTGCCCGCAATGCTCCTGTGTGGCGTGATTGCCTCCGCGCAGTACCCGACTGGCTATCCGGGACAGTATCCGCCCAACCAGTATCCGAACGGCGGCCAGTACCCGGGCGGACAGTACCCAGGGGGACAGTATCCACCGGGACAGTATCCGCCGGGGCAATATCCTTCGCAATATCCGAGTACGTATCCCGGCATTCCCATGCCCAACATCCATCTGCCGGGCAAGAAGCCAAAGGACAAGACGGAAAAAGGCGATGAAGTAGTCCACACCACGGTGGCCTCCGCCGATGGGTCATTACGTAAGCTGGGCGAGAAAGACCTTTTGCTGCAAACGGGCAAGCGTGTCATCCTGCGGTTCCGTTTGCTGGGGAAGACGAAGTTCGAGAACAAGGCGGGGGAATCGATTCGCGACAGCCTGATGCACCCTGGCGACCAGATTTCCGTGCAGGTCACTCCCGACGATCCCGAGACCGCGGTGAAGGTGATCCTGCTGCGCAGTGGGACGGAAGCCGAACGCGTCGCCGCCGGACAACCGATTGAAGAAGCCAGCGTGCGCGCGCCGGTGGCCAGCGATCTGAGCAAGCCGCGCACGGTGACGACGCACGAAAGCGCGACCGCGGCTCCCGCCGATGCGGCGCCGGCGGCGGACGGCGAGACGCCGAGACTGCAACGCCGCTCGGAGGCGGGCGAAAGCGCCGAGAATGCCGGCGGGGCTGGCGCGCCCGCCACTGCCGCGGCTTCCGAGGCCGAACCGCCGGCGGCGAGCAACGATCCGGGGCGCTACACCGATGCGCAGATCATTCAGGATGCGCGCGCCGCCGCTGGCGCATTCAGCGCGAGCCTGCCCAACTACCTGGTGCAGCAGGTGACGGCGCGTTATTTCGCGACCGGTTTCCCCACGCACTGGCAGGAGATCGACGAGGTGACGGCCGATTTGGCGTATGTGGATGGCAAGGAAGATTACCGCAACGTGCAGGTCAACGGCAATCCGGTGAACAATCCGGAGCGGAGCGGGTCGTGGTCGACGGGGGAGTTCGGCACGACGCTGGAAGACGTGATGTCGATGGCAAGCAACGCGGCGTTCAAGCGGCGGGGCGAGGAAAAGATGGTGGGGCGGACGGCGGTGGTGTACGACTACAGCGTGGCGCAGGGCAATTCGCATTGGACGATGGTGTCGCCGGACGGGCGCCAGTACAAGCCGGCGTACGACGGGGCGGTGTGGATCGACAAGGAATCGCGCCGGGTGTTGCGAATCGAGCAGCGAGCCACGGCCTTCCCGCGCGATTTCACCATCAGCCGGGCGGAATGCAAGCTGCAGTATGCGTGGGTCAGGATCGAGCAGAAAACCTATCTGCTGCCGTCGGCGAGCGAGAATATCGGGTGCATGAGCGGCTCTGGCGCGTGTACGCGGAACGTGCTGGACTTCAAGAACTACCGTAAGTTTACGACGGAGAGCAATATCACGTTCGGGCGGTAAGCCGAGGCAAAGATCTGGTTGGTAGAGGGGCGGGAGGGAGTTTTTGTGGCTCTAAAAAAGTAGTGGCCCCGAGCTGGGTACTCGGGGCCTGCACTCAGAGGGTGGCGGTGGGAGGGGACTCACCGCCAGGATGCTGTCTGTGTTGAATTCAGAGTAGCAGTTCAAGATCTCTTTGTCTAGTGCTTGGGTGAAAATTTTGAAATATTTTTTTGCAGGCGTCCGAAGTCTTTCGAGGTGGGAGGGAGTTGGTATGAGGGAGCTTGTCCGCCGCCGGCTGCCGCCGGCGGTTTTAGGGTTGGCGCTGGTGTGGGCCAGCGCGCAAGTTGGTTTTGCCGGGAAGGGTGTGATGGACCTGCTGCGGGAGGAGATAGCGGCCCACCCGGAGCGGCTCGACCTGGTGCTGGCGCTTGGCAATGCGGCGGCCGGGGCGGGGCAGTTCGATTTGGCCATCGCCAGCTTCCATAGAGTCCTGGACCAGGCGGAGCCGGATTCGCGGGAGGCGGCGGAGCTGCACCTGCGGATTGGCGAAGCGTATCGGAGGAAAGGCGATGGGGAGGCGGCCATCGCGTGGCTGACGCGGGCCAGCGAACTGATGCCCGATCAACCGGTTGTTCTGGGCACACTGGCGCTGGTGCTGGACGCCTGTGGTGAGAAGGAGGAAGCCGAGCGGGCGTACCGCGCCACGCTGGAACTGGATGCGGACAATGCCATCGCGATGAACAATCTGGCGTTCCTGCTGGCCGAACGGGGGGAGGATCTGGAGCAAGCGCTGGGATTGGCGCGGCGGGCGGGGGAGTTAGCGCCGGAAGATGAGGAAATACTCGACACTACGGGTTGGGTGCACTGGAAGCGGAAGGAGACCGACGCGGCGATCAGGCTGTTTGCCAGTGCGTTAGGCAAGGCACCCGGGAACGAATTGTACCGGCAGCACCTGCTGCTGGCACTGGAGGGGAAGGCTGAGGGGAGCGCGGCCATGGAGGAGTTGAAGTCGCTCTTGGGGGGCGAGGTATCTTCGGCGGGCATGGGCAGGGTTGTGGAGTTGCTGAAGGTGGTGGGGAGTGCGAATCGGTAAGTGAGGGAGGCGCGCCTGGGAGAATGGGGGGACAAAAATTAAAGGCCCCGAGTTGGGTACTCGGGGCCTGCACTCAGAGGGAGGCGGTGGGAGGGGACTCACCGCCTGGGATGCTGTCTGTTGTTGTTAGAGTAGCAATTTAAGGTCTGCTTGTCCAGAACTATTTTTGATATTTTGCAACAATTTTTGAGAGGGGGAGCAGCGGGGGAAGGTTCGCCAAAAATTAAAGGCCCCGAGCTGGGTAACTCGGGGCCTGCACTCAGAGGGAGGCGGTGGGAGGGGACTCACCGCCTTAGGATGCTGTCTGTTGAATTCATAGTAGCAGTTGAAGGCCTGTTTGTCTAGTATTATTTTGAACATTTTTTGGAGGTTCGAGGCGCCTGGGAGGCGCCCGGCGTGGCAGGCAGCGCGAACCGCCAGGAGAGCGAGGTGAACACGAAGTGGGAGTGAACGCGTAAGTAGCTGTAAATACACTGGATACTATAGTTGTGCGGGAGTTGCGCCGGGAGGGCGATAGTGACGCCCGAATAACTAAAGACAGGCTTGAGCCGCCGGGCCGGGCGTTGTAATTTGGCGAGTGGAAGGCGGTGTTTGGGTGATCGACAGCTTCGAACAGAGAACGTTCAGCGGCAAGACCGACCGGGAACGACGGACCAAACGTCGCTTCGAGATCGATCAGGAAGTACGTTATAAGATGCTTTACGGCCAGCGCATCGCCGAAACCGGGGTGGGCAGAACCATGAACATCTCCAGCGGCGGCGTCTGGTTCAGCACGGAGAACATGCTGACGAGCGGCATGCCGGTGGAGTTATCCATGAATTGGCCGGTACTGCTGAACGACTCCTGTCCGATGAAGCTGATGATATACGGATGCGTGATCCGCAGCAACGAAAAGGGCGCCGCGGTGGCAATTGAGCGGTACGAGTTCCGCACGCAGGGTTCGCGCAACTTCCAAAGCACGGGCACGGCGCAGGCCGAACTGCGCATGGTTTAGCCAAGCTACAGGGCGCGGAGCAGGCGGGCGGGCAGGGTGACAATGGCCCAAACCAGCCCGAGGGCGCCTTCCACGGCGATACCCACAACGCGAAACGGCAGCAGGACGAGCCATACCAGCGGGTAGATCACCAGGGCCGCCAGGGCGAGCGGCCAGCATAGCACCAGCAGAATACACCACAACAGGAACCTCACTTCGGGCCTCCTCGCCACAGTCAGGGGCTGCAAACCATCCCATTCCCGCCATACGCAAAAAAGCGGACAAATGTTCGAGTCTGCTACCATTAAAATCTTACCCGATGCTGCGATTTGAGACGGCTGGCGAGTCCCACGGCGAATGCCTGGTGGCTACGATCAACGGACTTCCCGCCGGAATACCAATATCACTGGAAGCCGTCAACCGGGAACTGTGGCGCCGCCAACAGGGCTACGGGCGCGGGGGACGGATGAAGATCGAGACCGACCGGGCGGAGATCGTGGCCGGGGTGCGCCATTCGCACACGATCGGCTCGCCGGTGGCGATTCTGATCCGCAACCAGGACTGGCAGAACTGGACCGAGGCCCTGCCGGTGGAAGATATCGCCGGCGGGGAGGACAAGCGCAAGCCGGTGACGCGTCCGCGGCCGGGACACGCGGATCTGGCGGGGGCGATCAAGTACGATTTTCACGATGCGCGCTATATTCTGGAGCGGGCCAGCGCGCGCGAGACGGCGGCGCGGGTGGCGGTGGGGGCGATGGCCAAGGCGCTGCTGGGCGAATTCGGGATACAGGTGTTGAGCCACGCGATAGCGGTGGGACCGGTGCGGCTGGAACGGGTGGCGGAGTGGGAAGAACTGGTGGAACTGAGCCGGCGCGACGAGATCCTGCTGGGGTGTGTGGATGCGGCCACGGAGCTGCGCATGAAAGAAGTGGTGGACCAGGCATACCGTACAGGCGATACGGTGGGCGGCGTATTCGAAGTGGTGGCGCGCGGGGTTCCGGTGGGCCTCGGTTCGCACGCGACCTGGGATTCGCGGCTGGACGGGCGGTTGGCGCAGGCGATTGTCTCGATGCAGGCGGTGAAGGGCGTGGAGGTCGGGTTTGCGGCCGAGGGCGCGGCCAGCATGGGTTCCAAGGTGCAGGACACGATCCATTACGACGGCGAGGCGCGGCGCTTCACGCGGGGCGCCAATCGCGCGGGCGGATTGGAAGGCGGGATGACCAACGGGCAGGACGTGTTGGTGCGGGGCATGCTGAAGCCGATTTCGACGCTGCGGCGGCCCTTGGAATCGGTGGATCTGGTGACGCGGGAAGTTCAGCCAGCGGCTTATGAGCGGAGCGACGTCTGCGTGGTGCCGGCGGCGGGGGTGATTGGCGAAGCCATGGTGGCGATTGTGCTGGCGCAGGCGTTGCTGGAGAAGTTTGGCGGCGATTCGCTGAAGGAAACGCGCCGCAATTTCGATGGGTACCGGGAACAGGTGAGAGACTACTGAGGCATAGGCCGGAAAGAGATATGGTTTATCCGATTGTGAAACTGGGCGACCCCGTGTTGGAGCGCGAGGGCGAGAAGGTGACGGAATTCGATACGCCGGAGCTGCACAAGTTCCTGGACGATATGTTCGAATCGATGTACGTGGCCAAAGGAGTGGGTCTGGCGGCGCCGCAGATCGGCTTTTCGAGGAAGATCGCCGTGATCGACGTGTCGAACGGCGAGAGACCGGAAGATAAGCTGGTGTTGATCAACCCCAGCATCGTGAAGGTGGAGGGCAAGCAGGAAGGCGAAGAGGGCTGTCTGAGTATTCCGGGATTCCGCGAGCAGGTGCGGCGCGGGCGCTCGGTCACCATACGGGCGCAGAACGCGAAGGGCGAAGTGTTCGAGCAGACCGCGGAAGACTTGCTGGCGCGGGCGTTCCTGCACGAGACCGATCATCTGAACGGGAAGCTATACATCGGCCACATCAGCGCGCTGAAGCGCGACCTGATGAAGCGCAAGATCAAGAAGCTGCAGCGCGCCGGGGACTGGGGGTAATGTGTTGTCCGTGCTAATCCCTGACAGGCCCGATGTGGGGCAGCCAATCCTGGCTGCGGACATGCTTTCCAGCGTGTCCAGCCGCCTGAAAGCGGCCCAGAGGGCGCCCCGCAGGCAAGATTGCCTGCCCCACATATGCGGCTGATATTCCTGGGGACTCCGACGTTCGCGGTGGCCACGCTGGAAGCCGTGGTCAAGGCGGGGCATGAAGTGGCGGCAGTGTTGACGCAGCCCGACCGGCCGCGCGGCCGGGGGCAGAACGCGGCGGCGTCGGCGGTGAAGCAGGCGGCGCTGGGGCTCGGCCTGACGGTATACCAGCCGGAGCGGGTGCGCAAGCCCGAAGCGGTGGAGTATCTGCGCGGCGTGGGGTGCGATGCCATGGTAGTGGTGGGCTACGGGCAGATTATTCCGCAGGCGGCGATTGATCTGGCGCCGCTGGGCATCATTAATGTACACGCTTCGCTGTTGCCGAAGTATCGGGGCGCGGCACCGATCCAATGGGCGATGGTGCGCGGGGAGACGCACACGGGCGTGACCACGATGCGGATCGACGCGGGGCTGGACACGGGCGATATGCTGCTCCAAGCCGAGACCGGGATCGGGCCGGAAGAGAATGCCATCGAACTGGCAGAGCGGCTGGCGGCGATGGGGGCGGAGTTGCTGGTGGAGACGCTGGAAGGGCTGCGGACGGGCCGGATCGTGCCCGAGAAACAGGATGACGGGCAAGCCACGCTGGCGCCGCTGCTGAAGAAGGAAGATGGCGCGATCGATTGGAGCGAGGCAGCGCAGGCGATTCACAACCGGGTGCGAGGACTACAGCCCTGGCCGGGGGCGCAGACGAGCTTTCGGGGGGTGGTGCTGCGGGTGTGGAAGACGCGCAAGAGCCCGACCGGGGGGTCGGGCGTGGTCCAGGGGGACCGCCCCACCGAAGAGAAGACTCCCGGCGGAATTGTCAGTTTGAAGCCTTTGGTGGTGGGGTGCGGGGCGGGAAGCCTGGAACTGCTGGAAGTGCAACTGGAAGGGCGCAAGCGGATTTCGGCGGCGGATTTCGCCAATGGGCAGCGATTGACGGAGAATGACATGTTAGGAGAGGTCCATTGAAACTTCCGCTGGGGTACGCATATGCCGCCACGTACGCGGGGATCCGGCAGGTGGAAAAAGACGATGTGGCGCTGATCGTAAGCGGTCTGCCGGCCAACGCGGCGGCCGTGTTTACGCAGAACCGGGTGCAGGCGGCGCCGGTGCGTCTGGGGCGGCGTCATCTGAAGGCATCCAAGGGACTGGTGGGGGCCGTGGCGATCAATGCGGGCAACGCCAATTGCGCCACGCGGACGGGGGACGCGGTGGCGCTGGCCACGTGCAAGGCGGCGGCGAAGTTGCTGAAACTGCCGGTGAACCAGGTGCTGCCGTCCTCAACGGGCGTGATCGGCGTGGAGTTGGACGCGCGCAAGATCGTCGACGCGCTGCCGCGGCTGGTGAGCGGGTTGAGCGCGGACGGGTTCGACAGGGTGGCGCGCGCCATCCTGACGACGGACCTGGTGGCGAAGACGGCTTTCGCCGAAGCCCGGCTGCGGCGCGGAGGGGTGCGGGTGGCGGGCATGACGAAGGGCAGCGGCATGATCCAGCCGATGATGGCGACGACGCTGGGATTCGTGATGACCGACGCGTTGCTCCCGGCGGGGCATTTGCGCGCCATACTGAGGCGCGGGGTGGAGCGGAGCTACAACCGCATTTCGGTGGACGGCGACACATCGACCAACGATACGTTGCTGCTGTTGGCCAACGGCGCATCGGGAGTGCGGCCGGATGGCAGGGAACTGGCGATGGTGGAGGCGGCGATTACGGATGTCATGGAGCGGCTGGCGCAGCAAATTGCGCGGGATGGCGAAGGGGCCAGAAAGTTCATCACGATCGTAGTCACGGGCACGCGGGACAATGAAGGCGCGGCGCGGATGGCGCGGGGCATCGCCAATTCGCCGCTGGTGAAGACGGCGATCGCCGGATCGGACCCCAACTGGGGCCGGATACTCTCGGCTGCCGGGAATGCGGGGGTGGTGTTCGATCCGGCGAAAACCGAGATTCACATGCAGGGCGTGGCGGTGTGCAAGGGCGGCCTGGCGGCGCCGTTCTCGGAGGAGGAACTGAAGGCGAAACTGGACGCCGGGGATTGCGAAATCCGGCTGGCGATACGAGGGAAGGGAAAAGGCGAAGCGCGTTTCTGGACCTGCGACCTGACGGAAGGGTACATCCGGATCAACGCGAGCTACCGGACCTGATATGACGCGCCGCATGGTGTTGCTGCTTCCGTTCGCCGTCTGTTGCCGGGCCGCCGATCCGGCGCGGGAAGTCTGGGATCTGATTGCGGATGCCGCGGGTTCGCTGAGTGCGGGCGACGCGGCCGCCTTCCTAAAGGCGTTCGACCCGGCGATGGCGGGATACGCCAAACTGAAGGAGAACGTAACGGGGCTGATCGCGCAGGGCGATGTGGAATCGCTGATCGACCCTTTGGAGGACGAGGGGGACGACCGGCGGCGGGTAGAGCAACTCCACTGGACGCTGCGCTTAAAGCGTGGGCAGGGGTCCGCCGATTTCGCGCGCCGCGAGCAGGTGGTGAAATGCAGGGTGGAGAAGCAGAGCGGCAAGTGGCGGATCGTGGAGCTGGAGCCGATCGGGTTTTTCGCGCCGGGAACGTGAGCGGGACAGGCCGGCCGGGAGGCCTGTCCTACTTCTCAGGGGGTAATGATTTCGCGGACGATGGCGCCGAACGCGTTACGTTGCTTGATGGGTATCTCGAAGTCCTTACTGCCGGAAGGCGGGAGTTTTTCCACGGTGGCTTCCACCGCGCCCACTTGCGAGCCGGTGTTACTGGTCAGGTTGATGACGAGTTTGACGACGGCGATTTCGCGCGAGCCGGTGTTTCGCACGGCGCCGACCACGTTGGAGCCGTTCACGTAGATTCTCAGCACCTGCACATCGGAATCCGGCGCGAGCTTGACTTCCTTCGCCAGATCGGGCGCCAGCCTGGCGGTGATTTCGGCGGCGGTAGGTTCCTTGTCGGGCTTGGCTTCGGGAGGATTGAGGGCTCGCAACGTGTAGGCGATACCGGCGACCAAAATCAGGCCAGGAATGACGATGAGGCTCCAGGATTTGAGTTTCTGGGTGAGGCTCCGGTTGGTGAGATAGAGGGGGTCGGTGGGTGCGGGACCGCCGGAGAGGAAACGCTCGACGGGGCCACGCAGCGGCCCGAGCCACTTGGGCTGTGGCTTGGGGGCGGACTGTGTTCCGGGCTTCATGCCCGCGAAGACAATCGATTCGAGGAATTTCCGGATTGGGTTCATGATAGTGCCGCCGAAGGGGCTATCCACTGGCTAGTATAGCGTGGGCGCCCGACGGCGGGCTGGTGAAAAGGGGTGCGCGGCCGATTACAGGCGGGCGGCGCGAGGTTCGGCGAGCAGGGTTTCGAGGGTGCGGAGATTATCGGGGCGGCCCATGACGATGAGGTAGTCGCCTCCGTGGACGGCGGTATCGGCGGGCGGGTTGAAGAGCATTTCGCCGGTTTCCTTGCGAATGGCCATGACAATGACACCGACCTCTTTGCGCAGTTGCATTTCCTTGATGGTTTTGGAAACCATCTCGCTGGTGGAAGAGACGCGGACCTGTTCGATGGCGATATCCTCGCCGACGTCTTTGGTGGTGAAGTCGAGGAACTGGACGACGTGGGGGCGCAAGAGGGATTGGGCGAGGCGATGGCCGGTAATGGCGTAAGGAGCGAAGACGGCGTCGGCGCCGGCGCGGCGCATTTTGGCTTCGGCGCCTTCCTCGGCGGCGCGGGCGGCGACGTAGATGCGGGGGTTGAGGCCTTTGGCGGAGAGCAGGACGAAGAGATTGTCGGCGTCGGTGGCGAGGGCGGCGACGAGGCCGCGGGCGCGCTCGACGCCGACGAGGCGGAGGGTGTCGTCGTGGGTGGAATCGGCGGCGACGGCGAGCATGCCGGCGAGCATGGCGCGCTCGACGCGGTCGGGGTTGATGTCAACGACGACGAAGGGGACGCCGGCGTGAGAGAGTTCGCTAGAGGCGCCGCGGCCGACGCGTCCGAATCCGCAGATGATGAAGTGATCTTTGAGCTTGTCGATCATGCGTTTATTCCGCCGCTTGCCGATGGCGTCGCCGAACTCGAGTTCGATGATGGTCTGGGTCATGGCGCCGATGGCGATGAAGATGGTGGTGACTCCGAAGGCGATGAGGAAGGAATTGAAGACGCGGCCGGCGTGGGAGAGGGGATGGATCTCGCCGTAGCCGACGGTGGTCATGGTG
>Ga0182030_10018871_pt1 | contig 13186 bp, 18 predicted proteins | sample 812S3MmetaG_FD_121299 | JGI IMG/M metagenome (GOLD analysis project Ga0182030, IMG submission 121299) | Permafrost microbial communities from Stordalen Mire, Sweden - 812S3M metaG (Illumina Assembly) | ecosystem: Environmental > Terrestrial > Soil > Wetlands > Permafrost | place: Sweden... | reverse complement strand
TCTATGAAACCGTCGGCCGCGTCAAGTGCTTTTTGGGGCAGACGGAGGCGTGCACTCGGAGAGGAGCGCCATTTCGCTCTAGGAGAAGGTTTTGCCATCGTCAACCCACCAGGCTCGACTGCTAATCGTTCGATCTGAACTTGCGGTTCGACCTCAACATCTATCCGATCCGACTTCGACCATGATTACGACTGCAAACTCCCTCGCCGAAGAGGGAGCGGGGCGCCCGAATCAGGGGAACGGTGTTTTACGACACACCAGTGTGGTTTTCGAGCTGCCCCACGTGCGAACCGGACTGGGGCGCGGCCGGCGGATGCTCCTCGGCGTTGCGCCACAGCCAGTACAAACTCACTGCCAACTTCCGCGCCATGGCGGCGATGGCGATGTTGCGCTGCCGCCGCAGAGCCAGATGCACAAAACGCCGCCGCCACTCGGCGTCGCAGCGCACCGCCGCTTGCGCCGCTTCCACCAGCAAAAAGCGCAGCAGCGTGTTGCCCTGTTTGCTCAGGTGTCCCAGGCGCTGTTTCCCTCCGCTGGAATCTTCGGAGGGAATCAGTCCCAGATAACTGCCCACCTGCTTGCCGCCGTCGAAGCGTTGCGGCGAGCCCAGCACCAACACGAAAGCCAGCGCGGTGATCGGGCCTACTCCGGGATGGGCCATCAAACGCTGCACCTCCGGCCGCTGCCGCGCTTCCTGCTCCACCGCCTGACTGAGTTCGGCGATCTGCGGCGTCAACTGGTCGAGCAGTTGCAGCAGATCGTGCCGCCGCCGCGCCGTCCATGGAGCGAGGGCGAACGATTCCAGTTGCGTCCGTCCCGGCTTGCTCCACAGCCGCGAGCGCCGTTGTACGCCTTCGTTCAGCGCGATGGATTGCAACTGGTTCTTGACCCGCGTCCGCATCTGCACCAGACGATGGCGATGCCACAGCAGTTGCCGCAGATCGCGGTTCTGCGGGCTCGGCACCCAGAGCTTAGGAAAACGATCTTCCCGCAGCAACTGCAGCAAGTGCTGCGCGTCTCCGCGATCGGTTTTTTGTTTGCGCACCCGCTGCGCCGCGATTTTGGCGGGATTGCCAATCCACAACTCGATCTGCAATTCCGCCAGCAAGCGCTCGAACCAGCGGGTGTGCCCGCCGGCTTCGATGCCCACGCGCACCTCGATCGCGCGCCGCTTCAGTTCGCGATAAAACTTTTCCGCTTCTCCCGAATTGTGCTCCAGCCGCTGTTCGCCCTGGTGCCCGCTTTCGCTGTCCCACCAGGCGATGTGCTGCATGCTCGGGTGATAATCACATCCTATAATCATCATGTTCGGCTCCTTTCTCCCGAGCCTTGGAGGTTGACGCTCCCAAGTCTACTCAGGTCTAGGGAGCCGACGGTTTCATGAAATCAGGGGTGTTGTCGCCATAAGCGTGCTGTTCGCTGGCCGTGCGAACTCTGGCGGCGAAGCTCTAATGAAGCAGGCAGTTTGAAAGAGTGGAGGAGAGGACGATTGCGTTCGACGTTCAATATTTCGCACTGTCCACGGAGCGTGAACTGCAGAAACAATTGAACAGGGATGTTAGCGAAACAGCATGCCCGGTCAATCTGGTCCCACATTTCTCCTTGTCCATTAGTAATGGACACAACAGAATATTCGACACAATGGGATTGAACCAAGGATTCAGCCGTTTCTTGAGCAGCTCAGCGCCTGCCTTACGAACGCCGCGCTTTGACGCGCTTTGCGATCTTCCGCGTATCTTCCTCACACCATTCGTATGGGCCCGGGATACTGCGCCACTAAAGAATCGACCGTGAGCAGCGTAATGCCCTCGACGGTGGCCTGTGCCACCAAAACGCGGTCGAATGGATCCTTGTGAATCGTCGGCAAGCTCTCGATGGCGACGACGTGATCGCTGACAATCGGCAGCTCGCCATAGCCATTGTCGAGCAAGCCGCGACGTAGGACTCGGGCATCCACCTTGAAGTCATCTCGGCCCAACCCACGCTTAATCGCGACTTCCCATAAGCTAGCGGCGCTAAACAGAAGCTCATTGTCTGGATTGTCAATAAAGCTACGCGCCTCTGCGGACAGTCGATCGGGATGACCAGCAGCCCAAAGGAGGAGGTGCGTATCCAGCAGCAGCTTCATACGCCGTCACCGAAGATGTGCTCAATCTCGTCCCGCCCCATTTGGTCGAAGTCGTCTGGCACGGAAATCTGGCCTGCCATAAAGCCGAGCCGCCGCACTTGAGCGCCGGTTGGAGCGCTAAGAGCCGTGACTTTGACCACGGGTTTGCCCGCCTTCGCTATCACGAACGATTCTCCCTTGGACGCCTCTTCCACGAGTTTTGAGAGCTGGGTTTTGGCTTCGTGAATGTTCACCGTTTTCATGTCTGACCCATTAAACTAAGCTTACTTGGTCTAGTTTATATTATCTAGCCCGAGATGGCAAGCTAATTACGGGTGCCAACAGATACCTAATATATCTGAATACAATCACATACGAGCAATTCTGAGGTACCTAATCAGCGCTCGCGGCGGTTGCAGTTGAGACTCTCACGCGGCGCCTTGAGGGAGAGTGCCAGCGTCGAACTCGGCCCTTCGTGCGCCCCTCGGCGCACTCGCTAGTTGGTTTCGCATTGTCTTGGCTGGCCGAGAATCCGAGGGGAGACCCCCTCATTATTCGTCGCCAAACCGCCTGATCAACACGCAGCGAAGTCGTGCGGCCATTTCCCAAATTGACGAACCCGCCGTGATGCGAAAGCCTTCCATACCGGAACAAGCGGGCCAGTATGGCGAGCGCCTGGTATGCGAGCGTTTGGTTCACAAAGGGTTCTTGCCGCTCCAGCGCCTCAATTGCGCTGCACGACTGAAGCTTGTCCTTGCGGTCCAGTTTGGAATCGACGAGCTCAGGGAATAACTCATGGCCGGACCCGGACTTGGACTGGAGCGAAGTTGGGCCACTCTCGGCTCGGATTACGAACTACGTGCGAGCCTCGGCCTGGGATCCAGATCCTCCCCCTTGGGAGAAGTATTGTCCAATCTCACCGACTACAAGGGAACCGGAGAGATCTCGCTCGAGGGCTCCATCAGCTGGAGCTTCGATCCGGTGAAGAGGGTAGCTGTGGAACTGAAGCCGCGAGAACCCAGCGGCCGTCGGTAGAGGAAAATAAGGTGTAGAGCAAGCCGCCCATTTGGACGTAGTCGCGGAAAGGCTCGCCAGAGTCTATGCCCGAACGACACCTCACGAGCGGCTGCGGCACAAATCGTACCATGCTGGTCAAAGCAAAATAAAGCCGCTCGTGAAATGAACCACGGACGTCTTGTTATGACGCCGCGAACTTTGGGCAATATTTGGTCATGCTGATTAAACTCGACGACTTGCGGCGCTTCGCCGTCGCCCGGAGCCTCTTCACACCCACCCCGCTGAAACGAGCCCTCCACAAGCTGGGCTTTGTGCAAACCGATCCGATTCGCGCTCCAGCGCGCGCTCAGGACCTGATGCTGCGCCATCTCGTCAAGGACTACCATGTCAGCGATCTTGAACACCTGTATGAGAAACTCGGCATCGAGGAGGACTTCTTCGTCGTCTACGGCTTTATGACAAGACCCATACAGGCGCTGATGCATCCGCGCTCGGATGCCGGGGTGCCTGCTGAAGGCCGTCAGCCCTGGTCCGCCGCGCGTCGGAAGCAGGGCACAACTCCTGCTGGAGTTCGTACACGAACATGGTGCGGTTCATCCGCGCGAAGTAGATAAGCATTTCTCGCACGGCAAAGTGAGGAACTACTGGGGCGGTTCGTCGAACGCCACAACCCATCTGCTCGCCGCCATGCATTACCGTGGGATGCTGCGTGTGGCGCGGCGCGAGGGCGGCATCCGCATTTACACTCCACACCAGCATGGGCCGGAGCCGCTCGATGCCGCCGAGCGCCAAGCGCGGATTGACGCTCTAGTCGATGTCGCTGTCCAAATTTATGCGCCCCTGCCCGGTGCGTGCCTGTCTGACCTTGTACGGCGACTTCGCTTTGCTGTGCCGCAGTGGCACGGCGAATTGAAGAGTGCTCTGCATCGAGTCAAACAGCGGCTCGCGCATACGCGCATCGAGGGTGTCGATTGGTACTGGCCTGCCGAAGAGAATCCGGCGCGCTATGCGCCGCAGGACACGGTGCGATTGCTGACGCCTTTCGACCCGGTGGTGTGGGATCGCGACCGCTTCGAGTTGCTGTGGGGATGGGTGTACCGTTTCGAGGCCTACACACCGGCACCCAAACGCAAGCTCGGCTATTATGCTCTGCCGCTGCTTTGGCGCGACCGCGTGATTGGCTGGGGCAACCTCTCCGTGAAGAACGGCAAGCTCCGGTCAAAACTCGGCTATATCGAATCGCACCCTCCGCATGATCGCTCCTTCAAGCGCGAACTTGAAGAGGAGCTCGATCGCATGCGAGCCTTTCTGTGCCTCGAATCCTGAGCGGCGGGCGACACCCAATTGCCGGAGGATGCGATTCCTATAGAATGTCTCGAAACCCCCTTAGTAAGGGGGTTTTGTGCAAAACTATTGCGCTTGTCCGCCTAGTGATGGTACTATATAAATCAAAACCCCCTCACTAAGGGGGTTTTGTGAATATTACAACAATGGCATTCCAAGCTCGGTCCTTGTCTCCACAGGAAAGCCGGGTCGTACTCGCGCTCAGCGAGCGCGGCTTATTGGCCGTTGCGCGCGGGGACATTACTAAGCTGCTCGGCGCCAGCCCCAAGGCCGTCGACAACATAATCGAGTCGTTGCGCCGTAAGGGTTGGCTCGAACGCGCAAGTTGGGGCAAATACCTGCTTATCCCTCCCGACCAGGGACCCGAGGCTCTCGGCAACAGCAATCTTCTGGCACAAGCCAGTCTCATTGCCGAACCTTATTACATTGGCTACGGCTCCGCCGCCGCCCACTATGGGCTGACGACCCAACACCGCAATGTGATCTTCCTGGTAACGCCGGTGCACGCGCGCGCGCGGCGCGTGGGGGCGGCGCAGGTCCGGATCGTCAACCTCTCCGCAAATAAATTCTTCGGTTTCGAACCCATCGACGTGCTCGGCTACAAGGTTATGATCTCCGACCGTGAAAAGACGGCGATCGACTGCGTCGACCGCCCCGCGCTGGCCGGCGGCGTCGGCGAAGCAGCTACCATTCTCGCCACTGCCAGCCGGCGTTTCAACTGGAAGAAAGCGGCCGATTATCTCAAGCGGATCGAATCAGGTGCGCTCGTGCGGCGCTTCGGATGGCTCACCGATCACGTCAAAGCCGACATGCCGGCCGAAGTGCGCGAACAGCTGCTCAGCCTCACCGGACGCAGCACCCGGGCATGGCTCGGTCCCGCTCCCAAGCATCTCGTACCGGGCGCCATCGGCTATGACGAGACTTGGCGTCTTTTTGTCAATGTAGCGCGTCAGGAACTGCATGGCAGCTCTGGATTAGGGCAGCGGAGAGCCTTCACGAAGACGGAGGTCAAGGAGACTTAGGGATGCTGACGCAGCCGCAAGTCCAGCGCTATTCCAATGAATCCGGACTGCGGGACATCATGATCGCGGAGAAGGAGGTGGTTCTGACCTTCCTGCTGCAGCTGCTGTCGGAACGCGGCATCCTGGATCGACTGGCCTTCAAGGGCGGTACGTGTCTTCGGAAAATGTTTCTCGGGACCCAGGGACGATTCTCCACCGATCTCGACTTCACAGGCATCGCGGATCACGATCACGAGGAAGTCATCCTCGCCATGATGGAGGCCTTCGAACAACCGTTTCACGGCATTCAATTCGCCGTTGCTGACGAGGGATACTACGAGACGCAGGACGGCCTGTCCTGGGGCGTCAATCCGACCTACGCACACCAGTGGAACGCAAGCGGCGTGAGCGAAGCGAGGCTGCAGATCAGCCGGCGCGAGACGCCGACGCTGCCGACCGAACGCCGCCCGCAGATTGAGCAGAGCTACTTCAAGCTGCTACCTTTCGCGCCAGCCGAAATTACCTGCCTCGGCCTTGAGGAGATTCTCGCGGAAAAAATCCGTGCCTGCTATCAGCGCAACAAAGCGCGCGACATCTTTGATCTTGGCGTATTCACAACGCGACCGCTCAATCAGCCGCTTATCCGCCGCCTTGTGGTGTTGAAGCTGTGGCAAGCACGGGATTCTTTCGACCCTGCGCGCTTGATGCAGAAATTCCAGGACGGATTAGATTTTGACTGGGGTGATCTGGCGCAACTCGTTCGACGCACGGTGCAGATTGATCAGGAGAGAATCACAGCTGACTGCGTCAGGGGATTCGGATTTCTTGCTGAGCTAACCGACGAAGAAAAGATCGTCGCAAGTGATCGGTATCAGCGCGAGCAGGCTGCAGTGGAAAGACTTCGAGCGGAGTTGTGAGAATGTCGACTGATCCGGGCCCCGGCCCATGCCAACGACTTGCCGCGATCAAGCGGACATCTTTGCCCGGTTCGAGTTCGACGCGATTGCAGGCAAATTGCAAGATGCATGGTCATTCTTGATCTAAGAACTTCCCAAACTCCTCAAGAGCGGCGGTTTCCTCGACACTCAGATCCTTTGCCGGCCCTGATCGTACGACCAATCTCAGGCTCGCCCCCTGCAGCCTCACATCCCTAATCTGTACCGGACCCGCCAGCACCATGAGCTTCTGGGGAGAAAACTCAAAAAGCGATGCCAGTTGATAGCTGGTTCGGGGACTTGGCCGGGAAGCTCGGACCATTTCGATGTTCACAGCTTCAACCAAATCAATCTTGGCTTCCTCTGCGACCTTAAGGACAGGTCGTGTCCTCGCCTTACAAGCTGAAGAAGCCGGACAAACGCCGTGGCGTGCTAACTACAAACCCAGCGTCTTCGGCCTTTCTAAAATATTCCTCGCGCTCAATCGTCTACATGAATGGACAGACGAAAACGAAAAAGACACGCGCTGAGACAACTTGCCCGGAACTGCCATGGCAAGCTACGAGACGTGGTGACCAAACGCAATCGTGTTCTTGCGACAGCAAAATCGAGAGGAAGGTGAATATGCCCGAAGCAACACACGCCGCCAGGTCCACACCATACGCGAGCAGCGACGATTTCTGCCGAATCTTCAACCAGGAGATGGACGGCTTCTATCTCTTGTCGTTCCTGCTGACCGGAGATCGCGAGAAAGCGGAGCAATGCTTTGTCTCTGGGCTGGAGGATTCCATTCAAGGCAATCCAGTCTTCAAAGAGTGGGCACGCTCTTGGGCCCGGCGGGCGGTCATCCAGAATGCCGTGCGAGCCATCAACCCGCGGCCAGCGGAAACTGCCGACCGTTCGAATTCCGCCTCACTCAACAGCGATCCCAAAGCGCTACCGGCGGAACGGGAAGAGATTGCCGCGGTTCTGGAACTCGGGCCGTTCGAGCGCTTTGTCTACGTGCTATCGATACTGGAACGCTACTCCGATCAGGATTGCTCTGTCCTCCTGGGCTGCGCGCGGCGGGATGTGCTTTCCGCGCGAAGCCGTGCTTTGCAGCAAATCGGACGTGCAGTGAAATTGGATGGCCAGCAACTGTCAAACGCCGACTCGGGAAATCCGGCATCGCGTGACCGTCGCACTTCTGTACGTGAGTCGCTAGGTGCTCTGCGTTTAGCACCTTCGGTGTGAGCAAACACCCCTTCCAGAATAAGAATGGCAATGAAGGCGACGACGAGGACCAGCTTCAATCTTCGATGCGAATGCTCCGTTCTCGAGCGGTGCTGCGACGATGCTGGCGGTGGCAGCCGAAGTGATGTCCACGCAGCGGCGCCAGCCATGCCACTGGTAACTATAGCCACTGCAGCCGCGCAGGGATGCCGCTCGCCGATTCGCGATAGATCGTGTCGCTTTAGGAACTCGTCAAAGTCGGGTGCGACGTCGTCCCAGCGCCGAACACGTTGGTAACTTGGAGCGGTTCGACATGCGAGCAGACAGTATAGATAGGCGCAAACCCTCTTCTTTCACGATCCCGGGGGAGGGCAGTCCATGAAGGTTATGTCCTCACATCGGGGGTAATTGATGGCGACAAGTAAGATCGAAAGAGCAGGTGTTGGTTTTGGCATTGGCCGACAAGCTGGGTCGATCATAATCGATGTTCGCCCCCACCATGACACGATTTCCGCACTTCGGGGAGTGCAGGTTGGCTTCGAACTGTTGAACGGAATCACTTTGGAACAAGCGAAGAAAATCCTGGATGTGCTGAACGAGAAACGTAATCGGCGTGTTGGTCACTACCGCGTTGGACGACTAGACGGAAGCGGCGTCGCGCTGACGAAGGTCGCACGAAACTCTGAAACCGCAGATGACACCTATGGATGATCGTAGGAGCGAACGCTTCGGGCGATACGAGATCATGGCCGAACTGGGACGGGGACCATGGGTGTTGTCTACAAAGCGCGCGATCCCAAGATCAACCACGTTGTCGAGGTAAAGACCATTTCATTAGCCGGCCAACCGCCAAAAGAGAAACGGGAGTATCGCGAGCGTTTCTTCCGAGAAGCGGATATACGCCGCTGAAACCCATGTCATTGAATGGCAGAACGTCCCGCAAAACGCATCCGAACTCGACCAGATCACCGCCTTGTTTGTCACCGCAACCAGTGCCACTCCGCCGAGCCCAAAAATCGTGCCCCACAGCAAGATCCACAGGATCACACCCAAGAATCCGCGTTTCGGTCGATCTTGTGGCGCTTTGCTTGGTTGCAATTCCACGCGCAATCGCTCCTTATCTGTGGATGTCGGTACGTCTCTCTTTCAATTCGGGCGGATAGAAGACTGTGCTGTTTTGGACATGTTGGTGGCTCTGGAATTTATCTTCATTCCGACACCTGTGAACGCGGCCGTGACACATTTCTGCAGCGGCTTTCAAACTTGAGCAGTGCATGGCGTTCGCACGCCACTGGTTCGACTTGGCGGCGGCTGGGGCACTTACCGCCGATCTGATTTGGTATCGCGTCGGGTATACGCACGGCTCACGCGCGCTTGGTCGACTGTGCTGGGTGCGCTTGGAGCCGGATTCCTGCGTCCGTCGCGTCAAGAATCTTCTAGAGAAACACGGCTTGCGTTCCCTCTTGGTCTGGCAGCGCCCGTCGCACGTACTATTCGCATACCTTGGTGGCAGTTTGTGGTTGTGGACAGTCTGGGCATCACTATCTGGGCCTCGACATTTGAATTGTTGGGGCTTGTCTTCTCGAAGCAACTTGAAAGACTTGCCGTCTACGCATGGCGGATGAGTGCATTCTTCCTGGTCGTTTTAGTCATCGCTGCACTGACGGCATACTTGGTCCGCAAGCATGCGCGGCGGCAGAGGTTTCTTCGAGACCTGCGAATGGCCCGCATCAGTCCCGAAGAGCTAAAGCAAAAGCTGGACTGGCATGAACCGGTCACAGTGATTGACCTCCGACATTCTCCGGTCGCGGGCAACGATCAACATTTTGCGAGTCGCCGCCGACGCCCTACTTGCCGGCGCCTGTGCGCGGCAATATCGCAATCGCCTCGATCTCGACCAACAAATCAGGGCGGCATAGTTTGGCCTGGATACCCGTCGAAGCCGGCAAAGGACTCAGTCCCTGTTCCTTGTAGAACAAGGTACGCTCTTCATTGAATTCTTTGTAATCACGGTCAATGTCGCGAAGATAGCAGGTAGTGCGGACTATGTCTTTCCAAGTAGCGCCTTCGGCAGCCAGCAGTTCCGTGATGTTCTTGAATGTACGTCGCGTTTGGGCGCGAAGATCGCCAACATGCACGGTCCGGCCTTGTTCGTCGATGCTGGCTGTTCCGGAAATGAGCAGGATTGTAAATCCATTCAGGTCAATGCGCATGCCGCGCGAAAAAGCGCTGCCGTAATCGTAAGCTTCGTTCAGCGTGTTAAGATTAGTAATTGCCCGTTTCACAACCGGCGATTTGGTCGCTGTCTGCAAGACTTCCTGTAAGGTCATAGAATTTCCCCTTGGGCTCCCCTTCTTGAATGAATTCCTGTGTAGCGTATGGATCGATCCACCTCACAGACATTGTTTGCCGCTCTTTCGACAGCGTACGTCGCCGACGATCAGTCCGGAGATCGCCGCCCCGATCCAGTTTATGTGTCACTTAGCGATCTCCCGTTCAATTTCGTGAGCCTGTTCCCGCATAGCCATATAGGGCCGCAGGTCGCGCATCATCGCGCGGAACTGCTCGAAGTTGAGTGACTGAATGCCATCGCTCAGCGCTTTGTCCGGCGAGGGATGCACCTCGACCAGCAGTCCGTCGGCGCCAGCAGCAACGGCAGCGCGCGACAGCACCGGTACAAGAAGGCGGAGCCCAGCAGCGTGGCTGGGATCGACAATGACGGGAAGACGTGAGACGGTTTTCAGTACAGGCACAGCGGCGATGTCGAGTGTGTTTCGCGTGGCTGTCTCGAATGTCCGAATCCCGCGCTCACACAAGATGATGTCGAGATTGCCGTTCATGGCAATGGCTTGCGCCGATTGCAGCAGTTCACGCAATGTGGCCGTGATCCCGCGTTTCAGCAGGACCGGACGTCCACATCTCCCCACGGCTTCCAGCAGCGCGTAGTTTTCCATGCTACGCGCCCCGATCTGCATGATGTCAGCATACTCAGCCACCACATCGACATCTTCCGGCCCCATCACCTCGGTCACGATTGCCAGTCCGGTAGCTTCTCGTGCTTTACGAAGAATCCTCAATCCTTCGACACCTAAACCCTGAAATGAATAGGGTGATGATCGTGGCTTGTAAGCACCCCCGCGAAGGATTCGAGCACCAGCTCTGGAAACAGCTTTCGCAGTCTCAAACACCTGGGATTCGGACTCTACAGCACACGGACCCGCCATAACGACGAGTTCGTCTCCGCCGATTTCGATATCTCCGACTCGAACTACTCTTCGAGCACTTCCCGCCAAAGATGTGACAAGTTCGAGAGATGAGAAATGCCCGTTCCACGGAGAGCTCATTGTGAATCTCCTCCTATAGGACGTGGGCCCTCGGAGTGTTCTGCAAGAACGGCGCGGAGCGTTACCGGGCTCTGGTTCTGGCCCGCTGCATCCCACTGGATTTGGCCGGTGATGCCTTGGTAGGGCGAGAGTTCTCGGACTGCATCGCGGATCTTTGCCCGATTCAAGCCAGATTTGCGGACCGCTGCAACCAACAGCGTCGCGGCATCGAAGGCGTAGGCGGCCGCATAGTCTGGCGGACAATCATAGCGAGCTGAGAAGGTGGCTCGGAAGGTCGCCGGAATATCTCCTAGTACCGGGATCGTGACCCCCTCGAGGGAAATATCAGGAATTGCCCGGCCCAGCAAGGGGCCGGCAAAGAGGGTGCCCGAATACCCAGCACGCCGGATTGCCTTGATCAGTAAATAGCTGTCTGCTGTCCCTGCGAGGACGACAACCGCCTTGGCGTCAGTCTTGAGCAAGCGATCTACAACCCCCCCGACGGACAAGTGGATGTCTTCGAATTCGACGTGAAGAGTGGGCGAGATCCGGTCATGGATGAAAGCCAGATTCAGTTCTGATAGAAATGCGCGTGAATCGTGGTCGGTTCCTGACACCAGAGCGAATGGTTCCCCGCGTTCCTTGAGTGCCTGACTGATTAGTGGTGCCTGGAGGTTGTCCCCAGGAACAACGGAGAACATCCAGGGGACGTTTGCCATGTGGATGCTTCTGTCCGTAGCAGCGGGGTTGATCAGAGTGACCAGCGCTTTCGTCACCACCTGCTCGGCCATGTGCGTGGTTGACCCATCAATTCCTCCAATGATTGCCCACGCTTTATCGACGTACACGGCACGGATAAGGCTGGCAGCGCCCCCAGCCCATGGATTTTCGGCCCACGCGGGAAGGAGCCGGAAGGGGAGTCCTCGGTATCCTCCCTGCTGGTTTGCTTCCTCGATGGCAAGAGTTGCACCTTCCCAGATCGAATCGCGTCCCGAATGACCGGAATCTCCCGGGCCAAAATATGCGATCCGCACTTCGTTTAAATCGCCCGGATCCGGATCTTCTCTTCCGGGACCGTTGTAGTTCAGCGGGACGCTCACGCGATCATGATATGGTTTGGGCTGTGCCTCCTGGGCATGGGTGACACTCACCAGACTCAGTAGCGCGACTGCCCAAGAAACTGCACGAGCGCCGTTCATGGCACGTTACTCCGCCGGCGCGGATGGCTTCATGGGATCAATTGCGCCAGTCGCACGGTTCACACGATCGCGTGCCGGAATGTAACCACGGGGAACATTCAAGTCCTCCCGTGAGTAGAATCTCCAGCCGCCATTCTCAAATTTGGCAAAAAACACATCCCCGATATCGTCCAGCGCCGCGCCAAAAGGAATATCACCGGTAACGCCAGGCCACGGTTTGAAGCGATAGGCCAAGACGTCGCGGATTTTCGCGCGATTCAATCCCGCAACCTGAATCGCCCAGATCAGCATATTCATGCCGTCGTAGGCGTGCGCCGCATAGGTGTCCGGCTCGTCATTGAACCGCTTGCGGAACGCTGCGCGAAATGCATCCAGCTTCGGGTCCTGGCGCTCGGGATTCCACGGATATCCGCTAATAACGCCCTCTGCATTCGCGCCTGCGAGTTTCACGAACTCGGGTGAAACGGAACGGTCACTGGTAAAGTAGGGCTGGTTCATGCCCATTTTCCGCATTTGGTTCAGAATCAATGCGCTTTCCTTGGCATCACCCCAATGGATGACCACGTCAAGGTTGGCCTCCTTCATGCGTTGCAATTGCAGCGAAAAATCCTCAGTGCCCACTTTGTACGCCATCTCGATGAGGACCGGGTGCTGGTGCCGCCGCGCAGCATCGTTTACCTTGCGCACTCCAAAGCGGCCATAACGGTTGCTACCGCGGATGATTCCAATCCGTTTGTATTTCATCTTGCCGAGGATATAGTCCATCAGCAGATAACCCATCTGGCGGTCATCGCCTATGCAGCGCATCACCCAAGGGATATTGGTCTCGATGAAGGTGGGATCGGTATCGCCCGTATTCATCATGACAACTTCAGACTTGAGTGCAACGCGGATGGCAATGTGGCTGTTAGCGCCGTCAATCGTGCCCAAGATGGCCCACACCGGGTCCTTGTATGCCATCTTGATAATTTCGTTTCCCGAAGAACCCCAGAGTCCGTTGTCGTTGCTGATGTCCAACTCGAACGGAATGTGCCGCCGGCAGTATCCG
>Ga0182030_10018869_pt1 | contig 13187 bp, 13 predicted proteins | sample 812S3MmetaG_FD_121299 | JGI IMG/M metagenome (GOLD analysis project Ga0182030, IMG submission 121299) | Permafrost microbial communities from Stordalen Mire, Sweden - 812S3M metaG (Illumina Assembly) | ecosystem: Environmental > Terrestrial > Soil > Wetlands > Permafrost | place: Sweden... | reverse complement strand
CTCTGTTGTGCTATTCTCGGTCAAGCGAAGGCCCTTTCCTGCTATCCAAACACTGTCTTATCAACATGTTTGTAGCAGATTGGGCCTTTCGTGTCTGTGATCTTCATGAATTATTCGGGTTAATGCCCTGCATCGTCTTCAAGAGATGTGGGGCGATTTTTGTGATAACCTGACGGGAACAATTTAAATTAGCATTTTTCTTCACTTGACGGTCAATTTTGACCAGTAATGGTTTGTAGACTGTTTTACTTTCTGAGTAGTGGCCCCCCCTTTCTTTCATATCTATGTGCAACTGCCGTCTACTCCAAAAGGCGGCAGTTGTATTCGATCTGTTATCGCTTTTAGCAGCGGCCAATACTCGGAAACCCATAAATTTGTTTTGATAACGACCTCTGCATTGGCTCTGCTATGGCCTTTGCGCCAAGAGTTATAGATGTCACCCCGCAGGCCCGAGCCAACTGCGGCGACGCAGCTTCGCAAGAGATGTCGGGCAATTTTTTGCAGCCAGATAGGCACGATATAGATTCACATTTATTTACCGCTTGTGGTCAATTTTGACCAGTATTGTATTTTCGACTACCGTACATTGTAGCAATAGCACGCACGTTCTCCCATGTCTGCATTGGCAACTGCCGCCTTCTCCAAAAGGCGGCAGTACTGTTTGATCTGCTATCGTTTTTTAAGTAGCAGTTGAAAATCATGGCGATACAACAAAAATTTGTTTTGATGACAATCCTTGCATGGGCGCTGACTCCAGCCCTTGCGCAAACCCCTGCATCCACGCCGATAGTGATCGATGCAGCGCTGCTGGCCAAAGCCAACTCCGATGATGCAGCTTCGCAGGTAAAAGTCGGCGACGCCTACGCCGCTGGCAGCGGTGCAGACCGAACTACCAAGCAGTTGGCCGCCGATTATAAGCTAGCCGCCGACTGGTATCGCAAAGCCGCCGAGAAAGGCAACCTTGCTGGCCAGATTCATCTCGCTGAACTTTATCGCGACGGCAAAGGCGTACCGCGTGATCCGGCACAATCCGCTGACTGGTATACCAAGGCCGCCCAGCAAGGGGACGCAGGCGCACAAGGCACGCTCGGCCTGCTGTATTCAATGGGCCAGGGCGTTGATCGCAACTATGCAGAAGCCTACTTCTGGCTCGATCTCGCCGCGGCCGTGAAGGGTCCAAAGCAAGCCCAGTACGCCGCCAATCGTCAGATGGTCGGCGCACACATCACCGCCGACGAACTCGCCGACGTGCAGGATCGCATCGACAAGTGGAAATCCGACCATCCACGTTAGCCCTCTAACGCAGCACACATAGTCTCCATGCGGAAATCAGCACAAGTGCTGGGTGGCCCATGTCTGGATTTTCAGATGGGAAAACTTAGTCCTCAAGCACTTCCCTCTATAATCGCGTTATTCTTTGTGCAGATGATTTCTCCTACGCGCAGTCATTTCTTTCGGCTGATCTTTGCATCACTCGCACTGTTCGCCATCGCGATCGCCGCAGCCAACGCCCAATCCCTCACGCTCACCTCAACCATTGTCGAGTCAGGTTCGCCAGAGTTGATTCGCATCGAAACACCTAATGCTACAAGCATCGACGGAGAGTGGCTTGGGCGCAAGCTAACTTTCTTTCAAGGCCACAATCACCGCGTCTGGTTCGCTCTTGCAGGAGCGGACGTGGAAACCCCCGTCGGCCCTTCAACCCTGCAACTCACTATTCACCACACAAAAGCAGCCGACAGCACCGTCACTCGCAACGTTGAAATCAAACCAGCCCACTACAACACTGGCTCACTCTCTGTCGCACCCAAATTTGTTGAACCAGACCCCGACGCGCTCAAACAAATCGAAGCGGAAAAGCTGCTCAAAGAAAAAATCTTCACTGCCAGCGCCGCGGAGCCGCTCTGGTCTGGCAACTTTCATGCGCCCGTCACGGCTCCGCCCACTGACAGCTTTGGAACTCGTCGCGTCTTCAACGGCAAACTCGCCAGCGTTCACAAAGGCATGGACTTTCGCGCGGTAACCGGAACCCCAGTACGCGCAGGCAACAGCGGTGTAGTCGTACTCGCCCGCCCACTTTACTATGAAGGCAATTGTGTTGTCATCGACCACGGACTCGGCCTTTATACGCTCTCCATGCACCTCAGCCGCATTGACGTAAAGGAAGGCCAGCAAGTCAACACCGGCGACCTCCTCGGCCTCAGCGGTGCCACTGGCCGCGTCACGGGTCCGCACCTGCACTGGGCCGTCCGCTGGCAAACCGCCTACCTCGACCCCGCAAAACTGCTGCAACTGAACCTAAACGCTGTGCGTTAATTCGATAACAAATCACTTATTAAATTGCGGGCAACGGATTTGGTGTTTTTACCTTAAGCAATCGTGCATAGAGATTCCTTGCGTCATCCAGATATTTGGCAGCTTTTTCTGGTTTCCGCCTGCTCGTCTCGCTCCAAGGATCAGAATCCCCTTCTTTAGCCAAAAACGCAGCAGTCGCTGCAAGTTCCAAAGTAATTGGATTTGCGTCCTTTGCCAAATCGATAATCTCTTTTCGCGCAGGTTTAATCTTGCCCTTCGGATTTGACTGTAAAGCCTTGAAGATGGAGTAAGAGCCACCCCATACAGCAGTATGCTCCACCTCAGAGATCATATCCCAAAAACAGGCAGCAGTTATTTCATTTGCAAGCTGTTCACTATATGGCCCATAATGCCTGTATTCAAATGAAAAGTCTGCTCCAAGCCCCGTAATTTCAAGCAAGTACGCCATTTTTTGCAGCCGTGTTCTTCCAACGACTTCTCCACCGGCATCGCGGATAATGTCGGCTGCCATTTCTGCATGAGTTTTGTTCAGATTCACTACCGGCATCTCGTAGCCTCCTCTTTGATGATGTTTTCAACGGTGGCTTTCGTCTTTTTATCGCTGTCCTCTATGTATACACGGAATGCCTTGAAAGGTGCAATAGCATTAATGACTTGAGAGATCGACGCGACATCAACAGGTTTGCTGTCTCCTGCTCCTAGTTTCATCATGATCTGATTGAGTGGTCCTTTCGACTCCTCAAATAGCTTGTAGATTGAACGTTCTGCCTTATCAACAAGAATCTTTGGAATCTCGTCTTGCTTTTCGGTTGCGAAATCCATAAGGCGTTTCTCTACGTTATTACTGGCACGATCCAGTGCCTCAATCCTCCCCTTTTCATCGTTCGATGAATGTTTAGACTGTGCAGCACCTTGATGTTCACTTAATGCCTTCGGATTTTTTCGGCGTGTTGATTTCGACAGTGGCGTATATTCCAGTTTCTGACTTAGGCATTCGCGAATATCTGTGCACTTGTATAGTTTTCGATCCCTTAGACGCTTCGAGAAATCGGAGATGAGCCGATCCTCAGCATTAGCCATCATCGAAAACGCACCACTAATCACGGAATCATCCATAGCGAGTATGGATTGCAAATTCTCTGGGTCGATTGCAAAATGAATAAGTGGGTGATTTTCATTGAGTCCTGTTTTATGCGTTGAACCATTCTTTACCAAATGAATAATCTTTGCGAGCAATTCGGTAAATAATTTCTCTGCGCCGCGTGTCGCCTTGTGAAAATAAACCGTGGCATAAAGCTGGAACAGTCCCAAAAGATATGCTTCGGCTGCATATATAGCCTTTGGTCCTAATACAAACGTCTCAATCTCGCCAACCGGTTCATTGTCATTTCCATACGGAACCTTTCCAACTTCAAGGTTCGATAAGAGCCAATCGAGATCGATAACTCCGTGGTGAGTTCCCGTCATTAGCCTGTCCCGCTGCATATAGTCAAGACGATCTGCGTCGAATTGGCTGGATACAACCGCTGCATAAATATTTGATGGGCCTGCTTTTTTGATTACATCTGCTACGTCTGATGCAAATCCACCTCCGAGTGGCTTGAGTGCAATACTCACCTCTCCGTCCCGTATTAGCAGGTCTGTGACTTTCTCATGATTTGCCATAACCAAATTCAGCCGCTTTCCTACCTCTTCGAATGCGTGACTGTACGGACCATGACCAAGATCGTGAACGAGCGCTGCAGCTAAAGCCGTGTTGGCATCAGTATCCTTATAGTCATGAGAGCGATCCAAATGCCCTTTAACAATATTCATTAACTTACGAGCCGTGTGAAAAACACCCAGACTATGCCCAAATCTGGAATGAGTTGCACCTGGATAAACAATATCCGAGAATCCCAATTGTTTGATTCTGCGTAACCTTTGGAATTGGCTAGTTTGGATCACTTGCCACATGACATGATGAAAATGGTCGTCAGGAAACTCGATAAGGTTATGCAGTGGATCGCGGATGCGCTGTCGTTTAAAACTCATACTTAAGATCGCAGCCTTCCTGATTAGCAAAATTTTCGGAGACTAACTCAAGTGCCTACTCATTCGTACTGGGTTATAGCACATCAATAAACAACTTTCCCAGCACAAAGTCACTTCTATGAACCATGCGCGATACGTAGCATCAACGACCAGCCACTTCTGCACCGATTTCGTGCGCTATTGTGGTCGGTAACGAAATCACTTTTTCTTCTCGCAGCGCCTTGAAGGCCCGATAAACAAACGAACCCATGTACCATCCATCAATATATTTATAAGGAGTCTCGCCCGTTGTGTAATGCCCGCACGGCAACACCCGAGGCTCAAAGCTCAACCCGATCCGCTTGAACGCATCCACCACTTGCAGCGAGTACTCCAGCGGAAATGTCAAGTCATATTGCGCATAAACCAGCAGCACTTTCTTCAGCGCGCCTGCCGCTTCTTCGCTGTTGATCTTGTCATAAAAACTGCATGGGCTGGCCGCCGACCACAACTCGCGCACCCGCTCCTGTGTTAGTCCCGCCTCAGCCAACGCCTGCTTCACGTGCCGCGTACTCTGCCCCGCCCACACTACATCGCCAAACGCCGTTGAAGCATGATTGAATGCATTCACACGAATACGCGGATCGTGCGCGCTGGCCATGAACGCGTAGCACGATCCAAGACTCGTGCCCAGCACGCCAAAGTGCTCATACCCCTGCGCCTCCAGCCAGTCCACGCAGCAGCGAATATCCACCACCGCCTGACGACAAGCCGAAAGCGTTCGCCCAATGTTTGAGCTGACCGCGTAGTCCGACCGCTCCAGCTCCACAGGCCGACGAATATCGTGATAGGGCTTTGACAACCGCAGCGCCGAGACACCCATCTTGTTGAAGATCACGCACAGCGCATTGTGGCTGAACGCATCCGCATTCCATTGCGGCATCACAATAATCGCCTGCTTGGGTCGCTTTGGATCTTTGTGCTTTGGCGCAGGATACCAACGCGCATTCACCAGATCGTTCTCTGGATAAGGCGTCCGCTCCGGCGAAGTAAACCGCAAGAACTGCGCCGTCGCAATCTTTCCTTCAGCCGCTTTTTGTTTCAGCGCCGCATCCTGTGCCAGTGTCTCCGGCCTCACATTGGTCGGAAACAACTCCGGGTAGCGCTCTTCCAAGCGATAATCAGTAGGCTTCTCGTAACCAAAAAATTTGTCACTGTGTTGGATGAGCAACTGATTGATGCGCACCATCGCAGCCTCAGCCGCAACCGGGTCACGCTCTGTCTCTGGCGCAGGAATCGCAGCCTCAAATCCATGCGCCTCAAGGAACGGCGCAATCCACTCAAAACCCCACTCCAGCGGCCGCACCACGCGATTCTCATCGCGCGTCGTCAGCCGCGTCTCCCACTTGTACATCCACCGTGCGTATCTATCTTTGAGCATGATCCTGCTATAAGTTTACCAGCGTAGCCAAGCTACGCCGTTGGCCCCACCACAGTGGGTTTCTTCAACGCCAGATACTCCGCCGTAAACCACCCCAGCCCCAGAAGCACAATCAGCGCAATCACCACCTGCGAAATCACGCAATACAAGCACCAAACGCCCAGCGCAAACTCCTCAATCGAGGTCAGCCGCAGCGCAAAGCCCAGCCCCACCAGCGCCATCAGCAGCACCAGATAGCGTTGCCGCATCAGTGCCAGACCACCTATCGCCAAATAGCCCAGAATTCCAATCGCCGCCACCGGCACGTGCAGTATCTCGGCAAACGGGCTGTGATTCACCACGCCGCAATCCCACTTTTCGTTGATCGAGCACGGCTGCGGATCGTTTGTGTAATGTACGTGCAAGGCCAGTGTAGAAACCACAACGCCCACCAACGCTAATACTGCTATCAGGTATCTCATCCTGGCACCCATGTTAGCAGAGCGCCCCTGCACGTCACCATCCGACGCGATACCATCTATCTAATGCAACAGATTCCCATCCACGGCCCACGTGTCGCATTTTTTGGCGGCAGTTTTGACCCGCCGCATCTGGGTCATCTGGCCATTGCACGTGCCGCGCAGCAAGCTCTCCATCTCGATGCCGTCCTCTTTGCCCCCGTCGGTACGCAACCGCTCAAGCCGCTCGGTTCCACCGCCAGCTTTGAAGATCGTCTGGCCATGACGCGCCTCGCCATCGCGAACCAGTCAAGCTTTGAGCTCTCGTTGGCCGATGCGCCCAAGTCCACCGGCCAGCCCAACTTTACCATAGATACATTGCGCCATCTCCGCTCCCAATTGCCCACCAACGGTGCGTTGTTTTGTCTCATGGGTGCGGATTCATTGGTCAATCTCAAGCACTGGCACCACGCGGCCCTGATTCCCTTTGTTGCCTCACTTGTTGTCGCCTCTCGTCCTGGCGAACCACTCGACGACCTGCAATCCGCACTCCCAGATGGTTTGTCGATTGAACCGAGCGAAGCAGATGAAGAGGCAAATCCCAGCGTTCGCAAATTTGCACTGCAAAATTCCGCAGGGGAATCTGCACCCTTTTACCTCTTGCCTGAACTCGAAGTCGAAATCAGCGCCTCGCAGATTCGCGACGCTCTCCGCGCTATCGACCGCGCCCATTTAGCCGCTTCCACGCTTCTTGCCGATGCCGTTTCCAATTACATTTGTGCGCATCGACTCTATCTTTGACTTGCTCCGCCCTTTTCAAGGGACTACGATTGACACTGGAGAATTTCCTCATCGAATGACGACGCAATCGAAGCAGCAGACACGCATCCTGGTGCAGGCCGCAGCCGCAGCCTGTGAAGACAAAAAGGGCGAAGAGACTCGCATCCTGGAGCTGGACCCCATTGACTCTGGCCTCTCGGACTTTTTCCTGGTCACTTCGGCCAGCAATGACCGCCAAGCCATCGCTATCTCCGATGAGATTGAGCATCGCCTCAAAAAAGAGTTTGGTACCATGCCCAACTCCGTCGAAGGCCGTCGTCAGGGCGAGTGGATTCTCCTCGACTACGTGGACTTTGTCGTGCACGTTTTTCTCACCGAACGCCGCGCCTTTTACGACATTGAGCGTCTGCGCAAGTCCGCCCGCCCGCTCACACCGGCAGAGTTCGATGCCGAGTTGAAAGCCGAGCTATCCGCCAAAACCCTCGCCGCGCGCAGCAAGCCCACCGCAAAGCCCAAGATAACGCTAGTCAAGAAGGCTGTGGCAAAGAAGACTACGGCAAAAACACTTCCCGCAAAGAAGACTGCAACCAAAAAGGCAGTTGCCAAGGCTGCAATAAAGCAACCTTCTGCCGCTAGGACCAAGTCCACTCCCGTAGCCAGGACAAAAGCTCTCGGCAAGCCCGCGTTGAAAAAGACGGCCGCAAAGAAGAGTGCCGCAACAAAGACCAAGTTGGCTCCGACCAAAAAGGAAAAGAGGACGTCCGTGCCGTCCCACAAGGCAAAGCCCATCGCAAAGAAATCAGCAGCCAAAACGGCGGCCAAGAAATCTCCACCCAAGAAGACAGCTATCAAGAGCAAAAGCGCGAAATAGTCCTCGCACTTCTTAGCTATCCTGCGAGTGACCGCGCACTGACGGGCGCACCAGAAACACAAAGGGGAAGCCAATTGGCTTCTCCTTTGTGCTGTATTCAAGTTGGTGTTGCTTCTCTTTAGAAATCCCACTTCACCGAAGTGCGGGCGTAGAACGCGCGTTGGAAGGTGGTTGGGGTCCTGAAGGTTGGATCTAGGCCGGTCTGAAATCCGGTGTCGAACCACTGATTGTTGTTGGTGATAAAGCGGGAATCCGTAACATTGAACATGTCCAAGCCCACTTTGATCTTGCCCTTATCGCGGATAGAGATCGTGTAAGACCCATTCATGTCAAGTTGCAGCGTGGAAGGCAGGCGGCCTAGCGAGCCACGGCCACCGATCGGAATCTCGCCGCGGTTCTGGTAGACAGGGTGAGAAACCAACTTATTGATCGGGGTGCCCGACTGTCCGCGCAACCCTGTCCCGACAGTAAAGTTCTTGAAGAGCTTCTGTGGGAAGGTATATGAGCCGTAGAGGTTGCCCACGTCTCGGCGATCCGTATTCAACGGGCCAACCGAGAATTGATTGCCGAGAAGTCCAAGAATGCCGGTCGTGAAATCGAACAGTGAGCTGATGCCAGGGTCCGATTGCCCGTTGTCGTTGCGGAAGAGACCTTCGTAGTTGCCGTTCAGCTTGGCAAAGCGGTAGTTGACGCGAACCATGAAATTGTGACTGAAGTTCTTGTTGGCTTCGATCTCCAACGCCTGATAGCGACGCTTTGGCTGCGCGAAACCGTCCGGTTTGCCATCCGGAGCAGGGTAAGCGGCGAATCCAGGAACAGGATTGCCATTGGCGTCTATATTGACGTTGAGTCCACAGGCAGATCCCAGATCGTTGCCCAAAGCATCAGTCTGATCCCCATAGTCCAGAGTGCAATTGGCGGGTGTCGCGCCAGTGTATGCTTCTTCCTGCTCGTTCACAAAGTAATCGGCACTCGGACTCGGATTACCGATTACAAAGACTTGGGGTAGACCGGCGTTGGCACCTTCGGGAGAAGCACCGCCCATGTCTTCCACGGCGCGCTGGAGTTGGCGATCTGTCCAGCGAGCGCTGACGACCATGCCGCCGGGTAATTCATATTCCAGGCCGCCTACATATTCTTGTTCAAAGTTCAGCTTAGTTCCTGGTGCGAACAATTCGAGCGTGGACGGACTGGCGACGATAGCCCTCGTTTGGTAGCCGGTACCCGCTTGTCCGTTGAGCAGGTGAGCGCTATCGAGGATCGGCGCGATGGTTCCATCTGCGTTCGTTTTCAACGTGCCATCTGGGTTGGCGGGTGCGCCCCAGCGTGCCTGGAAGTCGAGTTCCTGATTCAACTCGCGAATGGCTGCGTCCGTGGGTAGAGACTGCGTGTACCGGCCCCAGTTGAAGAACGCCTTGGACTTGTGATTGCCGAACGGGTCGACGATGACACCCAGGCGGGGAGACCAATTATCGGTAAATACAAAATTCTGGTTGGGTCCGCCAAGCCGTTCCTGTTCCCAGCGAAGGCCGGCGTTGAGGGTGACGTGGCGCCCAATGGCGTAGCTGTCATTAGCGTAGGCTGCGTGGTAGCCTTCATTTGAACTTACCTGCTGGCTACTATAGACACCCCGAACCTGGCGCAGATAAACCTGCGGCCCTTTGGCCGTCCCATAGTGTGGGCAAAGCTGGGTATTGGTGCAACCTGCAGGGGCGAGGGCTAAATAGAAAGCGGCACTCGTCATTTGTCCGACAAGAGTCGGGTTGCCACCAGGAGCGGTGCCCACAGCGGCAGGAAGCGCGAACCGGGGGCCACTGTAATCGCGGCTAGAATCATAGATAGTCCGCTCATTAGGAATAGCCGAGTGAGAAGGTGTGCGAACCCAGATACTTTACCGTCTTCTGCAGATCCATGCTGCCGGCATAGTCGTTTGTTTTCGGATTTTGGTACTCGCCGAGACCTTGGTAGCCGGTTGAACCGCTCGTTTTGTCCGTGATAGCGTAGAGGTTTGCAAAACCTGACTCTGTGAAATGGCTTGTCTTGGCAGAGGTGGATATGTTCAATTCGGTCGTAGAATTAAGCGCTGAAGATAGACGAGCAATGACGCTGCGGCTTCCATAGTTCCAGCGGCTAAAAGATGTCGTATCCCGTAGGTTGATACCGACCAGCGGATTGTAAGCGGCAGGGTCGGCGAATACTCCGTTTAATCCATAGTTGGAGCGCGACGGATCGCCAAACGCGGAGACATCGAGAGTGGTTGCTTCCTTGATCTTGTAAGTAAGTTTTCCATCCCAATTGTTGCTCAGAACCGACGTTGTGAAAGGTCCGTGTGCAAACAAAGCCGCGGCAATGGATGTGTTGGGCGCAATGTAATTCACTTGATTGAGGGTTGGATTATACGATCCGAAGAAAAATAGATGATCGCGGTCTTTATGGATGGGAATAGGGCCGCCTAACTGAACACTGCCGTCGTACGCAGGCTGAGAGAGAACCTCCCCATGTCGATAACCTTCAAGGGGAGCGCCGGGACGGAAGGTATCGGAATACGCCTGCGTCGCAGAGAGGCCATCAGGAGCAAAGTAGCCTGCGACACCACCGTGAAAGTGGCTGCCGCCGGATTTGGTGACAATCTGAACAATGCCGCCGTTCGCTTTCCCATATTTAGGCTCAAATGCACCCGTCTTGACCTGAACTTCCTGAATGAAGGTCAAGTTGATGCCTGTGCCTAAAGAACCGTAGCTTGGGCTGTAGACACCCAGACCACCGTAACCCGCATCGCCAATACTTACACCGTCGGCGACGTACTGATTTTCAAGACCAGTCGATCCGCCAATTGACGGATTCGCGTTGCCCGTTCCGCCGCCGTCGGCAACGCCCGGAGCCGTGTAAAACAGGGCGCCAATGGTACGCGCAACAGGAACCTGCTCGAAGTAGCTTATGCTGAGATCACTTCCCACCGCAGTCGAAGAAGTATCTAACTGCACGGCTGTGGCAACCACTTCCACAGTCTCGGAGGCAGCGCCCGGCACCAAAGTCAAATTCACATTTGACAAACGGTTGATAACTACCTCGATTTGCTTGGCCTGCGCGGTCTTGAAACCGGCCAGTCCCACAGAAACCGTGTAATAGCCGGGAGTCAGGCTACCGATTGTGAACTGGCCAGTGTCGTCGGACAGAACCGACCGCTTGTCGGAGGCTCCAACGACCGTAACTTTGGCGTTCGCGACGACGGCCCCGGTTGGGTCGGTAATCACACCGCTCAATCCACCTTGCGTGGACGATAGCTGCTGAGCTCCTGACGGTAGCACCATGAGCAAAAACATGGCAGCGACAAATGGAAAAGTCCTGAACAAACGCTTCATTGATTCTCCTTCAATTATCTGTAGGATCTGAGGCCACTGCTGACAGCCGCTGATCCGTGTTTTGTGCTTCAGCATCGCGGCTAGGGAACCGCTACGCAGTAGAGAAAATTGGAGACGTTAAAATGGAATCTGGATACAGCATATGTTCGTATTTTGCGACATACGTGAACCAATCTCCGAAAAAGTTCGTGAACTTGATTTTGTGATTACAGCATGAGGAATGCCAATCAACGTTATCCCTAATATAAATCGTGTTTGTTGTTGATAAAAAACAGCTTATAAGAAATTTCCTTATGCGATCTTTATACCGCATTCAGTCGATAAATATGGTTTTACGTATTTTCACATACAACAATCCCGAAAATGGACAGTCGCTTCCGTATTTGTGGATTCATATGCCCAATTTTGCCCCTCTTTCGGGTATCCTCCTCCCATGCACCTCACCCTGGCCCACATCGGCGCACGCTCTAGCTCCAAAGTCCAATTCGATGCCCTTGCCGCAGTTTATCTCGAACGTTGTTCCCCTTTTGCGCAATGCAAGGCCGAGTCCTTTCGCTCTGAAGAAGCGTTGCTTGAGTGGCTTGACCGCCAGCAAGGTCGAACCGCCGTTATCCCGGTTCTGCTTGACAGTCGCGGTAAGCAAATGACCTCTGAGGCCTTTGCTGCATGGCTGGGCACCCGCCGCGACGAGGGCGCGCAACACATCGTCTTCGCCATCGGCCCTGCGAGCGGCTGGTCTGAAGCTGCGCGCAAACGCGCCACTCTGCTGCTCTCCCTCGGTCCCATGACTCTGGCTCACGCGCTGGCAAGGCTGGTCGTCGCCGAACAGATCTACCGGGCATTTACAATTCTCTCTGGACACCCTTACCACGGCGGACATTGAACAGCCCACAGCGTAGAGTTTGCAGCACCGACCAGGTGCTGACACCCTCAACCCATCGTTTTGACTGTAAACTGTATCTTGTACTGAGAGAGACACTGAATGTCCTGGTTTAAACGTGAAAATGGCAAGTACGAATCCGGTTCCGGCCCAGAGAGTGCCACCGATGCATCCGGCAAAACTGTTCTTACCGAGGGTTTGTGGATCAAGTGTCTGGGTTGCCGCCAGATTATCTGGAAGGCCGACCTTGAAGCCAATCTGAACGTCTGCCCCAAGTGCCAGCATCATTTCAAGATGGGTGCCAGAGAGCGCATTGCGCTGCTACTCGAACCGGGCTTCGAGTTCGTTGACACCGGCCTGCGCTCCACTGATCCGCTCAACTTTACTGACACCAAGTCATATAAAAAGCGCCTTGCTGCGGCGCAACACGCCACCGGTCTCGACGACGCCATTGTCAACGCCATCGGCCAGCTCGGACCGCATTCGGTTGTCATCAGCGCCATGGAGTACAGCTTCATAGGCGGCTCCATGGGTGCCGTAGTTGGCGAAACCATTGCCCGCGCCGTTGACCGCGCCCGCCTCACGCGCAAGCCGCTCATCGTCATCGCTGCCTCTGGCGGCGCACGGATGATGGAAGGCGTAGCCAGCCTGATGCAGATGGCCAAAATCTCCACCACTCTAGCCCAGTTGGACGACGCCAAGGTGCCCTATATCTGCATCCTCACCGATCCCACCACCGGCGGCGTCACGGCCAGCTTTGCCATGCTCGGCGATCTCAACATTGCCGAACCCGGCGCCCTCATTGGCTTTGCCGGACCCAGAGTCATCGAGCAGACTATCCGCCAAAAGCTCCCTGAAGGCTTTCAGCGCTCCGAATTTTTGTTAGAGAAAGGCTTCCTCGACGCCGTCATTCCTCGCCGCGAAATGAAGTCTTATCTGATCCGAGCATTGCAGTTTCTCAGCGTCTGAAAGATCGCGCAGAACATCCGATTGGTTTAAGGCACTTGCATCATTCCGCATAGAGACTGCATTCTTCTCCACTGAATTAATCTGCAAGGAATTTGGCTAAAAATAAATATCGTAGGGG
>Ga0182030_10018868_pt1 | contig 13187 bp, 10 predicted proteins | sample 812S3MmetaG_FD_121299 | JGI IMG/M metagenome (GOLD analysis project Ga0182030, IMG submission 121299) | Permafrost microbial communities from Stordalen Mire, Sweden - 812S3M metaG (Illumina Assembly) | ecosystem: Environmental > Terrestrial > Soil > Wetlands > Permafrost | place: Sweden... | reverse complement strand
CGACTTGTAACCTTCGACGTCGTACTATTTCTTCGATGGCAGCGGCAAAAGCGTTTGCGCTCGACCATCGCATCTCCGGGTCCTTCGACAATGCGCGAAACAGGACTGCCCGAACATCGTCAGGAACGCGGCTTGTAGCTCGATCAATCGCAGACAAATCAGCGTCGCGAATGCGGATGAGAACGTCGAGCTCCTTGCCGCCCCCAAATAGAGGTCTTCGCACAAGCAACTCTGCGAGAACGATCCCGAGCGTAAAAATATCCGTGCGCGCATCCAGCTCGCGGCCGACGACTTGTTCGGGGGACATGTACCCGAGCTTCCCCTTGAGCTGTCCCGCGTCTGTCCGTCGCTCAATTTCGGCGGCCCTCGCAATTCCGAAATCGGTCAATTTGACGGTCCCAGATCGATCGATCAGCACGTTTCCGGGTGACACGTCCCTATGCACCAAGAGGAGCGGCTCGCCGCGATCGTCGCGTACACTGTGGGCGTATTCGAGCGACCGAAGTAGGGAAAGCGCCACGTGGAAGCAAACGTCGAGAGGAACATCCTCGGCCTGCGTGGCTGCGGCACGAACGAGACGGGCTGCGGTTGTGCCTTCCACGTACTCCATCGCCATATAGAGCTCGCCGTCCTGTTCGCCAAAATCGAACACCTGCACGATGTTCGGGTGCCCGAGGCGCGCACACACGCGAGCCTCATCAATGAACATGGCGACGAAATCTGGATCTCTTGCAAACTGGGGAAGGATTCGCTTCACCGCAACGGTCTTCTGAAAGCCGTGCGGCCCGGCGCGTTGGGCGACGTAGACCTCCGCCATTCCGCCCGTTGCAATCCGCCGCATGAGAGCGTATGGCCCGAGGCGCAGCGGTGCCGGGATGCTGGAGATCGGCATCTCTACACCTTAGGGTACCACGCCTTTCCGGCCGCGCCTGCGTAACCGCGCTCGTTTGAATGATGGGACGCGGTGGCCCGATTCGCAGGATGCGCTACCAGCGGAGGCTCGAAGATATGAACACCGAGCGCATCGATGGCATCTTGGTGGTAGACAAGGAGCGGGGACCTACAAGCCACGACGTCGTAGCCATTCTTCGGAGAGCGCTTCGCACCCGCGAAGTAGGACATGCGGGAACCCTCGATCCGATGGCCACCGGCGTTCTCGTCATCGCGGTTGGACAAGCGACAAAACTCATTCCGTGGCTTACCGCACACGACAAGACTTACGACGCAAGGATTCTTCTCGGCGTCGAAACGGACACCTGGGACGCACTTGGCCTCGTAACAAGGCGCGAGGACATATCCCCTTTGATTCGTTGCGCGATCCGATCACTTACAAGCGGCGCGACCACTTCCTATCTGGCCACTGCGCTCGACGCCGAGCGTACGCGGACGGAGCAAGTCCCTCCGTCACACTCGGCGATACACCACGACGGCGAGCGAGCCTACGTGAGGGCACGCCGCGGGGAGCAATTCGAGCTCCCGGCTCGCCCCGTTCGCGTTCACGAGCTAGGAGTCCTCGGGTGTACCGAGAATCCCCCGACTCTGAACGTCAGACTGAAGGTAGATAAGGGGTATTATGTCCGCTCCTTTGCGAGAGACCTTGGCGTCGCACTGGGAACAATTGCACACCTCACGAGTCTCCGACGTGTACGGTCCGGTCAGTTTTTCGTGGATGAAGCCATTCGTATCGACCGCCCCCCGGAAGCGCTACGCGCGGCGGTCCTTCCGCTAGCCCAGGCCGCTTCGCTGGCCCTTCCCGTCGCCAATCTGACGGAATCAGGAGCGGTGGATGCGTTCCATGGCCGCACGATCGCCTCGGAACAAATCAGCGCAACGACTCGCGGTCCGTGCGCATGGATTGGACCCGCGGGACAGCTCATCGCAGTGGGACACCTCGACGAAAATGGTCGAGGCCATGTCCTTCGAGGGTTTCGATAGGTCGCGGCTAGCGTCGATCCGCGATCGCATCGAGAAGCCCCTGAGCGATTCAATCTTTACCCGGTGCCCCTCTCGCACCCTCTCACTTCATCAGGGAACCTTTTCCACCGCTGGCCGCCTCCTTCGCCGCCTTCAGTCGCTCGCTTGCCTGCTTGGATAGCGATCCGTTCGGTTCGACAGTGAGATACTTCTGATACTCGGTCGCGGCCGCTACAAAGTTCTTATCGGCTGCAAGACGACCCGCTAGGTAGTAATGGGCCGGTCCGTAGCCAGGCTCCCGTTCGACTGCGGCCTGCAGATCGGCGCGCGCGCCATGGTCGTCCTTCAACCCAAGCTTGCAAAGTGCACGCTCGGTTCGAACCTCACCGCCATCTTGAATCTCTATCGCACGATCGAATGTCTTGACGCACGGCGCAAACGCGCCTGCCATGCGGAGTTCGAACCCCACCGAAACGATCAATCCGATGTCCCCCTTCGCCAGTTCGCGGGCAGTATCGAGTTGCGTGAGCGCTTCCGGATCCCGCCACGCAACAAGCCAGTGCGCCAACGTGAGACGATACATGGGAACATGCGGAGCCATCCGAACTGCCTGTTCAAGCTCTGCTCGCGCTTCCGCCGCGTCGCCATGGCTCGCGAGCGCTACGCCAAGATTCTCGTGTAGCGCGCCGTTGGATGGATGGCTCCGAGTCGCCGGACGAAGGATCGCGATCGCATCGGTCGCGCGATCCTCATCAATGTAGAGCGCGCCAAGCTCCTCCACCGCAGACTCGAGATCAGGCTTGCGCGCTAGAGCGGCCTTGTATGCTGATTCCGCCGCCGTCCTATCCCCTGCCTTCTCGCAAGCCAAGCCTAGATTGAGAAAGGCAGAGGGATCACTCTGATTCTTGCGGGTTGCTGTCTCGAACAACTTCTGGGCATCGCCATATTTTCCGGCGTCGAATGCCCGGATTCCCGCGAGGAGTTCCGGTGTTGGGGCAGAATCCGACTCAGACCCACGCGGGGAAGCAGAAGCGGACGGAACGCCCTCGAGAGCAGGAGATGGCGTCGATGCCGTCTCCGTCTGAGCCGACGGAGTCGAACTTCCGCACGACATGGCCAGCATCATTGACGCAACGCCGGCTCCCCGATACCGAAAACCGATTCTCATGGGGCGTATCCTCGCACCGTCCGTCACCACAGGCAATGAACGCACACTGCCCAGTTAGATTCCGCGATCTACGGCCGATCGATTTCGATGGCGACCAGAGTTCCCGAATTCGTCAGCATGTACGCGCGATTTCCGAAAGCCGCAGGTGTCTGCGAGAATCCGGATCCGAGATCGAACGCATCGATTGACCGGCCGTTGCGCGGAGAAAGGAGAAATGCTCCGTATCGGGAAGTTCCAACCAATAGCGCCCCCATGACTGCTACGGGCGCAGTCACGCCACCCTCCGGAATCGCTATACGCCACACGACTCGGCCGGTACCTGGTTCGAGCGCCCAAAGACCCGTGGGACCGCTCGATGCAAGTAGAAGCTCGCGGTGCGGAATAGGCGGCAGTTCGGGGACGTCCGTCGACCCATGGCTGGAAGAGGAATGCTTGGGTTCTCGCCATAGCGATAGGTCCGTGACACCTGTGGCGTCATCGTTGCGCCAGAGGATGGAGCCTCTCTCTTCGTCCAGAGCAAATACGCCTCCCGAATAGCTCGCAACGAAAATGGCACGCCCGAGAGGGCCGAGATCGTCCGGTATGGGCGTCGTGTCGACGTCCAGATATCGAAGTCCCTCGGGGCCTTTGGACTGTTCAGCCTCTGCGGACAGATCCACTGGAGCCCAACGCTCGCTCCCATCACTCAAGTCGAAGGCCCCAACATGGCCATCCGAGAATGCGAAGAACACTGACTGCCCGTCGAGGGAAGGTCCAGCATACCCGCTGACCTCCATTCCGAGGGCTGGCGTCCGGTGAACGTGCCACACGCTCTGCCCACTTCGTCGATTGATCGCAAATATGTTATCGGCTGCATTGGCCACAAATAGCGTATCGCCATTGCGCGCTGGTCGTCGCGCGATTTCGGCTCCCGTGTTAAACCGCCACACCAAACGACCGTCGCTAGCGTGAACCGCATAGAGAGCGCCATCGTTGGAACCGAAATAAAGGACGTCGAGATCGACGTCATAGAAAGGCTCACTTTGGACGGCCCCTAAGGTCTCAAAACGCCAAAGCGTGCTGCCATCGTCGGCACGTAAAGCGTAAAGACCGTTGTCACTCGTCCCCACGAACACTCGCCCGTGCGCTACATCGAGCTCTACGCGCCCTCGCTCATACGGTTCGCCCGTTTTGCGAGAAGACGCCGAAAGTTCACGGCGAAAAAGAATGCTCATGGCGCCGACAGGGCGATGAAGCCAGAGAGGAAGCGACGGATTGACGCGATCGTTGCTCGTTTCCAGCGTTCCACACCCGAGCAGCATTGCCACGAGCGCCGACGGGAGTACCGCCGCCAACCCACGCGTGCCGTTGGTGTCGTTCACGGCTAGCGACCGGGCCTAGGAGCTGCCGGACCGCCACCGTGTTTGGACTGCTCTCTAAGTTGCTGGAGCATGCGCTGAACCTCGGGATCATTTGGGTCTACCCCCGGGGGGAGCCCCCCAGCGCCGCCTCGGCGTCCGGCAGAAGACGGCTTTGTTTCGGGCGGCAACGCGGTGGGATCGAGCTCGCGGAGGCGGTCGTCCGCGACAAATTCCAGATAGGCATATGCATGCTCGTCGCCGGGCCGCGTGACCCGCTCGTGAACCCCCTTGAGCAATTCGACAGCCTGGCTGCGTTCGCCCTTGCCTTGAAGAAGGCGAGCCTGGTGGTAAGCCCCGAGGGCCTGTAGTTCGTCGGAGTTCAACTGAGCGAGGGCCTTGTACGAGGCGAGGGCAAGGTCGATCTCTTTGTCATGATCCGCGCCCGCCGCTTCGGCGAGCCCTTCATGGGCGAAGCCAATCCCCTCGAGAGCGCGCCCTCGCACCTGGACGTCGGCGTGAGCCAAAGGCGACGTACTGATGTCGTTGAATGCCGCAAGCGCTCCCCGAGGATCGCCAGAGTCCAGCAGCAGTCCTCCCTCGGCAAGACGAGCGATATACGCGGCTCCTGTTCCCGAATATCTCGACTCCACCTCCCGGTACTTCGCCAGCGACGCCGCACGTCGATCGCTCACTGTCGCAAATGTGGGATAGAGATCGCTCGAAGGGCGATCGTCCTCGTCCGCATCTTTCTTTGAGGCAATCTGACCACGTTCGAACGCTAGGGCGCGAGCCAGCGTGGATGACGCAGCGGCATCCCGTTGGTCTCGCCAGTACGTCCAACCCACGACGCCGCTCAGACACACGACAACCGTTCCGGTGATCCACGCCACCTGTGCCTGATGGGAGCGAACCCATCGGCCCAACCGGGCGATCCGAACACCCACTGGTTCACCGCCAGCTGGAACCCATTCCGCTGCAACGGTGGGCCGCTTGACCTGGACTTCACCAATGCGCGCCAGCCTTCGGGATGCCGCCATTTCGAGCGGCGTCATGCCTGCACGAGCCTTCTGCTTGCGCGCTAGAAGTTTCTTTTCTTCCTCTCTCGCTATTCGGTCTACCTCGGTCTCGGCTCCGATCGCATCAATGCGCGCGGCGATGGCATCCGGTTGAAACGCGTCCCGAGCTGCGGTCGCGCCTTCGATTCCTGTCGTCTCTATTTCAGACGCGGGCTCCCGAGGGGGCTTTGCGGTGGTCTTGGGATCGGCGGGCGTTCGCTCGTTGTCGGACACGGGAGCTCCTGGTGGTTACTGGGCCATCCCGCAAACCGGAAACGACGGAAAGCTGCGAGATGCGAGGGTAGGCGGGCAAGACCCTACCAAGTCGGTCCAGCGGGTACCACCCGGAAGGGATGTTCGACCACTCAGATTTCGCCTTGGCTCGGGCGATTGGTTCAATGTGCTCGTTTTTCGAGATGGTCTAGCCCATTCAACGACTCGAGAGACCCTCCCCCGTCGGACGCGATCCACAGGGCGCGGACGGTACCTCCCTCCACGTGAGCCTCCAACACGGCGTTCGGGCCCGTATGGGCAGGCAGTTCGACAGACCTAACCGACGAGTTTGCGGAGCCGACTGGCACGTCGGAACCATTGATCCGGACTTCGAGCGTCGCCGAAGGATCCGAGACGAAGATGAGCGCCAATTGCGATCCACGTGACACCGGAAGCTTTGCGCGGACGTCACCGGAAGGAATCGCGCTCGCCCATGTCTGCATGCCCAAGGCAAGCAGAGCCTCGGCCTCACGCGCTCGAGACGTCTCGTTCGTTTCTCGCGCGAGCAATCCGAGCAATGGATCACGTGCTCTCGGATCGCCCAAGGCCCCGAGAACGTCGGAAACGTAACGGCGCGCCCGAACGTCGGAAAGTCCGCGTATGAGTCCTGGGACCATCGAACGACAGTGCGCCGTCGAAGCCGCCTCGAGGATTTCGCGAACGTGCCGCAGGTCGAGCGAGAGGCGCGGCGGCTCTCCGTCGGCGGTCCCCATCCCAGAAGGGGGCAACACGTAGCTCCACCAGTTACTGAGCTCGTCGCAACCAGCGACATCTCCGCGCTCGGCGCGAACGAGTGCCACGCGCCGACGCCACTCGGGCGCCGCATCGTCGCCGAGATTTCCGAGCGAATCCGGATCGGCGTCCCCCATTCGCACGAGCGCTAGCTTGGCCCACCTTCGAACCTCGTCGTCATCGTCCCGGATGGATGAGCGACGCAGCGCGACGAGGGTCTCCTTGGATCGCAGATCAAAACACACCTCGGCGGCCTTGCGGCGGATCGACACGTCCGCATCATCGAGCAGGGACACAACGTCCGGCGCCGCCTCGATGTCACCTTGAATTCCGCGCCGCAACGCTTCGGGTAGCCCGCGTCCTTCTCCTCTCTCGTAACGACCGAACTCGAGCTCGACCGACCGCAGGCTCGCGCGAAGCCCGTCGAATAGCTCTCTTTGCGTGGAGGCGACGTCGCGGCGCTCGCGCGGATCATCCTGCGGTCGATAGAGCGCACACGCCGCTGCCCGTCGCGCACATACAAGTCGATGCTCTCCCTCTGCGATGAGTGCATAGTCATCGGTCTCAGCGAACGCGAAACCGGAATCGAGAGGAAACGACTGCCGCACCGGCAGGTCGCCGACCAGCAATGAACCCAAATCTCGCCCACGAACACGGGCGGGCCTGGGAATTCCAAGAGCCGAGAGAACGGTCGGGAAAAGATCGATCGTTTGCACGACGCTTCGCTCTCGGACACCCCGCCGAACCATCGGTCCATCAATCACGAGTGGAACGCGCACCTGTTCTTCGTACACCGTCGTCCCGTGGTATCGGCCTCCGTGTTCGCCAAATTCCTCGCCGTGATCCGCTGTCACCATCACGACGGCGCCCGGGCGATGGGCGCGAACGACGCGCAAGATCCGACCCACACCGTCGTCCGCAGTCGCGACCTCGCTGTCGTATGCATCGATCTCAGGAGGCGATCCTCCCGTAAATACGTGCTCTGGATGAACAACGTAGGGCTCATGTGGCTCGAAGAAATGGACCCAGAGAAACATGGGGACCCCGGGCGGGGCGCCGCTTAGATACTCTTCGACTTGTCTCTCTCTCAGCTCGGGGTCAGCGAATTCCACCTTGGCGTATTCGAATCCAAGCCGGCTGGTCTCGAAGGTTCGGAACTGCTCCTCATCAATGAAGAATACGGCCGGCGGATAGAAGGCAGCCGTGCGATAGCCATACCGCCGCAACGCCTGCGCCCACGTTTCCGAATCCGAGCCGAGCCCGAGCGCCAGCAGCGGACGCATGTACTTTCCCGTAAGCATCGAGGTCACGGAATAGGACGTGTGCGGCGTTGGACAGTATGCGCTCTCAAAGAGCGTCCCGTCTCGAGCCAGTCCATCGATATTTGGAGTGATGGCTCGGCCGTATCCGTACGCCGACACATGGTCGGCGCGAAGCGCATCGATCGAAATGAGCACGATGTCGTGTCCACTCCAATCAAGTGTACGTGCGACATCGCCTGGTGCGATGCCAACTGTCGTGCCCGACGACAATCGTGCCGGTTCTTCGCGCCGCAGTTTCGATATGAATTGGATAGCTCGGCCAGCCATCGGCGCGTGCTCGACCAGCGCAATGCGAAGATTCGCTCTCTGATCTAACTCGGCGATCGTGCGCGGCAGCGATAGCCACTCGAACACCAATGCTGCGGTAACGGCCGCCGCGCCTGCAAGAGACCACATGGAGGGAGGTTCGTCCCCCCGGAGAGCAATCGCGACAGCCGTGGCTCCAAAAAGAAAGCATCCAAAGAGAGCATCGTGAAACGTTGGATAAAGCCGCGGAAGCACGTACCCGTCTGCAAGCCACGAAGCGCACGTTACAAAAATCCCGATCGCCGCAATTGCCAACGGGATCCGAACTGCACGCACCAGACGCGCGGCACCGACGCCCGACACCCATGCTCCCATCGACGCGATCAGAAGGATGACCGCGCCGCGAAATCCCCATGACGCGAAGTGCCGCCCACCCGTGACTCCGTATCCGAGAGCGCCAGCGAGCAGCGCTCCCACGGCAGCAAGGACCGAGGCGAGACGACGATCGCCGGTTGCCGCGATCCTCAGCACAATTCGAAAGGCCCGGCTCGCGACAAGGGACGCAGGCGCAAAAAGCGCAACTGCGAGCGGGACTACCAGTTTGCGCGCCAGGTCAATCTCCCATGCCCCCGAAAACTGGTCGCGCCAAAGAAGCCCCACAGCTACGTTTTCGGCAAACCCGCAGGCTCCCCACGCAACGACAACCGCGCACGAATCGACCCACACGCCGAGCGCCTTTGACTTGGACATCGGCTAGACCAAACTCCTCGAACCGATTGCACACCGGTACCTTCGACGGACGCGCCGCAGAATCGCCGCGTCGTCGGTAGCCATGACTACCTACAGAAAAAGAATCTCAAGCACTTCGTAGGTGCGTTCGCCTCCGGGCATTCGCACCGTAACTTCGTCGCCCACTCTGCGACCGATCAGCGATCGCGCGAGAGGGCTTGTAACGCTGATGCATCCCTTGGCGAGGTCCGACTCATCGGCCCCGAGAATGCGGTATGTCACCTCTTCGCCCGAGTCGGTATTGGACAACTTGACTGTCGCACCGAATGCCACGTGGTCGCCAGCGAGCTTCGACGTGTCAATCACCTCGGCACAGGCCAGCTTGTTCTCGAGATCCTTGATGCGTCCTTCAATGAAGGATTGGCGATCTCGCGCGGCATGATATTCCGCGTTTTCGCTGAGATCGCCATGCTCACGTGCGACCCCGATAGCTTGTACGATGGCGGGACGTTCGACGCTCTTCAGATGGTTGAGCTCGTCACGCAGCCTGCCAGCGCCCTCAGGAGTAATGGGATTTTTCTCCATGACAATCGCCGATCTAGCACGCAGACTCGGGTGCGAACCAAAGGACTGCTAACCTTACACCTAGCGAGGACGAACAAGCGATGCCGATCGTTGGCAGCCACCCCGAGAGCGGAGTCCGTGTGAATGTGGAGCGCCCCCAGGCGGGCGGTCCGCCGTGGTGCTACGAGGGCGACGCCGTCACGCCCAACGCCTCCTATCGCGTCACGGCAAACGTCTCGGCCTCGGGCGATGTGGAAGTCGTTCTGGCTGCCGACGCGCCCAAGGGTCTTGCAGACAAGACCCGGCGAGTACTTCGCTCGGCCTGGAAACACGCTCAGACCGAAGGTGAGCCACCACCGCGACATATCGTCCGATGGCGTCCGGAGGGTCCTACGGGCTGAGCCAAAGCCCGTTCTCCGTCGCAAAAGACCGAACAAGCCGGGGTGCGCCCGAATACCCGGCGTTGACCTTGCGAGGCATCGAGCGCGAACCGAATCGGGTCGCTGTGCACACCTTGGAATGCGCACGGTTCGGGAGCAGTTTCCTCGAAAGTCGACACGGTCACGACACCGGGGTGAGGCAACTGCCGGGCGATGAAATGGAAACGGGGAGCCGCGTTGGGCCTTGGCGTCCTCATAGGGGACGAGTAGGGTCTCTCGCGCTCATGCGTGTCGCCGCCGCTATCCTTGTCGCCACCGTGGCAGCCACTGCCTGCGAAGGCTCGCCACCGCGAACTGCACTCGGTTACACGGAGGACGCCAAGCGCGCCTACGACAAGGCGATGGGGGAGTTCAATGCCCACAATTGGATCGAAGCGCAAGCGCAGATGCGCGAGGTCAAGCGAAAGTACGGCTACTCGAAGTTTGCTCGCCTCGCAGAGCTCCGTTACGCGGACGCCGACTTCGAGCAGGAGAAGTTCGGCGAAGCGATTCGCGAGTACCGGGAATTTGTTCGCGCGCACCGAGCGGATGCTGACGACATCGCGTACGCGCGCTCGCGTGTCGCGGAAGGGCTTTACCGCGAAGTTCCGGACGCCTTTATTCTTTCAAGCGCCGAGGAGCGAGACCAAGCGGCAGCGGTGGACGCCTACAAAGAGCTGCACAGCTATCTTTCAGACTACCCAAATGCGGCGCCGGCTGCTCATGCGCGCGAACTTCTCCAGACCATCGTCGGCAGACTCATCGATCATGAGCTCTACGTCGCACGGTTCTATTTGAATCGCGACAACTATGAAGCCGCGGTTGCGCGCGTGCGCTATGCGATTCGCACGTACATCACCAGTTCCTCAGAGGGGGGACGTAATGGAATGGTCGTCGCCCCAGAGTTCGGCGCCAAGGCCCTGCTTCTGCTTGGCGAGACGTACTTGCGGATGAAGAAATGGGGAGACGCGCGAGACGCCTTCGAGTCAGTTATTCGGTCGTACGAGGTCAGCCCCATTGCTGGACAGGCCAAGAACTATCTCGCCCACATGCTCGCTCAGGGCGTGTGAGATGCCCTTGTCGCCATCGATTCCGACACCAAGTCCGTCGTTTCCGCCGCTTGGCCAACCATCGCCTCCGACGGTGCTGGTCGTCGATGACGAGAAGAACATCCGTCGCACTCTTCAACTCGTCCTCGAGGGCGAAAGCTACCGCGTCATCTTGGCCGAAACGGCTTCTCAAGCGCTCAGCGTCCTCGCGAACCCGGATATCCCGGTCGACCTCGCAATTCTTGACGTGAAGCTCCCAGACATGAGCGGACTCGACGCGCTCGCGAAGATACGTGCGGACGACGCTATCAAGGACATCCCGATCATCGTGATAAGCGGCCACGCGACGGCCGAAGATGCAGCGCTGGCGGTCAAGCTAGGTGCGAGCGACTTCTTCGAGAAACCCCTGGCTCGCGAACGGGTTCTCGTGAGCGTTCGAAACGTGCTCCTCACTGCGACAGCCCGCCGGGAGCTCGCTCGTGTGAATGAGCAGCAGCACGTTCGCCACGAAATGCTGGGGCGAAGCGCTCCGATGGGCAGGCTTTTCCACGAGATCGAAAAGGTCGCCCCGACCAAGGCATCCGTGCTCATTTCGGGAGAAAGTGGCACGGGGAAGGAGCTTGTTGCTCGCGCGATCCATCGACTGTCGCCCCGAGTCGGCGGGCCGTTCATCAAGGTCAACTGCGCGGCCATTCCGCGAGAGCTCATCGAGAGCGAGCTCTTTGGACACGAGAGAGGCGCCTTCACAGGAGCCCAGCAACGGCGACGAGGACTGTTCGAACAAGCCCATGCCGGCACGCTATTTCTCGACGAAGTGGGCGACATGGACCTCATGGCTCAAGCGAAAGTCCTCCGCGCTGTCCAATCGGGTGAGATCTCGCGCGTGGGCAGCGAGCACGTGATTCGAGTCGACGTACGAGTTCTTGCAGCGACGAACAAGGACTTGGGCAAAGCAGTGGAGAGCGGAGCCTTCCGAGAAGACCTCTATTTTCGACTCGCCGTCTTCCCAATTCGAAGTCCAGCACTTCGCGAACGGGTCGAAGACATACCGGTCCTCGCGCTTGCGTTCATGGCCCAGTTTGCCAATGAAAACGGCGTACGTCCGAAGCCGATCGATGATGAAGTGATGGCTGCCCTCGCCTCTCGCAACTGGCCCGGGAACGTGCGCGAGCTCAAGAATGTCGTCGAACGAGCGGCCATCCTCTCGGGGGATCGCGTAACAATTGCAGACCTCCCTGAAGATCCGCATGCGAGCCCCTTTGAAGAGGAGATCGATGCTCAGCCCTCGCGCGATGCAAGCACGCTCCCAGACACCATCGAAGTGGATCCCGCTGCCCCCAGCTCCCGCACGACGCCTCTTCCGGCCCGATCGAGGCCTCCGACGCTCCGCGAATATCGCGAGATGTCCGAGCGGAAGTACATCGTCGATACCCTCAAGCAAAGTGGATGGAATATTTCGAAGACTGCGATCGTCCTCGGAGTTGAGAGAACCAACTTGCACAAGAAGATACGTGCATACGAGATCCGTCGCGGCGAAGGCTAAAATATGGGTCCACGGTGCCCCAGCGAACCCCGGGAAGTCGAAGCGACATCGCCAGGGGAACTAATGCCGTCCGGTCGATCCATATCCTCCTGTGCCCCTCGAAGTCGCATCGAGGGTCTCGACTTCGACGAGCTCGGCACGCGCAACCGGAGCGATGACAATCTGGGCGATACGCTCCAGCGGTTCTATCGTCGCTGGCTCGGATCCCAGATTGACCAGCAGTACGACGATCTCCCCTCGGTAATCGCTATCCACCGTTCCCGGCGCATTGAGCACCGTCAGCCCCGTGCGCGCCGCGAGTCCCGACCGAGGCCTCACTTGTCCTTCGAAATTTTGTGGAATTGCGAGAGCAAGACCGGTCGGCACTCGAACGCGCTCGAGCGGCGCAACCGTGATTCGCTCGGATATGGCAGCGTGCAAATCCATGCCTGCCGCACCGTCGGACTGATAGCGAGCCGGCGGTACTCGCGTAGGCCCAAGGTAGACGACAGGTATGCGAAGGTCTGGAACCATGATCGCCCATCACATTGCCACACTTGACGCGACGCAGGTGACTGGTAGTCGAGGCCCATGACCATTCGCGAGGTCGTCCTCGTTCTCGACTTCGGCTCCCAAACGACGCAGCTCATCGCTCGCCGCATCCGGGAAGCTCGCGTCTACTGCGAAATTCACCCGTGCACGACGTCCTATGAAGCGATCGCTTCCATGGCGCCCAAGGCCATCGTGCTCTCCGGAGGCCCTGCTAGCGTCTACGGCGAAGGTGCTCCAACGCTCGACCCTCGAGTTCTGGAGCTCGGAGTCCCAGTTCTTGGCATTTGCTACGGCATGCAGCT
>Ga0182030_10018867_pt1 | contig 13188 bp, 15 predicted proteins | sample 812S3MmetaG_FD_121299 | JGI IMG/M metagenome (GOLD analysis project Ga0182030, IMG submission 121299) | Permafrost microbial communities from Stordalen Mire, Sweden - 812S3M metaG (Illumina Assembly) | ecosystem: Environmental > Terrestrial > Soil > Wetlands > Permafrost | place: Sweden... | reverse complement strand
CCATACGATGACAACCAAGCTCACGATCCCGACTATCCTAGTGCTAAGCTTTGATGCTCCTCCTATGAAAGGAAGAGTGGTGGTCGGAGAAGTAGGTGTTGATGTTCCAGAAGGGGCAACAGCTGTGGTGTTTAAGGCCGCACAAATTTGTGGAATTAAAGACTCAAAAGCTAGTCACAATCGATATTAGCAACCGTTTTCTTTCCTCACGTCCTCGAATTGTCTCGACAACCTCAGATGGCACTTACTCTGGAGCTCGGCGGGAGTGCAACTCGATGAGTTCTGAAGACATGGCAATACCAAAGGCTTGATGTCGGCGCCGTGTGCACAATGACATGCGTAATCTGTTGCTCTACACCCAACAGCTGCAATTGCAGCGGAGTCGCAGGCGTCCTGGAAGAGGTCAGCAAGCTTATTTTTATTTCAGGGAGAGCAGAGTGGACAGACAACGCATGCTGGTATTTCTGTCGCGATTTGGGAAGGTGTCTGCTGGGCGTAGACAATTGGAGATACGACGATTAAAGCATTGAGCAGGGACGAGGAACGCATTTTGAGGATATTTTTCAATGCTTTTGAAAGTGGACGAGGTAAAGAATTTATCTTAAAAGCATTTCCCGTCTGCAAACGCAGGGACCCGCACTTGCTTCGCAGAATCCACCGCCATGAATTTGGATAAGCGTGACTGGATAATTTTCAGTCTAGAGTGATGAGCTTTGCAGTAGCTCTTGCGGCTGAGATGAGATTTTGCGGTTGGGAGATCAGACTTCTCGGACTTCCCCACTTGGGAATCCGGTCCGTGCCTAACTCTCGAGCCTCCGGGACTTCAGCTTGAATCAAGATCAGGAGGATTTTAACTTTCATTTCTATCTTGAAATACACATCAAAGAAAAATAACTTCTCTAACTAACCAACTACCAAGCTAGAGAGCTCGAGGGTGGCTCTATGCGAATGGCTCAAGAACAAATAACAGCCATCCCCTAGATAATATAGCTCCCTCCTTGTCTCGTCTCCAATTGCTTGCGAATCGCCTTATTAGATCAGCCACTTCACGTCTCCACTATCGGAAATCTCCTCTTCAATAGAGAACGTATGCGCTATGACCACCATAGTACCCTCGAATTTTGTCAGCAGAAAGTACTAGAGTCTAGGCCTTGCGCTTGAAGAATTTGCCACTAGATTGAGACATTAAACTTTGGAAACCAGATTAATATTTAATCATCTGGCCGCGGCAATCCAAGGACACAATGAGCCCCACTACGCAAAGTGGGGGAACCTATACTCCGCATGATTCGTTGTGGTAGCGATTGACATATGTCAGCTTCCCAGCTGACAAAGCTTTATCCCCACGCAACATCAATTCAGAACCACAGCTCTCTCCTGCTAACTTACGAAAATGAGTCGACGTGTTCGAACTGGATGTATAACGTGTCGTAAGCGACATGTGAAATGTGACGAGAAAAGACCAAGGTGCGAACGATGCCGTAATGCGAATTATACTTGCGGCGGCTACGAACAATCTCGATCTTCCCCACCCTCGGAAACATCACCGAAGCCTGTATGTGATCTATCATGGCGGGGCAAAAGGGATGCACTACCTCTGTACCATCACTTTGTAACTACTAGCGTTCTTCGACTCTTCAGATCGGATCATGTTGGCTTCTGGCGGGACCAGGTGGCTCAGATGTCCTATGATGTGGACATTATTCATGAAGCTATTTTGGCGGTTGGTGCAGTCCATCGAGCCTCACTTGGCGGTCAAGAGGCTTTGAGATTCAAAGTCCTCGGATTTCGAGCTTACGGAAATGTCTTAAAACGATTACCCAATCAATTGACAGAGTCGCTCACCACACTAATCGTTCTCGTGCTACTCACATACTTCGAGGTAAGAGAAACCCATCAAATAGAACACTCTTCTGACCATACAGTGTTTCATTGAAAACCCAAAGGGGGCTTTCGGTCATTTGTGGGCATCAATTCAAATTCTACGCAACTACGAGGGAAGACAAGATTTTGAAGTAGCACCACTTTACGATGTCATGCTTCGTCTCGATTTTCTTGCTCAGAAACTTCTACCTTATGCTCGCTCCTCCTTTCTACCGGGCTCGAGCTCGGCAATGGCAGAATTGCCCTTTTGGAATCGACTCTGTCCGTCTTATTCCATCATCGACCCTGTTGCGGACGAAAGATATCGATTGATACAACTCATTAGCGGCCACAACAAGCTTAGCCGAGTTACGTGGGGGTGCTGGTGCCCGGTTGAAGAACGACCTAGTCGGGAGGAATTGATGGGCTTTTATTCCGAAATGTTACTTTGGAAGTCCAACTCACCAGCTACCTTCTTAGAATCAATACCGACTAAATCGGAAGCTGTGGACCTATTGCCCATCCCACCTCCCGCTCGTTACTTTGTATCCACCGAAGCCGCTGTCAACATGGTGATATACAACGCACACATAGGCTGCGCGATTGCTATGATTAGCACCACAGATGAAGATCCTGCGGAACGAGAATTAGAAGCCTACCACATAGTATACGACACATTGTGTATTGTCAAAGGATTGATTGATGACGTTCAGTATCGGGCCTCTGATTCTATCAGTATGGGAGTCTCTCTCTGGCTTTTCATGGCAGCGCGTCGTTGCTTTTCGCTAGCTTGGCAACAGTGGATAATTGGTGCGCTTCGAAAAATTGGTCGTGAAGGGCTTTCGAATGGATTGGCATACGCGAACACCCTCGAGATCATGTGTGATCTTGAATCTAGAATCCAACGTCCAGCGAACGAGGGATCACCCCTAGGATCTATACGCACCCGCCTTTTCCCTCTAATAATGCCGCCTACAGATGACAATCGGGTTTTGGTGTACTATTTACGATATGGAAACTCAATGGTGGGGTGGGATGAGCGGGCTGTTGAGGTTGTCGCAAAGGCTTCTTGGAGACAAGGCGATAGTGGGGTCATGGAATCTCTTGAGCTTGATGTGATAGATACATCTGTTGCAGATCCTGACACATTAGAGGCTCCCGAGTTGTTCTCTCCATGGCGTCAATCGGTTGAATGGGGATGGCATGGGTATCTGACATACGCGGGAGAGGCAAAGTCACCGTCACCGTCGCCGTCTTAGACATCAGAGTCCATGTACCCAAAAGCCGTTTGTGTTGCTCGGAGATGAAATAATGGATGATCAAGGAGGATAAAGTCGAACCATGAATTAGTTTCCAGCAAAATTGAGAAGAGAAGTGAGACGTTCTGAATAAGATAAACGAGGTCGCAACGCCAACGACTCTTTCAGACGGATAGAAGAAGCAGCTGGTGTCCCATGAAGCTGTATTAAGAGCATGTCTCTTGCTTCCATGTTTTGAGAATTCTTTTCCAAAATTCACATTCATATCAACGGGTCTGATTGGAATTCAAGTTTCAATAAATCAAAGCATTCTATTGCGCAAGGGTAAAGAACAATATTATATAAGAGATCATCCTGCCACCAACTGTTGCAATCTTATGCCTGCAATTTCTTCAAAAGCTCAATAGCGAGAGGTTGAGCACTAGCTGGATTCTGTCCAGTCATCAACTTCTTGGTGGAGCTGACAAGCACTTTTGGGGCCCATGCCTCAGCAGCCTTCTCGTATCCGCCATTGCTCGCGACGTTCAGAGAATCTTCAAGATGGAACGGCATATCCTTCGGTCGGTTGGCAATGACTTCCTCAGCATCGCTAAAGCCGGTGACCTTCTCTCCAGCGATGAGGTTTGTGCCATCTGCGAGCTTTACATTAATCAAAGCAGCAGATCCATGACAGACGGCGACGACGTATTTTGATTTGTCGTGGAATTCGCGAAGGAGCTTGATAGAAGTCTCATCATTCACAAGGTCGAACATGGCTAGAGAAATCTTAGCATGGCTCGATGTTAAAACATGGAGAGCTTACGTCCAAATCCTCCCACAACGAAGATAGCATCAAACTCTTGAGCCCTTCCTAAAAAGGTCTCTAGCTTCTGGGTTTTTGTCCACAAGTCCTCCTTGGTCTTCAAAAATTCCATGCAGTACGCGTCATCTTTGAATTGTTCGATTGAGATCGGGTCGAGGGTTGTTTTACCAGTGGGTGAAGCTATGGTGAGGTTGGCGTGAGGAGAAAGAACTTCGTATGGATGGGCGAATTCGGGCTACGCTTAAGTTAGTAGGATTGGGAGGGATGCAGGTATTGTTCCTTACCAGATACCATCCATTAGAAGCGGACGAGAGAACGACCAAGACGCTTGGTTTAGACATGTTGATGATGTTGGCTGATATGGGTTGTAATGTTTTTGGAAATGGTGGTGGGGGAATTCAATGAGGCTGAGACCGGGAGGTGAACTTTGTGTTGTTGTTAATGTGTAAAGATTGAACGTGATGATGAATAGAACTTTGTCGTAGTGAGTTCCACAGGTATATATACTATTCCAGAGGACACTTGGACTGAGCGGGCTGCATTCATGACGCATATCTACTGGGAACGTCAGAGCCGCGCCTTGTCAGCTCCTTCGACCCACTCAACGGCCTGATGAGATGAAGTTATCGCGGTATTCTTCCATTTGGGGTGCATGGCAATGGCGGCCGCCTGCATCCTGTGTGTAATCATTTTGGCCGTTGAGTTATAAACCTTAATTCAAGGTTCTAATACGTGCCAGTGATGGAGCGGAGTGCATCGTTGGCAACAAACAAGCGGCCGCCCCCAGGGTCTGATGCGTGGTTACTGTTCTTCTCTTGCAGGGGGTCTGATACATGGTGTTCCTAGAGCCGAAGAAATCATTGGTTGGTATTCATACCCTAAAGATTTACAATGCAGGGCTGGCTAGGGAGTGGACTCCCTCCAGTCAGACCGCTCGCTCTGCTCGTCTCGCTCGCTACGGCCAGGGATTCTGCCAAAGCCTTTAAAATTGCCAATAAAGAAAGTGGGGGAGACCACTGGCATTACAAGAGATCCCTGGTCAACCAATAATGGTCCTCAACCGATAATTTGCCCTATAAGCCCGCTGAAAATTACAGGGAGTTATAGGGCAGTAATCAATAAAATTTTAGGATTATCGGTTGTGGACGATTATCGGTTGATTAGTGAACTTTAGTAACCTCACTTTGGGCATTCGCTACGCTGTACCCCTCATCGCGAGGCTCGCTCATTATGATCGTCCCGCAACGACCAGCCCTGGACGATGCTTATGTGCTTAGTGTCACCCATCCTGTATGCTGCGTGCTTTGTCATTCACTGTGTGCAAATGAACTCGTTGTCGGCTCCAAAGCGACTGCAGCAACTTCTCATGCGGTCCGATCAACAGGCGTAGCTAGTTACGCTATGCCATCATGACGAGGAGGCTTTTTGTCTTCGACTCCACTGTTTTCTCGTTGAATCAGAGTACTTGTATTATGTTATACCCTCATCTTTGTCCGATTTATCGTGGTAAACAAGCAACTCTCATTTAATTTAACTTAATCAACAGCAACTATGGTATCTTTTCAAGCCTTCAAAGGCTCTAAAGACGGCTCGATCGTGCCGTCAACCACGACACGTGACGTAGAAAGAGATGAGGTGCTCATAAAGATCACGCATTGCGGCGTTTGTGGAACAGATGAGCATCACAAACACCGAGATATGGTACTAGGCCATGAGGGCGTCGGACTAATAGAGGTAAGGCTTATTTCCATCCTCGATGACTTTCATTAATTTTAGCAGGCGCTTGGTAGTGATGTCCGCAGCGTTTCGATTGGGGATGTCGTTGGGTTTGGATACGTTCAAAATTCTTGCGGCGAATGCAAAGAATGTTTGACAGGTCATGATAACCTCTGCCCTTTGAATCACCGCTACGGATATGCCAATTATGATCAAGGCTGCTTCGCAACAAATGCAATTTGGAAAGCAGCCTTTGTATTTAAAATTCCGAATTCGATCGACCCAGCGTACGCAGCACCGCTCATGTGTGGCGGCGCTACTGTCTATCATGCTCTGGAATTCGTGAAACCAAGCGAACGAGTTGGAATAATCGGTGTTGGTGGATTGGGGCACCTGGCAATTCAATTCGCGTCGAAGATGGGATGTGAAGTCGTGGTATTTTCCAGCACAGATAGCAAGAAGGCTGAGGCCATGAGTCTTGGAGCAACACAATTTATCGCCACCAAGAACCAGGAGATTCTTGATGTTGGAAAACCACTCAATCATCTTCTGGTCACGACCTCTGCGCAACCAAACTGGGCTCAGTTCTTCCCACTACTGGCTCCTCGAGCCAACATTTACCCATTGACTGTTAGTTCGGATGAATTGTCAGTACCTTATGGACCGATAACTCGCAAAGAACTTAGGATCCAAGGAAGTCTTGTGTCTCCACGTCAGACACATCGAGAGATGATAGAATTTGCAGCTCTACATGGAATCAAACCGATTATTGAGACGTTTCCGTTGACAAAAGATGGCATTGTTGAGGCGTTGGACAAACTTCGAGCAGGGAGAATGAGATATAGAGGGGTTCTGGTCGCACAATGACAGGGCTTTACTTTGTTATGGGAGTTTCGGTTCATATTTCTATCAGAATGGTGTAAAAATATTTATCCAAGCACCTTGCTTTGCATATTCATCAATGAATGAACCCAATCCAGAGCATGTTCATCTCAAGATCACGTGAATAATAATTGAGTGAAGGATCTCAAAGGATCTGATCCGCTGGCTCCACCAATCACTTGAACCCAGGGAATCGCGTATTGGTTGGGAGCCTCCAGAATCGATATCTTTTGTCACTAGCATAGTGCGTTCTCCTGGAAATTCTACCTTTTGATAAGAAAACCTCGGATTTACAGGGTGAGGGGTTTATAAATCTACCGCCAGCCATCTAGCTCTTGAGGCTTGGTTTAACAGCCACTATTTATTGATATATATCCCCTTAGTGGTACAGATCACTGATTCCGCTTTTCGGGAGATTCCAATTGATCGGAGGTGAGCCGTTATTCCCGAGATCATGAAGGTGGTGGGGGTAGGAGGCGGTGGAAATTTAACCGCCACACCACATCGGAGCTATCTCCTGGGTCAGAATTGACTTAATCAGCATAATTTCATCGTCGGCACCATTAATCTTATTTAGGAGGGCACAGAACTCGATTAAAAATTGAATTCTCTTTCAATTCACCCCATGTATCCCTCGGAATCTCCTCTGTTGCGGCCTCTGCCACCCCTAGTCACCATTTCCGGAGCCCATGATCGCTTGGTGGATTGAAAATCAACAAGAGGAATATAACTAGGATTTTATCTTCGGGTTTATCGGACTGGACGATGGGCTCCATCCTCACTTTGCGCCGACCAGCTCTCCTTCTCGCTCCCACGTCGACCAATCATCCCGAGAAAGAGAGACAAAAGCGTCTACTCCAACCATTTGAAGACCTCCCAGTATGGTACCAAGACAATCCCTTCGTGCGCTCTGCCTATCGTCCGGTATCTAGCTCGACCCTTTCTTGTCTCCTCTCTTTGTCGTTTCTACACAATGAAACAGTCAATATTTATACACATTTGATTCCCGCTATTCTCTCCATCTCTGCGCAAGTCACTCTTCAATCCCTGATCTCCCAACACTTTCCCGAAGCCTCTATTCGAGATCGCTCTATTTTCGCGCTGAACTTAGTCGCGGCTACGACCTCTTTGGCTCTTAGCTGTGGATACCACACTCTTATGAATCATTCCTACAAAGTCTCATCTCTGTGGCTCAGGATTGATTACGTTGGAATTCTCATCTTGATTCTGGGTTCATTTTTCTCGGGGATTTTCGTCGGTTTCTATTGCGAGCCGAGCCTACAAAGACTTTACTGGTCAATGATCATCACACTCTCTCTCATAAGCTCTGTCCTCGTCCTACATCCGCGTCTCCAAGGGCTCAAATACCGTTCTCTCCGCACCACAGCCTTTATAGCAACCTCCTTATCTGGATTCGCACCTGTCGGCCATGGACTGTGGTTATATGGATGGGATGAGATGCGGATCAGATCCGGAATGCTATATTGGTTTGTCGAGGGTGTTGTTTACGGTGTAGGAGCTTTCTTCTTCATGAGTCGATTCCCGGAAAGTGCATGGCCTGGAAAGTTCGATATTTGGTTCTCGTCACACCAAATATTCCATGTTCTCGTGGTCCTGGCAGGCTGTGTTCATTTACTGGGCGTCTGGAAGGCTTATGAGTGGAATTACCAAAACAACCAATGCGCTGTGGCATCATAATGGCGTTTAAGGGAATGTGATTCACAGATCAAGCAATTATTCTGTCAACTCGCAGTTCAACGAATGGCACAAGCCTCACGTTGATTTGTCAAGCAATCAAGATGATTTGGTCAGATAGAATATAAATTTGGAATTTGAAGTATGTACTGAAAATTGGAAAGAGTTTATATTCCTCATCCCCCGGTATGTACAAACCTATCCTGGCCTAGAACTTTCATGTATCCCCTCCAACGCCCGTAAAACAACTCCGTAACCATGGTGCCAGTCCATAGCCCATATCCAAAGACTCCAAGAATTTGTTCCCATCCCATGATCCAACAACAACGGTCAATTGCGACAGTCGCTATCCATAACTCCAGATGCCAATAGTAAAATCCCAGGTCATATGATCCAACTCCATGCGTAGCCAATAATGATGCCAACAAATTCCCAATCCTGTATATACAAACAAGTCGTCCCAATCCTGTATATACAAACAAGTCGTTTGCCAAAGTCTAAGCTCTGAAAATCTGCCATCTCTTCGTGGGCTCGGTGGTTGTCTTATTAAACTGAGCATCAGGCATACACAAATCTAGGTATATGACACCTGTATCCAGCGGGCAAGACTAAATCCCGTTAGTCACGAACGAAATATTTGGAGGAACACACTCACCCTAACAACTGTATTATCATCAGGTTTATTGTAGGCCTCAGGACAACCCATAGGAGCTCCGGGGGGGCGCTTCGCGCATACGATTTGCTGGCAAGCATCCTGATTAGCTCCATCCCCTGACTCGGTGACTTGAACGTTTTCATCTGCGAAAGGAGATCCAGAAACTGCATTGTTCGTGCCGTCGATATTACTTAGATCGATCCATATCTTGTCGGTAAGTGTATATTCGAATTGCAAGATCCCGTTGTGTGGAAAATCGCTGATAGCTGCTTTGAAGAACTTAAGACTGACAGATACATTATCCGGAATAAATGGCTGGTCGTGCGTTTGCCCTGGTGCAATCACATATGGCGCTGTAGCTGGATCTGTTCCATTTTTTGACGCGTCCATGCAGCCAATCGGCCCCTTCGGACAGGGGTTGCTTCCCATTGTTGCGTCTTCGGCCAAATAGACAGTTTCGGTGCACCTGAATTTTATTAGCGTTTGATTTCGATATTCTAGACTATGCTTACCAGTTTTTAGTACGAAGAAGGGCTGTTCCGCCCCCACCCGCAGTTGCAGAAGAGGCAGCGGGGCCAGTTGAAGTTGCAGTCGCCCCTGCAGGAGGCACACTGCTCGCCGATGATACAGGGTCAGGAGCTCCGGCACTGGGTGCAGGTGATCCAGCTGGACTGGCTGCCGCAGCATTTGCTGCCGCTGGACCCGTGGCAGCAGCCGGATCTGTTGAGGTAGTACTTGATCCAGGAGGTGGAACTGCAGCACTAGAAGAAAGAGGTGCACCTGGCGCAACAGAAGTAGACGAAGAGGGCTGCCCTGCGTTGGCAGGTGCAACATCAGCTTCAGTGACGGAAGTGCCCGGAACTGGGACAGCGGACGTGGTTGCAGGGCCCGCAGCTGCTATAGGCGCAGTGGAAGTCTGAGCTGGTGGTATTGCGCTCGCAGCACCTGAATCAGATGTTTGACCTGGTGGATGTTGATGCTGTGTTGTAGCATCTGGATTGGGTGCTGCCGAACTTGGAGTCGCCGCGATTGACATGCCTGGGCCCAGTGGAGTAGCGGGAGACTGAGGGGCAGCTTGAACTGCTGCCACAGCAATAAGAGTTATAACGGAAAGGCGCATTGTAAAGATGAAAATATGGAGCCGGCTATCCCCCGAATATAAGTTTTGTGTTAAGGAATGACAGAAGATGAAAATTTCAAGAAGCGAGAAGGGCCGGCTATTTAAGACCGCATGGAAAAGATACCAAGGTTAAAGTAGAATTATAGTGACGTAGGATATGATGGTTCAGAATCTGGGGATGGAGAAGGAGCTCTACGAGAGCATCCTATTGAACATGGCGCCTCGGGACAGCTGTAAAAAGGAAATGCCGCTTTTGTATCTAGTCGCGAGCATACAAATGCACAACTTTAAGTTATCCATCCTGGAAAGGGAGCCCACTTGAAGGGCCAATGCATCCTTGAAAGGCATTGGAGTTGACGTGAGTCAGCTTGGCTCGCGAAGAAACAAGAGAAGGAGGTAAGCGATCACGTGGAAAATCCTCCTCGGATCGTTTGGGATTCGGGATCGATCGAGGAGTGATCCAGCATCTCTTCCATTGAGATTTTTGCTGTACTTCATCGGAAAATTCCCCGGTGGGTGTTTTTCATAGGTGCACGAGCCGAGCGTTTTAGTTTCTGTGATGGTTTCAGATCTACCTCACGTGGTGACAGTAGGTACAACCCGTTAGCGAAATGCCCCCCTTTTTGGTTCCTATTGAACAGGAGATATTGAATGTTATGGCTCCCACACTATCAATTTTGACTGATTGCACTTACTGTGTCCTTTAGTCGCAATTTATCGGTAATCACATTTACCTCGAACTGAAGTAGGGAATCGTCGTCATGGACTGTGTGACGGAGGTCGAAGACCTTCGATTTGAGGCCAAACTCTTCGATATGGACTTGCAGCGCAATTAATTCATTCTCAAAATAGATCTCCGAGGAATAAGGAGTGGCTGAATTGAAGAGGGGATTGTCTTCAGCCTCATCCTGCATCCCGCGATCCTGCAGGATTGCCACGCGGCTTGGCAGCGGGCGACGTAAATGCATATCAATGCGATACATGGGGATCATTTTGGCCTTTACGTAAATTCATGAAACATATAGGAAGCTGGTTATCCTCTAGCTGATGAATGGGAGCAAGAGTGCCAAAGAGTCTTTGAAATCACGTGATTCGCTCCAGCAATGCGCCACCTGCATTGAAGCCTGTTGGTAGTAATCGATTTGTCACGCTAATGGAGTAGAACACGCTTGTGAGAGATTGTCCCATTTTACAAACTAATCTCCAGGGTTCCCGGCCTTGTATCCCGATCTAGTTCATGCAGAAATGATACCCACATCTCTTGTTCAACATCTGGCCAAAGCTGATCAAGACTCGTCGCACCCGCATTTGGCACTGATAAATCAGACCCTGTCAACCAAGGCGAGGTGTTTGATGGCCAATTTATAGGTCTTGTTGTAACATTCACAACTCTCCTGAAGTGGTCCATCACGCTCTTGGCTTTCGATTGGAGGCTTTTTATGATGGCTGGTGCATTCGACGTTCCAGAAATTTCCAAAGCTTCTACAGCAATATCGATAGTTTTCCTACTCGTGATAGTAGGTGGGCAGATTGGATTTGCGATTGAGAAAGCCATGACTGTCAATGCAGCGTCCCATTGAAGATTGTGTGCATCATGCCAACCCGCGATGGTATCATACTTGGTAAGCATTTGGTGTACAATGCTGGTAATAGCGATTCCATGATTAAGTGCTGTGGTTGCGTGGCCATCCGACAGTGGCGTGGTAAGCATTGAATGTGGAGTGTAGTATATGAATTGCCGGTAGAAACTAAGACAGAAGCCGTGGTACATAAGCTCCAACGACACACGCTGAAGCTGGATCCACGGTGGCCCTTCTTCTGGCTGCACATTGACCTTCTCGATGGAAAGCGGAGAACTATGTTTCCGCCGAAGTTTGAGACCACTCGGGACGTTTGCTGCCCAACTTTTCATACTTTCCATGCAACCACGGAGTCGCATCGCACTTTCTTCAAGATCTACCGCATTGCTATAATCTAGAGGCCTTCCCTCATAAAATATGACGTGGGCAGAACGGGCTGCAAGAGCAAGTGCGCTCATTTGACGGAAAAACGCCAAGCAAGATGTTCCCTCAAATGAGTTATATGTCTTCCCCACATAACTCTTCCCGTCATCGGGCAGAGATATTTGACACTGATTGATTGTCCAAGGTCGGCCAAGTTCAACACTAAGCCTCGTGTCCAAGATATATAATGCCCACCATATCCTCTTCCGGTGTTCCGCCTTTTCTTGAGGTAGATCACTCGCCTGATCGAGGTGAAGCCCTAAGCTCTGTGCCATATTCACAGCTATCCCAAGGAAGTTATACGCCGGGTTATGTAACATCATGTTTTGCAGATATACAATCATCAAGATGTAAGTTTCCAAGGTATAGGTTGAGGCAGTTTCCTGAAAGATGGTGTCGCGACATCTTCGATAATACCAGCCACTTACGTCAACGTATTCCCTGCTGATGAACCTCACACCATACTGCAGGCAAAGCGCCAGCATGATGTCCACGAGAGGTGAAGTACTGCGTTTTCCGTCAGTCCACAAAGAAGTAAAATGTTCTTGAAAGTGTTCCTCGCAATTTATTGGCATTGAACATCCGTAGGTCTGCCAGAATAAATTTAGAAGGGTTTCTTGCTGTAGTTGAGGCATTTCCTCTTGGTGTGAAGTTGATTTTGAGCGTATGCTGGGGGTTGGCTGAAGTTCAATGACATTTAAATGCTTTTCGAGCACCGCATTGAGAAAAATTGACAGTCTGTGCGAGAAGAAGGCTGATGAGGAGGGACCATGGTACAGTGAACTCGCACTCATATGGTAATATACCATGACACTACCCCACGTGCGTAAATCTCCCTCTGCCGAGCTTTTAGTATTCTCGGGCTGAGAATGGCAGGAGTTTGACGTGGAGTCCAACAATTTTGATAGGCGTGCATCCTGTTCAAGGGTTGAAATCTTGGATTTCAATTTCTCAATTTCACTGCGACTGTCAACAAATGCGTACTATCCCGGGAGGTATATGATTACTTATTAGCAGCTACAAGAGTTCGGGCTTCGCTGGCCTCATCCCTCCTACATCTTGTTCCTTTATGTTGACAGTTGCGACAAGGAGTTCCATCATCACATTTGATGCGATTCCTTCGGCAGAATAGGCAAGCTTTCGCAACCTGTTTTCGTTTGCCTTCAGTTTTCCGAACCAGCTCGACTTCTTGG
>Ga0182030_10018866_pt1 | contig 13189 bp, 9 predicted proteins | sample 812S3MmetaG_FD_121299 | JGI IMG/M metagenome (GOLD analysis project Ga0182030, IMG submission 121299) | Permafrost microbial communities from Stordalen Mire, Sweden - 812S3M metaG (Illumina Assembly) | ecosystem: Environmental > Terrestrial > Soil > Wetlands > Permafrost | place: Sweden... | reverse complement strand
TAGCCAAGCGGTAGATCCAGGGCGCACGTTTGGAGCAACACAATTAGATGAATTCCAAACGCATGGGCATACTGTAACAGGCGGCATCATTGCGGGCACGGTAGGTGCGAATTCGACGGGCGGCGGTCAATCTACACCAGTCAGCTCGGCGACAATCGTGGTTGGTGCTCCCAACAGTGGGCGCACAGGTTCTGAAACGCGCCCGACGAATATCACGGTTCTCTCCTGCATTGTGACGGGGCTGCTGCCATGAGAATGTTCGGGGAAATCCTTATTGCGATAGCTGGGCTATTATTCGCGGCCCCCGCTATTGCGCAAGCCCCCCCAGGGGCTGTATCGAGGCCGACATTTCAAAGCAACCTAGCGACGGATTTCCCCGATAATACGTCAGGATTCATCACGCCGGCAGATTTGCGGACAGCGTTAATTCAGTTCTCGAATTCCACATTTTTCTGGCTCAGTGATAACGCGCCTTTCCCACCAATAGAGGCCTACTCGGTTCTTTGTAATGCTTCGGCCATAGTCGCCGATCCTATTGCTTGTACGACGTTGCCGACAGCCCTGATAATCCCAAACCCGAATATTACTGGAAGCCTGACGATCACACCGTTGACTGGGTATGTCTATGCTAATGGGTCGAGCGTGGCTACGGCATCGACCACGATCCCGCTCACTGCGTTTGCTTCGGAAGCCGCCAATACCGTTCTGGGCGCGATATCGATCGGCTCTCCTGTTGCATTATCGATGCCGTCATGCAGTACGTCCAGTAGCGCGTTGCAATGGGCAACTGGCACCGGATTCGGCTGCGCGACGATTTCAGGCAGCGGCGGCGTCAGCGGTCCAGTATCTTCGACAAACAATGCTATCGCAACATGGAATGGGACGGGCGGATCAGCGCTTTTAAATACGTTAGACACGATCAGCACTGGCGGCACTTTATCCATCAATCCAACTGCGGCATCAACCACTCAAGGAATCGTCATTACCCAATCAGCGCCTGCCACATTTAGCGGGACGGGTCCGTTAATTCTCAATCAAATTTCTGCGACATCCGGAACGGACGACACGGCAACTGACAATCGTATCATGTTGCTTAAATCGCAATTTACTATAGGAGGGTTTTCGGCAGCGGCGCCAGAAGGATTTTACAACGGATTTTTCCAAATTAATGTGGGCACGACCGCGACCGGCATTACGGGTAATATAGTGCCACTTGTAGGATTCGCTTATTCGAGCGTGGCTACAGGAAGCGGCTCTGGCCTCTTCGGCATGAATGCTGTCGCTGAATGCGACGCGACTTGCACCGTTGGAGATTTGGTTGGAATCGAAAGCGATGTGTATGATATTTCTGGAGCTACAACGACCAATGTGGCGGCTTTTCGCGCGGTGCGAGCCGGAACGGGAACCGGGTCGGCCATAGATGGTGTATTGGTTGTTGATAGTTCACTCGGGACGTTTAATCACCTTATTGAGATAGCTGAAGAATTTGGCACATTCCCAATAAGTTCGACGGGCGATATTCTGTATTCAGACCATTCTGGCACGATCGGCAGTGTTTTGAATATTCCGACTTTAACGATTTCCAATTATATTATCAATTCCCAAAATTTTACGCTTGCTGGGAACGGCGATTTGGCATCAGCGGGCAATTTGGTTGCGACGGGCGGCGCTGTTGTCAATGCGCAGGCCGGATATTACGGGAATACGGCGAATATAACCACGCAAGTTGCCGGTTCCATTGGTGAAATTGTTTCTAATTCTACCACTAATGTGTCAGTAACTTCAGCAATTCCGAAAACGGTTCTGTCTCTTACTATTCCTTCGGCTGGCCATTGGATGTGCTGGGGTGCTGTCGTCACGATCCCGGCGTCCGGAACCACGACGCAAATCGCGGACGGATCCCTTTCGCTAGTAAACAATACAGTTGGCGCAATACCTGGCCGAAGTTATCTCCCCTTTGCCGCGCCCGCAAATGATAATGTGATTGTGAGTTTTGGGCCGCAGTCATTCAATACGACTGGGTCAACAACACTTTATGCAATAGCTTCTATGACCTTCGCGATTTCGACCATGCAAGTTGATCCGTTTCTCCAGTGTGAAAGAGCTTGGTAATGCTGAAATATTTGATTGCGGGTGTCCTGATATGTCTCGCCGGAACCTCGAAGGCGGCCGAAAAAGAAGTGGTTACGATCAATCTTTCGATAAACGAGATTTTCTCTCTGAATTCAGGGCTAATGGGCCTCGATGGTTATCAGGAAATCATCAAGGATGGCAACCAAGAAAAATCTGTGCTGAAATTCTATAAATTCGGTTCCGGTCTTCGACTTTTAATAGCACATGATCTATCAGCGATGAAAACCATCATCGCTGATATTCAGATAGCAGCACGAAAAACTGAAACTGATGAAGGCAAAGATGCGGTCACGAGAATGGGATTCGAGAAGCAGGCTTTGACGCTCGAGCCGATCTCGACAAAAGAACTGGATCTTGATCACAATCCAATTCCTATTACGGTCCTGAGCGCGCTCGCGCCGATTCTCAAAGATTAATTTAAATCCGTCGACGAGGCCAAATTCATGAAATATCTAGCTAAAATAATCCTGACGCTGGGATTTCTGGCGATTTCGTCGACGGCTTTCGCCCAAGGCGTCACCCGGATTTGCACTGAGCTCACGGGCGCGAATGGGTCGAATAATTGCACGGATGTAAGTGCGACAAATCCGTTCCCAATCTCTGGATCCTTTTCCGCGACGACGGCAGGATTTAATCTGGCTGTCACGGGTACACCGTTCACGGCGACCACGGGGGGCGCGACAAGTTCTTCCTTTACGTCAAGCGTTGAAGTGGTCGTCTCGAACGTCGGCACGACGAACGCTGCTTATTGCGCGCCGGGGGCTTCTGCAACCACCTCGAGCCAATATATCGGCCCAGGGTCATGGTTTGCGTTTTATGCCGCAGGCGGCATCACACAAGTCAGTTGCATCACCGGGGCAAGCACTACCACCATTAATCTTTCCGCTGGGGCTGGCCTGCCAACCGGGGCCGGGGGCGGCGGGGGCGGGGGCGGGGGCGGCACAGTCGCTCAAGGCACTGCGGCAAGTTCTGGCCCATGGATTGAGACGCCGTGGATCGCAGGCGCCGTCAACAGTGCGACGAACGGGATTTATACCAACCTACTGCAGGGGAACGCTGCTCTTTCTCTGACAAATCCCTTATTCGTGGCTCCATCGACGGCGGCGGCATGGACACTTAGCGGACCTTTTGGAACCAGCACGTCGCTTGCAAACTCGATTTCAACGGTTGTTCAAAATGGCCTCACAGGAACGACAGCGGGAGGGGCTACGCCATCCGGCAATAATGTTCTGGTAGTTCAGGGCGATGCGGCGATGACCCCGCTCCTGGTCGATCTATTCGGTCATGCCGGAACCATTATGGACTTCGCCGGCCAAAACGCCACAGCCCCGGCGAATTCTCTCCAAGTCGGTTGCGAATTTAACACAACTCCAACGACGATCACGACTGGGCATTCATCACCTTGCCAAATGGATAGCGCCGGGAATCTGTTGGTCAAAGCGACTCCAGCAACAGCTCCATCCGCCATTTATTCCGGGCAACAGACAGCGACCACATCTGCTGCAGCACTTCCTTCACAGGCCTTCGTCAATGGAGTAATTCTGAAATCCATCGTCGGTAATACTGGAACGATTTACATCGGGCCTTCGACGGTGACAACCTCAAATGGTTATCCGTTAACTGCGGGTGAGGCCATCTCTTATTCCATTGCCAACTCCAGCACAATCTACATGATTGGCACGAATGCGACGGACAAACTCGCCATTACCGGGAACTAGAGAATGAAATACCTCGCTCGAATCCTTGTTTTCTGCTGCCTTGGCACTGCGGCGATCGCGGCGCCTCCGGCGATCCCGCCATCGGCACCGTTTCCCCCTGGAAATTGGGGATTAACGCGCAACGATTATAGCCAAATGAATCCGGTTGCGATGGAGCATTGGCAGGCATTGGTCAATCAAGTCGGCTATGCTGGAGCGATCAAGTCTACCCCAATTCGTGTTCCTGTGGCAATCCTAGGTGATAGCACCTGCGTTGGTCATGGCATTAGCCAAACTGATAGCGGGGATGGCGGAGCGTTTCAATTATCATGGCCGGTGCAGGTCGCTCAGATCATGACCGCCGCTGGCATTCCTACGCAAGTAAATAGTGTTTGGGGGCAGTCGAATCTAGCGTCGATTACAGCCTCGGGGTACGCGCTCTACAACACTGCTGTTTCAGTTGGAGGTGGGGATAACGCAGACTGGAGTCTTGCCAGTACGAATCCCGTTGTCGCTGGAGGATACCCTTTCCGGTACACAAATGGCGGCTCCGGCGGATATAATAATGCGGGCTCAACCTTTAGCTTCACTCCTCCGTATGCCTTCGACACTTTCACGGTTTACAATACCCAGCACGGCGGAACTTTTAATGTAAACATCGATGGCGGATCGGCTCTCACTGTCGCATCGGGCCTTGGGGCAAGCGGAACCTTAGTTACGGTACCTTCATCCTTCGGGTCATATGCTAACTCTTCCAGCACTTATTCAGTTCCTCACGGCACACATACAATCAACGTAGTCATCCAATCTGGAACGACAACGGATGTGTGGGGTATTGATGCCTTTGATTCTACAATAAGTTATGTTGACCTCCTGCCTATGTGTGCGTACGGGGCGGAAATCTCGTCCTTTGATAATACGTCATACCTGGGTGCGCCAGCATATATTACTGATCTGTATTACAGCAACAGCCAAAAACTTCAATTTATTTGGGCTAATCTAACAGTTAACGATATTGCAAATGGGACGACCGCAGCGTCTTATCTCTCGTCTATGAATGATCTCAACACAAAATGGAAAGGGGGAACTTCCACAATTTCAGCGGGCTGGATGATCGGGCCGTGGACTAATAATATGTGTGCGGGAGGTGGCGTTCCGGGCGAAGCAGTCACCGCGCAAATCCTAACTACTGCTCCGACTTTCATGTTCAACAGCGCGCCGATGCCGGTCGTTGACTTTGCCTCCCAATGGTCATGTCAAGCTATAAGCCTTTTAATGGGGGGTGATGGCATTCATCCAACGGGAGCCGGGGCGACATGGATGGCCCGCACTATCGCAACGGATTGGCTTCAATGATTCTCAAAATCCTCACTCTTGGAATGTTGATTTTCTTTGGGCATGCGGCGTATGCGATATCTCCGCATAAGCTTTTGTTTACTGCTCCAGCTTCTGCTCCTTCAACCTGTTCAAATTCTCTTGTTTTTTCTCAAGCCTGCAATAGCCAATATGTGGCTGTGGGAGTTGGACTGTGAAAACACTTAAAATCGCGCTTTGCGCCTTCCTGATTTCAACTGCGGCTGCATTCGCGAATGGAGCCGGACCGGATGTTGCGGTCACGGCCGGTTCTGGGACAACTGTTCATACTCTTCCGGGGGCCAATGCAGCCGGCACGACGGACACTGTGGCCCTCCCTATTCAGGGGGTTACGAGTGGGGTGCCGGTGCTCGTTACAGCGCCGCTTAGCGCAACCATCACTAATCCTACCTCACCCCTCACTCTGACTTCCGCCACGACAGCCTATGCAATCGGCAATTTAATAGCGTCCAGCGCCACGGCTGCCTCCGTGGTTGTCCCTTCCTTCGCCATTGCAACTAGCGGTGGGGCTGCAGTCATCAATAAACTGCTCTTGACCTCGAATGACTCGACCTCGACAGCATGGGGATCGGCGCAGATTCAGGTTGATCTCTGGACAACGGCGCCAACGTTCACGAATGGCGATCGGGCGGCATTCGTTGTCGCTACCGGGACGGCGGCGCATCGTGCGGCTTTCACTTGCACGATGTCGCCGGAATATGGGGATGGTGTCTATGCCGAATGCACACCGAATTATGGTTCCGAGGCGGTTAAATTGGCATCAGGAACCACGATTTACTGGACGCTGCAAGCCTTGACGATTTCCGGTGTGACAGGAGCATCCAAAGTGTTCACCTTGACGGCTGAGTTGCAGAATTGATGCGCGCGATTGTTCTTGGTTTTTTCCTCGCGGCGAGCCTCGTCTGCGCGTGCAACGCGCAAAGCGAAAGGCTTATTGCGCCCGCAGGAAACTTTGGCCTCAGCTCCGGCCCATGGATTTGGAGGCAAGATTTTCAGGCATCAGCCTCCTTCGGTCCGAGCCAAACTTTTCAATATTCTTCGCCGCCCGCGACGGTGGCGCGCTTTCCGGCCAATGTGCCCGGAACTTATGGGGTCATCTCTCGCGCACCGGACGGGAGCCCCTATTATGCGGTTAATCATGGCCCGGACGGGAGTGTCTATAATCTATTTTTTCAAACCAACGCCAATAATGTCAATAATGGAGACTTCGTTCTTTATCAGCAACCATATATTGGCCCTATTACACAATCAATAACGATGTATATCCCGGCCACAGGCGCGTATGCCTGGACCCCTCCTGTGGCTTCTGGCTTCATTGCTTGGGAACTGGATATGTCTCCAGATACCGGCAATGACTATTCACTAGAAACATGCATCGATGCTTACATAACCTCTCCTGGCACAATCACGATAGGCTTTAGTTATGGGGGGGATGCCGGCTCAACGGGAGGGTGGCCCAATTCCTACGTCACCCCGTTCGCTACTATAACTTCAAATGATTGGTACACCATCACCAATACCTCTTATCGCGCCGGAAATCTGACAACGGACCCAGCCTTTACGTTGATGGCTGTCTATAATTCCAAGCGGCAGCTTGTCGGGGCCTTGGCCCGGCCGCAAAGTGTGACTTTGCCAACCAACCTAACGAACATGGCTGGACCGGGCACCAATCTGCATCAGACAGATCAGTGGCTAATCGCCTATCTACAATCTGGGTTGCTTCCGAGCGGAAATAATCTTCTGATCGGAAATTTTGGCTATTATGGCGGCTTTCCGAATCAAGGATTGCGGCCTGTCCTTACGAATGGATATTCTGCGAGCGGCGCAACTGCGGGGAGTGCTTATTCAGGATTTACGGCGCATGCGCCGGGGGCGACGTCGTTCTCAGCACAGTTCCAATCTGGGATTTCGAGCCTTTCGATCAACTCGTCGACCGGGGCTATCACCGGAACACCAAGCACCGCCGGAACTTACTATTTCATGGTGGTAGCTACAAATCAATGGGGCGCAGACGCGCAACTTTATCAACTCGTAGTTAGCACTTCTGGTTCGGCCAGCGCAATTCTATTGGGGATTCCGTGATGAGAAAACTATCGCTTCTTTTTGCTTTTTTCTTGGCGACTTCACCTGTTTTGGCTGGAACGGCCACGTTGAATTATTCGCCTTCCGGGTCATCGCCGATGCGGCAGACCACGGATGGGAGCTCGAACAATCTCCCAAATATGACGATTTGGGATTCGTCGTCCGGCGCGAATGGCATGGGCGTCGATACTCTTGGCCGCATCGAGACCTTTTCCACGTCTGCGGCGCCGTCATGGACCATCACGCGCTCCTCGAACACGACTACATACACGGCGAACACCGGTTGGAATAATGGGACGCCAACCTATTTCACGTTTTCGAGTGCCTGTGCCCTCAATGCTCAGAATGTCGCGATCACGGGGATCGATATCTATTCGAGCGCGAATCCAACGACAAAGCTTCAAGGCATCCTGTGGCTTTTCAATGCGGTTCCTGGAACGATAATCAGTGACGATTCCACGTTCACGATCGCATCGGGAGACTACGCCGTCTTAACTGGCAGCTCCTTCTCTGGGATTCCCTTTGCCTTGACAAACAATCAGGCGAGCGGTGCGAGCAACTCTGGGGTCTCAATCACATATGGTCCTGGACTGCAAGCAAAGTGCGGTGCGTCGGCGACATCTCTCTATGGGATGGTGCAAGTCATTAACGCCTATGTTCCGGCGAGCGCGGAAGTCCTGACGATCATTCTGCATACGGCGGGTCTCAACTGATGAAGCGCGTTCTAAGTCTGTTCTTCGCCATTGCGGCCTTCTCGGCTGTCTCTGCCGCACCGCGTCCGCAATCCGGCGCATTCTATTGGAGCTTCGTCAAACAAGCAGCGCTTCCCCCAAGCTGGGCAATCACGCGCGCCTCCTGCACGGGCAGCGTAAGCGCCTGCACAACAAATGCGCAGTACAATGACGCCGCGGGAGCCAATTACACTACCTATGCGGCCAATAGCCCAGTTTTCACCGGATCGGGCGCCGGCATCTTCGAGGGCCGCACCAATTATCTGTTTCCGTCCGAAACCCCGACGACAACCATTAGCGGCTCTATCCCACTCGGTTATTACGTGCTGATGTGCAATGGGTCTGGGTCCGTTACGTCATCGGCTCTGACCGGGGTGGCAACGGGCCTCGGTGCGCTAACATGCAGCTCGACCTATCAGACCGTGCAAGTGACGACGGCGGGAACCTTCACATTCACGGTCTCCGGAACGGTCAATTGGTTTGATTTCCAAGGCCCCTGCAACTATGCGAATTCAGCCTGCGGCCCGACGCCGCATATAGTCACGACAACAGGGACATCGACAAGACCTAGCGATGTAATTAAAGTCGGTTCTGCGCAAGCTGCGCTTCTAGGGATTAGAAACAGCTCCATTGTTATAGAATATTATTCGACATCATCTGGCGTTACAAATCAGATGTTAATTTTGGGAGGAAGCGTTACCGGAACATACGTTCTATCTCCTATCGACGCAAATAATAGCAGCAAATGCACATCTGCCATTCTAAATGTTGCAAACTTAGGAACGTCAGGGTCGAACCAGGCTATTCTTACACTCAACAGAGTTGCAGCTACTGTAAATCCAGGAAATTACGCAATTTCATGCAATGGGACCGCTAGCACAAATAGTGCAGGAACTAATGTCCCAACATCTATCGCATATTATTTAGGAAGCGGAAACACTGCATATTTCTGCAATTGCTGGGTAAGCCAAATCAAGATTTGGCCGTTTGTCCTGCCTAACACATTGCTGCAGCAATACTCCTCAGCCGGAGCGGCATTCTAATGGCGCTTCCTATGATGTAACTGTGATCTCTCTTTAAGCCCGAGGGTTATCATGAATTCTACGACGACAATCTCCAGTCTCGGCCCTGGGCCTTCGATGCCGTGGCCGCCGATGCCAAGTCGCTCGGAGCCTGGCCCATTGGGCGTCTATACAAGCCTTCTTCCTTCCATTATCGCATGCCTATCAGTGAACGCCAGTCTGACTTTCAATATCGAATTTTCAAACGATGGCTTGAATTTCAATCCGGATTCGGCGTCAACCGGGCTGACCGGATCGACAAATTATTCCCTCGCCGCGGTTGTTAGTTATTGGCGGCTGAATGTCACTTCCTATTCAAGCGGGTCTGTGGCCGCGACTCTTCGGCTACCTTGGTCATGAAATAGTCATGGGGGCAAAAATTGGCCTGTCGAGGATAGGACAGTCGGCAACTGGTCTCCTCTCGATAGGGCGCGAGGGGATCGGTCAAGGCAATTCTAACCCTCCTCTTCCGCCGCTTGGATTTTCGATTGGCGTCAATGTTTCGGCGCTCGCGGGCCAGACCTCCGGTACGCTGGGGGTCGATTATTTCCTGCCCATGCAATCGGAAGCGATCCTAGCGCAAGAAATGGGAATGACTAGGATTCGGCTTCCGATCCAATGGGAGTTGTTGCAGCCGGTTCTTGGGCAACCTCTGGATTCAACCTACGTCGGTTATGTTTTTGAGGCGATAGCGCTTTTCAATATTGTCGGGATCCCCGTCTTTCTCGATGTCCACAATTACGGGCAATATTTTGGCATCAATATCGCTTCGGCCGGCGGCCCGTCGATCGCGGAGTTTGCCTATTTTTGGGGCTTGATGGCCCAGACATTCGCCGGCACGCAGGGAATGTCTGGCTACGATCTTATGAATGAATGGAACGCAACTGTTCCAAACGCGACATATTTTTATGGGAACCAGGCCGCGATAACTGCGATCCGGCAATATGATAAAAAGTCACTGATTTATGTCGAGGGAGGGAATTACACGTCGGCTTGGAGTTGGCAGACCTACAACGATAATCTATGGCAATTGGTAGATCCTGAAAACAAACTCATCTTTGAAGCGCATATGTATTTTGACTCCGATGATTCAGGAACCCATTTTGATTGGGACGTTGAAATCGCCACGCCTGGGAGCGCGCCGCCTGGTCTGAACACAAACCCGATGATTGGAGTTCAGCGGACAACATATTTTGTCAATTGGTGCAAGCAGCATGGCGTTCGAGGGATCATAGGCGAGTGTGGATCACCGCAAGGCTACAATGCGCCGCTCGGGCCAGGGAACGTCAACTGGTCAACCTGCATGACCAATCTCTTAACATTTCTGCAAGCGAACGACATGCCGATCACGGTTTGGGCGGAAGGGCCGGAATGGGGTTCTTATCCGCTCTCGCTCGATCCTTATGTCGGCCAGCAAAGCCAGATGTGGCCGTATCTGCAAGCCTTCACGGGATCAAGTTTTGAACCCACGGAATATTTCACGTCGATCGGCGGTCCGCGCAACAATCCGGGGCCTTGGACGGATTTTTACATCACCGAAGGCGTCGCGTCTTCTCCAATTTACGCCGAATATCGCGGAACCGCCTCTGATCTCGTCGTCACGTTTTCCGACAACGGCGCCGGGGGAACTTTCACGCCGGCGTCGGTAACGCTGAACGGCATCAATCCGATCGCGGCGGCGACTTATACTGCGGCGACAAGCGCGACGGTCACGATCTCAACAACGAATAATTTAGGGTTCACTGATCCTCCCGCATTTGGGCTCTCCAGCATTGTTGACCAGTTCACGCCTCTTAGTATCCCGCCAACGAATGTTTATGCCCTTTATCTGAAATACACGCCTTACATCGGTCCGGCGGTTCGATTGCAGCGCGCGGCCGACGGCGCGCAGATGGATTTTTATTTTAACTCAACCGGCGATTCGATTGGAAACTTGCCGCGCGCGGATATTCAGAATTGGGCAAGCGCCAGATCCGTTCAGATTGTCACCTGGTACGACCAAAGCCCTTTAGGGAACAATGTCGCATTCTCCACGGTTACAGCTACATTGAATCTCACCAACGCGGAGGGTTATCCTGAAATTAACGCGCCAACCGGATCGAAGGCGAATTTTAACACGGATGTAAGCGGCCAAACTGAAATCTCGATCATTGCCAGGGCGAACCAGAATTCCGGTGCCGCAACATCCTTGTTAAGGCAAGACTGGTATGCTGGACCGATTATTTTTGGCCCGGCGAATTGGCAGATTTTCAACACCGGGTATATCGGTCCCAATCCGGTAGGCGGCGAAGGAAATCCCAATGTAAATGTGGCGCTTGGAATAGCGGCCGGGGCATACCACAACTATGCCGGAACGTATTCGTCCGGAGTTCCGAACAGCGTTATCACCTATCTCGATGGCATCCAGCATGCCGAATCTTCTGGGACTACGACATACGTCTTAAATGGCGCGTATGGTGGGGAAGGGACGCAGTTATTCTATTTTGCAAACGGGGGAGCGTTTTGGATCGGCGCGTGCCAAGGCGTCACGATCATGGAGGGGCTTGCTTTAACCGGAACTCAGGTTGGCGATTTTGCTTCCGCTGATGCGACCTATTATTCCACGCCGCTTCCCGACACTTTGCCGCCGATCAATCCACTGATCACCGGGACGCTCGCGGGCCAAGGCGTCTTTATCCCAAACCAGACGACAACAATCCCGTTTGGCAATGTCATAATCGCGGATGGTAATACAGGGCCTCCCACGGATACCGTCACCATCACGCTCACCGGCGCCGCAGGAACGTTGACCGGCTCCGGGATTACTGGCTCGAACCCATATACCATCGCTGCGGCATCGGCGGCGTCCGTGACGGCTGTGATTCAGGCTTTGGTCTTTACGCCTTCTGGAGGGGCTGGCTCGACCACGGATTTTGAAATCTACGTGTCCAGCTCGGCCGGCACAAATGCCACGGACACGACAACGACGGTTGAAGTTCAAAACTATGTCGCGGAAACTCCTCTCGCGGCGCCACCCGGAACCTTCGTCCCGGTCAATTATTTCGGCGTCAATATCGCAGGCGGCGAGCAAGACCCGACAAGTACGCGGCCATACGGATATGACTATATCTATCCAAGACAAATAGAAGTTAACTATTTCGAGTCGGTCGGCATGGGGTTAATCCGCATGCCGGTTACATCTCAAAGAATATACACATCTGCATATGGCCTAATAAATACAACGCAACTTGCATTGTTTCAGCCAATAATAGAATATTGCTGCCAGAACAATATTTATGTTGTGTTTGATCCGCATGACTACGGATATATTTGGGACAGTCGAATTAGCGCAATGCGGTTGATTGGGGTTGATGTAGAAGCCGCGCCGCTCTTTGCCGATTTCTGGTCGCGGATTGCGACGCTGTTTAAGAATTACCCGAATGTCATCTTTGGGCTGATGAACGAGCCTCATATCCAAACGGCAGCGCAGTGGGTGACTGGTGCTTCCCCGGCGATCACTGCTATTCGAGGGACTGGCGCAACGCAACTCATCACGATTCCGGGCGTCAATTACACGAACGCCTATTCGTGGGTGTCAAGCGGGAGTGCCGCGGCATGGCTGGCGGCGATGACCGGCGGACTCGATCCGCTCAACAATTATGTGTTCGAGCTTCACGACTATCTTGATTCAGATGGTTCCGGCACGCATCCTGCTTGCGACACCTCCGTAGGAGATACAAGACTTACCGCAGCGACGGCGTGGGCGGCGGCCAATAGTCAAAAACTGTTCCTTGGCGAGACAGGATGGACGCCGGACCCGTATAAGAGTAGCGTTACAAATTGCTTAGCGCAATCCGAGATCATAATGAGCTATCTCAATGCCAATCAAGCGCAGTGGATCGGGATGTCTTATTTCAACGGCGGGTCTTGGCTTTATTATACGCAATATATGTACTTCTGCGGCCCGACGAATACGCAAACTGGGCCTCCTTATATCGAGGCTCAGCAGATGGCGACGCTTCTGACTTATAAGTGGTGAGGGATTAAAATGCCTGTGGACAACACGCTAAAGTCATGACATCTATATGGTAGTAGCGGAAGGTTATATCATGTCGCGCGACACGACAATTCC
>Ga0182030_10018864_pt1 | contig 13190 bp, 10 predicted proteins | sample 812S3MmetaG_FD_121299 | JGI IMG/M metagenome (GOLD analysis project Ga0182030, IMG submission 121299) | Permafrost microbial communities from Stordalen Mire, Sweden - 812S3M metaG (Illumina Assembly) | ecosystem: Environmental > Terrestrial > Soil > Wetlands > Permafrost | place: Sweden... | reverse complement strand
GGATGCCCTACTGTATCGCGCAGCGGGTGCGTCTGTGCCCCCAAACCCCGCTTGTCTACCGCACACCCCGCTTTTCGGGTAACTCTCCAGATCAGGGCGCGGTGACGATCGTACGGCCCACGGGCATAATGTGCACGAGGATCTTGTGGTCTCCCACCTCAAGACAATCACCGTCCGCCAACTTCTCTCGCCGGATCGGCTTCCCATTCAGGAGCGTCCCGTTGGCGGTCGATAAGTCTTCCACCTCGACTCCATTCGTCAACGGAAAAAATGCCACATGTTGGCGAGAAATCCAGGGATCATCTAGCGGAAGGTCCACCGAGGATGCGTCTCGGCCAAGCTTCAGGGAGCCGCCCAGATCGAGCTTCAGAGCGTGGCCACCCAATCCGTCCCAGCGACAAACCCGGTGCGCGAGATCAAATGTCAGCTCGACCCGCCCGCCGCTCGCGTGTTCTGCCTTCTCCGCGGGCATTGGCGGTGCCGCGACGCTCGCTCTGGAGTGGGGAGGCTGATACGCGGTTGAAACCGGTGCGGCGGCATGTCGAGTTTCTCTCGCTTCGCGCTCATCGGTCGGTCGGAGGGCAATTCCCGGCTTCGTATATTCGTTCTTCGAAGCCACTCCAACCTCGGCTTTGATCCGCAATTCTCGGATCACATTGGCTGGGGGCGCCTTGGCAAAGGGAGTCAGCGCTGCAGCGAATTCGGCCATCGTCTGGAATCGCTGATCCGGATCTTCGTCGAGTGATCTCCGCACCGTCTGCTTAAGTTGACTTGGAATGCCGGTCATCTGCCACAAGACTGGCGAGCCATCGCCGTGCCGCCATTCCGGCGGCATCTGTCCGGTCAGCATTTCGTACAGAATGACACCAAGTGAAAAGACGTCCCCTCGCACGTCGGCATGACCCCTGGACTTTTGCTCCGGCGAAATATAGCCCGGCGTACCCATTGTTGCGCTCTCCGCGGCCGACCTCTCTCCCGCGTCATCGAGCGAGACGGTGATGCCAAAATCGACCGTCTTGATTTGGTTCATCGTGGTTAAAACAACATTCGATGGCTTGATGTCGAGCCGAGCCAATCCGCAGCTATGTACGTACTGGAAAATATTGGCAAGCTGGATCGCGATTGAGCAAGCGTAGGCCGGTTCAACCGATTTAACGGTATCGAGGACACGTCGAAGCGAGCAGCCGTCCAGCAGTTCCATCACCAGATACGGTAAGCCGTTCTCTTCTCCCGAGTCGTATACGCGCACGATTCCCGGATGATTGAGTTTCCGAAGCACTGCAATTTCGCGCTTGAACAAATCCACGGTTCCCCGTGCAGTCGCCGCCAGATCCGCCCGTAAAATCTTGGCCGCCATGATCCTCTCGGGCCCATCCGCGACCCGGTAGATGATGGCGAATCCGCCCTCGCCAATCTTCTCCAGCACCCGGTAGCGACCAATCCGTTCGAGGGGCACCACTCGATCCGGCGGCGGTTCCGGTGACGCTTCCGGCGCGAATTGTTTGTCGGACGCCCCCTCGAACGCGCGCAGTACCCAGGGCGCGAGTCGGTAACTCTTCAAGGTAGCCCCCGCGTCAATGACGGTACGTTCGCGACCCGCTCCTTCTATAAACGCCCGCTCGAGTAATAAATTGAGAACGCGTTCTGCCACTTGAGCCGCCGGTTCGTCGCCATTGGCATCTCCGAGATTGAGCAGTTTTGACTGCTGCTGCACTTGAGTCACCGTGAACGTCGCTTTCCCGCGGCTCAAGATCCAGTCCGCGATGTAGTAAAAGCAAAGCCGCCGTCTGTCAATTAGCGCGAAATCTGCGATTCCGCGAACACGCTTGAATATTTCTTCCTCGTCGAGCGCCTCCTCCACCTTCGCGAACACTTCCATGTATCGCCGCAAGTCGACATCGAGTGTAAGGACGGGCCCGTGGTCGTTCCAGAGCACATACTTGTTCAGCTCACGCCAGATTCGGCGGGGAACCCCGCGCCCCTTGTAGCGCAGATACAAGCCCAGGGTCGCGCTTTTTTTTACGCGGTCTCGTTCGACGGGCTCGAAGCACCGCATGACGATATCGGTCTGTTGCTCCCACAAACAAGGCAAGTACAAATCGAATGCAAAGATGCTTTCATAGATACTATCGCCCAGCGAAACATCCTGAAGTAGATGCTCCTCCATCTCCTTACCGCCTATGAATATGAAAGAAAATCCGCTTCCGGTGAATACACTCTTCAGCGCCTGCAGCACGGGATCGAGGCGCGAGCCACTCGCGCTTATTTTACGGGCGTCGAGTTTGTCGAGTTCATCCAACACGAAAACGACCTTGGCGCGCAGAATGGAAGGGCGCTTGCGCAGGACCCTCCTCCACCAGCGCTGCCAGGCCGTATCCCGATTCTGCACACCATTGGTCAAACGGCGCGACAGACTGAGAATCTCGAACTCGGCTGCTTTCTCATCATAGGGCAAGTACTTGAGGGCTTCCTCCTCGCTCTGAGAGCGTTTGCGCGCGCTCGAGAGCTTGCTCGCAAAATCAAGCCCCAGCCACCGCGCTGCGCCGATGCTCAACTCCGCCGTGTCGGTGACCTCATCACCCGCCAGGCTGCGAGAGGAGATCTCGAACGAGGTCCGCATGAAAGCGGTTTGCAAGTCTTCTCGCAGGCTTGCATCCAGGCGCGGTAGTAGCTGCATTTCCTTCAGACGTAAATAAAGATGCCGGATCAGATGATGGAGCAATTGCACCGGTTCGAGCGGGCGGCCCAGGTTGATCCAGACATCCACCAGTTCGGTATCCTCGCCGAGACGCCTGAACCGGTCGCGGCCTTGACGGATTATATTGATCGCGTAGCGCACGCAGGTTGTCTTACCGACACCGCGCAACCCGCTCACCAGGAATGCCCCGCCGCGCGAAAGCATGATCCGGTCGGCCAACTCCTGAGCCCGTTCGCTCCGCCCAACGACCCAGGTCGCCGAGGCATCTTCGGTGATCGGTTCGTGAAGATAGCGAAAATCGTGCCTTATCTGGTATCGATCGTCGGCTTCGGCATATGCAGACATTGGGTTTCTTCCCGCATCGGCGGCCTATTTCGATAAGCGCTAATTCGACGTTACCGCCCTATTCAGGCTCTTTCAAGGTTTCCCGATAAAATTGCCCCGCGGGATTGCTGCGAATGAACGACGCGGCAATCTCATGAATGGGTAGCGAACCCCTCGAACGATCCCCGCCGTCCATCGGCAACGTGCCGCGAAAGGCCGTCCACAAGGCCTCGGTCGGGCCCCCGAATCGCCGCGAGGGCTGCTGCAGCTTTCGCCGGTCCAGCCAGTACGTGCCCGTCAGCAGATCCTCGGCCAGAAGCTCGAGGGTGTCATCCACCGCCGACCGCGCCCGATCGACCTTGAGGCGGCTCTCGCTCTGCAGGTCCTCCACGTTTTGAATCATCCCCACGCCCTGGGGAGCCACCGGGTTCGTCAACCCTTGGATCTCCTGCATCAGGGCAATCGCATCGAGCTCGCTTCCCTGCGTCAGATGGAAACGTCCGGGCTCCCCGGGCGAATCATCGACGTGTTCGGAGGCCGTGAACAGTGGATTCGTGAAGCGCAGGATGCGCTGGGCGATCGCGACGTCCAGGTTGGCGAGTGCAAGGGTGAAGGATTCGATCTCATTGGCCAGGGGATAGGGATCCCAATTCGCGTTCGACAGCACGAACCCGTGCTGCCCGTGATTTCGCGGACTTCCCCGCACGTAGAATTGGGCGAGTTGTGGCGTGCTCAACTCCCAGGAATCCGCCGGACCCGCCCCGACGCGAACCGCGGGATTGTGATCGGACGAGTTCATCTGCAGTAGCGTGACCTCCCGCAATTGCGCGAAGGCTTGCCAGGCGGCGCCCGCGCGAATCGAGGAGGCCCGCAGGCTTTCCGGATCTTGAATGATCCGTGCGCGATCCAGCTCGAACAAGTAGCTGCCCTTCACGATGTCGAGCACCCGCGCGGCGTCCCAGTTCAACCACTTGAACGGACGATTGGCCTGGACGGGCTGGGAGAGCGATGTGACGCTGCTGTTCATGCCGTTGAGGTCGACGGCATAAAGCAGATCCGCCCACCGCAGCGCTTCCTGCGCATCGTAGAGCATGAGAGCGGCCTGCGCCGTCGCATACGCATTGCTGCTTTCGAGCGCACTGTCGTCTGCCCCAAACGGAGCGAGCGGCTTGAGTCCCGCCCGCGTCAGCGCCTCCGACGCGGGCATCCGCTCGCCCTGGAAGTACACGGTGCCCGCCCCCACCATCGTGGCGGCGACATTGGCCAAGGGTGCCAAATCGCCCTCCCCGATCGTGCCGCGCGAATACACGACCGGCGTGATGCGCTCGTTCAACAAATCGAGGAGACGCTGGGTGAGCTGCGGACTGGCCGCCTCGAAACTCATCGTGTTGGCCCGCACCAGCAGCATGGCGCGGACGACTTCCTCCTGGTTGATCTCGGGTCCCAACCCCGCGAGCGCCCCCCGTTTGAACACGGCCAGTTGCCGCGCTTCCAGGAATTTCTGGTTCTCGGACGAGAGGGGATCCCCGCGGAAGATCACGGTTTCCCGGCTGGCGCCCACGCCGCGGTTGAACCAATAGACCGGTATGCCCTCCGCGGCCGCCTCGAGGAGCAGCGCGAACGCATCGGCGGAGCGCTGTCGGGCCTCGGCCGTGAGGGTCACCTTGGCCCCAAAGCGCGCCACCTGAATCACCTGGTCGATGCTGAGCGCGTGACCATCCAACACGATGGTCTGGTCGGATGCCCGGGGATCAATGGGATGATACGGCGGATTGGGTGCCGACTGCGCCGTCCCCGCCCACGCACATACCATGACAACAATGGCTAGTTTGATCATGGCTACAAGTACCGCAGCGATTGGCCCACGCCCTGCGCCTTGGCCTTCTGCAGCATCAAATGCCCCATCGCAATGTCACTTAAGCTCAAACCGCGATGCCAGAACAAAATGGTCTCCTCGTCGGTCTCCCGACCCGGCTTCAAGCCTGCGACGATCTGTCCCAATTCGGCATGCAGGTTGGACTCGGAAAGCTTGTCGAGATCGACGTGCCGGCGCAGTGCGCCGAACGGCAGACCCTTGCGGCATTGGCCCCAATCATCGACGACGATTTTGCTCATGATATCCGTCAATGACAGTTCGACCGCACTCATCGTGCCATACGGCATGACCAGCGCTCCAGGCTTGATCCAGTCGGTCTTGAGCAGCGGTTCCGGTTCGGGGAGACGGGTCGCTTCGACGACGATATCCGCATCGCGAATACACTCCTCCCAACTGTCGACCGCCCTCACGGGCTTGCCCCGATCCTGCGACAGGCGCTCGGCAAACGACGCTTGACTCGCCGGGCGCTTCGAGTGAACCCGGATCTCCTCGAAATCAAATAAATGATCGAGCAAGCGCACGTTCCAATACGCGGTCCCGCGTGCCCCGACATGCCCCAAGACCCGGCTGTCCTTCCGCGCCAGATGCTTGGCGCCCAAGGCGGTCACGGCGCCCGTGCGCATGTCGGTGAGCGAGGTGGCATTCAAAATGGCCTTGGGCGCGCCGGTCAGGGGATCGAAGACGGTCAGCAGCGCCATCTCCGACGGCAATCCGACCTTGTAGTTATCGACGAAATCGCCCACCACCTTGACGCCCGCCAGTTGCACGGGGCCAAGAACCCCGCGAAGCACGTTGAAGTGCCCCAGTGCCGAATCCGTGGGAATGAGGTGCACCCGGGGCTCGATCACCGCCTCGCCTCGTCCCTGCGCGGCGAGCGCCGCCTCGACCGCACCCAAAATCTCATCGTCCGTCAAGGCCAGCGCCGCGACGTCGGGGCCGTTCAGGTACGTCACATGAATCTCCGACATCATCCCCCCTCGCTCAACTGGGATTTCGACACCGAACCGGCCAAGCTGGCGCGCGCTCGGCGCGCAAAACGCACCACATCGACCGGGGGATTGATCAGCAGGGCGGCCACACACCCGAGCACCATGACCATCGCGCCATCCACCCGATAGCCGACACGGTACCCGGTGGCGGGATTCGCGTAAGCGTCCATGATGTGGCCCATCATCACGGGAACCACCAGTCCCGCCAGCGTATGAATGGAGTTGGTGATCCCCAACATCGCTCCCCGCTGCGGGGGCGGGGTGATTTCTCCGATCAGGGCGGATCCGAGTGAGAAGATGACGGCACCGATGGAAAAACTCAGACCGATGAGAAGATCCTGCAACAGCCCCGACCGAATGCCCACCATGGCAATCAGGGACGCGCCGCTCGCGATCACGCAGGCCGGACCCAGGAGACCTCTCGAGACGCGGCTCGACACACCCCGCCCACTGAGCGTCTCGGACAGCCAGGAGAATGCGGGGACGAGCAGGATCTGCGACAGGGACACGAAGCCAATCATCCACCCCGCGCCGATCAGCGTCATGTGCACCTGTTTCACCAGATAATTGGCGAGCCAGGTGATGTTGAGGGCCACCACCGAGTAGGCCGCGAAACCCGCCAGGAACACCCCGACCGCGGTCCGGCTCGACAACAACTGCCCATACGGCACGCGAGCGGCGTTCTCCGGCCGCCCGGGCCGGGCGCCATCGAGGGGGCCTTCCGCAGCCGTCAGCGTCCATAGACAGCACCAGCCGAGGCTCGCCATCCCCAGCGTCCCAAAGGCCGCATGCCAGCCATAGCGCGCGATGATCCACGACATCAGCGGCGCCACGATGCCTGTGCCGAACGCCGCCCCGCTGGTAATCACGCCGGCGGGAAGCGCCCGTTGCCGGTCGGGGAACCACTTGTACACCGAATGCACGGCAATCGGGAAGGACGGCCCTTCCGCGGCGCCCAGCACCACCCGCGAGCCGAGGAGCAGCGCAAAATTGGAGACGACGCTAATGGGCAGCACCGCGGCCGCCCAGAGACCCGCCATCCACGACATCAAGGATTTGCTGCGGATTCGGTTCGCCGCAAAACCACCCACGACCCCGGAAATCGAAAATAACGCGAAAAACCCGCTTCCCAAGGTGCCGAATTGGGTGTTGGTCAGCGCCATGTCCCGCATGATGGGTACACTGGACAAGCCGATCACCGACTTGTCGGCATAGTTGACGACCATGAAGGAGAAGACGAACGCCACGTGACGCCAGGCTCCGGGTACCGCGGGGTTATATCGTTCGGCCGACGGCGCTACCTCCAAATGATCCTCCTGATGCCGGGATGCGAGCCTCGTCGCATCCGAAACGCCTGGGATCTTCGCCGTGCCGCCATCATAAGGGTGAGGAAATCCCGAGTCGCGCGACGCTCGAGTCCCGCGTTCATGGATCGGAAGTCTACCTCACCGGAGCCCCATCGACCCCGGGGATTGCCCCGAGGCCCCGGACCTTTACCGTCGCCAGGAAGAATGGCATTCTCGACCCATTGCATTGGCGCGAGGCTTCGGTGGGCGGCACGCGTTGCAATCTGGCCCACGGCAACTAAAGGAGGTGATCCAAATGGCACATTTAAACGTTGGTTCGATCGCATCTGTGCATGTGCGGGTCGGTGGTGAGGTTTCTCGATAGCCGGGACCTCGTGCCGGCCGACAGGCAACAGAGGATGCGCGCAGGCGGATTGTCACGCGCGCGATCGAGTCCAGCGGACGGACGCTTCGATGCAGTTGCTGTGCGGATGACCTTGGTCCGCACCGGTGATTGCTCAGGCAGGGGTGGCGGAGTCCTCCGGGACTCCGCCATTTCTTACTGGCTCATCCGGTGATCATATCGGACCGTCTGGATATGCCTGGGCGCTGGCGAACCTGACACGTAGTCCGGCAGCCGGTGCCGGCCGAATCGATCTCGACGTCAAGCGGCAGCGGAGCCATGACACGGGTCATCAAGCGCGCTTGGGGTCTCCGTCATGGCTTGCGAAATCGGAAGCCGAACTGATCGGTGCGCCCACGAATGGAGGCATCGAAAACTTTCTTCCTATGATCGTCCACCGGATTGCGGAGGACGTCGGTCTCGCCGTCGAATTGGAATCCAGCCGCCATCACCTGTTCCTTGACGGTTTGCGGGTCGATGCGGTGCAAGGTGTCGGTATCACGCATCCCCGATCCCGCTTCGGCCACGTGATCGACAATGACGAACACGCCGCCCGGTTTCAGCGCCCTAAACACGGCGTCATTGAGAACCTTCGGGTCGATGTTGCCCATGAATTTGTCGGGGTAGTCGTGGTAGTTCTGCGACGTCCACACGACGTCTGCTTTGACAGGGACACTGAACGTCGCTCCCGGCTGCGTCAACACGGTGACATTGGCATAGTGCGGATCCTTCGCCAACATCTGCGTCAGCGCCACACTCTCGGCGTCTTCCTTCGCGTACTCGTTTGGCCAGACTGCATAGACATGTCCTTTGGGCCCCACGATAACGCTGAAGACACGAGTGAAGTAACCCGAGCCGGGAATGAGGTCGACCACGACGTCGCCCGATTTTACCCGAGCGAAGGCAGCCAGCTCGCCCGGATGCCGTCGTGCATCCGCCTCGGCATCCTTGCTACGTGCCGGATCGCTCACGGCGGCCGTTACATACGGTGGGATTGGCGTGCTCGCTGCCATCGCAAGTCCGCTCAACAATCCCGCCACCAACCACGCTTTGCATTTATCCAAGAGGTCACTCCCTATTTCCGCCTGACGCGGCCCTCATTGTGCCGCTCAAGGTCGCTTGGCGCCACCGCGGAATTGTCATCGACATCCCATCCTCAAGAGCTACGACATTCGAATGTATCGGCCGTGCTTCGGCGACGAACTCGTCCACCCCTATATACCGCTGCGAGAAATGCGTCAACGCAAGCGCTTTGACGCCCGCCCCGGCGGCGATCGTGGCCGCCTGGCTGGCGGTGAGATGACCGCGAGCAATCGCTTCGGCCGTTTCGGTGCTGAGATAGGTGGCTTCGCTGACGAGCAGGTCGGCATTCGAGGCCACGTGAGTTGCGCCGTCGCAGACTCGGGTATCCATTAGAAAACCAAAGATCATCCCAACCCGGGGAACGCTAACCTGTTCGACCCTCAGGCGCGGGCGTCCCGGCCGATCCAGGAATCCTTGTCTTTTAAGAATCCCCACGCTGGGTCCGCTGACGCCATGTTCGGCCAGGAGGTCGGCCCGCAGCGAGATCGAATCCGGCTCTATGACGCGATAGCCATAACAATCCACTGAATGGTCTAGAGGGTAGGCTTCGATGCAAAACCGCGAATCGCGAAGCACGAGGCCGGGCGCGTTCACCGCGTGTTCGCGTAGGTTGATGATGTGGTCGTAAATCGACGCATTTTTCAGATTCTCGATATACGGCTTGCCGGACAGCGGATAGATCAAGTCCACGACCTGTGGCGCGCGATCCAGAGAAATCCGCTGTAGAATGCCCGCTAGTCCGAGGCAGTGATCGCCGTGCAGGTGAGTAATCAGAATGCAGTGAATATCCGAGGCGGCGACTCCGAAAAATGTCATCTGCCGCTGGGTGCCCTCGCCCGGGTCGAAAAGCAAGCCGCGGTCATCCCAACGCAAAAAGTAACCATTGTGATTCCGCTTGCGAGTGGGCACCTGGCTTGAGGTACCCAAGGCGATGAACTGGCGTACGGACATACGGGACCTACTGCTTTTACAATGTCGATTTTACCATCGCTTTGCATCGCGAGACGTAGTCTGCCAGCGCCCCGCTAATCTCCTTATCTGTCGACACCAGCAGGAGTGGATCGGGTTCGAGAGTCCGTGCTTCGAAGCCAATCGCCCCGCCTACCTGATTGATAAATTCATTGCAGAGGTAGGCATAGGCGACCAAGCGCAGCCATAACAGCGGCTTTGACTGCGGGCTAAATTGTTCGAGCAAAGTCGGAAATGGCACGACGGCCGCCAGTCCCTCTGGTGTTTGCAGCAGTTGCTCAAACTCTGAATAACGCATGCATTGACCATCTTTGTCAGGATGCGTCACGATCATCGCATCAGCGGCACGCGCCAGGTGGTCGTGGAATACATGCTCCTCCTCGCGTCGCCAATTCGTCCGGGGATGACCGGAAACGAGGGTTCCCCCGGTCAAGCAGGCGAATGCGGCCTTCTTGAACCGCAGCAAATCGCCCGCACCCGCATCGACCGAAAAGTCCGCGAAGGCCACCTGCTGCTCGATGAGCTGCGAGAGTGTGAGGGGTCGTAAGATCCGATAGAGAAAACTCCTGCCGTAATATCCGCCGAGCGACGTGTCATAGCCGTGGTTGGCGTGGGAGAGAATTCTACCGCTGAAATCCCGGCAGGCCATTAGCAGCTGGAATCGGAGAGGTCCGATCGCGGCATACAGCCGTTTTCGCGCATCGAGGGTATATTCACGATCCGCCGCCCGGTCCCCAAGGATGGTCTCGACCTGCTGCTTGACATCGCCTTCCCACCTGGCCTTTTCGCGCTCGAGCCGCTCGTTGAGCTCGGTTTTTCGACGTTCCAGGTCTTTTGACAGTTCGTGCGTCACAAGCGCCTTCGTCAGCCACGCCGCCGCTGCCGCCGATATGCCCACGGAAGGGAGGAGCGACCATAAGAATTCTGTAGAGATCATTGTGGGCTCCGAGGACTGGAGGGGCTGATGGTGGGAATTATTCAGTGCGGAAGCGACACGGTCAAACGAGACGCTGGGAGTCAGAACGGTTCAGACGTAGCAGCGCCGTCCGCCGAAAACGACAAGGTTAGAATAGGCGGCGAGACCGACATGGCGATCGCGTAGACCGGTTGCGGCATGGGATTCATCGACTACGCCTCGTCTCCGATAGAATCTCCCACCCGAATCACTCCTCCGGCGATGATCCGCGCCCGCAGACCACCTCGATGCAGGAATGCCTTCAGCACCTCGCGGCGCGTACGCTTCGCAAACAAGCTACAGGGCTCACATAGCTCCAGGCCCTCGAGAACGGCTTCACCCACACGAAATCGCTTACACACCAAGTCGTTGAGGGGGATTCCCCGAGTCACAATGTTTCGGCGCGGGAGGTCGTTGGTGAACGTCGGATCCACTGTCTGCCGATAGGCATCAATGTTTTCTATCTCGATCAACGTGATTTGATAATCCGGACCCCGTCGACTCTTCGCGATAGAGTAGCGATCGCCCGTTAATCCACCATCGGCAAGGGCGATCACAGATTCTCTCGTCTCCATGGGCGACCCACGAGTGGGGGCGGTGAACAATTGAAAGACACTACCCATGCCATTCAGGCAAGGCTATTCGCCGGTCCATCCCAGCAGCCAGGATATTGCTGGGCCATCGTCATGACTCATTGGCCGCAGACAAATAGCGAAGTGCCGTACCGTAGAACGCTTGTCGGTCCTGCTCTGAGGAAAATGCTCGCGCAGGGACGATAAAGGCGTTTTTTAACCAGTCGAGTTCGATCGTTATATTGACGGGCTCAGTCGAACAGGCTGAGGATGCGTTGATACTTTTCGATGTAGCCGATATTTTCGCGGTTGTAACGCGGAATGCTGACCGCTCGCACCACAGAAGCTTCCTCGCGCCACACACAGGGACAGGCGACGGCGGAGCCCGGGGCGAGCGGGCCCGCGCGGCGAAGCTCGCCGAGTTGGACGCCCATGCGGTCGAGCGCCCGATACAGCTTGGCGACGTTGCGCGGGCCGCCGTTGTAGGCGGCGACGGCAAAGATGCCCAGCACTTCCGGATTCGTGCGATAGGCCGAGCGGATGTCACCGCTCATCTGCGAGAGCTCGATGTCCAGCAGGCAAACCGCCGCCTTCATGGCATTGAGCAGGCGGGTCGCGCCGCGCTCGAAGTTTGGGTCCAGCTGCGCGCCGCTGCACCGGCGCACGACCAGCGAATAGGTGCCATTGCCGTGCTGGTTGGTGAACTGCATCGGGCCCAGCGCTTTCGCACTCGAGACGCTGTAGCGAAAGGCTTCCTCGCGCTTCAGACCGTACTGGCTGAGTACCTCGTCGAATGCATCCTTGCCCTTTTCCACGAAGTCCTCGTCGTCGGTCTGTTCGATGACCGCGAGCGTCGTGATCACCTCAGCGGGTACCACGTCGGCGAGCCGCTCGCCCGGAAACGCCGCGCTCGACACGTTCGCGGTACGAAGTTCGTCCATGGCGCGCCGTGCGGTGGCGAGCAGGAAATCCCTGCCGCCCGTGACGAAGCGCGGGTCAAGGGTATCCTGGGTGAAGGGCAGGTAGACGATGGGTCGTGCCGTCGCCACCGCCTCGCGCCAGCGTTTCTTCTTGATGAGCGTGTTGTCGAAGACCGGGAACTTGCGGCCGTAGACCTTCAGCTCCTCCCCGCCGCGCGAGAATGCGAACATCAGCCGCTCGGCCCCCGTGCCTTTCACGTGGCGGGCCTCAATGCCGGGCGTGCGCACGGCGAAAGGCAGCGGCCCGCGACCGGGTTTCCATTTCACCGGCGGCCTGGGAATCTCCACGTGAGCGATCGTCCAGGTCTTGTGCGATTCGCTCCACAACGCGAAGGCGACCGGCCGGCCGCGCAGCACCTCGCGCCCCCCCTTACCGATGAAGACGTACTGCAGGTCCACGTCGCGCAGCTGCGCCTGGCCCTCGGCCACCAGGTCGCGGATGACGAGGTGGCGCTCACGAGCCTCCACGACCAACTCCGGCAAGTTCTCGGTCCGGGGTGGCGCCTCGCGCTGCTCCGACTCGGCGACGGCCACGGGAACCTCGGCCTCACCCTCGTCTTTGGCTGCGCTCAAGGGCATCGGAAGGTCCTTCACCTCGGGCGCCGCGGCGGTATCCGGGACAATCGTTGGGTCGTCCGCTGCCTCCATGCGACCGCCCGAGGAGGCGCACGCGGAGCAGAGCAGGAAGGCCAGGAGCGGCAGCGCCGATGCGGCACCGCGACCGACGCGCACGGAGGAACTCGAGAATGTAGAAGCGGGCGGTCGGAATGACATAATAGTGCGATGATACCGTCGAACGGCGCGCCGCACGACCTCGATGCGTGCGACGTACTTCGCAGTTTCGTTCGCGCGGCGCCGGGCGCGCGACAACCGTACGTAGATAGGAACCAGTCCTAACGGTCGACCGCGCAGGTGCTCACTGAGCTTTTGCGGCGGGCAACGGTCCTTCGATCAAGGCGCCATCCGACGCCCGAGAATAACGCCGCCTTGGCGGCGACCAATCCCGGTCGCGTGGCCACCACCCCGACAATCGACGCGAACCAGACAAACGCCCG
>Ga0182030_10018863_pt1 | contig 13190 bp, 13 predicted proteins | sample 812S3MmetaG_FD_121299 | JGI IMG/M metagenome (GOLD analysis project Ga0182030, IMG submission 121299) | Permafrost microbial communities from Stordalen Mire, Sweden - 812S3M metaG (Illumina Assembly) | ecosystem: Environmental > Terrestrial > Soil > Wetlands > Permafrost | place: Sweden... | reverse complement strand
GACCGGCGCTACTCTCGCTCGGGATCTGCGAGAAATGCGGTGCTAGTTTCTCGTCAGCTTTCTGATTAGGTCCGCTTCCGCCGGCCACTTTGAGGCTAGTTCCTCGTAGCTGGCGTTGCGGTAATCGGCGAAGTCGAAGCCAGGGGTCACGGTGCAACCGAGAAGCGCTACTTTGCCGTCGCCAATGAGGCGCGTGCCCTGCCAGACACCGGCGGGGACGACTAGCTGCACATGCTGGCCCGCAGGCAAATCGGGCCCAAGAGTAAAAAGCGCGGAGCGCCCGTCCGGGTGGAGTTGCAGCATCTCGACCGGGTCGCCGAGATAGAAATGGAAGATCTCGTCTGAATCGAGCTGGTGCATCTCGGAGAAGGTTCCGGGCTCGAGCAGGTAGTAGATGGCCGTGCCCATCGCTCGCGGGCCGCGCGGCAAGGTAACTTCGCCAGCCGACGTGTAGGTGCGGCGGTAGAAGCCGCCCTCGACCGGATGCGGTGCAAGCTTGAGCAGCGCCTTGATCTGATCGGGAGTGATTGAAGTGGTCATCATCACAGAGGATACCAGCGCGCTCGCCGTAAAATAGCCTTATGAATGTGCTGGTTTATACGGCTTCATGGTGCAGGGACTGCCGCGCGGCCAAGCAATTTCTCGACTCCCACGGCATCGGTTATTCCGAGATCAACGTTGACGACGATCCGGCTGCTTCGGCCGAGGTGGTTCGCCACGTGGGCAAGCGCGCCATTCCCCAACTGGTGATCGACGGGGAATGGTTTCAGCCCTACACGCCGGGCCGCGGGCTGCTTTTCGACGAACTGCACAAGCGTCTCGGTATTCCTCGCAACTAGAGCCGCCGCCCTCGTACAATCAAAGAGTTGGAAGGACATGGGGCAGGCAATAGGCAGGTCCAATTTCAGGAGTGTCGTTCGAGGGTTGAGTTTTCCCTCAGGGGCTAAAGCCCGCGCTCTCCTTGCGGGTTTGAACGTACGGGCTGAAGCCCGTACCCTTCACGCGGGTAACGCCTTTTTCCTACAAACCGGAAGAGGCTGCGGCGCAGGTGCGCGCGGGAACTGAACACCAAGAGCAGTTTTCGAAGGAGAATTCCGTTGATCGAACGTTATACACGGCCGGCCATGGGCCGCATCTGGACTGAGGAGACGAAGTACCGCTGCTGGCTCGAGGTGGAAGCCGCCGCCAGCACCGTGCTGGCCGAGGATGGCGTCATTCCCGCGGCTGCCGCTGAGGCTATTGCGAAAAAGGCAACCGTTTCCGCTGCCCGCGTTGCCGAGATCGAGGCCGAAGTCAAGCACGACGTCATCGCCTTCACGACGGCTGTGGCCGAGAGCCTGAAGGCGCAGGGGCTGGATGCCGAGTCCCGCTGGCTGCACTACGGGCTGACCTCGAACGACATCGTCGACACGGCGCAGGCGCTGCAGGTGAAAGAGGCGTCGGGGCTGATCCGCGCGGGGCTCGTGGCTTTTATGGACGTGCTCAAGCGGCGGGCTCTGGAGTTCAAGCACACGCCTACCATTGGGAGGACGCATGGGATTCATGCGGAACCGACGACGTTTGGGCTGAAGCTGCTTAACTGGTATGCCGAGATGCAGCGCAACCTGGCCCGCTTCGACGCGGCTGCGGAAGACATGCGTGTGGGCAAGCTTTCCGGCGCGGTGGGGACGTTTGGCCATCTGAAGCCGGAGCACGAAGAGCGGATCTGCGCGCGGCTGGGGCTGAAACCAGCGCCCGTGGCTACGCAGGTGATTCAGCGCGACCGGCACGCTGCTTACATTTCGACGCTGGCGATCATCGGCAGCACGCTGGACAAGATTGCGGTCGAAGTGCGCCACCTGCAACGGACAGAGGTGCGCGAGGCGCAGGAGTATTTCAGCGAGAAGCAGAAGGGCTCCTCGGCCATGCCGCATAAGAAGAACCCGATTACCAGCGAGCAGATCAGCGGGTTGGCGCGGGTGCTGCGCGGCAATGCCCAGGCGGCGTTTGAAGACATCGCCTTGTGGCACGAGCGGGACATTTCGCACTCGTCGGTGGAGCGGGTGATTTTTCCGGATTCGACGATTTTGGTTGATTATTTGTTGGCGAAGACGACGGATTTGATTGATCGGCTGCTGGTGTATCCGGAGCGGATGAAGAAGAATCTGGAATCGACCGGCGGGCTGATTTTCAGCGGGCAGTTGCTGCTGGATTTGGCCGAAGCGGGCATGATGCGCGAGGATGCTTACCGGCTGGTGCAGGCTCATGCGATGCGGTCTTGGAAAGAGGATTTGGTGTTCCGCGACGAGGTGGCGAAGGACGCGGCGATTAGCAAGTTGATTTCGCCGGAAAAGCTCGAAGAGACGTTCGATTACACGCGGCAGTTGGGGAATGTGGACGCGATCTTTGAGAGGGTGTTGGGGGAGTAGCGCCAAATGGAAAAGTTTGACCAGTTCCATGATGGATTCCTAGATGGATTGCTGATTCAGGGCACCACCGTACGTGTCTTCCTTAGCTCGTATGACAGGCGGGAGTTTGTCTTAGAGGTAGGTGGTGTTGTTTCCCTGAAAGCGGACGGCTTTAGGCAAGGAAATATCATCTTTGATGTTCTAAAACGGAATGGCGATGAAATTACGGTCGACGATATTCAGAACCTTTTGGAGTTTAGGGAAGAGGAACTGGGGTTGAAGAAGCTCGAAGAGGCGCGCGGCAAAAACCTGGTCGTTCTCGAAATCAATCCGTCGTATGGGGCCAGCTGTGTCATCTTGGCTGAATCCGTGGAACTTCTGCCTCGAGTCAAGTAGTTGGCTTACGTTCAGGCCTGGTTGACCCTCCCGGCTGGCCCGAGATTTGCGCCGTAGGCGCAGCGTTCGTTAGCCCCGCGCTTCAGCGTGGGGAAGGGGATGGCGGTTGTAAACAGGGAGTCCCGTAGGGACGGTGCAAATGTCTCACACGTACGCGAACAATCTCATTCACTGTGTCTTCAGCACGAAGGATCGCGCCGCCCGCATTCCGGCGGAGCGTTCTGCGGAACTCTATGCCTACCTGGACGGTATTGCGCGTGGCGAGGGCATCTCGCTGGTAGCCGCAGGCGGAACGGCAAATCATGTTCATTTACTCTTTGTCTTGCCTGCGGATACCGCCCTTGCTCTTGCGGTTCAGAAGCTGAAGGGGAGTTCCTCCCGATGGATGGGGCGCGAGTTTTCCTGGCAGGAAGGATATGCAGCGTTCAGCGTCAGTTCTTCGCAGGTTCCGGTGGTGAAGAAGTACATACGAAATCAGGAAGAGCATCACAGGAAACGAAGTTTTGAAGCGGAATTTGTCGCCCTTCTGCGGCGCTCCGGAGTGGAATATGACGAGCGTTATGTGTTTGGATGATTGGGATTGGTGGCGTCGTCCCTACGGGACTCGCATCTGTTTTAATTTGCCGTCCCCCACGCTGAAGCGCGGGGCTAACGAACATTGCGCCTCCGGCGCGGGTGCATCGACGAGGTGCGAGGTTGTGCGGGCGAGTGAAAATACTCCGGTGCGACGAGCAGTGATGCAGGGAAAGCCGGATGGCTCGAATGCGGTATGAATTGTAATTTGATTGCGAATTGGGCCTGATTGATTGAGTGCCAAACAAGTTAGGGACATGGAATGCCGTAGTATTCGTCGGCATTGCTGGTAGAAAGCCAGGGGCCAGGAAATGAAGATGGAAGCTGTACATCTGACTCTTGCAGTTACGGGCGCATCGGGGGCGGTCTTTGGGCGCGAGATGCTGCGCGCGCTTGAGGGCGACGTGCGCGTGGCGCGCGTGCATTTTGTGGCTTCGGAGAATTCGCTGCGGGTGCTGGCCGAGGAGCTTGGGGTTTCCGGGCGAAGTGGGCTGCTGGAAAAGCTGCTAGGCACTGCGCCGGTGAAGACGGTGCAGCTTTCCGATGCGGATATCGGCGCGTCGATCGCGAGCGGCAGCCATCCTTCGAACGGCATGATCATTCTGCCCTGCTCCATGGGCACCCTGGCGGCCATCGCCAACGGACTGGCCAACTCGCTGATCGCACGTGCGGCCGATGTGACGCTGAAGGAGCGGCGGCCGTTGGTGCTTTGCGTGCGCGAAACGCCGTTCAATCGCATCCACCTGCGCAACATGACATTCGCCGCGGAGGCAGGGGCGACGATTTTTCCTTGCATTCCTGCGTTCTACAATCGGCCCACAGACTCGACGGAGATGGCACGGCAGTTTGTGGATCGCGTGCTGGCGCATATCGGGCTGCCGCAGCCCGGCGCGTATATTTGGAAATCAGAGGAATAGCGTATTCCTCCGGGTTTCGTGGTTAAATCCAGTGAACAGCAACAAGAAACAGGGGACTCACATGCAAAAGAATTTCCTTCTGCTTTTTGTGCTTGGAATCTCCTGTGCCTCTATCGTCCGGTCCCAACAGCCATCCTGGGCGAATTTGAGCGGGCTGAAAATGGGCCAGAAGATTCAGGTTGTCGAATTCAACGCGAAGAAACATTCCGGAACCTTTGAAAGTGCCTCCGATTCCGCCATCATCATCAGGGATGCTTCAGGCGAAGCGAGCCTGCAGAAGCAGGACGTACGCAGCGTGGAGCTGTTGGGCGGCAATCGCCGCTTGAGGCATACGCTGATCGGGGCAGGTGTCGGTGCCGGCGCAGGGGCGGCGATCTGCGCGGGCGCATGGGAGTCCAGGGGGTTTCTGGGCGGAAAGGGAACCGGGGCCGCGGTAGGGGCTGTGATTGGCGTTTTGAGCGGCTCAATTGTCGGGGCCGCGTTGCCTGCGCATGACAAGGTCTACGGGGCGCCTTCGCACTAGAGCGGTTCCAGGATTACCGAACCCTGGCAGAATTCATGCGAGGTCGCCGCTCCCTGATGGTCGCGTCGACTTGGTGAAATGCCTTCAAGGTATTCCAATCCTGGAACCGCTATAGCCGGCATCGACCGCCGTTCCTGGCCTCTGTGCACTTCAAATCATTTGACACGCCCCCCTTCCCCCGTCGATACTTTCTAACAATGCTGAACTCAAGGAAACTCGGAATTGCGGCCATGGCCATGTGTATGACATGCGGACCCCTCCGTGCGGCTTGGGAACGGCGAATGCGATAGCGCAACCGATCTTGAATTCAAACGGCCCGGGTCCTCAAAAAGGATGCGGGCCGTTTTTTGATGCCTGCCGCTCTCAAGCGCAGCTTCCCCTCAGCATCCATCAACTCTTGTCCCACAAGACCGAACTCTCACACAATCCAAGGAGAAGAAAATGTCCGAAGTGAAGCAGCAGCTTGCCACCCTTGCCGTCCACGCCGGCCAGGTTCCCGACCCAACCACCGGATCGAGGGCCGTGCCCATTTACCAGACCACCTCCTATGTCTTCCAGGACGCGGATCACGCGGCGCGGCTGTTTGCGTTGCAGGAGTTCGGCAATATTTACACGCGCATCATGAACCCCACCACCGACGTGTTTGAGAAGCGCGTGGCGGCTCTTGAGGGCGGAGCTGCGGGCTTGGCCACGGCTTCGGGCCAGGCGGCGGAGACGCTTGTCGCAACCACGCTTGCCTCGGCCGGCGACGAGATTGTTTCCACCACGTCGCTCTACGGCGGCACCTACAATCTGTTCCACTACACGCTGCCCAAGCTAGGCATTACGGTGCGTTTCGTCGATGCTGACGATTTCGATGGTCTCCGCAAAGCCATCAACAGCAAGACGCGCGCGGTCTACACGGAGACGCTGGGCAATCCCAAACTAGACATCGCGGACATTGAAAAGCTGGCTGCCATTGCCCACGAAAACAAGTTGCCGCTGGTGATTGACAACACCTCCGCCTCACCGGCGCTGGTGCGGCCTATCGAGTGGGGCGCGGATATCGTCGTCAACTCCGCGACCAAGTTTCTGGGCGGCCACGGCACGGCTATCGGAGGCGTGATTGTGGACGCGGGTAAGTTCGACTGGGCGGCGTCGGGCCGGTTCAAGGACTTCACCGAGCCTGATCCCTCGTATCACGGCATCAAATACACGGAGGCGTTCGGGCCCCTGGCCTTCATTCTGAAGGCGCGCGTGCAGGGGCTGCGCGACACTGGAGCGGCGCTGTCGCCGTTCAACGCATTCCTCATTCTCCTGGGGATTGAAACGCTGCACCTGCGCATGGAGCGGCACTCCCAAAATGCACTGGCTGTGGCCAAGCACCTTGAAAAGCATCCTGGCATCGAGTGGGTGAATTATCCCGGACTTGAGTCGAGTCCTTATGCCGCGCGGGCGAAGAAGTATCTTCCCACGGGACAAGGCTCATTGGTGACCTTCGGGATCAAGGGCGGTTTCGATGCGGGAAAGAAGCTGATCAACTCGCTCAAGCTTTTCTCCTTGCTGGCCAACATCGGCGATGCCAAATCGCTTGTCATCCACCCTGCCTCGACCACGCACCAGCAGCTCTCGGTCGAAGAACAGGCGGCAACCGGCGTTACGCCCGAACTGGTGCGGCTTTCGGTGGGCATTGAAGATGTTCGCGATCAGATCGCCGACCTCAACCAGGCTATTGAAGCCGCCAACGGCTCGACCGTTTAGAGCAATTCCAGGATTATCGTACCCTGGCCGAATTCATGCGAAGTTGGCGATCCTTGAGGGTGGCGTCAACTTTGCATGTTGGCTTCGAGGGATACCGATCCTGGAATTGCTTGAGCCCATAACCGCAGGTCATGCTGCACAATAAGAAGTGATATGACTGAAACCCGACTAGGGACCAGCGCCGCGCCTGCCGCGACGGCCGGCAAAACAAAGGTTCTGGATCCCACATACGAAGGCGACTTTGTGCTCTCGGAGCCCTTGCCGCTGGAGTGTGGCCGCACACTGGCGAATCCCACGCTGCATTACGCGGTTTACGGCCGCCTGAATGCAGCGCGAGACAACGCGGTGTTGGTTTGTCATGCCCTCACAGGTTCGGCCCTGGTCGGCTCCTGGTGGCCGGAGATCTTTGCGCAGGGCGCGGTTCTTTCGCTCGAGCATGACTTTGTCATCTGTATCAACATGCTTGGCTCCTGTTACGGCTCCACGGGACCTGGCTCTGTGGACCCTGAGACCGGCGAGGCCTACGGACCGAATTTTCCGCTGGTTTCCATTCGCGACAATGTCCGCGCCCAGGCCCAGCTACTCGACTCCCTGGGAATTCGAAAGCTCCGTCTGGTTCTGGGCGGTTCCATCGGTGGCATGCAAGCCCTGGATTGGACCATCCTTCATCCCGATCGTGTGCAGAGGGCGCTGATTATCGGAGTTGCGCCGCTTGGGGCCATGGGATTGGCGCTCAACCACCTGCAGCGCCAGGCCATTCTGCACGACCCCGACTGGACCGAGGGTCACTACCTTCCGCAGCGACCGCCGCGGCGCGGCCTCGCGCTCGCCCGCCAGATCGGCATGATCAGCTACAAATCCGCTCCTCTGCTTGAAGAGCGTTTTGGCCGCAATCCCAACCGAAGCGGCGAAGACCCGTGGTGCGTGGATGCGAAGGGAAGCGGCTTGATTGGCGCGCGCTTCGACATTGCCGGCTATCTGGACCTGCAGGGCCAGCGCTTTATTGAGCGTTTCGATGCCAACGCGTACCTGGCTATTTTGCGGACAATGGACACCTGGGATCCGCTGCGCGGCTGCTCGTCGGCTGAGGAGGCCTTCGGCTGCATCCGCGCCCAGTTGAGCTTTGTGGGTATCAGCTCGGATTGGCTGTTCCCGGCTGAAACCGTGCGTGCCTTTGCCGCCGCCATCCGCGCCGCAGGCGTTCTCGCCGACTACAGGGAGATGGACAGCGCCCATGGCCACGATGCGTTTCTGGCCGAGCAGGCCGAACTGGTCAAGCTTCTCCAATAGGTCAAAATCTGTATAGGGAACCGCTCGGATGGCCCAAAAGGGGCATTTTCTCGGGGTCATTTTGCCTTTTATCTTCGTCAGGTAATTGTCAGGTTGTAGTTTGGCGCCCGCGCGGGAAAGCGGTATCCGGCACTGGCCGCCGGCCGCCCAACCAGGGTCCAACTTTCCTGACAACTTTGCTTGTCACAGACGGCAGCGGCTTTCTATAATCCAAACCAACGCTGCATTGGAAGCTGTGGTATCGTTAATCCGGCACCCCGGCAAACAACCGACACTGAGAATGGTTGCAAATTCCGTCGGCGAGTGCGTGAGTCTCAATCTCGATTTTGCAATTCCCAGGAGCACTGCATGAAGAAGTTAGTCTTGGCATCGGTGATGGCATTGGCGAGCATTAGCCTCTTTACCGCGCCCACCTTGCGAGCACAGGATTCGGGCCAGATCGAAATCAAAGATCCGGCCGAGTACAATGCCTATCAACAAGCCGCCTCGCAGAGTGATCCGGCTGCCAGAGCAACGGGCTTGGAGAGCTTTCTGCAGTCCTTTCCGCAGACAGTGGTAAAGAAAACCGCTCTCGACCAGTTGATTGACACCTATCAGAAGGTAGGCGATACCGACAAGGAGCTGAGCGCTGCCAGCCGCCTGCTGCAAGTGGACCCGAACAACATGAAGGCGATTTATATTTCGGTCGCTCTCAAGAAGGGCCAGTGCGGGAAGACCGGCGATCCGCAGACCTGCGATGACGCCGCCGCGCTTGCACAGAAAGGCCTGGCGGTTCCCAAGGGCGCCGATGTTTCCGATGCAGATTGGAAAAAGATGACCGGGGCAACCTACCCAGCCTATGACTCGGCTATCGCCCTCGATGACCTGGTTTCAAAGAAGGACTCCAAGGCCGCCCAGGATGAATACCGGAAAGAGCTGAATCTCTTTCCTCCGGAAGCGACGACAAGCGGACTCGCGCTTGTGGATACGCTGCAGCTTGCCGAAGCCTACGCAAAGCCCGATGCTCGGGACATGGTGCAGGCGATCTGGTTCTATGCGCGCGCATGGAACTTTGCTCCCGCGGCCTACAAGGCGCAGATCGAACCCAAGCTTGAGTACTGGTACAAGCGCTACCATGGCAATCTGGACGGCCTGGATGCCGTAAAGACCGCTGCTGCGGCGTCGCTCTTTAAGCCCGATGCAGTTACCGTTGCGGCTGCGCCGACGCCTCCGGAGATTGTTCACAATGTGCTGGCCTCAACGCCGGACCTGACCAAGCTTAACCTTGAAGACAAGGAGTTCATCCTGGCCAACGGCACCAAGGACGATGCCCAGAAGCTGTGGGCGGTGCTGCAGAATCAGGCTACCCCGGTCCCTGGAGTCGTGACCGACGCTTCCGCGACGGTCCTCAAGGTGACGGCATCGACAACGCCTGCAGCCAAGCCCAAGGAGTATGTCGTCAAGCTGACCACTCCGGTGGCCTGCGCCACTGCTCCCGCCGCGCCTTCCGATGTCAAGGGCGCGCAAGACTACATCGTCGCCAACGGCGTCAAGGCGGATACCGACGCGATCGCGGAGGCATTGGGCAGCGCCAAGAAAATCACGGTTGAGCCGGCGGTGGGCACCGTTAACGTCGCCGTGACTCAGGACGCGAAAGATAACAAGGCCGCGGACTTCATCGTCAACCTGAAGGAACCGGTCTCCTGCAAGGACGCTCCTGCTGTTGGCTTCGAGTACAAGCTGCAGCCCGCCGACGAACTGGATGCAACCTACGACAACTACTCCGCGGTTCCAGCCTCTGGCACCAGGGGAGCCACCGCGCAGATCGTGCTTCGGGATGGATTCATTCAGTCGGAGAAGAAGGCCGGCCCGGCGCACCACCCGGTGGCCAAGCCAGCCGCCGGTCACCATCCAGCGGCTCATTGATCAACGAATAGCCGGTCGGCCATCTCACTTAGCCGGCCGCAAGATTCAATGTTCCTGGGTTCTGAAGGGCAGCCTGTTGCGGGCTGCCCTTTTTGTTGTCTCGAAAGAGGGGTTGAGAACTACTCGCCCAGCATGATGCGCTGAATCCGCAAAGCGCGGCCGGTCTCCGGCTCGCAGGCAATCAGGGCGGCGCACATCTTGGGGTTTCCCTTGGCGGCTTCAAACTTGCCCGGCATACCGGTCAAAAACCGGTGCAGCACCAGCTCTTTTTCAACCCCAATCACGGAGTCGTACGGCCCGCTCATGCCCACGTCAGTTTGGTAGGCCGTGCCGCCCGGCAACACACGCTCGTCGGCAGTGGGAATGTGGGTATGGGTGCCCAGAACCGCTGTAACTCGGCCATCCAGATGCCAGCCCATGGCCACTTTTTCGCTGGTCGCTTCGGCGTGGAAATCCACCAGGATCACTTTGGCCTGGATGCGGGAGAGCAGGGAATTCGCCGCGTTGAAAGGATCGTTGGTACCGTTCATAAAAACGCGGCCCATCAGCTGCACCACGGCGTAGTCCACGCCGCCCCGCGTGGCTCCCTCAAAGACGCCGTAGCCCGGCAGCCCCGCCTGCAGATTGGCGGGCCGCAATACCCGGCGAGGCCGCTCCTGGCTGTCCGCGGGCACCGATTTCAGGTAGTCGACCAGTTCGCGCTTATCCCAGACATGGTTGCCTGTGGTCAGCACATCGGCGCCGAGGTCGAACAGCTCATCGGCGATCTGGGGCGTCACACCAAAACCGCCGGCTGCGTTTTCAGAATTGATGACAACGAGGTCGACCTCATGGGCAGAGATCACGTGGCCGATGTGCTCATGCACAATCTTGCGCCCCGCGCTGCCGAAGATGTCACCGACGAATAAGATATTCAAAAAACAGCCTCTAGCTTCTAGCCTCTAGCTCTTAGCTGGAAGCGGGGTTAGCGGGGTTCGCGGAGTTAGCGGGGTTAGCTTCAGGCTCGCGCTCCGCATCGGGAGTTTTTTCTCGATTACGCATTAAGGGGAAGAGGATCACATCGCGGATGGACTTTGAACCGGTCAGGAGCATTACGAGGCGGTCGACGCCCAGGCCTTCGCCTCCGGTGGGTGGCAGTCCGTAGGCCAGGGCACGCACGTAGTCTTCGTCCATCTGGTGGGCTTCGTCGTCGCCGGCGGCGCGCTGGGCGAGCTGCTCTTCGAAGCGCTTCTTCTGCTCGACCGGATCGTTCAGCTCGCTGAAGGCGTTGCCTAGCTCGAAGCCGCCTGCAAAAAACTCGAAGCGCTCGACGTGAGCAGGGTCGTCGGGCTTGGCCTTCGACAGGGGCGAGACCTCGGTGGGATAGTCGTAGATGATGGTGGGCTGGATGAGGAATGGTTCGACCACCGCCTCAAACAAGTTGTAAACAGACTTGCCCACCGGCGAGCCCTTGAGCGAGTCGTAGTAGACCGCGGTGACCGCGCCAAGGATCGTCTTCAGCTCTGCGAGACGTTCCGGGGTGAGCCGCGTGGTTTCGCCGGCAGCCTTCTCAAGCGAGCTCATGGCCGCATGCAAGCGAACCTGCAGGACTTCCGCAGCTTCGAAGGCCGTCATTGCCGGCTTTGCGCCCGCCTCTTCCGGCCAGAATTCCTGAATCGCCTCGCGCATCGTTAGCCGCCGCCACTTGCCGAGGTCGATCTCGACGCCGCCGAAGTTCGTGATCGTGGTTCCGTTCACTTCGCGCGCCACAAACTCGATCATCTCTTCGGTGATCTGCATCAGGTCGTGGTAGTTTGCGTAGGCCTGGTAAAACTCCAACATGGTGAACTCGGGATTGTGCTGCGTGCTCACGCCTTCGTTGCGGAAGTTGCGGTTGATCTCATACACACGATCGAGGCCGCCGACGACGAGGCGCTTCAAGTAGAGCTCGGGCGCGATGCGCAGAAACAAGTCCTGGTCGAGCGCGTTGTGATGCGTTTTGAAGGGCCGCGCCGCAGCGCCACCGGCAATCTGCTGCATCATGGGCGTTTCCACTTCAAGGTATCCGCGCTCATCGAAGAACTGGCGCAGGGCCTTGAGGGTTTTGGCGCGCTTCACAAAGACTTCGCGGCTGTCGAGATTGGTAAACAGGTCGACGTAGCGCTGGCGGTAGCGCAACTCCACATCTGCCAGGCCGTGGAATTTTTCCGGCAGCGCGAGCATGGCCTTGGAGAGAAAGGTCAGCCGCTCGACGTGGATCGTCAACTCGCCCGTCCGCGTGCGAAACAGGTAGCCGGAGACGCCGATGTGGTCGCCCATGTCGAGCAGCTTGTAGAGCGCGAAGCCCTGCTCGCCCACGGCATCGAGGCGGACGTAAATTTGCAGCCGCTCGCCCTGTTGCTGCAGCGTGGCAAAGCCTGCCTTGCCCTGCGCGCGGATGGCCATGATGCGCCCGGCGACGGAAACGGTGACGCGATTGGCCTCGAGCTCCTCTGCCTGTGCCTCGCCCCACTTTGCGCGCACGGCGGGGATGGTATGCGACGCCGGAAACTGGTTGGGATAGGCCGCCTGCCCCAGCTTCTCGATCTCCACCAATTTGGCCTTGCGTAAATCGAAAAGACTCCGCTCAAACTCCGAATCGAACACTCGAATTCCTTCTTTGCTATTTGCTCTATGGTCCAATGGTCAGTATAGCGGCTGTTGCGGCGAACGCCGGGCCGGAGGCTCTTGTGTTCGCCATCACGCCCCAATGTAACAAAGGCAACCAGATAATGGCCCAGAGAGTCCTAGAATCCAGGAGAACCTCATGAAATCCATTCCCGCCCTTTCGCTGCTATGCGTTTCTCTCGTCTTCGCGGCTAAAGCTCGAGCCACCGTGTTGCCAGATGCCTGCGGCGACGACAAGATCAAATTCGACGTATCCGCAAAGAACGGGCAGCCCGCGCCCGCGCCCCCTCCGGCTGGCAAGGCGCAGATTGTCTTTATTGAAAATGAAAACCAGATGATCGGCACCATGATGTATGCGACGGTTCGCTTTGGGCTCGACGGCGCCTGGGCCGGCGCCAACTACAACAACTCCTACTTCGCCGTACCGGTGGACCCCGGTGTTCATCACCTGTGCGCAAGCTGGCAGTCGTCCCTGAGAATGATCAAGAAATATATCGACGTGGCATCGTTTACCGCGGAGCCTGGAAAGGTCTACTACTTCGCGGCCAACGTTAAAGTGATTCCAACTGGCGACAACAATGCCAACTACGATTTCAGTATCACGCAGTTGAATGACGATGAGGGGCAATACCGCGTGAAAGCCTGGAAGCTTGCCACCTCAAAACCAAAATAGCTGCGACGCACCTCATCGCTCCCAAGGGCACGCATCGTGTATAACCACGAGGTATGGCCTTCAACCGCTTTAATCCGCCTGGGAAGCAGCGCAACGGGATTTCTTCCGGCGTCGGCGGGTTGATTGAAGCGGAAAAGCTG
>Ga0182030_10018862_pt1 | contig 13191 bp, 11 predicted proteins | sample 812S3MmetaG_FD_121299 | JGI IMG/M metagenome (GOLD analysis project Ga0182030, IMG submission 121299) | Permafrost microbial communities from Stordalen Mire, Sweden - 812S3M metaG (Illumina Assembly) | ecosystem: Environmental > Terrestrial > Soil > Wetlands > Permafrost | place: Sweden... | reverse complement strand
TTTGGGGATTCTAGGTCCGCCGAGCTCAGACTAATTAAAGCCTATGACGATTCCATGACTTGCGCTGTTACCGACACTCGACGATGCTTCAGTGGAAGCCCTCAAGGACCAAACGACCATTTGAATCGGAGCCGGCCCCAGTATCCGGCGGAGGATGAATCGCTTGGGGGTGCGGGAAAGCGCCCGAATTGCTCCACGCAGCGAACGGCAGCTTGGTCAAGGATGTCGGAGCCGCTCGTCTTGTCCATCTTGGTTTTCGTCGGCCTTCCGTCGGAAGCGACATAGACCAGCACGGACACCGTGCCGGTAAGACCCTGCGCCACAGCTTCCTTGGGATAAGGGCAGTTGTCGCTGTCCGCCATCGCGGCTGCTGCCTTGGGGAGTGGTCGCAGAACCGGAATAGGCATACTGGAAGCGATTTTCGTGCCCGCGACCGCGGGCGGATTGGCGATTCGGGAACCGGCAACGGTACTCGCGAGAGGTGGCGAGGGCGTTGAAGGGGTGGCGACCGCGTTGCTCGGTGGAGTCGCAATAGGCGATGCAGGAGGCAACGGGTTCAACGCGCTGCGCGGCGGCTGCGTCCGCGCCGAGGTGGAATGATCGCGGTATACGTAAATCCCGATTCCCACGACGACCAGCAAGAGCGACAGCACGATTAGCGCAGGCATCACCGTGCGGCGTGATTCTTGCGCCGGTGGGGCCAGTCGTTCGGTTGCTTTAATCGAAGGCAAGGGCAGGCGGCCCGGACTTTTGCGCCGGGGACGTGGAACGATTGGCTGCGGCGCAACCGGCCCTGCGGGCGAATCGGACTCGGCGCTCATTGGCGTGCGCGCCGAAATCGCCGTCGGGGTGTCGGCAGGCGCTGCCGCGGCCGGCGGGCCGTCGGACCAGCCCAAGCCCGCCAGAAGGGCGGTCACGCTGGGCGTCCGTCGGTCGCGCTCGAATGTCAACGCTTGACCAAGCGCAGAATTCTGGTCTCTGGACAAGATCTCCAACGGCGTGAATACCAGCGCGAGGTTGCGCGCCTCGACCGCGGAACGCGATTCGAACGGATGTGCACCGGAGAGGATGGTGTAGATGAGGCAACCAAGGGAATACACGTCGTCCCTCGGATCGGGCGCGCCGCCCTGCAACATCTCGGGACCAGCGTAAGCAATGGTCTGGCCGCCGACGCGCCGCGGATCGAAGCGGCCGTTGCGAGTAGCCGCCGCGCGAGACAATCCGAAATGGAGGAGCTTCGCCCGATCCGAGTGGGTGATGTAAACGTTTGCCGGTTGGAGGTCACCGTGCACCACGTCCAGGTCGTGAGCGTAGGCGAGCGCCATGCAAACGTCGGCGATCACTCCGCGTGCCTCTTTCAGCGGCAACCCCGTGGCAAATTCCGGCAAGATTGCCTCGAGAGATCGGCCCTCTAAGTACTCGGTGACGAGATAAACGCCGGAACTATCGGCATTGAGTGAATATACCCGCGCAATGTGGGGATGGCGAAGCATACGGCACACGCGGACTTCCACGCGCAGCAGCGCCAGCGCTTCGGAGAATCTCCCGAACTCGGGCCGCAACACGTTCACCGCGAATGAAGCTTCGTTTGCCTCCAGATCGGCTCCAAGATAGACAGCGCCAAGGACACCGCTTTCGAGTTGGCGATCGAGTCGGTACCGGTCCCCCAAGATCTGCCCGATCATCTTGGCATCGGTAGTCAGCGCCCCGTTGGGCACAGTATCGGGCCGCCGGCGATTGCTATCCGATCGTGGCGACGTCGGGGCGGCATTCGGCGGCCTGGACTCTGTTTGTTCGGCGTGAACCCCTGCACTAACCTTTTCGGTTGCTAAGCGTGCGATGATCTCGGTCGCCGCGCTTTGTGTGGCGGAGTTCCGCATTGCTTCGACCACTTCATCGTGGGTCACGACACCATTTGATAAGGCGTCGCGAATCGAGCGCTCGAGGTCCGCGGCGTTCGCCCGTCCGGAATCAAGGGCTTCGACGGCGTCGCGCAGATCATTGGTCCCCCTCAGGGTTGGCATTCGAAGAGACCTCAGTTTTCCTGCGGACAGGCAGCGAGATGCGTATGCTAGCGCTGCTGATCGGTCTAATCGAGCGTAGGCGCACGTGCCTTGTTTTTGCAACCCCGTCCCGCATCCTCTTGGGAGCTTCTTGGGACCGGGGTCATGTCCGCGCCCTGTGGAAGCGGACGCATGCGGCGAGGTCGCGCACTTGCAAGGCGATGAAGTCGCGGCCGACTGGCGTTGTCATGCGAACTCCTGGCGAGTAATATCAGTGACCTGATATTAATGTAAGGGACCTGACATATCAACGATGAAGCCAGCGCCTCGGAGCGGAGCCGACTGGATTGGCTACAATCTGAAGATCACTCAACATCGTCTGAGGCAACGCCTCGATGCCGAACTCGCGCGTCTCGGTGTCACGGCACCGCAGAACGCGGTCCTCCTCGCCGTCGCCGGCAATCCGCGAATCTCGAATGCCGATCTGGCTCGCGCAGCCTTCGTGACGCCGCAGACCATGCAGGCGATCCTCGTCAATCTCGAACGCGGAGGCCTGATTGTGCGCAGCCCGCATCCTGACCGTGGCCGAGTCATCATGACCGAGCTGACGACGGCCGGCCACAAGGCCGTCGCCGAGGGCGCGAAAGCTGCCGACGTGGTGGAACGAAAGATGCTCTCCATGCTGTCAACTGAAGAGGCCCGGCTTCTTTGCGAGCTGCTCAAGCGCTGTGCCGCCGCCCTGGACGACGAGCCGTCTGACAGCTGACGGAATGTTTACGGCTGATCGCGCAGGGAACGACTCTTGTCCGTTGGACGTTCACTGTTACATCATCATTTCACGTCGAGGAGCACCGAACATTATTGATCGTCGAGACTTCGCGGTTTTGCCCGCTGCGACGACCGCCGTTGCAGCTGTCCGGCCCGACCATCGAAGGCTGATTTCACCCGGCCGAACCGAAACATAGGCCGGCCATTCTCAGCGCGCCAGGCCCTCACGAATCGCTTCCGGTGAACCGCCTCCCTTACTTCATGTCGAACTTGATCGCCAGCTGCGCGCAGCCGGATGCGGGCGGCCCATTCGGCGAAGTGTCTGGCCGGTAGTAAGCAGAACCGGACGCTGCGATTCTCACAGCGGCCCGATCAAGAGAAGCGATCCCCGAAGAGCGGACGATTGTCGGGTCCTGTGTGAGTTTTCCCGCCTCATCGACGCAGACATGCACAGTCACGTTATTGGCGTGGCCGGCGGAGTCATCCTGGTTCGCATTGGCCGATAGGTCCGCCGGCGCTCCCGCGATCGGCTCAGGTGGTCGGTTCGCCCAACTAAAGGCGATCTGCTGCCACGAGTCGATCGGATCTCCGTCGCCGAGCGTGGTTGCGGCTGCGAAACGAAGCCTGGAGACGCAGCTGATCGTCGCGGAGTCCAGAACATTCGAACCCGAGGATGACTTGATGGAGATGTGTGACGGAGTGCCACCGCGTGGGAGCCAGAAAACAACCACTGCCTTGTTTCCCGCATCGGCGATCCGAAGGTCCGGACAGCGTGTCTTGGGGTTGAATCCTAGGGACGTTTGTGCATGTAACGGATTTTCGGGAACGGGCGGGATCTGAGCTGCGTGGACGGTTACTGGAACGCTCAAAGCCACGCACGCGAAAGTTGCGCCAATCCAATTATGCATCGGGACCGCCAAGGTACAGCCACTGCCTGGGTGGAATTAACAGAAAACGCCGCCAACGGGTACCATTTTTACGCTTACCTCCGCCTGAGTCTAGCACTTGGGCCCGCAACTATTTGCACTGCCGCAGTGGTCGCGATTGTTCTCCGACGTGATCCAACCTGGCCTCTCGGTGCGGGCGGCAGCTACATCGAGGTAAGTGAAGTGCTGTTACTGGCCGACCCCGCGAATGGCTGCAGTCGGGTGCTGAGACTATAATGTTTCCATTGTTCGACCGCTGATCGTTCACGCTTGCGCGCGGGCGGCACCACGCCCCGTTGCAATACGGAAGGGAACGGAACCCGGCATCAATGGCGCAGAAGCGCGAGGAATATGATGGGAAGTATCGATGCATCGAGCGTCAAAATATTGAGCGGTAAGTGCTTATGCGGCGGTGTCCGCTACGAGGTGGAAGACCAATTCCGCTACTCGCTCAATTGTCACTGCTCTAATTGTCGGCGCACGACGGGAAGCGCGTTCAAACCGTTCGCGGGGATTGAGCGCGGTAGGTTTAGAATTACCGATGGAGCGGACCGCCTGCTTATTTTTGGAGAGCAATCGGGACATGACGCTCACTGCGGCAAGTGTGGATCGCTGCTCTATTCGCTCGTGCGGGAGGCCGCGTTCGTACACGTTACGCTGGGCACGTTGGTTGATTCGCCGTCGATTCGCCCCACCGCCCACATCTTCGTGGGATCCAAGGCACCGTGGTACACGATCACGGATGACTTACCGCAGCACGAAAAGCTTCCATAACGCGTCCGCTGTTTCCGAGGTTTCCCTACAGCCCCCGGTGGCGGCTGGTGCGGCAGCTGCCGAAGTCAATTGGAGCCGCCGGTGGGACCAAACGGCAGCAGCATGGGCACGCGCCGCCGATAGTTGCCGTATGCGTCTCCGCCCAGTTCCATCGTGAGCCAGCGCTCTTCCAATCGCGCCTTCAACCAAATGCCCAACAGTAGGACAACGAAGCCAGTGATGCCCGGTATGGTGCCCTTTGCCGCGGCGGTGGCCATCAGGGACAGAAGCAGGCCGGAGTAGATGGGATGGCGCACAAGGGCATAGGGACCCGAATCCACGACCTTGTGATCAGCCTTAAGTGTGATGCGCGCGGACCACATACGCCCCAAATGGAGCCGCGCCCACCAAGCCACCGCCACGCCGGCGCCGACCAACCCCGCACACAGCCAGCCACCGACCCAGCCCACATGCCACAGACGCAGCGGGCCTTCGTAACCGTGGGCCGGCACGAACATAATCACCGTTCCGACGCCCATCAATAGCCTGTAGCCAATTTCCGGCCCAATTGCGGGGCGGCTCTCCGTACGGTTACTCCATCTGGCAGCAACGACCCAGGAGATGGCCCAACCGATCCAGATCGAGATGATGACCGTTCCGGGGCGCATGGTACTCCCTCTATTCAGTCATGCCGGGGAAGGAACGGCATCCAAGCGCACGCCAGATGGAACGACGACGCAGCCGATTCGACGTGCTGGCGGCCCCGACACTCCTTGATCGACTGATCCCCATCGACAATAAGTGCGCTGTCATTTCTCGGTCTGGGCCATGATCTGGCGCCCAATGCCCACCAGGACAAAAAGAACACGACGAGCACGCTCCAGATCTTTCGGCCCAATTCGGGATAGGAGCTTTGCGTCTATTTTGGCGCCGGCAGCTGAAAGCACCTTGGCGGCGGCGCGCCCCCGCTCAGTGAGCCCAATCGTCAACCTGCGTCGATCTTCGCCATCCACGTCGCGTTTTAGGTAGCCTCGCGTCACCAACGTATCGACGAGCTGCCCGGCGGACTGTTTGGAGAGCTGTAACTCCTCAATCAGTTGACCGAGCGGGTGTGCGCCGGTCTCGTGCGCCAGACCACCAATCACGTACAGTGAGTTTTTCGGCAGGTCGTCATAACCTGCAGCATCCAGCGCGGCGCGCATCGAAACGCCATAGGCAAGGCGCGCATGGCGCAGCAGTGCCGGCATCGAGGCCTTCTCCCCTGGTCGATCCCGTGTTGACATACAGCGACTTTAACAGGTCCGCGTAAAAATAGTCCAGAATTATGACTATCTAAGGTTGGTACGAATTACAGATGGCGCCGGCCATACAGGAGCTGTCTCGGCGCTGCCTTGGGTCAGCAGAAACGTGGGACTTAAACCACGATCCGGTACGTTGTGAGAAAATCGAGGACCAGCTTGACCAGATCGATCCTCGGCCAGAAGGAGCGCACATGTCCATAGAGCGAACGACTTCCGCAGAGCCGGTACCTAGCCGGGTCCACATGCCAGGCTATGACTTGCCCGAAGGACCCGACGGACTCATGCCGTGGAGTTGGGCAGAGCGGCGTCTCGAGGGCAGTCACAACTATTGGCTCGCCACCGTGCGGCAGGATGGTCGCCCGCACCTGATGATAGTCTGGGGCCTGTGGCACAGGCGAGTGTTCTACTTCAGCACAGGGAGCCGCTCGCGCAAGGCGCGCAATCTCGAGAGCAACGCGCACTGTGTAATCGGCACCGAGCAAGCCCACGAGGCAGTGGTCGTTGAGGGTGCCGCCGAAAGGGTCTGCAATGTGGAGCAGCTCAAGGAATTGTTGGCGCTTTATCAGCGCAAGTATGATTACGACATGTCCGCGATGCAGGAGGACATCCTCGCACTTCGAGAACCCATCTTTGCCGTACGCCCCAGCGTAGCCTTCGGTCTCGACGAAGCGGCGGTGTTGCAGAATGCCACGCGCTGGCGATTCGCGACATGAGGACGTCTGTCCGCACCGATGGTTTAAACTCGAAGAGGCCAATCGTCAAACGCGAATCAAAAAGGAGTCGGACTCTGGAGCCCCGGAGGGCTGAATATAGCCTCGTTGGGCTTTGATCTCAGCGTGTGCGGATTGTCGCGGTTGTCGGGCGTCAAAGGATGCCATCATATCTTGTCGAGGTCTTCGACACCCGTCTTGACATCCCAGAGCAGGAGTTCGTATTGCGCTAATTTGTGGGTCGTGAACGGATCGCCGTCGCGAATCCTATCGAGGGACTCTGCGGCATCGGCATCTGGCACTCGCAACAAAAAGGCGCCACCAAAGTGCGGCTTAAACGGGCCGGAGGCGATCAAAAGACCTTGCTTCTTGAGATTACGTAGGTAATCACGATGTGCTTCCCGGCAAATCTCATCAACTTCTTCTATTGGGCGTCTGTAGCGAACGATGGCTAGCGCGTACACGCGGAATAACTCCTGTTCATATGTGGTGGTCTCGTGGAGTGTCGGCATTGCGGCTCTAGAAAATCGGCCTAAATGGACAGCTTCCCCCGTAGGATATGAAACCCGATCAAAGAGCTCCATATGAGCAGGGACATGGCAGGACCAGCGAGTCCAGGCAAACGGCGTGATTAGAAGGAACAGCGATGCGACACCGCCGAAGGTATAGCCCCCATCACGGTCAGTCCAGAATATCTGAGACTGCCAGAGGAAAAACCCGGCTCCACCAAAATTGACGACGGGGCACCACTTGGTGGTGGGAGGCGCGAATACCGGGGTTTCGTCGTATCGGTGGGCCCCGGTGCCACGTCATTGCTAACTATCCGATCAGCATTCCAAAGCTGGCCAACTTACGCAACGACCTCTCGACGGTCTCTGCAGTGATTGAATCGCCGTCAGTGCGGTCGAGTTGGGTTGCCAGTTTGCTGCGCAACTGCCGATGGTCATGTGCGCCATCTGAGAGAAGCAGCAAGCCACGCAGAATGGGATCCTCGAGCATAAAACTGGCGAGGTACATGCACGAAACAGGTCCAGGCGATTGCGCCTGAATTCGCGCGATCATGCTCGCGATCGGACGCTCGCTGATCATGGTGGTATAGGGCGCCTGATAGACGAAGAATTCGACCACGCCGTTCGCGAGCGCGGATACCAAGAGTCGAACCAGCGTTCCTTCGAAGGCTGTGTCGTCGGTGTCGGGCCGGCCGAGACGTCGGCATACACGCTCGCGCAATTCTGCGTAGCCAAGCGCGCGCGGAAAGACAGCCTGTAGCTCCAGGAACACCGCTTTCAGCAGGGGCTCCTTGCTGCGAACCACCTGACCATAAATTCCGCGGAAGTCGATTTCCTCCTCGCTGTTCAGGTTCGCGATCGGTACGTCGGGCGCAAGCGAGCTCGCTACCATCAATCGCCGCATGCGGTCCGCAGTGACCTCCAGGTCTACTCGGGGACCGATGCGACAAAGGATCGTGGCGCGGAAGGCGCGCCAGTTGATGAAGTCCAGGTACTGCTCGCGCAGCAGGCGATCGGGCAGAGCATCCAGCCATCGCCGAATGTTCTGAGGGAGGTGTGACGTGCGCATGAACCGGACATCGGATTCGGCAACGAATTGCAATCCGTGCGCAACCGCCGATTCCATGAAATCGAGGAAGTAGCAGGGCTCATTGACTTCCGACAACAGGTCAAAGACCGTCAATGCGTCGGAGGCCTTATACCCGCGTACGACGCCGGCCAGCAGGTCCCGCTGGATCGACGTTTGAGGCATGCCCGAGAGCACAAAGTCGAGGATTTGGTGAGCTTCGCGCACCTTGGGCGCCAACTCGACAGTATGACGGGTATGAAACAGCGCCAGGTCGCGCGGTATTTGTCTCAAATGTCCGCCCGGATGCGCGTTGTAGCTGATATAGGCCAGGCCGTTAGGCGCCAGGTGCCGCTGACAGATCGCAAGCAGCGCCTGCTGGGCCGCTGCTGGAACCCATGAATAGACGCCGTGGGAGATGATGTAATCAAACAGGCCCGCATCTGACGGAAAGTTTTCGAACTCCAAGGTGCGGAACTCGATGTTTTTCGCGTCTATGCGCCCAGCCAAGTCGCGCGCTCGCGCGACCGGGATCTGCGACGCATCGACGCCCAGGAAACTACTGTCGGGCAACACATAGGCGAGCGGTACGAGATGCCCACCTTCCCCGCACCCAAGTTCCAGAACGCGGCATCGTGCGATGGGAGGTGGTTTGAGCCCGAAAAGGGTGCCCAGCGTCGCCATTCGCTCGGGAGACGCTTGCGGATAGAACCGTCCCGGGTAGCGGAACTGATCATAGGCACTGGCGCGTTCGCCCGGCTCGCCGACCCCGGCGGATAAGCCGGCGTCATCCATTGGAGTGAAGGTGTGCTCGGAGTCGATGCGATTCATGCCGCCAATGCCCTCGATAGCGCTCTGCAACGGCTGCTGCCGCGGCTGTCCACATGGATTTTGCGTAGTCGGTAGTCATTTGGCCACTGTTCGAATTTGAGTCAGTCAGGGAATGACTCCGTTCCGTTGGTATGACCGAGTCAGCGCGCTTCGTACCGAAAAATTATTGACAATCAGCTTGACAATCGGATACTTTTAAAGTCCGCGCGATGCGTGAGTGGTCGGGGAAACTAAAAAAGCCCATGAAGAATAAAATTCTCGCTGCCGCCGTTCCGGCACTGCTGATGGGTGCGCCGCACATAGAAGCCAAAACAGTCTCGTGGGCTCTCGACAATCTGGCATTCACGGACGGTTCGCAGTCGTTCACTTTGAACGGCGGCTTTACTTTCGACGATACGAAATCGTTCCCCGATGCGTTTACAGGACTCGATATTTTTTCCTCCACGGGGGCGCAAATTTTCGGTGCGGATGCGAGTATCACGGGTTGCGATCCTTCAATAGGTGGCGCGTGTCCCAATGGCGCCGAGTTTTCCTTTACGAACACGTCCCAGTACAAACTGGACGTATTTTACAGCGGTACCCTCGGCTCGGCTGGCACCGCGGTGTTGACCGGGGCGGATCTGATCAATGAGAGCGGCTCAGGCCTTTGCACGCGGGAATGTTTCGCCTCGGGGGGGGCTCTCGTCTCATCCGTGCCAGAACCTGGCACGCTGTCCCTGCTGACGCTTGGGCTTGTCGGACTTGGCTTGAGGCGGAAGCCGAAGAGGAAATGGACCGCCTGAAAGAGGGCAGTCCTGTCCGGGTGCTACCCGGCCAGACAGACGGGGTCCGCATCGGTTCATGCAAGTCGCGCCCGGACGGCGACCAACGCATCCCTGCGTCGTCCCACGTACCGCAAAAATTCACACGCCTATAACAGCCACGACGCTGCGGGCCGGCCGGCCAGCTGAAATGGCTGTTGATTTGGCATCCTGCGCGTTCTCAAGGCGAGGGCTCTTGGGCTTGGCAACGCCTGATCCCTGGCGCACAGTGTCCTGCGGATCCTTGGGAGGCGGAACATCGAACTACTGGAGCGTGAAGAACATCTGAAGCGCCTGGAGAAGGCGTTTGCCGCGGCCCGAGGCGGCGGCGGGCGGATCGTCGCCATCGCCGGAGAAGCCGGTGTGGGCAAGACCTCATTGGTTGAGCGGTTTATCGCCGAGGTCGTTGCGCAGGCGCGGGTGCATCGCGGCGCGTGCGAAAATCTATCCACACCTGAAGCGTTGTTGCCGCTGCGTGATATCGCGCGCGCCAGCGGGGGATCATTCGATCCGAACGCGGATCACATCCAGTCGTTTGAGTCGCTTCTCAAGGTCTTGTCCTCTCCAGGCCTGCCCTCGGTGCTCGTGATCGAGGACCTGCATTGGGCCGATACGGTCACCCTGGATCTCATCCGCTTTCTGGCGCGGCGCATTCGTGGCGTTCGCGCATTGATATTGCTCACGTACCGGGATGAAGAATTGGACGCAAGGTCTCCCATGCGTTCGTTGCTCGGTGAGGCGCCCCCGGGCAGCGTCGAGCGCATGACGATCGACAGCCTCTCCGAGCGCGCCGTCATTCAGCTCGCCGAGAGGATGGGGAGGTGCGGTGAGGCATTGTTTGCGCTGACGGCGGGCAATCCCTTCCTCGTGACCGAGACCCTGGCGGTGGACGGTGATGTGCCGACCGATGCCGTCCGCGATGCCACGCTGGCGCGCGCGGCGCGCCTGCCGCCGGAGGCCAGGGTGGTGTTGGAGGTCGTTTCAATCTTCCCGCACCGCGCCGACACGGCCATCGTTGCCGATCTGTCAAAGGGCGCATTCGGCGGGGGACTGGACGCCTGCGTCGAACGCGGCATGCTCACCTTGGACGGCGCCCTGCTGAGGTTCCGTCATGAACTCGCACGCCGCGCGGTAGAGGCCAGCATCGCGCCGTCGCGCCACCGCGCTTTGCATCAGGCCGTTGTCGATGAGTTGATCCGGCGCCCGACCGCCCGCGCCAGCGAAATCGCGCATCATGCCGAGCGTGCGGCGGACGTCGCCGCTTTGTTGAAATTTGCCCGGCGCGCCGGCGACCAAGCGGCGCGCGCCGGGGCGGCGCGCGAGGCGGCGTCACACTACCGCGCCATCCTGGCGCACCGAGCCTCCTTGGATGAGGCGGTTACCGTGGAATTGCTCGAATGCTTCGCGGACCAGTCATATCTGATGGGTGCGGCCGATGCCGCGAAGTCCGCCATGCTGGAGGCGGTCGGGCGGCGGCGTGCTTTGGGAGACGTCTCGGAATTGGGTCGCGATCTGACCCGGCTGTCGCGTTTTGCGTGGATCTGCGGCCGCCGCGATGACGCGGAAGGCTTCATCGCCGAGGCGATCGCCGTGTTGGAGCGCGCTTCGCCTGGCGTGGAACTCGCCTGGGCGTACTCGCACCAGTCGCAGCTCGAGATGCTGGCCTCGCAAATGGATGCAGCCATTCATTGGGGCAACCGGGCACTGGCGCTGGCTGAGCAATTGGGTGAGGATGAAATCATCATCCACGCACTCGCGAACATCGGTACGGCAAAGGCCGACACCCTCCGTTCCGGCGGTTCCGCCGAACTCGAACGCAGCTTCCAACTCGCATCGGCCGGCAACTATCACGACCACGTGGAACGTGCGTCCTGCAATCTGACGTGTCAGTACTACAACAGACGTGACTATCCGTCGTCGCTCCGCTATCTCGAGCGCGGCGTCGCCTACGCCGCGGCGCGCGAGCTGACGCATTGGGAAGCCTATCTTCGGGGATGGCGTGCGATGATCCGTGTGGATCAGGGCGATTGGACGGGGGCCGAGGACGAGATCGACAGCATATTGAGCCGTGTCTACGCGTCGGATGTGTACCGATTTCCCGCGCTGGTCGCGCTCGCCCGGCTGCGCCTGCGGCGGGGCGAGCCGGACGCGGCAACGCCTTTGGAGGAGGTGCGCAGACTCGCGACCTCGCAGGCCGAAGTGCAACGGCGTGTGTACTTGGGCGTCTTGCTCGCCGAAAAGGCGTGGCTGAGCGTCACCGAGGGCGCAGACGACGAGACCCGCGAAGCCACTGCCTCGCTGCGCGAAACCGCTGCCCTCGCCGTCGCTCTCGGCGCTCACTGGGCGGTGGACGATGCGGCGCTTTGGCTGCACACACTGGGTGCACTCGACCTCGACACGGCTGCGCTGGCATCGCCGTTTCGGGAGCACTGTGAAGGGCGGTGGCAGGCCGCCGCCGCCGGCTGGGCCGCGCTCGGCCGCCCCTACGAGGAGGCCATGGCGCTCAGTGAAGGAGACGATGAGGCCCGGCGTCGGGCGCTCGACGTATTCGACCGATTGTCGGCGGCCCCGGCTGCCGCTCGTCTGCGGCGAGACCTGCGCGCCAAGGGATTGCGCGCCATCCCGCGGGGTCCCATTGCCGATACCCGTGCCAACCCTGCAGGACTGACGCGGCGGCAGGCACAGGTACTGATTTTGGTCGATGAAGGCTTGAGCAACATGGAAATCGCAACGCGCCTGTGCATTTCGCCGAAGACCGCGGAGCATCACGTCTCAGCGGTCATTGCCCGGCTCGGCGTGACGAGTCGCCGAGATGCCGCCGTCGCGGCGCGCGCCTTCGGGACCCAGGGAGCCGGCAAAAGTAGGGGTAACCAGCCGCAAAGATAGGGGTGGGCGCCCCATGCGCAAGTCGCCTTGAAGCCTGAGAATCCTCGCCGACCAAATGGGTCGGAGAGGAGCATGCCATGTCGCGGATTGGAATTTTTCTTTACGGAATAGCCTCATACCTCGTTTTCTTTGCCGTCTTTCTGTACGGCGTCGGGTTCATCGGTGGATTCTTCACGCCGACGACCCTCGACAGCCCACCAACCGGATCGGTGATACGGGCCGTTTTGCTCGATCTGGCGCTGCTCACCGCATTTGCCATCCAACACAGCGGCATGGCGCGCCCGGCATTCAAGCACTGGTGGAAGCGCATCGTTCCGGAACCCGCGGAACGCAGCACCTACGTGCTCGTGAGTTCACTGACGCTGGCGGCTCTCTACCTGTTTTGGCAGCCCATCGGGGGTGTGATTTGGAGCGCCCCGCAGGGTGTTGGGCGCTCATGCGTCGTCGGGCTGTATCTTTTCGGGTGGGCGCTGTTGCTGTACTCGACTTTTCTCATCGATCACTTCGATCTGTTCGGATTGAAGCAGGTATGGCGCCGTCTGGGAGAACGCCCCTACCGCGCGCCCGTGTTCCGCACTCCGAGCCTGTACAAACTCGTGCGTCATCCCCTGTATATCGGCTGGCTGACGATCTTTTGG
>Ga0182030_10018861_pt1 | contig 13192 bp, 9 predicted proteins | sample 812S3MmetaG_FD_121299 | JGI IMG/M metagenome (GOLD analysis project Ga0182030, IMG submission 121299) | Permafrost microbial communities from Stordalen Mire, Sweden - 812S3M metaG (Illumina Assembly) | ecosystem: Environmental > Terrestrial > Soil > Wetlands > Permafrost | place: Sweden... | reverse complement strand
CGCCAAATCGACGCCGATTCTGATAAACTCTCTCACGGACGGCCTCCCCGTTGGTGGCGCTCCAGCGACCACGTCTTGGCACTTGATGCCGTTAGGGCGGGGCCGTCCACACCATCATCGCGAACAAGGCGAAACGATTCTGACGGGGATTGCGGCGGCGACTTAGTGTGGGTCGGAAGGAGCCGCGTCAGCCCACGACGACTTGCTCTATTCGGTGTACGGCGCGGCGAGGGCGCCGCCGAGCGCGAGCGGATAATTGGCGCCGCGCGGCAGCTTGAGCTCAGACTTGGCGCCGAGGTTGCGTTCGTAGAGCTCGCCGTAGGTTCCGATAAGATCGACGAGGCGCTTCTGCCAACCTACGGCCAGACCGAGCTCGGGTGCGTTGACGCGCAGCGAATTGAGGCCGCCGAGCGTCCAGTCCGTCTCCTTCGTCTCCGCCTGAACGAGCGTGTCGATCGTCCAGGCGATGATCGCCGCCCATTCGCCGTCTTGCGCGCCGCTCGCGGCGACGACCGGATATGTGGCCAGCGTCTCGGGCAGAAAGCGGTGCTCTGACTGCGCCAGCTTGCCGGTCGATCGCGTTTCGGCGAGCGTCGTCGCTTCGCCGGCCAGCCCGTTGCAGTAGTTCACCGCGTAAGCGTCGTTCATCTCGACGTCCTCCTGGAAGCCGATGCGGACAAAGTCGAGGTGACGCGCGGCAAACCAGCCCGAGAGATGGTCTTGCGCCCGCTGCAGCAGCGCGAAGCAGATGGGGCGATTGGCGAGTTCGTCGAGATGTTGCGTTGGCGAGTCACTCGGCACCATCACCGACATCGTCTCGACGAAGACCGCCGGTCCGGCGATCATCTTGCCGGTCACGCCGTTGTCGACCATTTCGCGGCCGGTGAGAAAAGAGACGTCGTCCTTGCCGGCGCGCACGTCGGCGAACGCCTTCTCGGAATCGTAGCGGCGGAACTCCAACCGCCCGTCGGGGCCAAGGACGACCGAAGCCAGCGCACGGCAAAGATCGAGCTCGAGGCCTGAAGCCTTGCCGTTATCTTCGACCGCAAGGAGACCCGGACGCTCGACGCCGCCGCAGCGGAGCACGCCCTCGGCGCGAATCCGATCGAGGATCGGCCCCGCCGAAGCCGGCGTCGCCGCCAATGAAGCCGCGATGAAGAGCAGAACGACTGACAAACGCATGCGCGCCAAGTCCTCTTGTTCAGGGATCAATGGAAGCGGGCCGCCGCCTCTCGGCGTCGGGCCGCCCTCACCTCATTACCTGCGACGGCGGCGATACGCCCCGCCTTCGCCCATCTGTACGCCTTTACGCCTACACGACTCAGAAGTTGTTGTACGCAGGCAGGGTCGACGGCAAAGTGTTGAAGCCGGCCGGCGCCGCGTCGCTGCCGGCGACGGTCGGCGACACCGGCGTCACGCCGATCGCGCTGCAGGCATTGGCGCCGTAGTGCGGATAGCTTTCGACTGTCGCGCTCGGGATGATCGCGTAGGGGGCCGGCAGCGCCGTGGCGAGCCCACGCAAACGCTGGGGGCTGAAGCCTGACAGCAAGCTGTCGGTGATCGCCGAGTTCGTGTCGCGCGGCCCGAGATACTTCTGCTGGAAGCCCGCGGGGCCGAACGCGTTGAACGTCGCCGAGTTGCCGGCGGCGAGCGCCGCAGATTCCGCCGGAAGGGTGGAGAGCGGCGTCAGACCGAAGATCGCATTGATCGTTTCGATGATCGCGTTGTGGTCGCCTTCGGCGTGCGACACCGCGCCGGCGCGAGCGTACGGCGAGATGAGCAGCAGCGGGATGCGAACGCCGCGGGCCTGCGGCAGCCCGTCGGGACCGTACGACAGGATCTGCGGCGCCACATGGTCGTAGAGCCCGTCCGACTCGTCGTAGGTGAGGACGATCGCGCTCTCGCTCCAAAGCGTCGGGTTGCTGGCGATGGCGTTGATGACGCGCGCGTTCATCGCTTCCGACAGCTGGTGGTCGCTGTAGCTCGGGTGGTCGTCGTCGCCCGACTTGCTGAGATTGATCTTGGCGATCTCTGCCGCGGTGAGGCCCGACGTATCTGGATAGTTCGGGTTCTGGATCGGCGGCGTCTGGCCCTTGAGGTTGTAGTAGCCGCCGCGGATGTAGATCACGCCGCCGCCGGACGGCAGGCCGCTGTTGACGATGTCGGTGAAGAAATCGTTTTCGCCCTTCAGGTTCGACTGTTCGCTGACGTTGTTGGCGATGTAGCCGAAGTACTGCGCGCCATTGTGGTGCGAGACGTAGTTGACGTGGCCGTAACCGACCGTCGTCGAGGTCAGGTTGACGCCGTCGGGCGTCGGCTCGTTGGGCTCGGTGTCGTAGCCGTTCTGATACCACCGCCATCCGAACGAGTTCGCGGTATTGTTCTGGATGTACGGGATATCCGTCTTGATGTCCGCCTGGTCGACGGCCGCGTTGTTGTCGCCCGCCATCGTCGTCGTCACCTTGTTGCCGGCGAGCGTCAACAGCACGTTGGCGAAGGTGAGGTTCACCGAAGTGTTGCTCGCCGCCCAGCTCTCCTTGGCGCCGGTCGGCTCACGGTTGGCGGTCGTCCCGTCGAAATAGGAGCCCCACCACGGCTGCGGGTCATTGACGACCGGAACGCCCGCCGGCGTCCCCGAACCGGAAGCCGTCGCGCCGTTGATCGCGCCCGAGTAGACGATCGAGGCCGTCTGAGTGGCGGTGAACGCCTCGCCGGGATGCTCGACCCACTGCGATTCGCCGGACTGCCCGGCGATCATCGCGATCGCGTTTGGCGACGAGGGCGTATCCTCGGTGGCGAAGATATTGTCGAAGATGGTGAAGCGGTTGGCGTACTGCCAGAAGAACGGGATGGTGCTGCAGTCGACGTGCGCCATCACCAGCTTGGCGAATTCGGCGCCTTCCTTCTGGGAGGCGAGCGAACCCGGATTGGCCTGAGTGCCCGCGAAGCGCGAGTATTCGTCCAACGCGAACTTATCCATCGCCGCGACGCCGGTGGCGGGGTTGACGTCGATCTTCTTGGCCAGCCCGGTGTGCGAGTGGTCGGTCGAGTCGGCGAAGGTCGCGTTCTGCGCCGGCCCGATGAGGAACGGCTGCACCATCACCGAATTGCCGTACACGTCGGTGTAGGTTTGATAGAAGCCGGGCGTGTCGGCGGGCGAGCGCGGGTTCTGGCCGTCCGAATAGAGGCCGTTGACGCCGGGGAACGTGCCGTATTCGTGGTCGAACGACTCGTTCTCGTTGAAGATTACGAACACGTACTTGATCTTGTTGCGAACCAGCGCGGTCATCTGCGCCGTCGACAGCATCGGGTCTTGCGCGTAGCTCATCGCGTACGGGCTCACCGTCGCATTGAGGTTCGGCTGCGCCGTGACGACGGAGGACGCCGCCGCCGCCGGAATGACGGCCATCGGTTGAATTAACGACGCGACCGCGACCAACGCGGAACAGCTCTTCAGAATCTTCTTCACCGCAGCACCCCCCAACATGGAATTGCCCGGCGGGGAATTAAGCGCGCATTGTTATCGATAAGACGACCGTCTCGCGACGAAGACATGAAAAAGGCCATGCGCCGCGACGGCGCCGCGGCCTCAGATTTTCGCTGCAGCGTGGCGCACCTCGACGACGCCCGTCAACCAATTGACGCGAATTTCGAAACGAACGTCGCCGCGGCCGATGAAGATCGCGCCGCCGCACGACATGCCGTTGGCAAAGAATTCGATGGAATCCCTTGCCGGCCGCCCGTCGCAGGCGTCGGCGACGAGCGCGTCAAACGCGACATCGACGGGAAAGATCACGATCGCGTCGCCGACGCCTGAACGGATCGCGCGGCTGCGGCCGTCAAGCCGCGTGACGACGGGCGCGCCGCGACGGATTGCGGCGTTGCGATCGCCGATGAGCAGCGCCGCCGTCTCGACGGCGTAGGCCTCCAACCGCGGTCCCGAGGTCGCGCGGGGAAGGGCCGGCAGAGCGACAGCCGCGATCAGCGCGACGATCGCCAGGGCGCACGTCATCTCGATCAACGTGAACCCGGCTTCGGCGCTGGCGAGCGTTTCAGGGATTCGCGCTTCTGACGACGCCATCGCTCCCCGTCCCGTTTGGCTGGCCGGACGCGCCCAGCGAGACGATTTCGTACGGCCCACGCTCGCCGGGCGCTCGATAGACGTAGGCGCGGCCCCACGGATCGGTCGGAACAGAGCCCGATTTGAGATAGGGCCCGTTCCAGCCGCCGGCGTTGGACGGCCTTCGCACCAGCGCAGTCAAGCCTTCGTTCGAGTTCGGGTAGCGCCCGTTGTCGAGATAGAAAAGGTCGAGCGCCGAAGAGAAGCTTTCGATCTGGATCTGTGCGGTCTTCGTTTTCGACTCGCTCAGGTAATTGAGGACGCGCGGTCCGACCAGCGCCATGATCAGACCGATGATGGTGATGACCACCAGCATCTCGACCAGGGTGAAGCCGTCTTCGCCGCGACGGCGGCGCGCGCGGCGCGCAACTGCACTCGACATGTCGCCCCTACATCGCCGCCTGGTTGACCGACAACAGCGCCGTCATCACCGAAACGATAAGTCCGCCGACTATCAGACTTATGACAATGATCGCCGCCGGGCCGACGACGCCGACGACACGGTCGAGAGCGCGCTGGAGCTTCGCTTCGTAGTAGTCGGCCACGCGCCCGGCCAGGGCCGGCAATTGCCCGGATTGTTCGCCCAACCTGAGCGTGCGCACCGCGAGCGGCGGCAGCGCGCGCGCTTCGACCAAGGCGTCGGACAGGCGGCCGCCCTGGCGGACGCGCGCAGCGACGGCTTCCCCGACGGCCGGGTCCGATCCGAAAACGCGCATGTCGGCGAGGATGCGCAGACAGTCGGGCAACTTGACGCCGCTCGACAGCATCAGCGCGAGGTTGCGGCGGAACAGAGCCGCCGTCCGCCGTTCCGAGACGTCGCTCACGAACGGCAAGCGGCCCAAAGCGCGGGCCAAGGCGGCGCGCGCCGACGGTTGGCGCAGGACGGCGAACGCCGCCGCCAGGCCTGCCGCCGACGTCAGGGCGATCGCGTCGAAATGGGCGCGCAGGGCCTCCGACAGAGCTAGAAATGCGGCGAGCGTCGGGTCCAGTTTGGCGTTGAAGTCGCGAAACACGTTGGCGAACTGAGGCAACACTGCGAGCAGGAAGAACAGCAGCACGGCGCCCGCGCCGAGCAGGAGGAACGCCGGATAACGCAGCGCGTCGCCGAGCCGACGCTTCAACGCTTCAGCCCGCTGACGCTCGACGGCCACCGCCTCGAGCGCCGACGCAAGCGCGCCGGCGGCTTCGCCGACCTGGACGAGCGCCCCGTAGATCGGCGGGAAGACTTCGGGATGCTTGGCGATCGCCTCGGCGAACGATTCGCCGGAGTGAATCCGACGGACGAGTTCAGCGAGCAGAGGCCGCAGACGGCCGCCGCCTGCGTCGGCCGCGAGCAGCTCCAGCGCTTCGTTGATCCGCGCCCCCGTGCGCAGCAGCAACGCCAAATCGGCGGTGAACACGGTCACGTCTTCGGAGCGCGGACGAAACGCCCAGACGGCGAAGGAAACCTGGCCCCCGCCTTCCTCGCGCGGCTCTTCGATCAGCGCCAGACCGCGGGACTGCAGCCGATGCGCCGCCTCGCCGGCGTCGCCGGCGGCGATGCTTCCGGCGCTCACGTCTCCGGCGGAACTGACGGCGCGATAGCGAAACGTCGGCATCGCTAGCGCACCGTCGTCACGCGAAACGCCTCGGCGACGGAGGTGAGGCCGGCGCGGCACTTGGCGATCGCGTCATCCATCATCGTCGTCATGCCGGCGCGGCGCGCCGCCGCTTCAAGCGTTCCCGCCTCGCTCTCCGGACCGATCAGATCGCGCGTCTCGCGGTCGACGGCGAGCGCCTCGAACACGCCGACGCGGCCGCGATAACCGACCCCCGAGCAGCGGTCGCACCCCGTCGGTTCGTAGAGCGTCTCGCCTTCGCGCAGGCCGATCGCCTCGTAGCGCGGATCTCGATCGAAGTCTTCGCGCGCCAGGGGACGCACCGACTTGCAGCGCTCGCACAGCAGGCGAACGAGCCGCTGTCCAACGACGGCGCGCAGGGTCGACTTCAGCAGGAACGGCTCGACGCCGAGGTCGATCAGGCGCGGCGGCGCCGCCGCCGCGGTGTCGGTGTGCAACGTCGTGAGCACCAGATGCCCGGTCAAGGCGGCGTGGACGGCGATGCCGGCGGTCTCGGCGTCGCGCACTTCGCCGACCATGATGACGTCGGGGTCATGTCGGAGGAAGGCGCGCATCGCGGCGGCGAAGGTCAGGCCGATCTCCGGCCGCACCTGCGATTGCGCGACGCCCGGCAGCTCGTATTCGATCGGGTCCTCGATGGTGAGAATTTTGCGGAACGGTTGATTGAGCAGCGACAACAGCGTCGCCAGTGTCGTCGTCTTGCCGCTGCCGGTCGGCCCGGTGATGATGACGAGGCCGTGCGGCTGATCGAGCAGATGACGGATCAACTTCTCGTCCCGCGCCGATATGCCGAGGCGCTTGATGTCGAGCAGGCCGCGATCGCGCGGCAAAAGACGGATGACGGCGAATTCGCCGTGCGGCGTCGGCATCGTCGCGACGCGGATGTCGAGGTCGCCGCGCGCCGTGGCGAGCCGCGCCGAACCGTCCTGCGGCAGGCGGCGTTCGGCGATGTTGAGACCGCTCATGATCTTAATGCGGGAGACCAGCGCTTGCGGCGGAACGCCGAGCGGCGCGTTGAGCGCACGCAGGAGGCCGTCGACGCGCATGCGGACGACCAGCCCGCTGCGCGACGGCTCGAAATGGATGTCGCTGGCGTGCAGCTCCATCGCCTTGTCGATCAGTTCGTTGACGGCGCGCACCACGGGCGCGCCGCTGGCGAGGTCGCGTAGATTGTCGAGACTGTCTTCGCGCGCCGGTTCGAAGGCGTCGGTCGGGGGCGCGGCTTCCCTCTGCTCGCCGAGGGCGGCGGCGATGTCCTCAAAGGAGGCGACGACGACGGCGACCGGCTCGCCGAACACCAGCTCGGCAGCCTTGCGCGCCTCGCGGTCCATCGGGTCGCCCATGGCCAAAGCAGGCCGGCGGTCGGCGGTCGCGAAGGGATAGATCGCGACCTCGCGCAGAAAGCGCGGCGAGAAGCGATCGGCGAGCGATGGCGCGCTCACGAGCTCGGCCAGCGGCGCCCGCCGCAGAGCAAAAAACTCCGCCGCGGCGGCGGCGAGATCGTGCCCCGAAACGCCCGAGGCGGCCCACAGTCGGCGCAAGCCGTAGCGGGGGTCAGCGCAAGCGTCGGTCGAGATGACGTTGAAGTTGTATTCGTCGATTATTTTGGCGGAAAAAATGTAGTTCGCGAAGGAGAGCACATAATTGCCGTCATCGGAGCCGTTGTCTCGTATAGTCGCTTCCACGTTCATCCATATACGCCTTTTATACGGTGGTTCACATAAGCGTCATATTGATCTGGTCCTGCTCCACGCCGTTCTAGATTTTGCGGCCTAAGCTTTCATGACAAAGCGGACAGCCGCACGGCCAGGTGGCGTGTGTTGACAGGACGCAGTTTCGCTTTCGCCTCGCGACGGTGGGCGCGCGTCGTCGGCGTAATTCTGGTCGGGTCGTGCGCCAGCGGCTGCATGCCGACCGCGTCCGATCTCGCCAGCCGCGATCGGCCGGGCGCAGCGGATCCGATTTGGTCGCTCGATCTCAGGCCGCGCGCGTCCCTCGGCGGCGACGGCGGACCGGTCGCGGCGAGCGCCCCCTCGGCGCCGGTCGCCTATTACGGCTCACCGAGCGAGACGACGGCGGGCGCCGACCCCGTCGCCGACGGTTCGGGCGGCTACACGCTCGACTTCGACAACACGCCGATCGCCGCCGCGGCGCAGGCGGCGCTCGGCGACATCTTGAAAGTCGGCTACGTGATCGACCCGCGCGCCCAGGGCTCGATCTCCCTCTCCTCGGCGCGACCGGTCGCCAAGAAGGACGTCCTGTTCGCATTCGAGAGCGCGCTGAAGGCGAGCAATCTGACGCTGCTGCGCGACCCTGTCGGCTATCGGATTGTCCCCAGCGGCGACGGGCTCGCCGGGGGCGTCGACCGCGCCGATTCCAAGGAAGGCGTCGAAGCCGGCTACGGCGTCACGGTGGTCCCGCTGCAATTCGTCGCGGCGGACACGCTGATCAAGCTGATGGAAGGCTTTTCCGGCAAGCCCGGCGCAGTGCGCAGCGATCCGTCGGGCCACTTGCTGCTGATCGTCGGCTCAGGGGTCGAGCGGCAAGCGGCGGTGGAGACGATCCGCACCTTCGACGTCGACTGGCTGCGCGGACAATCGGTTGGGATCTACCCAATCCACAACAGTTCGCCCGACGCCATGGTCGCCGAACTGGAGAAGGTCATGGACTCGGGCGACAGCGGCCTGAGCCATGACATGGTCAAGTTCCAGGCGATGGGCGGCCAGAATGCGGTGCTCGTCGTCGCCGCGCGTCCCGAACTGTTGCGCTCGGCGGGAAAGTGGATTGCGCGGCTCGACAACGCGCCGCTCGGCGGCGCCGCGGTCAAGGTCTATCGATTGCGTTACGGCGACGCGAAGCAGATCGCCGAGCTGCTGACCAAGACCTTCGGCGCCTCCGGCGCGACGGCTGACTCGGCGTCCAGCCAAATCGCTCCGGGCTCGAGCGCCACGCCGCTATCAAACGTCGATCGGCTCACCGGCGGCGCCAAGCCGGCTGCGGCCAGCGCCCCGACGCCGGGCGCGCCGTCCGACGCCAGCGCAACCGCTTCGCCGTTTGGCGCCCTCGCGGCAAAATTCGACGCCGCCAGTGGCGCGGAAGGCGGCGCGGCCGTGCGCATCACCCCGGACATCCCCAATAACGCAGTCCTCATCTACGCCGGCGAGGAGATGTCGCGGACGATCGAGCGCGCCATCATGCAGCTCGATCGGCCGAAATTGCAGGTCGCGATCGACGTGACGATCGCCGAGGTGACGCTGAACGACGAACTGACCTACGGCGTCCAGTTCTTCTTCCGCAACCATTACGGTTCGATCGGCAACACGACCGGAACGAGCTCGGTTATCGATCCTGCCCTGCCGGGCTTCAATTTCATTATCGGCAACAGCGTCTCGCCCCAGGTCATCTTGAGCGCGCTGCACCAGTACACGACGGTGAAGATCCTCTCCAACCCGTCGCTGGTCGTCGTCGACAACCAGGTTGCGACTTTGGAGGTCGGCGACGAAGTGCCGGTTTCGACCGGCAGCGCCAGCGTGCTGAGCGCCAACAACGCTGTCGTCAACACGATCGACTACAAGAACACCGGCATCATCCTGCGTGTGCAGCCGCGGGTGAATTCGAACGGATCGGTGCTGCTCGACGTCGAGCAGGAGATCAGCAGCGTGCCGAATTCGAGCAACAGTTCGAGCTCGACCGCCAACACGCTGACGCCGACGATCTCTACCCGCAAGGTCAAGAGCGAACTCTCGGTCGCCAACGACCAGACGGTGCTGCTCGCCGGCCTGGTCAGCGAGACCCAGAACGGCACGAGCTCCGGCGTGCCGATGCTCGACCAGATTCCGGTCGTCGGCGCCGCGTTCGCCAACAAGGACAAGCAGGTTCAGCGCACCGAGCTGGTGCTGTTCATCCGGCCGCAGATCATTCGCAACGGCGCCGATGCCACGACAGTAGCCCAGGAGCTGCGCGCCAAGATGAGCGGCGGCCGCCCAGGCCCATTCGGCGCGCCGCCGCCCGGCCAATGACCATCGATCGCACGGAGCGTTCGAACGGCGATGGCGCGCGAGCGAGGACGACGCGGTTGACAAACCGCCTCGTCTTCGCGACGGCCGCGGCGGCGGTGCTCGTCGCCAGCTTGACGATCTCCGCCGATCTGCACGGCGCGCTCGGCGCCTTGCTCGGGTGGCTGATGCTGGCGATTGCGCAGTCCGACGCGCGCCGCTTCATCGTGCCCGACCCGCTCGTCGCCACGGCGCTCGCGCTCGGTCTCGTCGACGCAATCGCCGCCAGCGGCGGCGACCTCGCAGCGGCGACGGTCGCCGCGGCGCAGGCGGCGGTCGCCGCCGCGACGTTGCTGGCGGTCGAACTCATCTATCGCCGGCTGCGCGGGCGAGCCGGACTTGGACTCGGCGACGCGAAGCTCGCCGGCGTCGCCGGCGCCTGGCTGTCCGCCCCATTGGCGCCGACGGCGATCGAGCTGGCCGCGCTCGCCGCGCTGCTCGCCTATGCAATGCGGCAGATCCGCAAGCGCCGTCGGTTCCGCGCCAGTTCGCGTCTGCCGTTTGCGGTCTTCCTCGCGCCGTCGATATGGATCGTCTGGCTGTTCGAAGCGTCCGTCCGCTCCCTCTAGCCGGGCGCGCGAGGACGCCGACGCGGCGGCGACGGAGCCCATGCGCGCCCACGCCCCAAAGTCGACGACTGAAAGGAACCGACAAATTGCGGCGGCGCCCGAAAGGACGCCGCCTTTATCCGGCCTCACGGCGTCGACGAGACGCCTAGGCGTGGGCGTGACGCCCCGAGACGGCGGCCGGGACCGGCTCCGCGCCGGCCGTGACGGCCGCGGTGAAGCGGACGACCAGCAGACACAGGACCAACGCCGCGATGGCGACCGGCACCATGACGAGTAGGACCTGCCCAGCCGTCAACCCACCCGCCAGCAGAAGCCCGGCGAGCATCGGCCCGACGATCGTGCCGACGCGTCCGGCGGCGACCGTGGAGCCGACGCCGCGGTTGCGAACCGGAGCGCTGTAGCCCAGCGGCGCAAACGCATAGAGCAGCGTCTGTCCAGTCGCAGTGCCGATGCCGATCATGAAGCCGAGCAGCGACGCGAAGAGAAGGTCGAGCGGCGACAAGCCCAACACGGCCAACGACACGGCGAGGATGAGGTAGCCGATAGTCGGCACCGTGTAGACCAGCTTCTTGTCGAGCAGATATCCGGTGGCGATCGATGTCACGACGGAGCCGAGATTGTACATCATTTGGATAATCGCGCCGTCCGCCCGCGAGATTCCGCGCGCGCCCATCAACGACGGCATCCACATCACCATCGTATACATCACCGCGAGCGTCAGGAAGGTCGAGGTCCAAAGCGACAGCGTGAGCGGCAGCTTCTTCCACCCGAGGACGTCGATCCAGTAGTTGCCTTCGGGCGCGCCCGGCGCCGCGACGACGCGCTTCGAGACCGGCAGGAAGAAGATCATCGCGATCGAGAGCAAGATCGGCACGACGCCGCCGACATAGAAGACCTGGCTCCAGCCGTTGCCGAGGATCCCGGTGGCGACGACGCCCGCCGCCAGCATTCCGCCGAACGCGATCGCGCAATAGACGATGCCGACGTAGCGCTTCTTTTGCTCGGCCGGGCTGTGGTCGCTGGTCATGGCGATGACGACCGGCATCGCCGCGCCCAAGCCGGCGCCGGTGAGGAAACGCACCGCGACCAGGGCGTTGATGTCCGTGCACTGCGGCGTCAGCAGGCAGAAGAATCCGAACGCGAACGTCGCCACGACGATCACCGGTTTGCGGCCGAAAAAGTCGGCCAACACGCCGCCGATGGCGGCGAACAACAGCACGCCGACCGCGCTGGCGCTGAAGAACAGACCCAGTTGCGACGGCTGAAGTCCAAGCGCCGGCGCGAGTTTGGGCGCCGAGATGCCGGCGGCCTGGATGTCGAATCCCTCCATCATGATGACGAGGAAACAAAAGAAGACGATCCGGAAGGTTTGTAGTTCCTTCAACTCTCTCTTATTGTCCATTTTCCTCTTCGTCGACCTAGCGACGCTCCCTCACCTTGTGTTGATCGCTAGACTTGCCCCCCTGGCCAACTGCAATGAAATACGCGCCGCGGCGATGCCTGACGCCGCCAATCGATTGTGCAAGTCCAGCTGACTGCCGATAATCCGGCAAACTCGACCCGCCGACCGGCGGGCTGGAAAGTTCCGTTGCCGTAGCTTGGTGAAATATCCGCGCCGAAAATAGTCGCCGTCGCCGACCCGACACTCCCCTGCGGCGGCCATGGATTCGCGTTTATGCTGCGCTGCGTTGGCGAACGACATGCTTGTTACGGCGTCCAATGCTGACGTGAATTGACGATCGCTGATGCTCGATCAGCGACGCGTCGCGACCGCGAAACGCGGTCGGCCCGTCCCCCCTCGATGCGCTGCGCCCCCTAGCCCGGCGCTCTGCGCAAGGCCCCCCCTTCTGCGTCGCTATGATCCGCGGCGAACTTTGCCGTTGCGGATGACCGACGCCCACAGCCCGATCGCTGGCCACGGGCGTCGCCGAAGCCGCGCCTCAGCGCGTCATGGTGCCGTCCCAAGTGCTCGGCTTCGCCGGCGCCGCCTTGCCGGTGAACCAAGTCGTGGTGACGTTCTTGCTCTCGGTGAAGAAGATGAAGCCGTCGCGCCCCATGCAGTGCAGGTCGCCGAAGAACGACTGCTTGTGGCCAGTGAAGCCGAAGACGCCGAGCGGAACCGGAATGCCGACATTGACGCCGACCATGCCACCGTCGGTGCGATTGGCGAATTCGCGCGCATAATGGCCGCTCTCGGTATAGATCACCGAACCGTTGGCGAACCGGCTCGCGTTCATCACTGCGAGGCCCTGCTCGAAGTTATCGACGCGCTTGACGCACAGCACCGGGCCGAAGATTTCCTCGCGGCCGACCGACATCTCTTCCGTCACATGGTCGAAGATCGTCGGGCCGACGAAGAACCCCTTCTCGCATCCGCGCGGCACCTTCGGCTTCCGTCCATCGAGGACCAGAGTGGCGCCTTCCTTGACGCCGGTTTCGATCCAGTTGAGGACGAAGTCCTTGTGGCCCTGGTTGACCACGGGGCCGAGCCCGGTCGCCTTGTTGTAGGCCGGCCCGAGGTTGACGTCCTTGCACGCCTTGACGATCGCTTCGACGAAGGCGTCGGCGATCGAGCTCTCCACCACCACGCAGGGCACGGCCATGCAGCGTTCGCCGGCGCAGCCGGTGAACGAGTTGACGATGCTCGCCACCGTCCGATCGAGCACGCAGTCGCTCATGACCAAAGCGTGGTTCTTGGCTTCCGTCAGCGCCTGCACGCGCTTGCCGTTGGCGGCGGCGGTCGAATAGATGTGCAGGCCGACGCTGGTCGAGCCGACGAAGCTGACGCCCCTGATCTTGGGGTGCTTGAGGAAGATTTCCGCTTCGTTG
>Ga0182030_10018860_pt1 | contig 13193 bp, 10 predicted proteins | sample 812S3MmetaG_FD_121299 | JGI IMG/M metagenome (GOLD analysis project Ga0182030, IMG submission 121299) | Permafrost microbial communities from Stordalen Mire, Sweden - 812S3M metaG (Illumina Assembly) | ecosystem: Environmental > Terrestrial > Soil > Wetlands > Permafrost | place: Sweden... | reverse complement strand
CACTACGCGATTGGCAGCGAGTCTAATTCACGAATGCTTACTGCCGCAGAGATAACGCGATTGGCACCGGCATTAGTTCCGGTACTTAGTTCCGTCATCGGACTCGATGGTACGCGAGCGATCGATCTTATTTCACGCTACGGACGGCGTCTTAACGAAACGCAGGTGAGGTCATTGCTCAAGTGGCTCAACGGCCAATGATTGAACCTGTGCTACAGCTCTCGCGCACTGCACGGTTGTCGTTTCGCTGACCAGAAACAGATCAATTCCCGGTTTGGTGAGAGCTGTCTGTGTCCGAGCAATCAGCTTTGTGAACACTGGAAATTTGGGTAATGCGATGGCGATCTCTGCGGAAGGATGTTCCGATTGCCGGAGGAGCGCGTCGAGGAGAAGGTGACTATACCAGTGACGTGCCTGGACCCCTGGCTTGGTCGGCTTATCCTTACCCTTTTTCGGCCCGCGCGCATAGACCGTGGAAGGGTAACCTTTCACTTCCACGATCAGTGTTCGACCGTCTTTTTGTGCCAAGATGTCGGCGCCACGAGCACGACTTTCGGTATCGGCAATGCTCTTGATGATCCAGCCGTCCCGCTTCAAATAAATGACAACCGAAGCCACGACGTTTTGCTCACAGAACCACTCGGATTTGTCGACAACGAAATCGGACATGGAAGCAGTCACCTAGACATTTCCTGGCACCCGTACCCACTTGCCCTTCCGTGGCCTGATGAACCGAGTGAATTGAACAATTGCCGCCTCGTCCATAGCGATTTGCGTCTCTGGAGAGAGCGGGACAGCGTTCTTCTCAAAATCATCGAGCGCCTTAATGATTTCTTTCGGGTCGGAGCCTGCAGGAGGCACGTAAACGGTTTTGCCTTCATATTGTGAAGGGTGTTGTTGCGAAATACAAGGGGGCGTCATGTGCTTTTTTCAGAGCCGCGTCACGAGATATGAGTCGTCATCAGGAGGATAGGCGGCGAAGCTGTAGACACCCTTTTTCTTCTGTTCTTCAGGCAGCGCATCGTAATGGAGGTCCAGTTTCTTCAAGTCGGCCTTCAGATCGTCACCGTGAACGAAGCTCTGGTCCGGACAAAGGAAGAATGGAGCGGATCGCACCTGCAGATTGTCGCGTGAGGTGAAGACCATGCAGAACGGCAAATAATAGAGATAGGCAATGTCAGCCTTATTGCTCTTTCGCTGACCACTGATCTGGCTCGCCGCCATCGCCAAATAGAAGAACAAATCCACGGTCAGGACGTGAGTGAGATAAGGCGCATAGTCTCGTATCTTCGGCCGCCCTAGACTGTTCCAGCGGGCCATGATCTGTTCGCCCCAATCGCCGAATCCGATGGTCAGTTCCAACCCTAGCCGCAGAACGGCCTCCTGATCGGTGCCATCGACGATGGAGTCGGCGAGCGCCTTGATGTCAGCGAGTTCATGTGGCCTTCCGGCGCTTTCATGGATGCCCTTGAAGCTGGCTGCAATAGCCTGAAGATCGATAGATGCCAGCTCTCGACGCCACCGTTTAGCCATTCCTCGTTCTACTTCCAGAAACTCACCTTGCTGCCAGCGATTGAGCGCCTCGGCCTCGGGGGACTGTTTATAGATGACTCCTGTGGCTCCTTCGAGCGTCACAAACTTGCCGCCTCCAAGGATCGGGAATCCAACCATCTTGATCTGTCCCTCGCCGACAAGCTCGCCCCATACAAGCGTGAGGTGGTGGATGTTGGGATGAGCCTGCATGTCGGGACTTTTATATGCGATCTCGCCGACCACTTGTTCGGGCGATTTGCCTTTTCTCACCTCCTTCTCAAGATCTGCGAGCGTCTCGATATAGAAGAGGGGTGTGATGTTGGAAATAAAGAAGTTGTCCAACCAGTGGGCCTCGTCAGGATTGAGGGCCTGAAGCGTGGATTTGTCGAAAATCAGGATAGGCCCCTGGGCCATGAGTCGTCTCCCATCGCTGATTCAAACCTATAGAACCAGTTTCGCGAATTGCAAGCAAATTTTATCAGCGCCCATAAGTCGGCCAGTGTTCACCGATTTGGGTACATATGAATCTCAGTTGTTGCCAACAGCCCATCCCTTTATGAGAACTGGAGGACTTTGAGGTCCAGGAGCCAGAGTGGTTTCCAACTTTGTTTCAAAATCCATCCGTCAACCCGGTCACTCGAAAAGCACTGACTGCGCGCGCGCGTTTTCAGGTTCGTGGAAGTTGCTCAGGCCGACGCCAACCAGGCGGAATCTTTGTCGCGGACCAAGGCTTATACGCTCTCTAAGCGAAAGAGCGATGCTTGTCAGCTCATCGCACGACGAAGGCGGATGAGGCGACGTGTGACTGCGAGTGAGGATTTTGAACTCGCTGGTTTTGAGCTTGAGAACCACTGTGCGCGCTATTCGCGACTCCTTGCGAGAAGCAGCCCACGTTTTCTCCGCAAGCCGGCGGATCATCGGCTCCGTTTCCGAAAGCGGCACATCGCGTTCAAAGGTATCTTCAGCGGATACCGATTGCGTGGGCCTGTCGGGAACGACGGGATTCTCATCAATTCCGCGAGCCAACTGATAGAGACGCAGGCCATGACTGCCGAACGCGCTTTCGAGGGTCGGCAATTCCATACCCTGCAAATCCCCAACAGTCAGTATTCCGAGCTTTGCGAGCCGCGACTCCGTCACCTTGCCTACACCGGGCAAACGCCCCACAGAGAGAGGGGGCAGAAAGCTATCCACTTCATCCGGTTGGATGACGAATAGACCGTCCGGCTTGCGCCAATCAGAAGCGATCTTTGCTAGGAACTTGTTGGGCGCCACTCCGGCGGAAGCTGTAAGATGCAGCTCTTCGCGGATTTGCTTCCGAATCGCGCTGGCGACTCGCGTAGCGGTTGGCAGTCTGGTCTTGCTCTCAGTCACGTCTAGATAGGCTTCGTCCAGCGATAGCGGCTCGACAAGATCGGTATGGCTTATGAATATCTCCCGCACAAGGCGCGATACAGCCCGATAGCGAGTGAAATCCGGCGGGACGAAGACGGCATCGGGACACAAGCGCTCGGCGTGAACCGCGGGCATTGCTGAACGTATCCCGAAGCGCCTGGCCTCATATGAAGCGGCACAGACAACAGAACGCTTGCCTCGCCATGCGACGACGACGGGCTTGCCGCGTAGTTGCACGTCATCTCGTTGTTCAACGGACGCGTAAAAAGCATCCATGTCGACATGTACGATTTTCCGCATAGCCATCTGACAAGAATTCTAGCCCTGGAGTTGAAGCCCGCGCGCGAAGTATTTTCAGCGGCTTGGTTCAGGAGCACGGTTGCTCAGTGAAAGTCATGGGAACGGATATCGGCGCTTGTGATGTCGAGCGGGATTATTCGCTGGGCTTTGACGTGAACAACTCCGTCCTGATTTTGGAGCGGGCCTTCGATCAAGAGAAATCGGTTGCGCGTTACAACGATGCGGTTCTGCTCGAATACATCGGGTGCGAGGATGATGTTGGCGATACCGGTTTCGTCTTCGAGGGAGAGAAAGACGAATCCCTTGGCTGTCCCTGGGCGCTGGCGAGCGATCACACAGCCGGCGATGCGAGCAGGTTGATTACTGCGTCTCTGCATGAGTTCGTCCGCAGAGAAAATGCCCTCCCGCCTGAGCGTCTCCCGATGATAGGCCATCGGGTGTGGGCCTGTGGTGAGGCCGGTTCCCATGTAATCGGCTGCGAGGCGCTCATCGGTTGTCATCTTCTGTAACGGGGTTGGATCTTTATCGCTGGTGTCGGTACTGTCGGCACCTCGCAACAGCGGACCAACGGGACGGCCAGCTTGTTCTACCTGCCAGAGAGCATCACGTCGATGCTCGACTTTGCCGAGCGAGTTGAGCGCGCCGATCTGGGCGAGCGCAACGAGTTCACCGCGATTGAGGGCAGGTACTCGAAGCGCCAGTTCATCGACGGATTGAAAGATACCGTCCCGGCTCCGTGCGGCGAGTAATTCAATTGCCGACCACTGCCGCAGCCCCTTGGCATAGTTGAAACCGATGCGCAGCGAAAGTGAGCCATCGCACTCCGGCTCCAGTGTGCAGGGCCAATCGGAACGCTGCACGTCCATCGGGCGCACTCGGAGACCGTGGCGCTGCGCGTCTTTGATGAGAACGGCTGGCGAGTAGAAGCCCATCGGCTGATTGTTGAGCAGGCCGCAAGTGAAGGCTGCAAGATAGTGGACCTTGAGGTAAGCCGAAGCATAGGCGATCAAGGCGAAGCTCGCGGCGTGCGACTCTGGAAAGCCGTACATAGCGAACGAAGAAATACCTTGTACGATGTTGTCCTGGGCTTCCGGGCCAATGCCGTTGTGTGCCATCCCTGCGCGGAGTCTGCCTTCAAGATCCTTCATGCGCTGCATCGAACGGCGCATTCCAACTGCACGACGTAGCTCTTCTGCCTCCGCTCCCGTGAAACTGGCAACGGTCATGGCCATGCGTAAAAGTTGTTCCTGGAAGAGCGGAACTCCGAGCGTGCGCTTGAGCACTGGCTCAAGCGATGGATGCGGGTAGGTAACTTCCTCCTTGCCCTGGCGACGGCGCATATATGGGTGCATCATCTTGCCGACAATAGGACCGGGGCGAATAATGGCAACCTGCACAACAAGATCGTAGAAGCGCGTCGGCGCGTTGTGCGGAATCGACGCCATCTGCGCGCGGCTCTCGACTTGAAACATTCCAACAGTGTCCGCCTTGCACAGCGTCTCGTAGACAAGGGGGTCTTCGGGGAGCGCGGCAAGGTCCACCTCTTTGCTGTAATGGCGCGGGATCAGCTCAATAGAATCTTTGAGCACGGCCATCATGCCGAGGCCGAGCAAGTCCACCTTGATGAGGCCGAGGTCGGCGCAATCTTCCTTGTCCCACTGGATCACTGTGCGACCCGGCATGGAGGCGCGCTCAATCGGGACAACGCGATTGAGCATCCCTGCGCAGATGACCATGCCGCCAGAGTGTTGGCCGAGATGACGCGGCAAGTCCTGCATCCGCTGGCAGAGGTCGAGATAGCGGGCGATGCGCGGATGTCGAATGTCGAAGCCTGCCTGGGCGAAGTGATGCGCCATCGTGTCGTATTCGCCGCGCCACTCCCAGTGGCCGACAAGGCTTGCCAGACGCGCGAGCTGGTCTGGCTCGAAGCCAAGCGCCTTGCCCACCTCACGCGCCGCCGAACGACCGCGATAGGTGATGACGTTGGCAGTCATTGCCGCGCCCAGTGAGCCGTACCGTTCATAGATGTATTGAATAACCTGTTCGCGCTGGTCGCCGGATGGCAGGTCAAGGTCGATGTCCGGCCACTCGCCACGGTTCTCACTAAGAAACCGCTCGAAGAGCAGCTCCATTCCGACTGGATCAACGGCTGTGATTTCAAGCGCATAACAGACGGCGGAGTTGGCCGCTGACCCGCGCCCCTGGACAAGAATGCCGTGTTGCTGGCAGTACCGGATGATGTCCCAGACGATCAGAAAGTATCCGGCGAAGCCGAGCTTTGCAATCAGCTTCAACTCGTGCTGAACCTGTGTACGGGCCTTGTCGAGCAAAGACCGCTTGGCACCTGCGCCATAGCGTTTGCGAACGCCCTCCTCGACGCGCTTATCAAGAAAGCTGTCCATCGTCTCGCCGTCTGGAACGGAATACTGCGGAAATTCGTAACCGAGATTGTCGAGCGCGAAGCCAAGGCGTTCGCTGACGATGCGCGTGTTGGCGATGGCTTCGGGAATGTCACGGAAGAGCGCGGCCATTTCACGCGGCGAGCGCAGCGAACGCGATTCATTCGCTGTGAGCAAGCGGCCTGCTTGATCGAGCGAAGTGTGATGGCGGATCGTGGTGAATACATCAAGAAGCTCGCTGTCCTTCTCCGTTGCGTAGCGAACTCCGTTGGTCGCGATCACGGGCAGGCGGTGAGCGGCTGCAAGACGCAGTAGCGATTGATTGCGACATTCCTCATCCCGCTGCTGGTGGCGCTGAAGTTCAAGGTAGAAATTGCCAATACCGAAGATGTTGGAAAGCCTGTCAATCAACTTGCTTGCGCCCTTGTGCAGGCCGTCTACAAGCGCCGCCGCAATTGGTCCTTCATCGCCTCCGGTAAGACAAATCAATCCGGCAGAGAATTCTTCAAGGTCTTCGAGCGTCGCCGCTCCTTCGGTCTTTGTAGCCTCGCGCATCTTGAGGCGTGTGATAAGTTGGCAGAGGTTTTGATAGCCGGTTTGCGATGCGCAGAGCAAGAGCAAACGTGGTGGCTCGTTCGGGTATTGATGTGGCAACCAGGCTGGCGGCTTGAGTTTGTTGCCGATGGAGCGAACCGCAATCTCCGCGCCAATGTGCGCCTTGATGCCATGCTTCTGCGCCACCGTATGAAATCGCGCAACGCCATAGAGGCCGTTGCGGTCGGCAAGCGCGACGGCAGGCATATCGAGCTGCGCCACGCGCTCAACCAGTGCTTCGGGCTGCGATGCCCCGGCTAGGAAGCTGAATGCGCTGGCCGCGTGCAACTCGACGTATTCGCCATCAGTCATAGTAGGCTTCCAGTCGCCATTCTCGCTTGCGGCGATCTTGCACCAACAGGCAGGCGATAGCGCAGCCATTGCCCGCCTGCGCCAACACATCCCACTCTTCTTCGTCCCATCCAACGGTGGACCACCAGCAACCTCTGCTGCGCCAGGGGCCATAGGCTGCTGTGATCTCGTGATTGCCCTCAGCATCGCGAAAGGCCGCGGGCTTTGTTGTATTCAGTTGGACACGCACCGGCACAGGTGGCCGCATTCGCCGGAGGGCCATGCGCGGTCTGCTTGCTTTTGGTGTACCGGATGCACCGGAAACAGAAAAACGCTCCATGCGGAAGCTGCCAGACCGGTGCGTGTCTTCGAGCACAGGCGAGCCGACGCGATCCTCGCCGGCGATGGACTTTAAGCGTGCAATCGTTACATCCAATCGCGATGGCTCAGGTGTTTGCGGAGCAAAGAGTCCGAGTTGCAACTTGCTCGATTGACCTGCCTCTGCCGTGAGTGTGAAGGACAATACGGCGGCTTGCGGTGGGTGCGCAGCGATCTCCAGTTGCAGCAGCTTGAGCAGGAACTTGCGGTCAATCGAAGGCAATGCAGGTCGGATCACTCGCTTGTGTTGCCGCCCTCCTGCAAGAGCCAGATCAACGGTCAGAGCAGCCAGCGACAATGCCCGCGCCGATGCTCGCGCAACCAGGCAATCAATCATGCGCGCGCCGATGAAGAGCAGTGAGTCCATCTCTTCAACCGGCGTCTCGAAGTCGAAAAACTCCTTCAGTGTGAACTCTGCTTCGATGGGTTGAAATGCGTGGGCCGCCACTCCACGAGCAAGATCGCGCAAGTGCCTTACTTGCTGCCCGAGCCGCGCAATCAGATCCACCTCAGGCAGCGCGGCCAGTTCTCCCAGCGAGCGAATCCCCCAGATAGCGAATGTCTCCGCGCGGTTTTCTTCAAGGTCCAACGCGGCAAGCGGGAGCTTGGCAAGTGCGGTTGCTTCCTGCCCTTCTGGAATTACTGTAATTCCGCGTGAAGTTGTGGCCTTCAAACGGGCGACGTGAAAGTTTGTACTCACAGCAATCGAAGCACGAAAATCAGCCGTGGTCAGAGCAGCACGCAATCGCTGGGCCAGTGCTTCCGGTGGCCCAAAGAGCAGTCCTGTACCTGCGATGTCGAGAACAAATGCGCTGGCCGCGGCCGTACTTGCCTCTTCAATACGCGGTGAGAACTGCGATAGGCATTCCAGCAACACTGCACGCGCCGCGGTCTCTACATCCACGGAGCGCGTCAGCAAATGCAAACCGGCAACACCTTCGGTCTCCAGCCGCGTCATTCCCAAGACTGCACCTTTCAGGGTCGCCGCCCGATTCAAGGAGCAGACAGTCTCCAGCGGTGCTCGGCCTTCGAGCACGGCCACAGGCTCCGATTGCAATTCGGTCCGTAAGCGCAACAATGCCTGAGCGGGAAACTCCGGCGCACAAACGCAGGCATAGAGTTCATCGCTCATGCGCGTTCCTCTGCTGCCCATGCGCGGGTGCAGACCAGGTTGATGCTGGCGGCTTACGTGCGCCTTGCACCGCCGGAATGAACCGTTGCCGTCCACGTCGCACTTCAAACGAAAAGCCATTGAGTACAGTGCCGCCCGCAGTGTGCGGGTTGCAGGGCGCGCATTCCAAGACGACCGCCGCGCTAGATTGCGCGTAGGCCGCTTGGCCCAACACAACCAGGCAACAACGTGTGCGATCCGCCGCCTGACGAAACCGGAACCAGGTCGCCAGCGGAATCCGGCACCCGTGTTCCGGCGTCATGTCACCAAGATCCAGCACAATGGTGGCAAACCCACCTGCCTGAAGCAGGAGGTCAGTAGCCCGCAAAGCCTGATCGAGTCGCGTCCAAATTGGCGCTTGCGTCTTAGCCTTCCAGGCAGGAGAGATTCTTGATCCGTTCCCCTCGCTTACAGTTGAGGCACCACGACACCTGACCCAAAGCAACTGCCTCAAAATCACTCCGCTAGCCGCTGCCGACTCTGGATCGAAGGCATCTCCAGCATCGACCCAGGCGCAGACGCGATCATCCTGCGTCTGTTGTGCAAGAAATGAGAGCGCCAGCCCTGTCCGGCCAGACGATTTCGGTCCGGCTACTTCGCTGATCGCTCCAACCGGCAACCCGCCGTCCAGCAGAGTATCGACCTCAGGAATTCCAGTCTCCGCAGTCTCGCGAATCGTCCGCGGAACGGGCGTCAGCGCCGCCGGGAAACGGCGGTCGAGGGCGCGCTCGATCTCGATTCGAAGAGCTGCTGCGGACGGCATAGTTGGACCATTGGCATATTCGCCATTTGTTCGCTTTATCATCACGCAGAGTCAGTCCGGCCGTCAATTGGATTTCACGCGGCTCAAGTAATGCCTATATTTATCAATGGCTTATGTTGTGGCTACTTTCGTGGAGCGTACACTATGATTTAGGGTGATGTTCTTGATTTGTTGAGCTTTCAGTACGCTTTTGCCTATGGCCACGAACTCGAATCATGATCGCGTCGCGCTGAGTTTTCTCCCGGTCAAGGGAGATTTTTCTTATTCGATTTACCGAACAGAGCTTAACGAGTCCGATCAATCCGTCCCTGGGACGAGGTGGTTGCCACGGGATCTATCGAAGAAGGAAGAGTCCGGCGACAAGCGATCTCGTTACGCCGTCTCATTGTCTTTCGTCGATGGATATGACGAGGTTAAGATAGGCGCTTGGGTTGATGTAGGCCTGACCGCTGATGTGCTACACCAAGCACTCGTGAAGCAATGTAAAAGCGACGCTCTCGCTTCTAATGTTGAGGTCCCGTCCGACGATTTCCATCGCAAGATCGCATTTACACTTGCCACTCATGGCACGGCCCGGGAAGTGATGTGGCTTCGCGCTTACGGCCTGAAGAGTACGGGCCAATTTGGGTTCCTCACCGAATTCTCACTGCGTGTCCCGGCAGAAGAGCAGTTGCCAGATCGAAGAAGGCTGGAGCTCAGCCTCAGTCAGAAAAATGGGAGGCCCAACGAAGACTTTTACCTTGACCACTATCAGAAGCTCGAGCAATTTCTAAATCGCTACCTTCCTTCCATTGAAAATTTGCCCCTGCATGATGGTACGACGGTAACGATAGATTCTAAGATCTCTCTAGTCCCCAGCTTTCAGCTCTCGAAGAGAACGTACAAATTCGCGGGAGACAAAGAAGCGAACAATCAGTTTTTTGGGCTTCGCGACAATCCTCCACTCAAACTTGCGGACCAGCGCACACGGCTTGAATTTGTCTTCCTCCCGGCAGACAGATCGAAGTCCCAAGATCTCTTTCGTGCCCTGCGAGGAAGCACCTACACAACCTTTTCAGGCATGGAGAAGATGTTTCGCACGCCGATCGGCAATCATAATGTGTCAGCGACGGAGACGCTTGGATTTACCAATAGTGAACTCTCGCAGACAGCAATCGCGATTAAGACGAAATATGCCGGGACCCCCGTCGTACCGATTGTCGTGGTTCCTTTTACGAAGCACGTTTCTGAAGAGGAGACACGCAAGTACTTTGCGGCCAAGCACGCATTCTTGCAACAAGGACTCTACAGTCAATTCGTCGACCGCAAGCGTCTTGAAGATCGCAATGCGCTGAAGTGGTCAGTATCCAATATAGGGCTGGCACTCTTCGCAAAAATGGGAGGTGTCCCATGGCGGATCAAGCCCTCCACGGAGAACTGCCTGCTCGTTGGGATCGGACAGGCTCATCGGATCGTTGACGGCAAAATCGAGAGGTATTTCGCCTATTCCGTGCTGGCGGATTCGTCCGGCATCTACGAGAGCATCAGAATCCTCGGCAGTTCGACAGACCGCACCCAATATTTCACGAGCCTAAAAGACAAACTACGCGAAGTGCTTCTCGAACATAAAGGAAAATACAAATCCTTCGTGCTGCACCTTACATTCAGCATGAAAAAGGACGAATTGAAAGCCATCAGTGATCTGCTCAAAGAGCTTCAGTCCAGCGAGAATAATCAGAGCGAGTTTGTGGCACTCAAATTCAACGACCATAATGACTTTTTCGGGTTTTCCATTAAGAACAATAGCCGTGTCCCTTTTGAGGGAACGGTGGCAGAGCTTTCCCGAAAGGATTTTTTGGTGTGGTTTTCTGGACTAAGCCTCGATGACTCCAAGGCTCCTAAGAAGCCTGAGAGACCGGTGCACATTCGCGTGGTCTATCCTGAGCGTCCTCTCGATAGAAGTGATCTGAAGCGGCTTCTCCAGGATTCAATGAACATCGCTGGCGCAAACTGGCGCGGCTTCAACGCCAAGTCGATGCCAATTTCGATCTACTATGCAAAATTGATCGCAGACTACTACAGCCATTTCAGGGAGGCGGGACTCACCGAGATTGACATCGAAAGTCTGTCCCCTTGGTTCCTATGACGACAAATACGCTGACCACATTCAAGAAGGACGAAGTAATTGTGTTGGTCGGTGCCGGCGCAAGCGTGGATGCCGGAATCCCGCATTCGGCACATATGGTTCAGCAGATTGAAGCCCTAATTGCCCACGAGTGGAAGGAGTACTGTGACCTCTATAACTATGTGCGTAGCGCTATCTTCTATGCTGATGGCATTAGAGGCACCTATGCTCCCGACGTCTCTTACAATATCGAACGCCTGGTGGTCGCGCTTGACGAGCTATCACGCCGCGAAGAGCACCCTATCTATCCCTTTGTTGGAGCGTGGAACCCCCGACTGATCCAAGTTGCGGGAGATAATTTTAAGCATGTTGCACGGTTCAAGACGAATATTGTCGAAAAGCTGCGGAAGGATTGGATCGAGATTACAAACTATGATCGTGCAGCATATTTCAAGGGACTCGTCGCATTTCAGAAAGAGCTGAATTATCCGCTGAGGGTATTCACTCTGAACTATGATCTATGCGTTGAAAAGGCATATTACGGAGAGTACCAAGAACTCCCTGAACGGGGATTCGACAAAGAGCGGCACTGGAGTCATGAACTGCTCGAAGATTCAGAGAACACGGAGAAGAATCTTTACCTGTATAAGCTTCACGGGTCGATTGATTGGCAGCGAGATGCAAAGACCGGCATTCTGACTTATAGCGATAGCACGACAAAGATTAAGACAGATGATGCGGCCTTGATTTTTGGCACCACCTACAAACTACAATATGTTGATCCATTCCTGTTCTTGGTTTATCAGCTGCGCAGGTTGTCGCTGGATGCGCGACTGTTGATCGTCATTGGTTACGGGTTTGGGGATGAACATATCAACGGTATCCTCGCTCAGGCTTTGCGAGCAAACACAGACAAGCGCATCATTGCCGTAAATTGGATTGGAGATAAGGCAGCGCCGGAGACTCAGGACAAAGAGCGGCGATTTAGATTGTTTGTGGAGAAACAGCTTGAGTTGGAAGATTCGGACGCACGCCTAGTGATGCTGAATGTCAAGGCGCAGCCGTATTTGGAAGGTCAGTTGTCCCTTGATTCCGTAGGATCGTACTTTCCCCCGGAGAAGAATTTATTTTGATCCGATGTAAGCTCGATGGTCGGGATACTCCTGGTAAGCGTCGCTGTATACGGAAGACTCAATCCGTTATGCTATTTGCAGTATGTGTGGCCGCTTCGCCAGGAAATCCACTCAGGAGGTTCTCGCCGACTGGTTCGGTGTCGAGCTTGAGGACATGCCGTGGTTCGCGCCCAGCTTCAACGTTGCTCCGCAGAGCGTTCAACCCGTGGTGCGGTTGAGTCGCGATACCGGCAACCGGGAATTTGCGTTGATGCGCTGGGGGTTGGTGCCCGCGTGGGCCAAGGATGGCAAGATTGGGTACAGCACAATCAATGCGCGTTCTGAAGAGGTGGCGTCGAAGCCCGTCTTCAGGGAGGCATTCAAGAAGCGGCACTGTCTGATACCTGCCGACAATTTCTATGAGTGGATGCGCCTGGATGGCAAGTCCAAGCGGCCGTATGCGATTGCGCTCAATAGCGGGGAGCCGTTAGCCTTTGCAGGATTGTGGGAGAGCTGGCGACCAAAGGAGGGCCCGCCGTTGGAGACCTTCACGATTCTTACCACTTCCGAAAATGAATTGATCCGACCAATTCACGACCGTATGCCCGTGATTGTCGAACCAAGAGACTATGACCGTTGGTTGGATGCCGGAGACCCTGCCAGGCCGCCAGTGGACTTGCTCCGGCCCTACCCTGCTGAAAAGATGCTTGCTTGGCCGGTGAGCGGCCAAGTGGGAAATGTGCGAAACAACGATCCTGCGCTGCTGGAGCGTTTGGCCTGAACTTAGCATGTAGGAGCGACCTGGGCTGCCTTTTGGCGACGCGAACTGTCGCGTAGAGTAGCCTTGGAGTGTACCTAAACCGCCTCGGCTACCTCAGGACCGCGAAGGGTGCATCATCAATCTGGAGGAAGTATGACGGATGGAAAGATCAGCAGTCTCCCCATAAGCGAGATTCATTCCGAAGATGGCGCCCAGGAACTGGTTCGCTCTGAAAAGATGAAGCCATATCTTGCCCTGATGAAGGCACAAATAGCTGGGCAGGATACCGAACCGTATCTGGCTGCATTAGCCGCGCTGCCTCTGGAAGAGAGATATGTCTGGCGAGTTATCTCCGCTTTGAAGTGGGCATTTTGCGACCTTGACACGGAGAAT
>Ga0182030_10018859_pt1 | contig 13193 bp, 13 predicted proteins | sample 812S3MmetaG_FD_121299 | JGI IMG/M metagenome (GOLD analysis project Ga0182030, IMG submission 121299) | Permafrost microbial communities from Stordalen Mire, Sweden - 812S3M metaG (Illumina Assembly) | ecosystem: Environmental > Terrestrial > Soil > Wetlands > Permafrost | place: Sweden... | reverse complement strand
CTCTGTTGGCGATGACACTATGGATATGACAGTCGCCGTCGGAGGGATCATGCCATCAATCACGGACTCCACCGGAGAGCTCGAGAACACTGTTGGTATGGAAATGACAACTGCCATCGGCGGCATCCTAGAACCACAATTGTCCACTGAAAACCGTACGCGAGCGAAGAAGGTTATGGAGATAGAAACCGACCTTGGTAGCTCGCCGTTTCAAGCGGAGGTGATTGCGAATTCTCCACCTAAAGCTGTTGCTCCCGTTCATACCATCGCGTCAGAGACTGGTAGCCCAAGCTTGGCTGCGTTCCGTGGAAAAGGTCTTCGTCGCAGTGATGCTCGAAATTCTACGACACCGAAATCTAGGCTCAGTGGAACCCCTGTGAAGAAGCTAGCAACTCCAACCAAACAACTTACTCCTCAGCCTGCGCGCGCAACTACGCCCGGCAAAACGCCTCCCTCCAAGAATGTTGTGATGCGGACATCTTCGCCGAAGCGACTGTTCAGAGACGAAATTAAGACTTCATCTTTTACTCAGTCGCCTGTCGCGAAAAAGAATGTTACTCCAAATAAGTTATTCCAGAAGGACAAGAACACCGGTGCAGCAACTCCAAGCTTTGTCCTGACCCCTCAACGTAGGCGATCTTCGGGCGTTGGTATTGACAGAGAAGGACTTGGGTCACCTAGAGTTGCGGCTCTTCTTGATAGACGAGGGTCAATTGGAGACCAGGCCCGCTCCTTCGTCCCAAGTCAACTCAATGCTGCTTTAGGTGGAGTACGCTTCGATGATCCCCGCGCTATGGAAGAAGAGATTGACAAGGAGCGGGAAGAAGAGGAAGATCGTGAAAATGGCCGTAAAATCATGGAGCGGGAAGCTGATCAAGGTGAAGAAGAGAAAGACGCTACCTTGAACCTCAAGGAAATGATCCAGAGTCTGACTCCCAAGAAGAAGTCTTTGAAGGGTCGGAAGAGCTTGCACGTTGGGGCTGCTAAGGGTTTGTTGGGCAAACGACCCGCCGAGCTCGACGAGGATGATGAAGATGACGAGGACTCTAGTGGGATGAAACGTCTGAAGAATCATCAAGGCAGCCCTGTTAAGAATGTCAAGCTTCAGGGACCGCCGTCCAAACTCGAGACGACTGGCCGTTTGACACGTGCTGCTCGCAAGAGCCTTGAGGTTGCCAAAACGGCTTCCACGCCAACCATGACATCTTCACCTGCGAAAGGCAAGGTCACAACCCCGCGCGGGCGGGGCAGATTCAAAGATGCAGAAGCCAACACGGGCAGCCAAGAGATTGTACCTTTTGCTGAAAAGGAACCCGTCGAAGACCCTCAGGTCAGCGAGGACAGTTTTGGTGACGAACGAATTCAGCTGCAAGATTTCTTGAATATGACCAGTATACGATTCATGGAGTTGACCACCACTAAACGAAGGCACACTATTGTCCCGAAAGCAATGAATTCCAGAGGCAGTAAGTTGGAAGAGAATGCAACTCTCGAGGACTGCGTGGCAGCTGGTGCTGCTGTGCTCCCAATGTTGGAACTCTTTCAACACGTAAGTATTCCCTACAAATTCTAAGTTACTATAGCTGATATAAATGCAGGCATGTCATGAGCTGAAGAATTATATTTCCGAGGGTCGGAAGACAGTTCGGGAAATTGAGACCGAAACCTTTGAAGAAAACCCTCCCCTATTTCGCGAGTACATTTCAGCACCTGCAGACGTTAAGGTCGTGATGGACAATCAACTAAAAAACGTCAAGACGCATGCTAGGTTATTGAGTAAAGGCATGTGGTACGAATGGCGGATGACTCTTCTTGAGACCTTGAAAGATGGTCTTCTCAAAACTGCGGAAGGAATGGTGAGAGACGAGGAAATTCTGGATCACCAACAGTCTCTCCTCGATACAATACTTCCTCAATTAATCCAGCAAGCAGAAGAATTGGAGCACCAGGAAGCTGACTTGCAATATGCCGCGGAAGAGATTGCAAATTGCGACCAAGAAGAACTCAGCTCTGCTCGTCAGCAATTGATTACTGTAGATGCAGACATTGAAGCAAAGAAACAAATGATTTCAGATTTGCGGAAACAATTGCAGGGCAAGGAAGCAGAGATCCAAGCGGGCGTCGAGCGGAAGCAGACTTGTCTCGAGGACATCCGTGAATCTGAGAAGATCAGGGAAGAATGCCGTGGATGGACCTCAAGTGAAATCAGCACCCTCAAAGGTATGTGTTTCAATTTATTCTAGAAATTTAGCTGTCTAACCCATCTACAGCAAAGGTAGATGCAAGCGAAAAAGAGCATGGATGGACCATCACTGGAGTTTCGGGCACTACGACTTCCATGACATATCGAAAAGAGATAGAACTTGTTTTTGATGCATCTTCCTTTCAATCGAACACTTCGCAATCGAGACAGCAATCCAACTCTCGTATCGACCTCTGGTATATTGCTGAAAATCGAGAACTGGGTCCTTTGCCATTAACAGTAGAGAAAGACTTCTTTCTCCAAAACATACGAGACCACATTCGAGGACTACCCCAATCGAAGACACAAGTGAAAGACCTCTTGAAAGCGGTTAGCGTGGCTTGGAATAAAGTCAATTCGGTTCAAGACGACATCCATCTGCTTAATGTCAGCTGTCCCACAGAAATTGCAAAGACCTCTGATAATTCAATATTGGTCAAGTCAATGCTCTTGATTGGGCCTTTGACAACAAAGGTCGAGATTGCATTCCATCTGACTTGTCATAGCAGAGAGGACGGTATCAACGTCGAGGTTTCCCCATCAGCTACTGTAGTATATGGGGAGAGATTTAACGAACCTAAGATGAGAGAGTTTCTTCTCAACAGATGTGGTGATGATGTTGAAGAAAAGGGCCAGACAACGAAAGTATCTTGGGGTGCTGCTGTCACTGAATTGGGGGATAAGTTGTTGGCTAGAGGGAGAAAGTAATGTTATGGGCAAATAATGATTTGATGTTGGCTTGTTAAAACAGTTTTCTGGCGTATTGCATATGATAGGAGTCAGGCTCGGACGGCGTTCAGGGGCATCTTTGAGCCTCGTCATGTGACATTACCTCCTGAAAATCATATGGATGATATTTGACTTATTTTGATTCACCGTGAGCTTCAACATCTTTCCTGCCTAGTGAGGTCCATCTTAAGCATGCAAACTGCAAACTTAGTATATCATGTTTGCTCTTGTCTCGCCTACGAGACTAACTTGCTAGTTCGCTCATTTCTGTATAAAAATACATCCCTCTCCTTCCAACTTTCCCCACTCTCTCATCGAGAAATGCCTCCACCACAGCGTGACCACGACGATTGCCTTGCCGAGAGCTTTGTATCTGCTCTTCGCGCCTATCCATGTTCTATCTTAGATGATTTCCTTCTACTCAAGCATATCAGTAGGTCCCTTCTCCTCCCCTTTACCTCCTACATCAACATCCTTCTACCACGCTGCCAGTCAACTTCTCACAACTCTCCAGTGTCAACTCAGTTCTTGCTTAACCCCCAAAAGCGCCTAGAAGCTGAGATCCCCGGCCCTTGGAAGTACTTCCTGACTTGGAGAATCTTCTGCGTTGTCTGATACTTTGACGTGTCTTGTAAGTCCAGCCTTCCTCTTCTCCCAGCTTCCTGCTCCCTCCATATTTGGGTCTTGTTTTGTTTGTTTTGCGAATTCACTTTTGACCCGTTTCTAAGTGCTTATCACGAGGTTCACCGCTTCCTTTCTCCGCTTTCGACTTCACCTTGCCATACTCACGCCAGCTCAATCCGACACTTCCTACGCGATTCCTTCGTCACAACGACTCCGTCTTCACAACGACGCGTTATTTAGACCGCGTCATCCTTTCGATACAATCTTCCTCTTGCAAGCCCTTTGATGTCTCAACTTCTTTCCTGTATTGCCATCGATAATCCATCAACCTAATCACTCATCTCAATTAAGCACCAGCTCCAGTAAGTTTTCTTTATTAATTTAGTTTATCTTCTTACGCAATAGCAGGAATTTTCGATGCTGATCCTTCCATTTCCCATATCGCCATGGGTTAAGAACACATTGATCTTTGCTTGGTTCTGGTTCGTCCCTCGAGTAAGTTCCTGGTCGTTTTGTTTCTCGTGCTTGCTTTCCCGCTCTATCTCATAATCTCGGTGGTCCTTCAGGGAAGGCTTTCAGCATAAGGTTCCTTGGTCTTCTCAACTCTTTCTCCTTAGCATCCCTCCTATGTTCGCTCCCTTTAAACTCTCCAAGCGTGAGATGTCATGGACGAAGCTCATTGTTCTCCTTCCTCCCACATATCTTCAAAGTTCTTGTTCACTTATTCACTCGTGCTTCACTCCCTTGTCTTGTCCATCAAAGGCGCTCCCATTATCCAAGATCTTTTCAAGCATTGGGACTCTTTCGTTGTTCGCAAGTCTAACTACTACAGCTCAGATGCGTTCTCCTCGACTTCCTGCAAGCTCACACCCTCCATCAAGAATTAAAACTCCAACCCTTCATCAAGCCAAGAAGATGCCTGCGTTTAGGTGCCTATTCTGCTACTGTGCGTGATAAAATAAGTGGTGTAAGCCATTCTCAAGCTTGTCCTTTTGGATAATACTGATATGCCAAGTAGAACTCATGAGCTGAGACGGGCTCATCAAAACGGGGTCGCGGGCTCGCCCGTATGCGGCTCGTCCGAGCTGAAGGTCCTGTGGAGGGTAGGCATCATCCCCCATTCTTCTGTATTATCTTGCACATTTTGGTTTTCAATCTTGACCTCCTCTTGCTTTTTGTCATGATTCCTATGCTGACCTTTCCTAGGGGAAACTATTCAGGCTGGTGGAGGTTTGGAGCCCCGGAACTGCTCAAGGTGCTTGGACCCTGTTGCAGGTTATGGCGGCTGATGCGGCAAAAACATCACACTCAATACGGCAGTAATTTGGGCGTGATTAGCAGGGGCTGCCCTGTGAAGCGTCCCAAGCTCATATTCATTTCCTGCGTGTGCAGTAGCGGTCTCCCTGATGCCTAGGACCAGGTGCTGGGGTTCTAGGGGTCGGGCACGCTGGGATGACGCGATCGGCACGTCAGCCGTGAGGAGTCCCAGTCTGTTAGGAGTACCAAATGAGTATGAGTGCCAGTCCAACAAGAGCATGCAAACTAGGCATACTTCGCAGACTTGATCTGGATGGTCCCTTTGTGAGCCCCTCTTGGCCTTACCTTCTCCTTATGGGGAAGGAAGGTGAAACGGACGCTTAAGCTTAAGCCCGGGTCTTGACCAATCCTGAGAAAGCAAGTTACATTCTTCACCCTGGTTCGGGGGGTTTGAGGAAGTATGCTCGGGGGCTAAAGCCTGACTGCTACCTTCGGGTACCGAGGTCTGGATGAGCAAGTGATTGAGCCTGCGTTCAGCTGACGTTGAACCTGTTGCGGTGCGGGGCAAGTACTGAGAGATCGTGGGAAGGGGCTCTGGATGGTGATCGGTGGGGGAATTGATGTTCCAGTTGGCTTTTTACCGATTGGGACATTCATTTCCACATGCCGTAGATTTGAGCCAGGTTTGGAGTATTGGGCTTTAAGCTGGGGCTGGAGGGATGGCGAATAGGCAATTGAAAATGTGTCAGTGATTTTTGGATTTCCATCTCGTACTTGGGGCTTTGAGCATTTTGATTTGGATTGCGTGGTAGTTGGGAAGGTCATTTGTACTTGCACTTTTAGCTATCTGTGACTTGAAGTGCCGATTAATCTGACATAGCATTGATCGTGAAATATCCCAGACTGAGATCTTGACTTCCCAAATGTAATTCCAAATATTGGAAAATGAGTCAGAAAATCTCGGACACTAGTGTAGACCGCCGAAAAGACACAGGAAATATGATACGTGGCTGTTTTAACCGTTGAGAGTTTCTCTTCACACGCGCGAGCTCACTTTTAGTAATTTGGATCATCACAATCTAGAAACATTATTGTCTATCGAATATTTAGGAGCTCGTATCCTTGTTCTCATCAAGAACCTGAGATACCAAGTCAACCACCGTCTTCTCCAACGGTATCCACTCCTCAAATCCCAAGATTTCCGTATTCGAGGTGTCGATAGCCCAATGCTCGACCTTGATCAAATTTTAGTCTAGCCCTGGTCCTGCTCCAAAATATGTGCTGACTCACCTTTTGAACCTCCTTCGACGGACTCAGCTCCTTAAAAGTCTTCCTCGCAATATCCGCAATCTACAAATTCACATCAGCTCAATATTCAACATGAAGAAATCCTAGGAAGAATGACCTCCGAATACGTCGTTCCCGTCACCGCCAAAATAAACCGTTGCCCACTTGCCTCCTTCCTCTGCAAAGCCTCGACATGCGCTTTCGCTACATCACGCACGTCGACCCAGTACGGATAATCCATCAATGGCAAATCACCTCCCGATACGCTCTTCCAGATCAACCCATTGCTAAAACTTAGATCCTCCTCCCTCTTCACAGGAAGAATACAAGGCCCACCAATATACGTAGGCAATATGACGCTGAAATCCCAAGCCGGCTTGGAGGAATGATAGAGATCCCAGGCTGCGCGCTCGGCGAGCGTTTTAGAGGCCATGTATGTGACATAAGGACGCCATGTTTCTGGGTATGAGGAGAGTGTGAAATTGTGGGATGTTATTTTGGGGCGGGTGATGGGGTTCCAGTCGCTAGGCGTATAGGTATAGTTCGGCCGCCAGCCGTGGGAGGGGTCGAAGACGGAGGCGAAGGAGGAGGTTAGGACTACGGATTTCAGGGTTGAACACGTGAGAGCAGAGGTCAGGATTGAGGTTGTTCCGTTTATGGCAGGGATTAAGAGGTCGTTTTCGAGGTCTTGGGCGCCGATTATGAGGGGGGAGGCGACATGGGCGAGGTGTGTAACGTTTTTAAGGGCGCTGGAGAACGCCCCGGGGGCGGTGATGTCAGAGATGAGGATTACTTCGAGGTTTGGGGAAGGAAAGGCGGTTCTTAATTTGGTTGCGGAGGCTGGGCTGCGTACGCTGGTACGGATGGTGGGTTGGGAGGTGTGGGAGAGCAGTTGTTGGATCACATGTTGGGCGACGTGGCCGTTGCCGCCGGTGACGAAGATTATGTCTGAGGATGTAAATACCATGATTGAATGCCTTTGAATATCTAATGAGAAGGGCATTGGACGCGCGGGTGGTTTTATATTCATTCATATCCCCGAAGACGAGGGTTGAAATCGCCTAACTCCGAAATAATGATTGGGGAACAGGGAGCATGAGTCCGAAACATGAGTTGTAACTCGAGCATGGATTTAGACTAAAGCCGAATGCAGGGTAGATGTGATGGTTTTGTGCTTATGATGTCGAAGAACCGTTTGGTAATATGTCAAGACAAGGATCGCTACCCTAGGATCGCATGCTTCGGGGGAAACTCTGTGAAGGCACGTCCCAACCTTGACTTTAACATTAAGGGGTTGAAATTGATTGCGACTGGGAAAGGAATGTTGGTATACAAACTGAACATTGTGCAAAGGTTAAATATACATAAATGTCTCTGAAAGAAGCTGATCTACCTAAAAGCCCTGGAGCTGAAGTCCACGGTATAAAGGCGCCATTATCTGCAGAAGGAGGTTCTTTACAGGACTTAGAAAACAACTAGAAATACCACATAGAGCGAATAGACAAAATGTGCAACTTCAACGCAGTTTCATATAATTCAAGCATAGATAGCTTTGTCTTGGTGTACGCCCAGACATGCCATATTCAGACCGCCTTGCTTCCTCGACGCTCGAACTCTGTAGACAAAGACGATGCTATATCTTCTTCCTCTAACTAAAATTGTATGAAAGCACTGAACAATGAAGAGCTGCAGATGCAGGTCTAAGAGCACCCGACAAGCACACTTGGGCCCCAGCAGAGAAAAATGATGCTCTTGAAGATCGTTTCTTTCTATCAACTCGCTATTTTAGAGAGCTATAATATTGAGGCTCAATCTCATAAATTTACCAAGGGCGTTCCGCGGGATGATTAGGGGCCGTCGCTCTTCCCCAACCTAATTTCCACCCCTAAATTTAGCGAGAGCGGGGCGCTTCCTTCAATAAGGCGGCCCTCGTCAAAATCATCAGAAGCATCGCTGCAATGAAGTTTATCCACATGTAACGCAGACACAACAATCTTGGTTATTCAAATATGTTATACACTGTAGAATGGGACCCTCCCGAGCCCTTCACAGCAATGATGCTTGCAGTTCGACACGATGCAATGCATCTTACAGCGTTTGTCAGTGTACGCCGAGCGGCTGCACAATGCCTTGACAGAGGTGAGTAAGGCGGCTACAGTTCACCAACCAAAGGACCCTTCTACAGTTCTGATCTCCATGCGATGATCTTCAATCCTGCATGGAAGTGCATCTTCCAAGCGAAATGAGCTTCGGCCCACCAATTGGAGGTAGCTACTTCATCCTCAGATGGGTATGGGATATGTTTCAAGGAGAAAAGAGAACTTGCGGGGAACACAATGACCCTAAATTAGAGGTTTCCAACCTACATTAGATCCTATAACGAATTTAGCGTGAAGTTATCAAAGCACTCTACCGTGCCCATGATGAACGATCAAAAGAGCTCGAGAAACAAGTTGCGGATTACGAACAAATAGTGCGGGTCATTCGGAAACACAATACTTTGGGAGATGATGAGAAAATGGGGCAGAGAAAAGAGAGCAGGGCCTATGGCAAAGGATCCGATTTGGGAACGGGGAGCATGTCGGAGATCAGGGTCAGACTATCCGCGCATACTAAGGCCATCATGATGAGCTTGATACTGTACTCTGAGGGGGCACTGGGTAGGGCTGAGATACAATTGAATAACTAGGTTCCAGATTTAAAAGCCGTACGAGAACCTGTAGATCTTAGCAGTATCTAACCTAATAGACTTTAGCAACGTGGGGGTATTTTGAGCATCTAATACCATTGGGATCTGATAGAGATGCTGAAATCCACGCACGGGAAACTTAAATGTGCAGGATCTATAAAGCATTCGCGGAACCTAATTTAACTTATGATTTATTGGTGAATTATAGGATTCCTAGTCTGCGTATAAAGAGTGACCTCGTTGACACAAACGAATGTATTTACGACCCTGGCTGCGAGGAAGCGCCTTGGTTTGATCATGTGGAATAATTTTCAAGGAACCTGGACTGAGATAGATTATGGAACGGGCTCGCAAGCTGCGATGTTCTTTCTTATGAATGGATAGGACAAAAGGTCCGCCCTTACTCCCCAAAAAAGTTTTATTTTTTATGGGCTCTGATGACCAAACATGGGGTTTCGGAAGCGGACTGAAGAAGCTTCTCCCATATTTGGGGATAATCTAGGGGTCGTTTAGTTTATTTCAAGACACAGTTTAGTCTGGAGGAAGATGAAGGACAAAAGTCCCTCGCTGCCTCATTGACCTTGGACTTCCCAAAGAGGGGAGCTACTAGGATAACAATAAGATCATTAGTATCCTAATTCAAAGGATATAGTCAACTTATAGTCGCTTTTGTCATTGTCGTTGAGGACAGCTATTTTCTTACCCTAAAGATAGCTCGTTTTCATTTCTCCACTTCTTTATCCTGAACTCCCCACCACAAAGCTACGCTTAATATGTACCCAAAGACTCTCAACGTCCTTGGCCCTACTACGGAAACTCTCACATACAGATTTCTAGGCCTATGATGGGGACTACCAAGACCAGTCAAGTGAATTACTTAGCAATCAATCTCTTGCATCCAACCGTCAGCCATGGGCAGGTATTATCTTCCAAGTCCAGCATATTTCAATCAAAACAAAACAAATACTCATTATTTAGATGGCACTGACCGGTTGATAAATTCTGAATGTAGAAACCCCTCTACTTTTATTAGGGTTGGGTAGGCTGATTGAATCCCGATATGTGAAAAATATGATACCTACAGCCAGTTCCTTGTTGCAAAAGATCCGATACTTGAAGTTTCGAATCCAAGAAACATAAAGGGTGGTATTTGGAAGTAAACGTGCCCAGAAGACGCCTTCAGAGTGTGAAAGCTACTTCTTGCAGCCCGATGCTCTGTCCACATTCATCTTTCACGTTGGTATTTCTTTGAAGGGTGCTTTTGCCAATTCACTATGCAAGTGCGTCCCTTTCCCTTGATTCACGTTGATACTTCATCTCTGCTCTTCTCAATTTGCATTGCCAATCAGTCAATGCTTGTGCAGATCCAGATTGGCCAACCTCCTAAGGTCAGATTAACGCTTTTAAAACATGAGCTAGTCCAGAAATGCGTCAACGCTTTTGGGGATTCACATCAATCTCTCCGCAATCACTCTAATGTGACGTGAATCCAAGAAAGCGTTAATGTTTTTTTTTCTGACTCACATCAATACGTCTCTGGTCGTTCTTACCTCACAAGTGTGCACTCGAAGAGAGATTGTATATAAAAGATCACCTTAGGTAAATCCCTTCAGATCACTTCTTTTGTTCACAACCAAACATAAACGCCTGAGTATCCAAGCATTCAAGCACCTTTATCTACCATCTACCTTGAACCAAGCCTCTTAATAATAATAACATCCTTTTTCATATCTATTTTTGTCCTTCAATTCCAAGCAACCTCAAATATTCAATCCTTCATCATGTATCCTTTTGGGCTCATCCTTATCTTCCCCCTTGTCTCCTTCGTCTCTGCCAATGGAATCTCATTCTTCAACACCTTTCCCGACCTTCGTATCGTCTGCTGGTTCCCTGCCAATGGATATCCCGGCTTCCCCGGTACCTATGTCTACCCTGGTGCCCCTCCCGTCCGTGTTGATATCCCTAATGGATGGACTGGTATGTAAGTATTTCCTCCTCGAATCATATTCCATCATTCTCCGCCATCCATAAGCCCCTCCCCCCAAATGACTCACCCTCCCTCCCAGGTTCCGCACCATCCGCGACGGCCAAGATCCTTTCTCTCAACCCGCTAGCAATGAGATCGAGGGTGAGGTCACTTTCCAAGGTTTCAATGGGCTCACCTACTTCGACATCTCTGCCATCGTAGATAACAACGCTGCTGATGGTATCAACGATGGTGTTCACTGGATCTACCCATTGGTTGCCCAACATCCCGCCAGTGGCTGCAATACATTCCCTTGCAGCGGCTCCTACAATCAACCTGATGATGTTCAGACCAAATACACTCCCGAGACCGAATTGACAGTTGTTATCGGTTCGGCTTGGTGGATGACAGATGGTGAGGTCTAGGCTGCTAGTTGATGTGCTTGCCTAATCGGGTGCATTTTTTCGTTTCTTCCGGCGTTGGGTATCTGGGTTTCGGGCTTCTCATTCTTTCGGGATCTTTTTTGTGGCATTAAGCTTCACACTATGTTCTCTTTCACCATCGACCAGCTGCTGGTTCTCAGCTTGATATGCTCTTCAATTTCCAAACCTTCAATTCTTGGCATATCTCCGCATCCCCTCCTCGGAATGCGACATATCATCCGTCAACGGATTTGCCACCTTGAATATCTGGAGTTTGGGTCTGAGCGGAGCACGCTATTAGATCTAGGCCCGACGTCTCTGGTAGGCTTTCGAATCTACTATATCTGGTTAGTTCTTCTCGCTCGAGCTAATGATTGGGAAGTTATTGGGTCTGGGTTTCGGTTTGGGTTTCGAGGCCTCCGGTAGGCTTCGCATTGGCCTTTGGCAAGTGCTTCTGCTTCATGGGGTTTCTCAAGCTTGAGTTTCTCGGGCTTGAGACTGGTGCACAGGTTGCTATTTGCTGCGGGGTTAGTTAGCGCGTTGTTTTTCTGGATACGGAGTTTGCGCACGCGGGATATTTAAACGTTAATAAAAGCATTCTTTTTATTTATAAAATGGTCTTCTAAATTTTGTGATATTTCGTGATTTGCCGTAATATTTCATATGAGTTGGGACGCTATATAAGTACTTAGCAGAAGTCTTTGTTTGGGGTGATTTCAGCTTACTTGAGCTTGATAAATGCTCTCTAGTGGATGACGTTCTTCGAAACTCTGAGTATAAATATATAGATACATATATATAGGAGTAGTAGCTGAGGAAAAAGAGAAGTCAAGAAAGAAGCAAGAAGGACGCAAGATCTTCTTATATAGACCTTAGCTGTACTTCCAAAGGAGTGTCAGACCGCACCCTAGCACACCAGACGACTATTTCGCTTGCACATCAAGGATCAAGTATCATTTTTATACCAAGTGATGTCAAATTTCATAGAGCATTAATGGATTTAGTAATTCGGCTCTAAATTTTCTTGGGAGTGCATCGTGCCATTTTAGCTAACGAGATCGCGCTCCTAGTGAATAGTAAACAATTGCATTGATACGTCGATCGTAGAACATAGACTAGCAATGCTCCTCAGTTGCGGTTACGGTAGAACCGCTCTCCAAGAATTTGCAATCTCTCATCACCTAACCCTTAACCCCAAGCATCTCCAATGTACTCCCAAAAGCTTTCCTCCAAGCCGCATTCAATATCTCCGGGAAACCACCAATTGGCACCTCACTCCTAACCTTCCCATCCGTAAACTCACCCAACCCCTCCATCACCAACCCCGTAAACTCCTCAAGCCCCATCGGCTCATGCGTCTTCCCACCCATAATCTCGACCATCTTATCCTTAAAGTCCCTATCAAGCTCGGTAGCTACATAAGGAGGAAACACTTCCACAACGTTGATATTAGTGTCCGCAAGCTGAGATCGAAGGGCTACAGTAAAAGAATGAATCCCTGCTTTGGTAGGCGCGTAGATGGGGAAGAATGTTATCGGGACAAACGCAAATCCAGAAGAAATGAATATAATACTACACTGCTTCTTGTTCTTCAGGAAAACTGGCACAAGCAATTGACTCAAGACCATAGGCGCAGTGAGATTCGTGCTAACTTCCGCAGCGATAGCTTCGGGGGTCAAAGATAACGACGGATCGTTCATCAAACACAGGGATTCAACCCCTGCGGCCACAATCACAGTATCGATGTTTGGATATGCAGTTGTGAGAGCAGAGATATGGGATGGGAGAGAGGAGATGTCGCTGATGTCGAAGCAGGCGGTTTCGAGGCCTGGGTGGGAGGTGGAGAGGGAGGTGAGAAGGTGTTCACGGCGCCCGGTGATGATTACGCGCTTTCCCAGGCCGTGAATAGCGAGTGCTAGGGACTTGCCGATTCCTGAGGTTCCGCCAATTATTAGAATGGTGTCGTTGATTGACATT
>Ga0182030_10018858_pt1 | contig 13193 bp, 14 predicted proteins | sample 812S3MmetaG_FD_121299 | JGI IMG/M metagenome (GOLD analysis project Ga0182030, IMG submission 121299) | Permafrost microbial communities from Stordalen Mire, Sweden - 812S3M metaG (Illumina Assembly) | ecosystem: Environmental > Terrestrial > Soil > Wetlands > Permafrost | place: Sweden... | reverse complement strand
GCCCCCGGAATCGTATGCAGATATAAATTCGAAGCGACTTGGATTGCAGCCTCAACCTGTTTCTGCCGTGTTGGTTTACGACTGAACCAGCTCATGATTAATTTTTTTGGAATGAAAGTTTCTGTCCGACAAAATCTCGTGTCGAGAAGAATGTGGCAAGAAACTCTTGCCTTTAACTTGCGTTACAAAATATTCGCCGCCAGCTCCGCCAGCTCCGAGCGTTCACCTTTTTGCAGTTCAATGTGCGCGGCGATGGCCTGGTCGCGGAAACGGCTGACGATGTAGTTGAATCCGTTCGAGGACGAGTCCACGTAGGGATTGTCAATTTGATATGGGTCGCCGGTGAAGATGATCTTCGTGCCGTGGCCGACGCGCGTGATGATGGTCTTGGCTTCGAGCGGCGTGAGGTTCTGTGCCTCGTCAATGACCATGAACTGGTTCGCGATGCTGCGACCACGGATGTAACTCAACGCCTCGACGACGATGCTGCCGGAACGCATCAGGTCGCCACTGCGGCGATGGTCGTGGCCCATGTTCAGGTCGCTCAACATTTCGAGTGCGTCATGAATAGGCTGCATCCACGGCGCGAGTTTTTCTTCAAGTGAACCGGGCAGGAAACCGAGTTCCTTGCCCATGGAAATGGTCGGGCGTGCGACAACCAGCCGGCGAAATTCGCGGTCGAGGACGGTGCGCTTTAGGCCGGCGGCCATCGCCATCAAGGTTTTTCCCGTGCCGGCTTTGCCCATGAGCGTGACGAGCTTGATGCGGTCGTCGAGAAGCGCATCGAAGGCGTAATGCTGCTCGCGGTTGCGCGGCTTGATGCCCCAGATGCCTTCGCGGCAGTCAATGATGGGGACAAGTTTTGTTCCCGACGCGTCCACTTTGGTGAGCGCGGCTTTTTTTGGGTTCGCCTCATCAATGAGCGTGCAGAATTCGTTCGGGAAATATTTTTTGCCGCCGTTGATCTCCAGTTCGCCGTTGGCGCGGAACGCCGTCATCCGCTCCGTGCTGACGGACATCTCGATCATGCCGGTGTAAAGATCCTGGATGTGAACGCGGTCGTTCTCATAATCCTCGGCCTGCAAACCAAGCGCATCGGCCTTGATGCGGAGATTAATATCTTTGGAGACTAGAATCGTCGGGTTTTTCGGCTGCGCCTTTTGGACGCTGGCGGCGAACGCGAGGATGCGGTTGTCCACGCTATTGCTGTTCAGGATGTGGCTGTCGCTGTTGGAATGGCCGCTGCCATTTTTCTGGAACGCTATTTTCAGCTTGCCACCATTAGGCAATTTCACGCCCTCGCTCAAGCTGCCGTCGCCGCGAAAGCCATCCAGCATCCGCGAAACGGTGCGCGCGTTCTGGCCAAGTTCGGAGGATTCGCGTTTGAAACGGTCAATCTCCTCAATGACTTCAATGGGAATCAGGACATTATTATCTGCGAAATTGAGGAGTGCGTTTGGGTCATGGAGAACAACATTGGTGTCGAGAATATAATTTTTCACGTTTTACGTCTTGTATTCAGAATGTATCACGGACTTCATGCGTTGATGCCATTTTTTGATTTGTTTGTGGCGCGCGGGCAGTTGGTAATGGCCGGAGTAGAGAAAATTTTCGAGCATCCCAAACAGGTCGAAATCCAAGAAGCGCGGGCGTTCATCCAGCAGGAACGGCTGGTGCAACAGCATCTGTTCAAACGGAATCAGGTTTGCCTCCAGCCGCTTGAGCCAGATTTTTTGGTCCTTCAGCCATTGCTCAATGCAGCCGCGCCCGAACTTGCGTTCCTTGAATCGCAGATATTGAAGCTGATCGGCCGCCTTTGCGTTTTCCTGATAATAAATGTCGTTAAGCCGGAAAGTTGCGCCTTCAACTTCATTTTCGATGAAGCGCCAGAGAATGGACTGTGTGCCGCGCAATTGGGACGGGAACAGGCCAAGTTCAAGTTTTTCGTTGAGATATTTGGCGACGACTTGCGAATCGTCATTGATCTCAAAAATAACATTTTTACCGTCGCGGATGATCGGCACGCCGTAATAACGTTGTCGGGTCAATTTCCAGACCAGTGAACGTTCTTGCGGCGGGATATTGATGATTTTGAAGGGCGCGCCGGAAAATTCAAGAATACGCCGATGGGGAATGCAAAACGGACTCCACGGAAATTGAATCAATTCAATCATTTCAAAAATTCTTCGCACCTGAACGAACGCAATTTAGAACCCGCTCCCCGCCCTGACAAGTGCAAACACCGCTTTACACAAAATTGTAACAGGGCTAGATTCGGCGCATGGCTGCCGAGTATGATTCAACCGAGTTTGTGGACACCGATTTTCAAACACACAAGTCGCCCTTCGCCGCGCCCGCCGGCGACCCGCTGCGCGCGCCTACGCGCGACGACGTGGATCGCAAGGTCGTCGAGGCCCAGCAGAAGCTCGCCGAACTAAAACGCGCGCAGGACAGCCTGGAACGCGAACGTTCCGCGCTTGAGGAATTGCGCCGCCGCCAGACCGAATTTCAGACCGGCCGCCAGGAAATGATCCACAACCTCACGCGCGGCCTGGGTTTGCTCGAGGAAGCCGAGTTCAACACGCGCCGCGACGCCGAGCAGATGGTCAAGACCATCGCCGACTTCCGCGACGCGCTCGCCAAGATCGAGGCCGTCCATGACGAAACGTGGACGAAGGAAAATTTTCACATCGAATTGACGCGCGCTCTCACCGCCATCGAAAACGCGCGCATGGAATGGAACACTGCGCGCCTGAAACTTCCCGCGCTGTCGCCCGAGGCGTTGAAGAAAACCGAAGTCGAAACCACGCCGCAAGCGGCCGTGTCGCCATTCGCCGGCATGGGTCTCGGCGAACTCTGCAAAATTGGTTTTGCGATGACGTGGCCGCTCGTGCTCGTTGCGTTAGGCGCACTGGGCATCTTCATCGTGATTCTATTGCGGCACTGATCTCGTATGCCGTTTTTTGAGTGAAAAAAAAACACGATTTCCGACCGCGCCCGCACGCTCAACGACCAGATCGCCGCGCTCGAATCCGAGATCAAGAAGCTGGACACCCAGATCCAGCGCGCGCCCGCACCCAAATTGCGTTCCACTGCCATTCCGCATGGCGCGACTGTTTCACACAGTTATGAAAAGCCATCGCTTGCGCCCAAGCCCGCTGCGCACGAGCCGGTGTTTGAGGAGATCAGTTCCAAATCCATCCAGGCGCGCGCGGAGGTCGAATCGCCCGACCATTACAACGACCTCGGTGTGCGCAAATACGACCTGCCAGCGCTGTGGGGTCGTTTGAAAAATCATTTTCGCGGGCCGACCTCCAGCAACCCGCGCCTCGTAAGTCTTCTCGCCACTGGCAGTGTTGGCGGCCTGCGCCCGATGCGTTACGAAAAGCGTGTCGCGCGCAACCGCTTTATTCTGCTGGTCGTCGTACTTTTTTTGATTTTGCTCGGCGTCATCTCCATGTTCGTAAAAAATCATTGAATTCGGTGAATCGTTGCAACGTTAAATCGTTGAATCGTATGAAAAACAATTTGGTCGAACTGCCCATCTCCACGCGTGATGGACAATTTATCGCACATTATTCCGAAAAAGGTCTGGCTGGACTGAACTTTCCCAAGGTGGGGCGAGCGTCCCCGCGAGCCGCGACAAAGGAGATTATTCCCGCCAAAATCCGTGGCTGGCATCGCGTAACGAAAGCCGCGCTTGAAAATGTTCTCGCCGGACGTGAACCCAAAATTCTGCCACCGCTGGATCTGGCCGGCACGGCATTCCAAAAAAATGTCTGGAACCAGTTGTTAAAAATCTCGCTTGGCAAAACGAAAAGCTACGGCGAAATCGCGTCGGCGATTGGCCGGCCCAAGGCCGTTCGTGCCGTGGGCGGCGCGTGCGGCGCGAATCCGGTTCCAGTTTTGGTTCCGTGCCATCGCGTGCTGACTGCAAACAATAAACTCGGCGGCTTCTCCAGCGGGTTGGCTTGGAAACGCAGTTTGCTCAAGCGCGAAGGCGTTAAAATTTCCGCCTAATAAATGATTATGAGAACATTATCGATACCTCCAGCCGCAGAAAAAGATAAAGATTCGTTAGAGATGTTACGAGCATGGATCATTGATGGTGATTTGCAAGTCGCCCTATCATCTTGGGTTTGGAAAGAAGATGTCGCGCCATGGGGACAACTTTTAGCGGAGACCATTCAACATCTTTCAACTGCGCTCGCTATAGAAGTTAAAAAGCCGAAAGCCGAAATCGCTGTCGCAATAAAGAAAAGTCTCGATCACCATTTTGCTCATCCGCGAGATTGTCTTATTGGAGATTTTGCCGAGCCTCCACTTCGGAAAAAAACTAGGTGATTACAATTATTTCGCCGTCAGTCGGATAATTTCGCGCAACGGCGTCAGCGGTTTGAATTTCACGAAGCGTTCCAGTTTTTCCACGAGCGGTTTGCGGCGGCGCATGTCGTCAAAGCCCGGCGCATACGCCCGATCGTAGGGAATCAGTTCAATCCGGGATTTCGAGCCGAGAGTTTTCACCACGAGTTGCGCGAGTTCGAGCATGGAAATTTCCTCCGTGCCGCCGATGTTGAAAATTTCACCGCGTGCTTTTTTACAATTCTGCAAACGCACGAGTGCTTCCACCACGTCGTTCACAAGACCAAAGCAGCGGGATTGTTTGCCGTCCCCAAAAACCTTCAGCGGCTTGCCAGCCTTTGCCGCCGCGATGAAACGCGGCAGCACCATGCCGTAGCGTCCGGTCTGGCGCGGGCCGACGGTGTTGAACAGCCGCGCGATGGTGACGGGCAGTTTTTTCTCGCGCGCGTAGGCGAGCGCGAGAAATTCGTCCGTGAGCTTGGAGCAGGCATAACTCCAGCGCGATTGGCCGGGCGGCCCGATAAGCAGATCGTCGTCCTCGCTAAACTCCGGCTTCGCGCTCTTGCCATAAACTTCCGAGGTGGAAGTCAGCAGCAGCGGCGTTGAATATTTCGCGGCGGCGCGCAGCAAAATCTGCGCTTCGTTGAAGCTAGCTTCGAGAACGTGCAGTGCCGACTTCACGACCAAGTCCACTCCAACCGTCGCCGCAAGATGAAAAATAAATTCCGCCGTCGCCGCAAGTTCAGGTAATTTGGCGCAGTCAGAAATTTTTGCCCGGACAATTTTCAGTTGCGGACTTTTCTTCACTGCCCATAGATTTTCCAAGCTGCCCGTCGAGAAATCATCAATGACCACAACGGTTTTGCCGTCATTCAACAAGCGTTCAACCAGATGCGAGCCAATGAAACCCGCGCCGCCGGTGACCAGAATATGTTTCATCTTTTTCATTTGAGCGCATCCGCGACGGCTTCCGCCAGTTTTTGCCGGAATTCGGAGTCTTCAATCCGTTTTGCCTCGTGCGGGTTCGAGAGGTAGCCAGCTTCAATCAAAATCGCCGGACGTTTTTGGCCGCGCAACACTTCCATGAACCGCGCCCGCTGCACGCCGCGATCATCCATGTCCGTCGCCCGCAACAATGTGGACTGTACTTGAATGGCGAGCTGTAAATTTTGCGCATCAAAAGCGTTGTTCAGCAAATGTTCCATCCATGGATCGGCGTAACCGCGGGTGAGCGTAGACGGCATTCCTACAGGGGTCAGGCAAAAGGTCGTCAGGCCGTGCGGTTTTTCATCCGGGGCGCCGGAATTGAAATGCAAACTGATGAACAAATCGGCATTGTGCGAATCGGCGAATACGACGCGATCCGAATTTGTCAAGAAGGTATCACTGGTGCGGCTCAGGAAAACTTTCCAGCCATTCGTTTCGAGCATTGGTTTGAGCCGTTTTGCCCAATCCAGCGTGAACTCCTTCTCGAACCGGCCGTCGAGCACGCTATGCGTGCCGACATTTGATCCGCCATGGCCGGGGTCAATGACGATGACACGGTTCGGGTTGAAGGTCAGCGGCGGCGCGCACAGCAGCGGTTCCAGATTCTTTTGCAGGTCGAGGCCGTGGACGAACATCTGGCCATCAATCAATTCCGGTGCGAAACCGAGCAGCATTTCCACGCCGTTCCAGCTCGCCTCGCGGCTGCCGATGGCCAGGATCATCACGCCGTTGAGCGAGCTGACGGCGTAGGTCCTCACCGGCGTGCCGGACAGCAAATGGGGCGTGCCGACTTTGTGTTGCGCCGCCCACCGGTCGAGCGCCGTCCAAGTCTGGACGGGTTCGGCGGTCGCGGTTTGATGAACCACGCGTGGCGGGGAGTTGACGGTTGCGACCGGCGCCGGCTGCACCACCTGATGAGCGGGGGGACGGTGAACGGCATTAGGATCCTCCCAGTTCAAGGCGGCATTGCTCTGGGATGCGGCTGGCGGAGAAATGACTTCTTCCGGCTGCTTCGGCGTCGTGGCGCAGCCGGCCAGCAAAATCAGCGCGCAAAAAAGGATTCCAATCGGTTTGAACGGTTTGAACACGCGGCCATTGTGCGGAAGGCAAAAGCGGACTCAAGCTGTTTTGCACGCGGCTTGTTTGCGCCGGCGGAATGCGGCATTATTTCAGCAGTGAAAATTCTCGTCGCCATCACCGGGGCCAGCGGCGCGCTTTACGCGCAGCGGCTGCTCGATAATTTGGATCCGCGCGAACACGAAATCCACGTTGTGTTGAGCCACTATGCGCAGCAGGTCGTGGCCGAGGAACTGCCGGGCGGATTGAAACTGCCCGCTGGCGTGAAATCGCATGGCCTCAAAAGCATGAACGCGCCCTTCGCCAGCGGCTCGAATCCGCCGGACGTGATGGTCGTCATTCCCTGCACGATGGGCACGATGGGCCGCATCGCACACGGTTACAGCGAGGACGTTCTGCAACGCGCCGCCGACGTGGTGCTGAAAGAAAAAAAGAAATTGATTCTCGTGCCGCGCGAAACCCCGCTGAATCTCATCCAGGTGAAAAACATGGAACTGCTGCTGCTCGCGGGCGCGACGCTGATTCCCGCGAACCCGAGTTTTTATTCCGGCGCAAAAACAATTGTTGAACTGGTGGACACCGTTGTCGCGCGCGTGCTCGACCATATCGGCCTGCCGAACCAGATTGCGCCGCGCTGGGCGGAGGAGAAGGAATGAAAAAGGGGAAACATTCAACATTCAGCATTCAACATTCAACGCCCAAGGATTCCGAAGCGGCGGCTTGGGAATTTAATGAAGGTGCCGATAAAAATCGAAGGTTCGATCTGGAAGACCGGTTGCTGGAATTCGCCTCGGCGGGGATTGATCTGTCGGAGAGCCTTCCGGCTGCGCGCGCGGGCAATCACGTCGCTGGCCAAGTATTGCGTTCCGGCACCTCGGCCTTTCCAAAAGATGGCGAAGCGGAGGCGGCAGAATCGCGCGAAGATTTCATCCATAAGTTAAAAATTTGTCTGATGGAGCTGCGTGAAACCCGGCGTTGGGTACGACTCATCAAACACAAAGCTTGGGTGAAAAATGAAACCACGCTTTTGTTTGTTATGGGAGAATCGGAAGAATTGATCAGGATTTTTCATGCCAGCATCCAGACGGCGAAACGAAACACTGAAACCACGGCCTGCAAACCATCCCGCAGAATCCGCTACTAGCCTTGGATATTGGGCGTTGAATGTTGAATGTTTTCTTTAATTAACAAATGGGGTTCATTCGTGCGCTTCTCGCATACGGTTTTTGCGCTGCCGTTCGCGCTGGCGGCGATGCTCGTGGCCGCCCGCCCGAATCGCGGCTGGCCAGGTTGGAAGACATTCGGGCTGATTTTGGCCGCGATGGTTTGTGCGCGGACTTGTGCGATGGCATTCAACCGCATCGTTGACCGAAAATTCGACGCCCTCAATCCGCGCACGGCGAAACGTCATTTGCCGGCCGGAGAAATTTCATTGGCGATCGCGATTTTACTTTGCGCGATTTCCGCAGCGGGTTTGATTGCGGCCAGCTATTTTCTGAATCCGCTATGCTTTTACCTTTCGCCAGTCGCACTGCTGCTGGTCTGTTTCTATTCGCTGACGAAACGGTTCACGGATTACACACATGTTTTTCTCGGCCTCGCGCTGGCGCTGGCGCCCATTGGGGCGTGGCTGGCGGTGCGCGGTGCGGATGTTTCGCCGCTGGAAATTGTGCAGATGACCTTCCTCGCGTTCGCCGTGGTTTTGTGGCTCGTTGGCTTCGACATCATTTACGCGTTGCAAGATTACGAGTTCGACAAGTCGCACGGCCTGCGCTCGCTCGTCGTCGCGTGGGGACCGCAGAACGCGCTGGCCGCCGCTTTTCTTGCGCACATGGCGATGTGCGGGCTGTTGCTCGGCTTTGGATTGCTCTGCCGGTTCCGCATCGCGTATCTCATCGGCTGGCTCCTTATCTTGAGCTGCCTTGTCTTGGAACACTGGATCGCCCGCCGCCGCAGCTTGAACTGGATCAACATCGCCTTCTTCCGGCTCAACGCGCTCGTCGGTGCGGTGTTTCTCGTGGTGGTCGCGGCGGAGGTGATTTTCCAGGGCGGCTTCAGGCTGCGCTGAATTAACCCGCCGGCTGAGCACTGCTTTTCCGGTAACAACACGCTCGTTTCCGGTAATTCATCTGGATACGATGCCAATCAGCATGAGCGGCCAGAGTTCCTCCAGCGCAGCACCGGGAATTTTTCCCAACACCCGTTGGTCGGTCGTGCTGGCGGCCCGGCAACGGTCGTCACCCGAATCGGCGGCGGCGTTGGAAGCCATCTGTCGTGCCTACTGGTATCCGCTGTATGCCTATGTCCGCCGTTGTGGCCAGTCGCCTCATGATGCGCAGGATCTGACCCAGGGGTTTTGCTGCCGCCTGCTGGAAAAAAACTGGCTGGATTCCGTTGACCGCGAGAAAGGCAAACTGCGGACGTTTCTCATCGTCGCGCTTAAAAACTTCATGGGCAAGGAATGGCGGCGGGCTTCGGCACAGCGGCGTGGCGGTGGACAAGCACATGTCCAATTCGACACCGCCTTCGCCGAAAGCCGTTATGCGTCGGACAGCCATGCACTCGCGCCGGACGAAATCTTTGATCAACAATGGGCGCTGACATTGTTGGATTTGACCGTGAACCGGTTGCGTGCTGAATTCGCTGATGCTGCAAAACCCGGTGATTTTGAGGCGCTCAAGGGCAGTCTCCTGGCCGGGCGCGGCACGATTGATTATGCTGCTATGGCAAAGCAGTTGGAGGTGAACGAAGGCGCAGCGCGCGCGGCGGTGCACCGGCTGCGGAAACGTTTTCGTGAAATCTATCGCCAGGAAATTTCACAGACCCTGGCGGAGGGCGCTGATTTGGAGGCGGAACTGCGCCATCTCGCCGCCGCCCTCGCCCGGGACTGAAATGAATCTGTCGTGTAACAAACGGCCATCAACCGGTAAGTATCGGGTGTGAGCAACGAATCAAAATGTCCGCAGTGCGGTGCGCTTCTCAAGGAGGACGCACCCGCCGGGCTGTGCCCCCATTGTCTCATGGCGTTGAACCTGAAAACGGAAACCGTTTTCACGGACGACCCGCCCGCCGCGCAGCCCCCGTTGCCGCCGGAGCAGATCGCCCCGCATTTTCCGCAGCTTGAAATTCTAGAATTTCTCGGTCGCGGTGGCATGGGCGTGGTCTATAAGGCGCAGCAAAAGGCCTTGAACCGCCTGGTCGCGTTGAAACTGCTCGCGCCCGAGCGGGTGAATGATGCGAAATTTGCCGAAAGGTTCACGCGTGAGGCGCAGGCGCTGGCCGCGTTGAGCCATCCGAACATCGTCACCATTTATGACTTTGGACAGGCGGGCGGATTTTATTACCTGCTCATGGAATTTGTGGACGGCCTGAACCTGCGTCAGCTTTTGCGCACGCGCAAATTTACGCCCGAGGAGGCATTGTCAATCGTGCCGCCGTTGTGTGACGCCCTGCAATTCGCCCATGACCGGGGCATCGTCCATCGTGACATCAAACCGGAAAACCTGCTGCTCGACAAAGCTGGGCGGGTGAAGGTCGCCGATTTCGGCATCGCAAAAATGCTGGGTACGATGAACGGCCACACAGACAGCGAACCTGCCTCGCCGGAAAACACGACACAAAGCACCGTTGGCACACCCGGTTACAGTGCGCCGGAACAGAAAACCGATCCATCACGCGTGGACAGCCGTGCCGACATTTATTCGCTCGGCGTGGTCTTTTACGAAATGCTTACGGGCGAATTGCCCGGCAAACCCCTCGAACCGCCATCCAGGAAAGTCCACATTGACGTGCGGCTGGATGAAGTCGTTTTGCGCGCTTTGGAGAGAAAACCGGAACTGCGATACCAGCAGGCCAGTGAAGTGAAGACTTGCGTGGAAACGATCGTGGGTAGCAGCGGACGTGAGTCCGCTCAAATTGAAATGGGGAAAAGTGAGAGCCGACTCACGTCCTCTGCTACGCATCAATCGCCGCGCTTCTCGCGCACGGCCATCATGGGTGTGTGCTGGGCCGCTCTCTCCGCTTTGTCGGCAATCGTCATGTTTGTTGCGGCTTTATGGAGACATGGCAAACATAGTGAGCCGGCGACAATTGTTTTGCTTTTGACGCCTTTTTTACTGCTCGGACTGCCGGGAATTCTCGGCACGCCAGTCCTTGGCTGGATTGCTGTGTCACAAATCCGTCGCTCGGCGGGAAAACTTTATGGCATGGGGCTGGCGGTGTTTGACAGCTTGCTATTCCCGCTGCTGGTGCTGAATTTTCTGATTTGGTATTTGTGCATCGTTTTCATGCTGGTTTTCAGAAATGGTTCTGATGCTTCCGGCCGAATCCAGTTCGCTACCGGAGCTTTGATTGTTTCAGTCATCGTTTCCGCATTGATTGACTGGTTCATCATCCGCGCCGTCTGGTGCGCTGTGAATAAAACAGTTGCCATTCCTGCACCACCCGTCCAGAAACCCGACCATTTCTGGCGCTGGTTTGCCGTGGTAGTGCTCGCAATGATTTCGATTCCCATTTTGATTTCAATCTTCGGCCTGCTGGCGGCGATTGCCATTCCGAATTTTGTCAAAGCCCGTCAACAGGCGCAGGAAAATGCGCGGCATGCCGCCGCGATTTTGGTCGGACAAAATATTTCTTTCGGTTCAACGACTAATTTCTACGTAGGGCAGACTAATTTTCCAAACGGTGATGTCATTGAAATCACTTCCGTCGTGCGAAACGAAACTCAGATGGTCGTCAAAGGCCGTTATAATCTTGTCAGCCACGAAAATGCACAATTGGCGCTCTATATCTCTTCGACCAACAACTCGTCCTCACCCGATGATCCAGAGCAATCCATGCAAATTTCCAAAGGCAGTGGGGATTTTGAACTGATTCATTCGCATGTTTTTCCGGGATTGCCCCATGTGAATATGTATCCAATGGGCGGTGGCGGACCATTTGCCGAACTTTATTTCGGAACGAAGGCCGAGGCGCTGGAAGAAAACAAATTGAATCTGAATCCGAAATGGACGGACGAAGATGCCGCGCAACTAGCGAAGGAAGGGTGGCAACTCTAGCAGTCCCGGAAACTGGCCGAGGCCGAGATGAAATTCAAGGAAGCCCTACAACTTGCACCTGGCGATGCAAATGCCTGGAATGGCCTCGGCTGGGCGACATTCAATGCCGGGAATAGCAGCGATGCCGAGAAGGCATTTCAGAAAGCAATTTCTTTGGAACCAACCCAGCCGGGAGCGCTGAACGGGATTGGTCAGATTGATTTGTCGCGCGGAAAATACGACGAAGCTGAAACCTGGCTGCTTAAAGCCGCGCCGCAGGCACCGGCAGCGTGGTTTGGACTCGCGCGGGTTTATTTGCTCGAAGGGAAATTTGAAGCAGCGGAAACGTGGGCGCAAAAAATTGTGGATTCCGGCCAAGCTGACGAGACAGCAAAGAAAATGCTGGAAGCCGCCAAGGACAAAAAATTGAGCAAAGACTTGCAGTCAATCATTGAGCCACTAACGCAGAATCAAACGACAAAATCTCTTGAAGAACAACCACCCGTTGTCGTTGAGACATTTCCCGTTTCCGGAGCGCCTGAAGTGACGCCGGGCGAGACGGAAATTCGAGTGCGATTCAGCAAGAAAATGGCGGACGGTTCGTGGAGCTGGTCAACCGCATGGGAAAACTCCACGCCGGAATTCATCGGCCGCCCGCATTATGAATCCGATTCGCGGACATGCTTGGTCAAAGTGAAACTGGAGCCAGGCAGAAGCTACGCGTTTTGGCTGAACTCCGACAATTTCCACAACTTCAAAGATCGTCAAGGCAACGCAGCCGTTCCTTACCTGTTAATTTTTCAAACCAAATCAAACTAAAAAACATGAAAATAAAAACAGTGTTAGTCATCGTCGCCGCGAGTTTGCTTTGCGGCTTTACCACCCAAACTGTCCGCGCGCAGGACATTAATGCCTTTGCGCCGGTCGTTGTTAAAACCATGCCAGAAGCGGGAACCACGAATGTTCCACCCGGCGAATACGAAGTCAAAATCACGTTCAGCAAGGAAATGGCCGACCAGTCGTGGAGTTGGGCTTCAGCCTGGCAGAATTCCGATCCGGAATCAGTGGACAAGCCACATTACGACGCCGACCACAGGACGTGCGTGATGAAAGTGAAGCTGGAGCCGGGCAAGACCTACGGCTGGTGGATCAACAGCCCGAAATTTCACGGCTTCTGCGACACGCAAAATCATCCAGCCATTCCCTACCTGCTGACGTTCAAGACCAGCGAAAAATAATTCAAGGCCGGAACTCGCACCGGAGCGGCTGGCGGGAAGACGCGTTCACGTCTTCGGCAGTTTTTCCTCGACCATTTCGCAGAGCGCGTGGAACAAAACTTTTTGCGCCTCCTGAATCCGCGCCGTGGAAGCGCCGGGCACGATCAAATCAACCGTCGCCATCCCCTTGGTGAATCCGCCATCGCGACCGAGGATGGCGATGCTTTCGACGCCCTTGCGTTTCGCCTCTTCCAGCGCGCGCAGCACATTCTTGGATCTGCCGCTGGTGGTGATGGCGATGAGCACGTCGCCTTTTTCGCCGAGGCCCCAGACCTGGCGCGCGAAAATTTCGTCGGCGTGATAATCATTGCACACGGCGGTCATGTATTCGCCATTGGCCGTGAGCGAGATGGCGGGGTAGGGCCGGCGGTCTTCGCGCAGGCGGCAGAGAAATTCCGTGGCCAGATGCGTGGCGTCCGACGCACTGCCGCCATTGCCGCAGACGAGCAACTTT
>Ga0182030_10018857_pt1 | contig 13193 bp, 11 predicted proteins | sample 812S3MmetaG_FD_121299 | JGI IMG/M metagenome (GOLD analysis project Ga0182030, IMG submission 121299) | Permafrost microbial communities from Stordalen Mire, Sweden - 812S3M metaG (Illumina Assembly) | ecosystem: Environmental > Terrestrial > Soil > Wetlands > Permafrost | place: Sweden... | reverse complement strand
CCCAATCCGCCAGCGATGGCGGCATCAACAACACCTGCCCGCGATCACACGACAAGAAATTCTGAGCCATCCCGAAATCCTCTTAAACCCGCCGGATGGCACCGCCTAAACCCGACAGCCTCGTTGCTTTGCAGTAGCAGCGTTCCGGGCGGACACACTCGCTGTCTGAGGCGATCGAGCGCTCTGCGTTGCTGTTGACCGCTGCCATGATCCAGCGGTAATGGGTAGAGAGGCCGCGACGCGTCGGGCTGTGATGCCGGAGGGGAGTGAGCGCATGCTTAATTCGCGCTCGCTGAGCGCCGATCATCGGCGTCTCGCGCAGCTGCTAGCGCCCGGATGTCGGGTGCTTGACGTCGGGTGTGGCTCTGGCGCAACGTGTGTCACATCGTCCAGAGCGCTTCGGTTGGTGACATGCGTGCGGCGCGGAGTGCTGGGAGCAGGCCTGCGAGCGCTCCGATGGCAAGGGCTGCGGCGAAGCCGCCGCCCCAGGCGAGGAACGGGATGATGATTGTCCAGCCTTTTGTTGTTGCGTAGATGGTGGTGGATAACGATCCGGCAGCGATGCCGGCGATCCCGCCTAGCACGGCGAGCGTGATCGCTTCGGCGAGGAACTGAATGCGGATGTGCCGTTGGGTGGCGCCGAGGGCTCTGCGTAGCCCGATCTCTGAGCGGCGCTCGAGTACGGAGATGATCATGATGTTTGCGACGCCGACAGCGCCGACGAGGAGTGCGACGGCGCCGAGGGCGAGAAAGAGTCCGTTGAGTGCGCTTTGTGCGTCGGCTCGAGCGACTAGCGCCTGCGAGGGGCGGCTGACTGTGACCTGGTTGGGGAGCTGGGGGTTCGCTGTGGCTGCGAGGAGCGAGTGGACGTCGGTGATTTTGCCTGTCTGGGCGCGCACGTAGATCGTGGAGGGGTGGCCGTCGAAGCCTAGGTAGGTCTCGGCTGCGGGGTAGCCGACGAGGACAGATGGGTCGATGGCGGGTGCGAGCACCGCGGGCTTGAGGATTCCGACGATGTAAAACCACTGGTTGTTGAGGTAGACGCGCTCGCCGGGGAACACCCGGTCGATTCCGAGGCGTTGCGCAGCGACTGCGCCGAGCACGACGGCGGGCTCTCGGGCTGTCGCTGCGTTGAGGAAGCTGCCGTGGGCGATCGTGTCTCCGGTTGCGTGCAGCAGACCGAGGCTGACGGCTTGGACGGTCAGGGCGTTGGTGTCGATCGAGGGGATCAGCGGGCTGCGGAAGACCGTGGCGTTATCGATGGTCCCGGTGTCCTGGACGGCGGTAACGCCGTGGATTCGTCCGATCATTGCGGGGGCCACGGTCGGGAGCTCGGCTGGTTGCCCGAACAGTGTCTGGCCGTTGGTGACTGTGAGCATGTTGGTGCCGAGCTGGTCGATCTCGGCGAGCAGGCCGGCCTGCGACGAGGCTGAAAGTCCTAGCACGGCGACGATCGCGGCCACCCCGATCGCGATGCCGAGCGCCGAAAGCCCGGCGCGTACTTTGCGTGTTCGCAGACCGACGACGGCGAGTCGCAGCAGATCGGCGCGTAGCAGCGGCTTCGCGAAAGTCTCAGGCGTGCGGCTCATGCTTGCTTGGCCCCTTGTTGCGTGCGGGCCGGGCGTGCTTGGGTGTCTTTGACGATGCGGCCGTCGAGCATCTCGACCAGCCTTGGCATTCGCGCAGCGATGCTCTGGTCGTGGGTGATGAGCACGATCGTCGCGCCTTCGGTGTGCAGCTCTTCGATCAACTCGAGGATCGCCTCACCGGTCACGCTGTCGAGGTTGCCCGTTGGCTCGTCGGCGAGCACGATCGCGGGCTGTCCGACGAGGGCTCGCGCGATGGCGACGCGCTGGCGCTGGCCTCCTGAGAGCTGTCTTGGTTGCGCGTCCGGGCGGGCTGAGAGGCCGACGCGGTTGAGCGCTTCGAGCGCTCGCTCGCGACGCTCGACGAGCGGTACTGCTGCGTAGAGCAGTCCGTCGGCGACGTTGTCGAGAACCGTCGTGTGTTCGGCAAGGAAGAACTGTTGAAAGACGAAACCGATCCGTGTCGCGCGTAGGCCGGCGAGCTCGGCGTCCGCCAGCGTTGCCACGTCGAGGCCGACCAGAAGCACGTCGCCGGAGGTCGGGCGATCGAGCGTACCCATCATCTGCAGCAGCGTGGTTTTGCCGGAGCCGGACGGTCCGAGGACCGCGACGAGCTCTCCCGGCTCGATCGTGATGCTGACACCGCGAAGCGCGTGGACCGGCGGTTCGGTGGGGTATGTCTTGGTGATCTCGCGGAGCTCGAGCACCGGCGGCGGCTGGCGTGGTTGCCGCCGGAGTGGGCCTCCGCGCTGGTCGGTCGGCGTGAGCGTGTCGTGCGGAGGAGTCATAGCGAAGGCACCACGACGCGCTGTCCGGCGGTAAGGCCGGAACTCGTGACCTGAACGAGGCCATCGGCGTCGTCGAACAGCCCGAGCGAGACCGGCACGAGATGACGCGTGCCGTTCTGACCGGCGACCTCGACCGCGTATGTGCCGCCGGCCTCAGCGAGTAGCGCGTCCAGCGGCACCACAAGCGCGTGGTTCACGCTCGCGGTCGTGATCGTCACCTCAACCGGCGCCTGATCCAGCTGACCCGTCGCCGCCGGATCCGTCGGCGTGACGTCAACGTTGATCGTCGGTGTCGCTCCGGAGCCGCCTGCGCCAGGCGTGGATTCGCTGCCCGCGCCCGCCGACGCGGACGAGGAGCCCGTGGCGACCGTGCCTACGGCGGACACCACGCCGGGCGTCGTGCTGTTATCTGGCAGCGTGATGGTTACGCGGTCGCCGACCCTGACGTCCGCTTGCTGCGTTGCGTCGAGTGCGATCACTACCTGCCGCTTGGTTGAGCTGGCCTGCAGGACCGGGGAGCCAGGCTGGATCGGAAACCCCTCGACGGCCGACAGTTCCGTGACTCGCGCCGCGGTCGGCAGGAACACTGCCTGGCCAAGCGGCAGATTGCCGGTTTGCGGGAGGGCGAGTTGGGCCTGGAGACGCTCCAGCGCAGCGGCAGTCGACGAACTGAAGTAAGTGGAACTTGGGTCGAGCTGCAAAGACGTCGCGTCACCGAGTGCGACGAGGGCCGCGTTGAGCTCGCGCACGTCAGACCCGCTCATCCCCTCCGAGAGGCTGCGGTAAGCCGGCACGGGACCGTAGAGGAGCGCGACCCACGACCCGTCGAGCTGGTAGAGGCCCTGGCCTTCGCGGACGTTCGCGCCGAGCGCGGGCACGTCCGTGATAGTGCCGGGAGTTTGGTCCGCGACGGCGTAGTTACCGGCGTAGCCGAGGGTGGCGCTCACGAGCGTCTGCGAAGACAGCGGCTGTTCGGTGACCGTCGCCAGCGACGTGGCGTCAGCGTTAGTGCTCGCAGGCGCATGGTTGCCGCTGACGGCGAGGAGCACGACGCCAACCGCGACGACAATGACCGCCACCGCGAGAGCGATCGGCGTCCTGGAACGTCGTGCCCGCCACCGCGGTCGCTGCGGCAACTCGTCCGGGAGCTCGATCGTCGCTTCAGGAAGGCTCATGGCTGGCCCGAACCCTTGAGGCTGCCGGGCAGCTTCGAGTTGCACTCGCTCCAGGCTTGGGTGAACTGCGGCGAGTTCGGATCGACGCCGGCCGGGATCCCGATCGCCCCGTTGGCAGCCGGGTCAGGAAAGGTCGGCACGCCGTGTGTTTGCATGCAGTGCGCGAACGCGAGCAGACTCGATGTCTGCGATCCGCTTGCACCGCCACCGTTTGACAATCCGCCCGGGAGCAGGTGCGAGCACCCCTGCGTGGCGGACTGGAAGTTCGGGGACTGTTCGACGCTGCTGCTGATCAGGAAATGGCCGTTCTGCGGGTCGGGGAAGCTCGGCACGCCGTGCGCGCGGACGCACTGAGCGAACGCCACCGGGCCTGTCGCTGCCGCCTGCTTCGAGGATGAGCCACGCGTCGCAGCGTTCGATGAATGCGAAGGGCTGGACCCGCCGCACGCGGCGAGCAGCAGTCCGCAGCCGACGATCACGGCTGTTGTCACATGTGTGCCTCTCGCGCGGCGGCGCCGCCGTCCTCGCACGTTGGCGTGTGCAGTCGGTAGTTCCAGCATGTGCGTACGGCCTCCTGGGGCTGGGGGTGGTCACGACCTGTCGCTGGCCGTTGTACAGGGGGACCCGTCACACGCCGATAACGCCGTGACCGGGCTGTGACCTCGACCGTGCCATCCTCACCGGCAAGCTGGAGTTTTCGAGCAGGACGGATGCTGGTGTGAGAGTGCTACTGGTGGAGGATCACGCGCGTTACGCGACGGTCGTCGCGACCGGGCTGCGGCGCGAAGGCATGGCCGTCGACATCGCCTTCGACGGGCAGGAAGCGCTCGCGCACATCGCGGGAACCGACTACGACGTGGTCGTGCTCGACCGCGACCTGCCGCGCGTGCACGGCGACGATGTCTGCCGAAAGCTCGTCGCCGATCATCCGGCGACACGCGTGCTGATGCTCACCGCGGCCGGCGCGATCAACGACCGCGTTGACGGCTTACGTCTCGGCGCCGACGACTACCTCCCCAAGCCATTCGCGTTCGCTGAGCTCGTCGAGCGCGTCCGCGCACTTGGCCGCCGAAGCACTCAGGCAATCCCGCCAACGCTCGTGCACGGAGACCTCCGTCTCGACACTGCGCGCCGCACCGTGTCTCGCTCCGGCCAGCCGCTCTCGCTCACCCCGAAAGAGTTCGCCGTCCTCGAGCAGCTGCTCGCCGCCCAAGGGCGAGTCGTGACGAGCAGTGAACTGCTCGCAAGCGTCTGGGACGAGATGGCCGACCCCTTCACAAGGACGGTCACTGTGACCGTGAGCCGTCTGCGCGGCAAACTCGGAGCCCCGCCAATCATCGCGTCCGTGCCGCCCGGGGGATACCGGATCTGATGGCTGCTCGGCTAATCGATCGGCTCACGATGGCGCGATCACAGCTCTCGCTGCCGAGGCGAACGGTGCGGCTTCGCCTCACCATCCTCTACAGCGGTCTCTTCCTCCTCGCCGGCGCTGCGCTGCTCGCCATCACATACGTCCTCTTCGAGCGCTCGACAGCTACCGCGCTATTCGTGAACAGCACGACCGGACAGAAGATCGCCGTAAAGGGCTCGCTGCCGACGCACGTCCGGCCCAGCCCGCAACTTCACAATGGCCGCCCAACTGCCGAGCAGCTACGGCTTGCGGCGCAGCTCGGCGCCCAAGCCGGGGCACAACACGCCCATGATCTCCAGCAGCTGTTGATCCAGTCCGCGATCGCGCTCGCAGTCATGGCTGTGCTCGCGATCGCGCTCGGCTGGATCGTCGCCGGCAGGGTGCTCACACCGCTGCGCACGATGGCAGACAAGACCCAGCAGATCAGCGAACGCAACCTGCATGAGCGGCTCGCGCTCGCCGGCCCAGACGACGAAGTGAAACACCTCGCAGACACGATCGACGGCCTCCTCGCCCGGCTCGAGACCGCGTTCGACGCGCAACGCCACTTCGTCGCCAACGCATCGCACGAGCTCAGAACGCCACTCGGCTTCAACCGCGCACTGCTCGAAGTCGCGCTAGGCGACCCCAATGCGACCGCAGAAACCCTGCGCTCGACCTGCCAGGAGCTGCTCGAGTCCGGCGAGCAACAGGAGCGACTCGTCGAAGCCCTCCTCACGCTCGCCAGCAGCGAGCAGGGCCTAGACCAGTGGGAGCGCTTCGATCTCGCGGTCGTCACCCAGCGAGCACTATCACCGCACCGCGCCGACGCCAAGCGACGCCAAATCGACGTGAACGCCACACTCGACCCCGCCCCGATGATCGGCAGCCCAGAGCTGGTGGAGCGAATGGCCGCCAACCTCATCGACAACGCCATCCGCCACAACACGCACGCCGGCAGCATCGACATCCTCACCTACACGCAAGACCGGCACGCGGTCCTCTCGGTTAGCAACACCGGCCCGCAGGTCACAGAAGCCGATGTTGACCGGCTGTTCGAGCCGTTCCAACGACTCGGCAACCAGCGCACCACAGACCAAGACGGTTACGGACTCGGACTCTCGATCATTCGCGCAATCGCGACCGCACACCACGCCGGCATCAAGCTCCAGCTCCGCCCCGAAGGCGGCCTCACGATCCAAGTGCACCTCCCGCCCCCGAGCTCATCCGCAAACGGCCCGGGCGACGACCACACGACTTGGGACACTGCCGCTCAGCTACGCAAAGCCAGATCACCGATCCGACGATCAGCGAGTCCGCGGGAAAGTCCAAAACGCGAGATCGACAACGCGGCTTGAGCACAGACTGCACCGGGAAGCGAGCGTCTTCCCGGCGACGCGATCGCGACCGCCTTGGACGATCAGCACGAGCCTGACGGACATCGCCGCTGGCTACCGCTCCCGCCCAGCACCGGTAACGCTGCAACGCGCCCGCTCAAGGGTCATCCTCGTCCTGCGCGGGAGCGGGAGCGGGACGCCAGCGCTCACCGCGAGGGCTGGGACTCCATTTCCTCGAGCCAGCGCAGGATCGCTTCGCGGCGGTAGCGGCGTGAGCGGCCGATCGTGATCGTCGGGATCTCGCCGCAGCGTGACAGCCTCCACACGCGCGCGACGTCCAAGCCGAGCATCTCGGCGACGTCCTCGGCGGTCAGCAGCCGCGATACGACGACCGTGTCTTCTGCGCGAGTGTGCATTAGTTATCGCTGAATATAGCTGATTGGCGCTGCTTGCCGCTGGTTGGCTACTTTTGTCGGCTGTTGGCTCCTATGATTCGACGGGTTGAGCACTCAGGTCGATGCGATTCAGGAAGCGTTCGCGGCCACGCAGGATCGCTGGCGCCGCGCCGTCCAAGCTCACCGGTTGGCGCCACCGGACGCAGGGTTCAGTGCTCGCCTCGCCACGTTGGCCCAGGTCGCGCACGAGGAGGCTGAGATCTGCCACCGGGCCGCCGCTGCGAGATACTCGTGGCCGCCGCATACCTCGCGGCCCGAGCTGCCCTACGAGCTGCAGCCCGGGACCGGCCGCCGCGGTCCTCGGACGTTGTGGTCGCGCTTTGATGCCGCGGTCGCGGCGCTCAACCGTGCCGGTCGTGGAACCGACTTGGTCGAGGTGGCAGAAGCGCACAAGTTGCTCGCTGAGGCTGCCGACGCACTCGCTCGCGAGGTCGAGCGCGAGGACCGCGCCAGCGGCCTGTTGCCTGGCGAGGAGCGCCGCAGCGCCTGACGCGGCGCGCGTCGGGGACGACGTCGGTCAGGCGGGGCTCGGCGGGACGAGCAGCCGACGCTGCCCCGCGCGGTTCCACATCTCACCCGGATCCTTCGAGTCACTCGGTGCTGCGAGCGCGGGCTCGTTCTCGGCCGCGGCCTGCTCGATCATCGCGTAGACGTCGCCGCGCAAGATCATGTACGCCTTTCCGACGCGGCCACCCCGGAGCTTGCCGCTTTCGATCCACGCGCGCACGGTTTGCGGCGTCACGTGTAGCTGGGCTGCGACTTGCCCGACCGTGAGAATGTCGTCGTCTCGCATTCAGGACACTTGTTAGCTCGCTAGGACTGCTTAGCGATCCGTCACGATACGCGGCGCAGCGGGGACACGCTGCGAAGTTGTTGTCCTGACGCCCTAGATATCACGATCCCCGAGGCGGAATAACGGCGTCGTAGGCGAGTGGTTATTGAAGCGGGCTTGCTTTGGGGGACCATTTTGGCCTCGCTATTTACGTCGCACGGCAATCTCGTTAGCCAGCGAGCTCTGAAGCGGCTAATTACGTCGATGAAAAGAATCGAACCCAGCGCGGAATCTTATTTAAGGCTTTTGCCGTCGTCTATAATAACGGCCTTCTGCTGGTTCTCGTAACGGAGCGTTGAATTGACCGAGAACGACAACAGGGCCGGGCGGTTCGTTACGCAGCCGAGCGGCTATCGAGCGTTTATCCCGGCGCCGCTCCCACCTGAGCCGCCGATCGAGTTCGACGACGACCTGCTCGCCCTGCTCTCCAAAGCTGACGTCGCCTTGGGTCGACTGGACGGCGTCGTCAAGGTGATCCCCGATCCGGACTTCTTCGTCGCGATGTACGTTCGCCGCGAAGCGGTCCTCAGCTCACAGATCGAGGGAACCCAGAGCACCCTTGAGGACCTGCTCGAAGTCGAGCTAGAGCCCGAGTCTCGCGGACGCTACGGCGACGTTGGCGACATCGTCAACTACGTCGCCGCGATGCGCTACGGCCTGCAGCGGCTCGACGAGCTTCCCCTATCGCTCCGGCTGATTCGCGAGATTCACGGGGAGCTTCTCAAAGATGGTCGTGGCGCCCAGGCCGCCCCCGGCGAGTTTCGCACCTCGCAGAACTGGATTGGTCCCCGCGGCGCGCCACTGCAGCGCGCGACATTCGTTCCACCGCCGGTGCCGGACATGAAGCAGGCGCTCAGCGACTTCGAGGGGTATCTACACACCGCCGCGGGCGGCCCGCAACTCGTCCAAATCGGTCTGGCACACGCGCAGTTCGAAACGATCCACCCGTTTCTTGACGGCAATGGCCGCGTCGGGCGTCTGCTCATCACGTTCCTGCTCGTTCGAGCAGGGATCCTGCGCCGACCTCTGCTCTACCTGAGCTCCTACTTCAAGCTTCACCGCACCGAGTACTACGACCGACTGATGGCTGTCCGCCGGCGCGGAGACTGGGAGGGATGGCTGCGCTTCTTCCTCCAGGGTGTAGCTGTGACCGCCGAGGAAGCGGGAGCTACGGCCGAGCGGATCTTCGCGCTGCGCGAGCAGCATCGGGCGCAGGTCATGGAGGAGACCGGCACCAATGGCCTCAAGCTCCTCTCGACGCTGTTCCAACGGCCGCTCGTCAACGTCAACCTCGTCGCCAGAGAGCTCGCCGTGACATTCCCGACGGCCAACCGTCTCGTCGCGAGGTTCGAAGAGCTCTGCATCCTCGAGGAGGTCACCGGCCAGCGACGCTCTCGCCAGTTCCGCTACGAGCCCTACCTGCGACTGTTTGACGACCCGGACACGACGCCTGAGCAAGAAGCGCCGGCCGAGGTAACCGAGGCTCAGCGGCGATCAGGCTAGGCGCGTCCTGGGCTAGATGTCGCGGCCGAGGCCGAGGCCACGCTCAAGTACGTGCTCGCGGTCGCGTTCGGGCATGAGGTCTTGGACGCGTGCCATGCGCTCTTGGATCGGTCCGAGTCCGGGGTCGGCGATCGCTAGTTGTTTGCGCGCGTCGAGGATCTGCTCGCCCGCCTTTTCCCAGTCGATGTGCTGGCGCCATGGGGCGTCGCGACGACCGGGTTCGGGTCCGAGCGCGGTCGGCTCGGCCCGGTCGATCTCGTAGGTGATTCGGTAGCTCTCGACTGCGCGCGCGGCCTGCTGCCACGTCTCGCGCTCAACCGGCCGGTCTTCGCCGGGGCGTTTGCCGAGGACACGCTTGATGTGCTCTCCGGGCCGTTGGATTGTGCGGTCGGCTTTGTTGCCGATCGCGTCCTTGAGCGCCATTTCGGCTTTGCGGAGTTGCTCGCGCGCGTTGGGGTGCTCGGCGTCCCAGCGCGCCGGGCTGTCAGGACCGCTCTGGATCGTGGCGAGCTCAGCCTGTGCGCGGCGCTCAGCCGCGCGCACACCCTCAGCGTCGCGCTCGCTGCGCCCGAGCTGGAGGCTGAGCATGTTCGCCTGCTTGCCGCGCCTGGCGAGCGGGCCGAGTGCTCCGAGTTCGTCGCGGTAGCTCTGAATGTGCCGATCCCACTGCTGGCCGGCGTCATGGAGCCGTTCGAGTTTGCGCTCGAGCAAGGCGATCTCCCCGGCTGTGTCCCGCGGGTAGCTGTCGATGACCGCCTGGAGCCGGTCGCGCTCTGCACGCAACGCCGCGATCCCGTCCCCAGCCCGGTCGATATCGACCGGCAGCGTGAGCTGGGCGTGCTCGCGCTCGACGTGTTGTTCGTATGCGAGCGGGATGCGGATCGATGGGAGGTCCGGCTCGGAGCGTCCGAGCCGCTCAGCCAAGAACGCGATCGCTTCCTCTCGCGGGGCGGGTAGCTCGAGCTGCTCGTTTGACGCGTAGAGGTGGGTGCGCTCGCGCGCCCTGGTCAGCGCGACATAGGAGCCCTCGGCGGTCGAGAGCGGCCCGGCGATCATGTGGGTCGTGTCGGTCGTACGACCTTGCGCGGGGAATGGGTGCGACACGTACGCAAGCCTGACCTGTCCGGCGTCGAGGGTCGCGCGGTCGAACGCCGCTTCGCCTCCGTCGCTAAGCCGCAGCGTCGCCGTGCCGGCTTCGGCGTCGACCGAGGTGACCTGGCCGCTAACGCCGTTGCGGACCGGGCCGAGATCGGGGTGTTGGATCGGCGCGCGCACGACGACCTCGTCACCGGCACGCAACCCGTAGGGTCGGCCGGTGAGCGGCACGCTCGCGTTGCCGAGCTCGCCGTCCTGTGAGCGGATCGCTTGGGCGCGGGCGTTGAGCGCGTCGAGCTGCTCGTTTGACGTCTCCGCGACAACGAGCGTGTCGCGGCCGGCGCGCCGGTCGGCTTGTGCGGCGTCGAGTGCGAGATCCTCGAGCCGCCGCTGATCATTCTCGATGACGACGAGCCCGCGCTCGGAGTAGTTGGTGAGCGCGTGGTCGTGCTGACCCGCTCGCCAGAGCGCCTGGTCGCGGCGATCAGCCGGGTCTTGGGCGCGGACGATCCGTGACAGCTCAACGAACGCGTCCTGCTCGCGAGCAGTCTGTTCGATCTCGCCCCACAGCCCGCCGGCGCCAACTGCTTGTGACTGGCGCGGGTCGCCGATCGCGACCAGCCTGGCGCCCGACTCGCTCACCGTCTTGAACAGCCATGCCTGCTCGCGTGTTGAGGCGAGCGCCGCCTCGTCATGGATCACAGTCACGCCGGTGTCCAGCACGACGAGACCGCGTTCTACGTTTACGCGGAGCGCGGTCGTCGAGTACCCGCGACCCTCGACACCGACCTCGCGCAGCTCGGCGGCGAGGCGCTCCGCGGCCTGCGCTCCGGTACTAGTTACAAGGACTGTTCGGCCGGCCTGCTGGTGGGCGCGCGCGACGCCCTGCAGCGCGGTGCTCTTGCCGGTCCCTGCTTGACCGACGACGACGACGAGTCGCTGCGCGGAACACGCGACCCTGACGGCTCGCTCCTGCTCGCCGGCAAGCTCACCGCCGCGCGCCGCAACGCCAACTGCTAGGAGCTCCACCTCGGCGGTAACGAGCGCCTCGTTGATCGCTTCGCCGCGAACGATCGCGAGCTCGCCGGCGCTGCGGACGGTCGCTCGCTCGAGCGCGCGATGCACGGCGGTCGTCTGCCGGCCGTCCGCGAGATCGAGGACCTGGCCGCGCTCATGTAGTCGCCCGAGCGCCCTGAGCCCCGCCTGCGGTCCAAGCTCAGCCGCGGACTCAAGTGCAACCGCGAGCGCCTCGCGTGGCGCGAACGTCGCGTCAAACTCGGTCAGCCTCGTGAGGATCTCGTTGTCGAGATCGCGCCACTGCGGCTCCCGGTCACGTCCACGATCGCGGAGCTCCTCGACAGTCCTAGCGTCGAAGTCGTGCTCGACCGCGGTCTCCCACCACGCGCGATCCAGATCACCCGCCGTCTCGAGTGTCCCCTTCGCGGCGCGACTGGAGATCGCGAACCGCCGCTGCTCCGCCGGCATCAACTGGCCACTGCGCTCAAGCCCGTCGAGCCGGACGGCCGCGTCCGCGGCCTCCGGACCACCCTGCTCGATCACCGCTTCCAGCGCCGCCTTCTTCTCCGCGAGGCGCTGCTCGATCGCGCCGGCAACCTGGTGGTGGCGCGAGCTCCACCGCTCACGCAACCCCTCCGGCACACCGACCAGCTCGAAGTAGCGCGCTCCGCGCCCGGTGGCGTGCGCGATCTCGAACCCGAGCTCGCGCAGCTCCTGCGCGAGCTCGCTGCGGTAGGTCGCACCGATCTCGCGCTGATGCACAAGCCACGCCCGCGACTCGACCGCGACCACCTTGCCGTCAGAGCGCAACGCGCCGTGGATGAGGACATGCGAGTGAAGCTGCGGATCGGGCACCTGACCCGCGACCGCCCTGGCGGTCGTGTGCTGCCAGCTCGAGGCCAACACCTCCCGTGCGTTCTCGCGTACCACCGTGTCCTGGTCAACGCGACGGCGGACCATCGGGACGAACTCGAGCGCATGAGCGAGCGCGCGATCCACCGCCCGCTCCTGAGCTGATTCGAGCGCAGCACGAACCTCCGGTGAGCCGAGCGCCCAAACAGCCGACACCGACTTCGGCGCCGAGAACGTCGCATCGATCGCGACCACCGCCTCACCGTTCGCACCAACCCGTCGTAGTTGCTCGCCGCTCACCGGATGACGGACCGCCATCACCGCGCGAAACGCGTCACCGTCAACCGGCAGCGACCGGTCAACACCAAGCGCCGCGGCACCCCCAGGACCGAGCACCCAGCGGCCGGGAGCCTCTACCCGCTCACCGTACTTGAGGTAGTAGTCGCCTTCCTGCGGAGGCTGAGCGCGCCCCTCGAGGTAAGCCGCATACGCCGGGCCGCCACCAGCCGACACCTTCGCCACCGTCAACACGGCAAGCAGCTCCACAGCGCGTTCGAGGCACGCTCGATGCGCGCCCCGCGACCACTCAGCACGAGGCGCCACACGAGCTCTCGCGGGCTCACAGAGGCTGTCACGAACCCGGACTTTAGCACCTAGTGCGTAAAGTGTATCTGCCTTTGGAGCGTTGGGGTAGCGGCGGAGGCGGAGCGGCACGGCGGCGAGAAGTGGTGGACATGCTGGTGGTGCGGGGCAGGCGTGCAGGGCGGCGAGAAGTGGTGGAGATGCTGGTGGTGCGGGGCAGGCGTAGGCCTGGCGGTCGGCGTCACGAGCGGGCGCTGTGGCCGTCTTGGTGACCCGGCCGGGCCGCAGTGTCGGAACAAGCCACCGTGGCCCGAAACACGCGCGCTCTCATGTCCGACGAACAGCGTGCCGAGCGCCGCCGCTCAGACCGCGAATTCGCCCGGCGAGCCGTCGCGCAACTCCAGTCGTCTGACGGCTGGAGCGCGTGGTTGACGGCGCGCAGCCGCTTTCACAACTACAGCTTCGCCAACCAACTGCTGATCGCGATGCAGTGCCCAGAAGCGACGCGGGTCGCGGGCTTTCGCGCGTGGTTGAAGCTCGGCTACTGCGTCCGCAAGGGTGAGCGCGCGATTCGAATCTGG
>Ga0182030_10018856_pt1 | contig 13195 bp, 14 predicted proteins | sample 812S3MmetaG_FD_121299 | JGI IMG/M metagenome (GOLD analysis project Ga0182030, IMG submission 121299) | Permafrost microbial communities from Stordalen Mire, Sweden - 812S3M metaG (Illumina Assembly) | ecosystem: Environmental > Terrestrial > Soil > Wetlands > Permafrost | place: Sweden... | reverse complement strand
CATTACAACTCACCGAAAGCCCAGGATGTTCTCGATGAAGACAAGATTGTGGAGCGCTTTCCGCTGGGGCTGCGCAAAGAGGACGTGACTGTGGTGCCGGTGAATACCGTGTTTGAGAATTAGAGGCAAAAGCGCCGGCGGCAAGACCGCCAGCGGTACAAGAGGGTCAGGGGAGCATGCTTTCGAGCTGGACTGCGGTGAAGGGATTTTGGGCAACATTCTTTTTGGCGTGCTGCAGACGCCGGTTGACCGCCATGGCCGCGAGTAATTTCGGAATCGAATAAACGAACCCATTCGGGTGGGTGAAGCTGCCGTCGAGATCGAGCTGGTCGTCCTGTCTGAGATTCAGCTCAAGCAGGACGCAGGATTCGTCGAAAGTGCGGCGGGTGGCGGCTTGTTCCTGCTCCGCCTGCTTCGCGGCGTCGGCGCGGCGGGCCGCCTGGATTTCGCGGAGCTGCTGCAGGTCGAGCCGGACCTTGCGGTGGAGACGCATTTCGTAGATGCCGAGAAGCTGGAAGCGCTCCGGGTGTTTGATGAAGGTGAGGGCGGGGGACAGGGCGGCGTCAACTTCCGGCTGTTCGGACTCCGCGGGGCGGTCGAGTTCCTGATTGTATGCGTCGGCCGCGAGGAAGTTGTTTTCGATGGAGGAGACGCGGTTGATGCGCCAGTAGCCATCGGCGACGGAGTGGGCCAGTTGGCGCTCGAGAGCGTCGGCGGGTTTGAGGCTGTCGAGGATGCCGGCGATGAAGGCATCGCGGGACTGGCGCTCGCCGTCGGTCATGACTTCGAGATGGCCGGTGAGGCCGTGTTTGAAGGCGTTGAGGCGGTTCGCTTCGATTTGTTTGTCGGTGGGCATGGGCATTCTCCTGCGGACACAGCTTTAGCACGAGAAAGGGGAAAACCGGCCTGCCCCCGGGTTGAGGGGAGCGCCGGAGACGGCGGAAAACACAGAGGACGCAGGGAGATAGCGGGAGTGGGATTTATTTGGGAGAGGCGTGATTCTATGAGAGCGGGGAACCAGAGGAAAGACGCCGGGCGGAAGCCCGGCGGCAGGCAGGAATGCCTGGCCCCACTAAAGTCAGACGGCGAGCTTGCCGTGGTACATCATGGCTTTGCCATCGAACTTTGCGGTGATGGTCAGCTCGCCCGTGTCCAGTTTGAAAATGATGTCCCTGTCGTCCGGCGACAGCTGCGGATAGCCCACGGGGAAGCCGAACAGAAAGCCGCCGATGTGGTTGCGCCGGGCGATGCCGGCACCGGCCGTTTCTTTTCCCTTGACCTGGAGCGCTGCGCCGGCCTGCAGGCCCTCCAGCAGATCCTCGGCCGTCAGACCGCCCCGTCCACCGCGAGGCGCGCTGCGGAACGGAAGATTGGTGACGCTGATAACGTAGTGGCCCGCGAACTCGGCCGGGAGTGTGGCGTGCAAGGCGTCGAGAATCGGCTGCGCGCTTTCCCAGCGCACGATGATTAAATCGAGCGCGCGCCGGGCACCACCGCCTCGTCCGCCGGGTGCGCCGCCACCAGTATCGAGGATGGGATCGTCGGGGTGCTTCGAACTGGCTACGGCCGCTCTGGCCCAGGGCGACTTCGTCGTAATGGCTATGACTTCTTCGTCCGTCCAGGTGGAGGGATCCTTCGAATTCCAGAACTCGGCGGCGAACATCCGCGGCACCCAGACAAGAGATGCCCCGGCTCCCAGCGTTTTCGCCAGAAAATCACGTCGTCCGAAGCGGCCGGGAGAAAGATCAGGAGTGCCGGGCAGAGTCATAGATCCATGGTAAACGCAGAGTCGCGGCGCACCCCGAGGTGGAGAGCCTGCGGCTGGCTTCGGCTTAGTAAAAGCGCCGGCGGCAAGACCGCCAGCGGTACAAGTGCGGCAGAACGAAATCAGACGGGGAGGGCTTCGATCACGCTGACCAGCGATGCGGTGGCCAGGACGCGCGTGATCCGCAGGCCGGCCTTGGCGAGCAGGTCCGCATATTGGCCCGCGGTACGTTCTTCGCCGCCCGGTACGGCGAGCATGACGATGTCGAGGAGCTTTCCCGCATGCGGAGCATCGCCCTCGGGGAGCACCATCTCGATCAGGAGAACGCGGCCGCCGGGGTTCATGGCGCGACGGCAGTTACCGAGGATGGTCAGGCACTGCGGCTCACTCCAGTCGTGGATGATGTGCGAGAGGATATACGCGTCGGCGCCGGAGGGAACGGCGTCGAAGAAGCTGCCGGTTTCGATGCGGATGCGATCGGTGAGTCCGCGCTGGCGAAGGAAGGCGGGCGCCTCGCGCATCACGTGCGGCAGGTCGTAGAGAATTCCGCGCGGCCCGGCGTGCTGACTCAGAATGGTGGCGAGGAGGTTGCCGGTGGAGCCGCCGATGTCGGCGATGGTGCTGAAAACAGAGAAATCGTAAGCCGCGGCCACGGCGGGAGGTTCCGAACCGTGAAGGCCGACCATGGTTTCGTTGAACAGCGCGGCTTCCTCCGGATGGTCGGCCAGCCAGTCGAAGAGCGGTTTGTCAAACGCCTTCGCAAATGCCGTGGTGCCGGTCCGGACGGAGAACAGCAGGTTATCCAGACTGCGCGTGACCATGGCTCCGCCCATCATGAGAGCCGTGGCGTAACCCGGAGTGCCGGACCGCAGCGCGTCGCCGATCGGGGTGAGGGCGAAACGATGATCGTGGCCTTCGCTGAAAATCCCCATGCCGGCCATGGTACGCATGACGCGGTAAAGGGTCGGCGCATGGGTGCTGGTGATGGATGCGAGTTCTTCAGCGCTGCGCGGCCCGGCGTCGAGGTGGTCGGGCAGTTTCAGGACGGCGGCCAGATGGATCAGGCGCGAACCGAGCTGCGCGGTGATCATCTCAGCGATTTGTGCTTCCGGCGGCAGCGTCGCAGTTCTTGCAGCGGTTTCAGCCATGGCGGGTCCCCCGGCGCGGAACGAGGCTATTATATCGGTTTACGGCTTCAGTTCGAGGCGCAGTACCTGAACCGGGTTGAGTTGTGCGTCGGGCTTGATTCGCCCCGCCGCGACCTTGTCGGTCTGCGGGTTCGCCATGTAATAGAAGACGCCATCCGCGATGGCGCCGGTGGTGATGCCGTCGAATGCCGGATTGCGCCGCTCCAGCACTTCGAAACTCGCTATGTCTCTCTGGTCGGGAGTCAGCCGGTAGCGCACCACGCGCGGCGTCATCACGCCGTTCTGGATCGCGACGAGGCTCCCTTTGAAGTAGAGAAGCCCGTCGATGTTTCCGAGGCAGAGATCGGGCGGATGGCCGATGGCGCGGGAGGCTTTGGAGGCGAGGTCGACGACACGAATGCCGTCGGGAAATCCGGCGACGTAGAGTGTTTTATCGTCGTCCGAGATGGCTATGCCGTTCGCGGCTTGCACCTTCAGGGCGGGATCGAACACTTCGAGACGCTGCGTGGCGGCGCTGATCCAGTAGACCGTGCCGGCCTGGGTATCGGTGATGAAGACGTCGCCTTTCGAGCTGATCGCCATGTCGTTGAAGTAATGCCGTTCGTTGACGCGGCTCAGCGTGTACTTCTGAATCAGCGTGCCGGACGGCGTATCGAAGTGAAAGATGCCGGACTCGCCGGCGGAATTGCTGGCGGCCCAGATGGTGCGATCGCGCGTGTCGGCTTTTATCCCGAGCACCTCATACAGGCCGTCCTGTCCGCTGCGCACGAGGCCTTTGCATTCGCCTGCCGTGGTGCACTCGATGATGTTGTGCTTCCACATGCTGCCGAGGAAGAAGCGCCGGCGGCGCTGATCCCAGGCGATCCCCTCGGGCAGAAGCTGCGGATCGTCGATGGTGAAGGCGGGCTGGCTGTTCGATACGGGCGGCGTGTTGTCGCGGACGCTTCGCAGGAGCAGCGTGAATTCTTTCGTGCCGCGTAATTTCAGGAAGGCATCGTCGCGGGAAGGATCGAGACCGACATTGAGATCGATGGCGTCGCGCAGCGTGTCGAGGGTCTGACGATGCTGCCCGCCATAGGCCCAGGTGCGTGCGAGGGCGTAGGATACGGTGCACTTGTCACCGGCGGTTTCGAGAAGACCTTTGATGCGATCGACCTCGGCCTGCAACAGCTTCGAATCGCTATCCGAGAGCTTCTCAGGAGGCGGGATCTGCGCGTGGAGCGCGCAGGTGAACAGGCAGGCGGCGAAAAGACGGCGCACGGTGTCAGGATAGCGCGGTCAGCAGGCTTCTGAGTGCGCTTCTTGCCGCTCCCTCACGGTCGCGGTTCGGAAAAGCAGGTGAACCGCGCGCGTCAGCATTCGGCGATGATGGCCTGCGGCCGGCATTGGCTGAGTAAGAGCACCGCCGGCGGTACAGGAGGGCTGCACTAAGGTTTCAGCAGAGGGCGGCCATCAGCAGACCGCGGGCGGTGGAATTGAGCGGCTCCGCCGACACGCGGACTTCGGAAAGTTTCAGCGGCAGTTCACTGGCGTGCAGGGCGGCGCGGAAACGGTCGAAGAAGCCGTCCGGCATCACCGTGCCGCCGGCGAGGACGAGCGGAATCGGATTCGTCATCTTCGGCAGCTTGGGCGTGGCCGAGATGCTCGATTTCAGCTTCTTCACCAGGTTCTCGATCACTTCGTCGTAATAGACGGTGAGCGCGTTATTGACGCGGCTCCCGTTCATCCCGTTGAGACGGAAATTCTGCTCTTTCTGGACGCGCATGCGGGTAGCGACATCGCCGGTTACCAGAGCGGACTGGGCGTCGATGAAATCGCCGGCCTTCGCTATGCTGAAGCTGAGAACAGGCACGGAAAGAACCGCGAGGCACACGTTGCAGAGCCCGCTGCCGCACGAGATGCCGATGCCGCTGAAATTGGAAGCGCTCATTTCGCCGAACACGACGGCAAGGCCTTCCTCGACCGGCGTGCCTTCGAAGCCAAGTTCGCTCAGCAGCTGACGAATCGATTCCCGGTGATGGCGAATGCCGCCTTCGTTGCCGGCGATGGGGGCGGGAACGCTGAAATACACCTTCTGGGCCGGTGCGCCGGCGCTGCCGAGCAGCTTGCTGACGATCAGGCGGATGACATCAATGGCATAGGGCTCGAGCGGGTTGAGCACGCCTTCCTTCATCGGGCGGCGCGTTTCGGCGTGGAAAACTTCGGCGAGGCGCTCGGCATCGTTGCCGGCGACGATGATCTGGTCGTCCTTCACCTGGTACAGAACGTTTTCGCGCTGCAGCAGACTTTCGGCCAGACGCGAATGGGGCAGGGTGAAGAACGCGTTCAGCTGGGCTTCGTAACTGTATCGCTTACCCTGGGTCCGGGCCACGACAAGGCGGCTGGTGCCGACGTCGAGGCCGATGGGCTGGGTGTAGGTCTCTTCGGTGGTGGTGCTCATTTTTTGTTCTCTTCTCCCTTATCAGCGCGCACAACAGAAATCACCGCTACATCACTCGAACGGATACATCCATTCCTTGGAGGCATCCTCGGCCGCGCGACTGTGTCTGGCGAGTTCTTTGCGGTCGAGCGGCGTCGATCTGTCCTTTCGGATTCGGAGGCATGCCATCAGCAGGGCCGCCGCCACGATCGTCAGCGGGATCACGGCTACCTAGCGCGAGACGCCCCCGACACGCTGGGTAAACGCCATCACTTTGCCTTCGGTGATCTCGACTTCCTCTTCTTCCGATTCATGCTGCACGCAAAGGCCGGCCGCTTCGGTGAGCCTCTGCAGCTCCTGCTGCTTGAGCTTCTGCCATTCGCGAAATTCCTTCTGCCAGCGTTCGATCTCTGCCAGGCTGGCATCCATGCGGGCTTTGTACTGGGCGGTGATGCGGTCGAGTTCGGCCTTCTGGAGCCGGTTCTGCTCCAGCTGCTCCGCTTCGAACTGACTGACCTTATCCTGATAAGACTCTTCGTATTCCTTGAGCGCGCGCTGGCGGGTGACGACGTCGTTGAGGACCTGGCCGACATCGGTGCCCGCCGCCTCGAGCGCCATGAGCAGCGCCTTGCGCTTGAGGACGTTCGACATGCCGGCGAGATGCGGGCTGTTTCCCATGTCGGCTATCTTCTGAATGCCGTAGGTCAGCTTGGGCGGCTTGACGGCCGCAGTCTGATATATCTGATCGAAGCTCAGCGGCGTCGGGGGAGTGGTGGGGCGGCGGCCGTTGCCGTTGGCCCATTCCGGGCTGCCACACTGGCTGTCGAGCAGTTTTTTGACCTGTTCATTCCTTTCTGAAGAGCGCGAACCATTGCCGCTCTTATCGGATCCGGTCAGCGCCAGATCCGGTGTCTCCTCTTTTCCGAACCACTTATTCAGCATCGGACCGCTCCAGTCTTTCCTGCTTTAACGCCTTTACCGCGCACAGCGGACCTCCGCCTGTGCGGGTGGAATATAGCCTCGAAGAGGATAGGTCTCTCTCCGAAGGGATACTCCGAATAACAAACTGATGGTCGAAATGGTATGGAATAATTCTCAAAATTAATTTGAGATTTTTCGCGGGGTTTCACCGGGCGGAGCGTATGTTACGGTCAGCATTGATGAAACAGTGGACGGCGGGCGATCTGGCGGCGGCCCTCGGGCTGGCGCTGCGCGGCGACCCGGCCCGCATCCTGACCGGCGCGGCGATGCTGGAAGACGCCGGACCGGAACAATTGGCGTTCGCGGGCGGGCCGAAATACTTTGGCGCGGCGGCGAAATCGAGAGCCGGCTGCATCATTGCGCTGCCGGAATTCACCGGGGGTCCGGAGCAGATTCTGATCGAGTCAACGCGGCCGCGGGCGCACTTCGCCTACGCGCTGACACTGCTCTATACGGGCCGCGAGATTCGGGCGGGGGTGGATGCTTCCGCACAAGTGGATGCCGGGGCGGAGGTGGATCCGACCGCGGAAGTGGGGCCATTCGTGAGCATCGGCGAGGGCGCGCGGATCGGCGCCCGGACGCGGATCGGGGCGGGCTGCGCGATCGGGCCGAATGTCGAAATCGGCGAGGACTGTACGCTGCATCCGCGGGTCACCATTTATGAAAAGGTCACGGTGGGACCGCGGTGCGTGCTGCATGCGGGCGCGGTGCTCGGCGCGGACGGCTTCGGTTTCGAACTGGCGGGCGGCGCTTATCAAAAAGTCCCGCAGGTGGGTGTGGTGCGGGTGGGCAGCGACGTGGAGATCGGGGCGAACACGTGCATCGACCGCGCGACGCTCGGGGTTACCGAGGTCGGCGACGGGACGAAGCTGGACAACATGGTGCACATCGCGCACAACTGCCGGATCGGGAAGCATGTGGTGATCGCGGCGCAGACCGGACTGGCGGGCGGGGTGACGATCGGCGATTACGCGGTGGTGGGCGGACAGGTGGGGGTGGGGGACAAGGCGCGGATCGAGGCGAAGGCGATCATCGGGTCGGGCGCGGGCATTCTGACCGCGAAAATTGTGCGGGCGGGTGAACCGGTATGGGGCACGCCGGCGCGTCCGCTGCGGCAGTATCTGGCGCAACTGGCAACCCTGGCGCGATTAACGAAGCGCGGCTGATAGGCTATTCCCGAAAGGCTCTGCATGTTGCGAAACCACACCATCCTCACGCTGGCGGCTCTGGCGGTGGCGACCAGTTTTGCGCTGCCGCTGGCCGCGCAGTTTCCGGCCGACAGCACGCTGCCCCGCGATAAGCGGACGAGGCGCCAGATCGGGAAATTCGCGCCGGGACCGACGCCGCGGACGCGCGAAGGGACGGTGGACCTCAACGGCGTCTGGGGCTACGCGGGGTACACGTCCGACATCGCTAAGGATTACGACGTGGGCGCGGTGCCGATGACTCCCGCGGCCGAAAAGCTCTTCAAAGAGCGGCAGGCGAACGAGGGAATCTACGATCCGGAAGCGCGCTGCCTGCCCGCCGGGGTGCCGCGGCGCGATCCGTATCCTTCGAAGATCATCCAGCAGCCAAACCTGATTGTGATTCTCTTCGAAGGAAGTATGCACAGCTACCGGCAGATATTTCTCGACCGGAAGACGCATCCGGCGGATGCGCAGCCGACGTGGTTCGGCGACTCGATCGGCCACTGGGAAGGCGACGAGCTGGTGGTGGACACGGTCGGTTTCAACGGCAGGACGTGGCTGGATCTGGCGGGCCATCCGACTTCAGAGCAGCTGCATGTGGTGGAGCGGTATTCGCGTCCGGTGTTCGGCGAACTGAAGCTCGATATCACGATCGAAGATCCGGTGATGTACACGAAGCCGTGGAAAGTGACGGAACTGATGCCGCTGATGGCGGGCGAGGATCTGATCGAATACGTCTGCGCGGAGAACGAACGGGACGTGCCGCATCTGGTGCCGCAGGGCGACCGCTCGCCGCGGTAGCACCGGATTGCGAGGTTTTGCGTGGCCGCTCGCGCACGGTCACGGTTAGTTGAGGCGGGCGCTTTTCAGCAACATCTCAAGGGTAACGACTTCGAGGGCGCGCTCGTGGGTGGCTTCGAGACGCACGGGGGCCATGATGCCGGCCTCGAAGGATTTCTTCCAGGGCTCGACGCAGACGCACCAGCCGTCGCCGGCCTTGAGTCCGGGGAAGCCCCACTCGGGGTGCGGGGTGATCAGGTCGTTGCCGATCGAGGCCTGATGGCGAAGAAACTCGTCGGTGACCATCACGCAGACGACATGGCGGCCGAGATCGTCGACGCCGCTGTTGCATTTTCCGTCGCGATAGAAGCCGGTCAGGGGATCGGTGCAGCAGGTCTGGAGCACCCCACCTAAAACATTTTTCACCATTGGAACCAGCGTACATGATGGGGGCGCGGGCTCTAACTTACGCTGGCCTCGGTATTGCACCTTCTTCAGAACGAAAGCCGGCGGCGCAAAAACAGCCGCCGGCAGGAGAAATCATCATGAAGAAGAAAATGGGAGTTATTTTAGTTGGAATCGCGAGCGCGGCACTATTGGCAGCTCAGGGCGGCGGCGCCGGTGGTGCGGGCGGCGCAGGCGGAGCGGGCGCGCCCGGCGGCGGGCAAACGCAGGGCGGCAGCCAGACGCCGGGTACGCCGGTACCGCAGACGGGTCAGACCGGACAGCAGGGCAATTCGCCTGCAACCGGGACGAATTCCAGCACTGGGTCGTCTTCGTCGAGGTCGCAGAACAGCAAGACTAACAAGAGCAAAAAGAACCGGAATAATACCGGGACGAATAACGGCAATAACGGCACGACTGGCAATAATAACGGCACGACTGGGAATAACGGCAACAACGGGACGCAGCCGCGCTGAGCTGGTGAGGTTGCGGGACGGGACGGTCACGATCGCGACGGGCGTGACCGTCTCGATCGTGACTTGACCGGCAGTTCCGCGCCGGGTGGAAACCCGGCGGCAGGCACGAATGCCTGCCCCACAAAATCGGATTGAGAGAAAAATGGCTGAACAGAAGAATTCAGAACGGTGGGTGGCGAAGGTTACAACCGATTCCACTCATCCGCCACCGGGGTTGTTTACCAGAGACGCGACCACTATCGCGAGAACACTGGCGTCGAAGAAAGTCTCGCCGAAGGGGCCTGCGTCCGGACTTCGGATGCTGACTTATTTCATCAACCGGGCAGGGAAGGAACTGGATCAGGAGCGGCGCGATCAACTGGAGAAAGCGAAGAAAATGCTGTCGGCCAGAGTGGAGAAAGAAGCGCGCGTGAAGACGGGAGGACCGAATGCCTGAAGATGACGTCGTGAAACGGGCCCGGCAGGACGAACGCGAGGGGAAAGCGCCTTCCACCCAAGCCGGAGAATTCGTTCACGAAGAGATCGAACACGTGAAAGAAGGGAAGCATGGGGCGCGCTCGGCGAAACAGGCGATCGCCATCGGTCTTTCGAAGGCGCGAAGAGCGGGAGTGAAGCTGCCGCCGCCGAAGTCGGGCGGGGAAGAAGTCAGAAAGCGTGCGGAGCGGGATGCGGAGAAGGGCAAACATTCAGCCGCGCCGTCGCGCACGAGGTCCCGGGCCGCGACGAAGGCGCTGAAGCGGGAGGGCGCACGGGCGGCCTCGCATCAGGCTCTCTCGCGGCAGGCGACGGAAAGCGCGAAAAGGCGTACCGTCGAAGAGCGCAGCGCCGCGGCGAAGAAAGCGGTTCGCACTAAGAGAGCGGCTGGTTCGAAAGCCTCAGGCTAAGGGAGCCGGCGGCAAGACCGCCAGCGGTACAGGGGGGTCGGTGATGAGGACCGCTACCGGGAAGGCGAGTTCGATATCGCTCCCCATGCAGGCCTCGCCTGTGAATATGTTGCGAAACTTTCGGGCGGCCAGTTGGGGCGGGAGCGCGAGCGCGGTGCGCCGCCATGCGGCATCGGTTTCGCGGCGGGCAGGGAAGCGCGCGGTGATGATGAGCAGGGCACTGTCGCCGTCAATCCGGGCGAAACTGCAAACGCAGTCCGATTGCGGGCCGTGGCTGTGAACAGGCTCGTAAGCGCCGTGCGCGAATAGTTCCGGGTGGGCTGCACGACAGCGCAGAATACGCGACGTGACAAAAAGTTTGACGGCGCCGTCCGGCCAGCGATCCATCAGATCCTGCAGCGTTGCCTCTTCGAGGCTGTCGAGCATTTGCGCGCGCTTTTGGTAATCGACCGGCCGGCGATTATCCGGATCGACGAGGCTTAGATCCCACAACTCGCTGCCCTGATAAATGTCGGGTACGCCGGGCGCGGTCAGTTTCAAGACCGTCTGGACCAGGCTGTTTTCCATGCCGAGGCGGGCGATGTGCCTCTCGAAGGGCAGAAAGACGGAAAGAAACGCGTGGGATTCGCGGAGATCGAGAGCGCCGTCGGCGAAGGCCAGCACAGCTTCCTCGTATTCGGCGTTCGGCGCGGCCCAGGTGGAGTGCACTTTCGCTTCGCGCATGAATTTGCGCATGGCCTGTTTGACGCGCGCGGAGTAATCGCTCAGAACCGATTCATCGACGTGGCCGGAGGCGAGCGCTTCGGCAGGAAAGGAACCGACGAGCGTCTGAAAAAAGAGATATTCGTCGTTGCGATCCGGGGGCGCGGTGGCCTCGATGTCGCCGCGCCGGGCGCGCAGGACGTGACTCCACAAGCGTACCTGTTTTGCCCATTGCTCGGGCATCTCCGAAAGCACGGCGAGGCGGGCGCGTGCATCCTCGCCCCGCTTCGTGTCGTGGGTGGAGGTGGTGAGCATCGAATCCGGCCAGCAGCGAGCGCGCTGACCGATGGTCTTATGAAAAGCCGCCATGGTGGCGCCGAAACGATCGGGATAGCCGCCCACTTCGTTGAGCGCGATGAACCGGTTATAGCGATAAAAAGCCGTATCTTCGAGGCCTTTGGCCATGACGGGGCCACTGTACTGCTGCAGCTTCATGGCGCAGCGCAGGACGGCGTGCCGGCTGAAGCCGCTGTGACTTTTCGCGACCAGGGTGCCCGAGAGAAGGGCCTCGAGGAAGTCGAAAACACTGGGATCGATATAAGTCTCATTGGCGCGCGCGACCTTCATGGCCCATGCCAGATCGCGCCGGTCCTCGGCGGAGGGCGGAGCTGTTTCATCGACGTAAGTGCGATAGACGGGGAAACAGGCGATCAACTCCCGGATGGCCCGGCGCAGCACGTTCCAGGTGAAGTCGGCGGTCTCGGGGCGCTCGTAGGCGACGCGCGCGGCTTCTCTGGCGAGCACATTCAGCTCGCTCGACATCTCGTTGCGCATGACGCGCAGCTTGCATTCGCGGACGATGACGGGGAACGGCAGGCGCTCGCCGGTGAACTCCGCATACTGCGAAGTGAGCGCAGCTTCGCCCGAGGGATCGATGAGAAGGGCGAGCACGGAGTTGAGAAATTCGTAGCCGGTGGTGCCGTCCACAGGCCAGCCGTCGCGCAGGCTCTCGTGATGGGCGAGGATTTTCTCGACCACGAGATAGAACGACTCCCCGGCGGCGGCGCGCAGATTTTTCAGATAGGTCTTCGGATCCAAAAGACCGTCGATGTGATCGATGCGCAGGCCCTGGAGCTTGCCGCCGCGGAGAAGACGCAGGACCAGCTCATGGGCATGGTCGAAAACGTCGGGCAGTTCCATGCGCAAACCGGCCAGCTCGTTGTTGTCGAAAAAGCGGCGGTAGTTGATGTCATCGCCGGCCACACGAAAATGGGCGGCGCGCCAGTGCTGTTCCTGAATCAGATCGTGGAGGCGCGTCCAGCTTTCCTTCACGCCAGGCGTGCCGTTGAACTGATCCACCGCGGCGCGGATGGCAGCCAGCAGCTCCGGGTGTTCGCGCACGGCGGCGGCAAGGCTTTTTTTCAGATCGCGCGCGCGGCGCGGGACCTGCGGATGCCATTCGGCGATGGACGCGAAGGAGTCGCCGAGACGCTCCAGCTCAGGGCCGGCGTCGGGCAGAATCTGGCGGTAGTGCAGGGGGCAAACGGGAAGCTTGTGGGTATCGTAGGCCCAGACGGCGAAGGAGCCTTCGTCGGCGTCAAATTTCAGAATGAGCTTGCCGTCGTACAACTCGATGCCGTACTGCCGGCCCAGCAGGGGCACGAGAATTTTATTGCGCAGCGAGAACCGGTCCGGCAGCCAGTCGATATCGAACCATCCGGCGGTGGCCGAGTCGCGGCCCCATTCGAGCGCGTCGAGCCAGAGGGGATTATCGGCGCCGCCGATCCCCATGTGATTGGGGATGAAATCGAGGATGCGGCCGAGGCCCTGCGCCTCGAGCGCGGCGATCATCTTCTCGAAGGCGGATTCGTCGCCGAGCTCGGGATTAAGGCTGTGATGATCGACGATGTCGTAGCCGTGGAGACTGCCGCGTCGTGCTTTCAGCCAGGAGGAAGCATAGATGTGACTGATGCCGAGGCGCGCGAGATAGCCGGCGATCCCCGCGATGTCGTCGAAACCGAAATCCTTATGGCACTGCAGCCGATAGGTGGCGCGCGGTTTCATGCGCCGCAGTCGGGCTTGTCAGGGTCGCATTCGAGGACGAAGACGGCGGCGGAACGCCCTGCGACAGGACATTTGTCGCCGGGCGAACCTACAAACGCTTCGGTGATGCCGTCCTTTGAGGTATCCACGATCAGGCGCCATTTGCCGCCGCCGTTGCAGTGCGGCAGACAGCCCTCCGACTCGTCCGGATTGGCGTTGAAGACGAGAAGCAGAGTGGCTTCGTGGCCGCGCTGACGAATGCCGGACGTGGGGGCGCGGCCGTCGAGCAGCATGCCGAAGCAGTGGAGCTCGGGCTTGTGCCAGTCCTCCTCAGCCATTTGCTCACCGGACTGATTGATCCACGTG
>Ga0182030_10018855_pt1 | contig 13195 bp, 1 predicted proteins | sample 812S3MmetaG_FD_121299 | JGI IMG/M metagenome (GOLD analysis project Ga0182030, IMG submission 121299) | Permafrost microbial communities from Stordalen Mire, Sweden - 812S3M metaG (Illumina Assembly) | ecosystem: Environmental > Terrestrial > Soil > Wetlands > Permafrost | place: Sweden... | reverse complement strand
GAGAAGACAACGAATATGAACTCACATCGAATGAGCCCTGGCGAGCTAGAATATTTTGCAAAAGACTGCTAACTGACTCTCGTGTTGGCGTGTCACCATAAGCAAAATTTTCCAGTGTTACGACATCGTCTTCTCCGCCTAATATTTCAACGATCGATGGCTGCCCATCTCGTCCGGCTCGCCCTACTTCCTGGCTGTAGCTTTCCAATCCTTTGGGAAGATTATAGTGATAAACGTATCTCACGTCTGCTTTATCGATGCCCATGCCAAAGGCAATGGTGGCAACAACAATGTTTTGCGCAGATTGTTTCCACCATTCTTGGACTTCTGTGCGCTCTTCATCTTTCATTCCAGCATGATAAGCGCGGGCAGACAAACCAGCACGAGAAAGAGCTTCGGCAACGTTTTTAGCCGTGGCTTGAAGAGTCACATAAACGATTGTTGAAGCCCGCGGTCTTTCTTTTAATCGCGAAATTAACGTAGCTGTACGCTCAGCTAAGGCCACTGGGGCAGTGCTAAGAAACAGATTCTTGCGCTCGAAACCGGTGACAATGGCTGCCGAATCAGGTATATCGAACACCGCACAAATGTCCCTAACGACAGATGGCGTGGCGGTGGCAGTCAAAGCGAGTATGCGTTCGACCTTCAGCTCTTTGGCAATTTGCGCCAGCTTGAGATAATCCGGACGGAAGTTATGCCCCCATTCCGAAATACAGTGAGCTTCATCTATAGCAAAGAGACTGATTTTTGCTTTCTGCAATTGTGCTAGAAAACGCTCGTTGTTGAAGCGCTCTGGTGCCACGTAGAGAAGACGCAAGCTGCCATCACTAATTTTTCTTGCCACATCGCGCGTTTCATCCAGGCTGAGAGTGCTATCCAGTCTAGCGGCTTCAATCTTGTTTGCGCGAAGAAAATCAATCTGGTCCTTCATAAGTGCTATGAGCGGAGAAATTACAATCGTCACGCCATCGAACAGAAGTGCCGGCAATTGGTAGCACAGCGATTTGCCTGCTCCTGTGGGAAAAACGGCGAGCGCTGAGCCGTGGCTCAGCAAAGCATCTATTACCTCTTTCTGGCCCGGTCGGAACGTAGTCATTCCGAACCTTTCACGCAAGAGCGACTCGCTTGTATCCGTTTCGCTTGTATCCGACTTCGTTGTTTCCATATCGCTTGGTTTTATCGGTATATTCATTTGTTCTGGCTTAAACTGTATCTCGTTTATTGGGGCTGCGTATAGATCGGGCTGCAACAGATGGCGTTGTGTTTTCAACAGCGATTTGATTGATTTTAGATACTCGAACTTACTAAGCTCTTGTATTAGGATGCTGAACTCGCTCATTGCCGAGGAAGAAAGAGGCTTCGCCAAATTAGATAGTGCAGAAATCCGGTCCTTTAAACTCTGTATCTCACGCTTTTCATCGATAGTTAGAGTGTTCTCTCCTGGATCCTTGCCATGATAACACGTCGGACATTTGACACCCCAGTAGCGATGCCACCAAATAAGTGAGCCCCAACGAATAGTTCGACTACATTTAGAACAAATACTCTCTCGCTTTGTAGCGAACTGGGTCCAGATCTGTGGGTTTGCTTCCATACTCAGTACCAATTTAGCTTATACGGAGATGGTAGGCGCGAGCGCTTGGCTAAAACTGGGCAAATCATGCTCCTGGACAACTTGACTTTCCTCCGCTGCCAAAGCCAAAGCCCCGCGAGATTTTCTACGAACGGATCGGGTTTTGTTACTATCCAGCGATGGCTTTATCCATTAACTCCATAAAATCTCCACAATGACGGTCTTTAATAAAAGGGGGTGGGATGAGTTTTAGCCAAAGCAACTTGCTTTGCATTATAGGCTCGAACATTTCCCTGATTATGATCGTCTTGGGAGAGGTCGGAAAGCATGCGCAGGCGCTTCAACTTAAACACAAATGTATTTTCGCGATTCGGTCTTTGCTCTCTGATTTTAGCGCAATCTTTGCCGGCCATTGCAGCCTCAGCAAGCTCGCCCCAAACGGCGACGCCTCCGACTCAATTAACTAGCTTGTCTGTAAATACAACAAAATTGGTACACACAAGCTCCTTGACGAGCCTCAACTTAAACCTGAGTTCTAGCGCGAAAAATATAAGCGCATCGCACATATTGAGTAATCAAGCCGTCAATATAGATGTAGGCGGCAAGCAGCTAATTGTCACCCCGTCAAGCCTGCTTTCTCCGTCGGAGGCGATGGCTGTAAGTCAAGTTTTGCACAGCGGGCAACAATCGCTTTTGCTTAATACTCTTGGTAGCGCTGATGGTGGCAGTCTTACTATAGGCTCACAGCTGTCTGCGCATCTAAATAGTCTCATTATTCCAAAAGGAGTGACGGTTACCGATTATTCTAATTCCGGCAGTCTGCACCTCGGAGGCGCTCTGCGTGACTATGGTACATTCTTTCTTTCGACAAACAATGCTGCGGTTAGCAATTTTTCGATTGTTGCAAAAGACATAACTATAGGTTCAGGCGGTTTTCTCACAGTTGGAACCTCTGGCGTTGGAACGGTTGCAGCTGGAACGGCTACAGTTGGAACGGCAGCAATCGGAGCCGGTGTCGGCGCCGAGCCAATACAATTGTCAATCCTTTCGCAAAACAACCTCGTCAACGCTGGAACCATTTCCAGTCCGGGGTCACTCACACTGGTTGCGAATCATGCCATCAGCAACATCAGCTCTTCAAGTACGAACGCGCTGGCGACGATAAACGCTGCAGGAAATTTGAATCTCGTAAGCAACAGTCTTAATAACACGGGAATTATCGCCTCTTCCAATGGTTCGATTAATATCAATGCACCGAATCTCGCTAGCAACATTTCTATTAACGCGGTTGGTGGCACATTTCAGGCGGTTAACGGGGCAATAAATATACGTTCAGCATCATACAGCGGTGCTGCCAACACAGTTCTTGCCGGGGGAAACTATTTATCGCAATCGCTCAATATTTATTCTGGTCAGGGAAATATCACAGGGTTTATCGGCGAAGTTTCCGGCGCACTAAACAGCAGTGGCAGCACAGAACACCTCTACGCAGACACGCCATTATTGAACATCGGCAGTAACTACATAAACGGCGACCCTACATTTGCTAACACTGGTAATATCGTAATTTCAGGAGCCAATGTTTTTAACGCGGCAGTCTCGATCATCGCAGGAGGTGATATTAGCAGCGATGGCACCGGTAGTATCACCACAACGGGAAGCAACGAACCAGTTACGCTCATCGCTGGCGCCACCATCAACCTAAATGGAGACTCGGCCAATCCGACTGGAAGCCCAGCGGGCACTCTATCAGGCTCGCCGGCTAGTGGTGTTACGCCAAATAGTGTGAATGTAAGTTTTGGCTCAAATGGTGGCAATATAGATTTCTCTGCTAATTCCGGCAGCAACGCGTCTATTCAAACAAGCGGTTCTAATGTTATTTTGCTGGCTAATGCTAACGGCAGCGGTACAGGCAACATCTGGTTTCCCACAACGGGCACAAGCATCAATACATCCATCAGTTCCGGCGCAGGCGGAGCTGTGCTGATTATTGCCGGTGGCACAGGCGGCACTGTCTCGTCCAACGCTGTTCAGCTCGGAGCTGTCACCACTGGCGGTTCGCCAGGCGGAGCGGTACAAATATATACAGCTGCACCTGCAGTGAGTGGTGGCGCAAGCGCCAGCTTTGCCACTGACGGCACAACGTCAGCCACCTTCGCTCCAAGCGGAGGTGGTTCATCTCCGCTAATTACTCCAGGCGCTTCTATAACAACAGGTATCATCACCACGGCAGGCGCTGGAGGTAATGGTGCCGGCGGGACAATCATCGGCGGCAACGGCAACAATGGTGGTGCCCTGACTATAATCGCAGGAGCTGCCATAAACAGCAGCTCTATCGAAACATTTGGCGGCGGCGGAGGTGGTGGCGAAGGCACAACTTCTGTCGGAGGCAGCGGGGGCTCGGGCGGAGCCATCAATATATTGTCTTACGGCGGCGCCATAAACATAAGCGGCGATCTCAACAGTTCCGGCGGTGGCGGCGGAGGTGGTGGCAGTGGCGGGGCAGGCGGAGTTGGCGGCAATGCCGGCAACATAACTGTTTCTACGAGCAGCGCACTGCAAATAACCGGAGTCGTATTAGCCGCCTCAGGCGGTGACGGAGGTGCCCACGCTGGCGGCACCGGAGGCGGTGGCGGCAGCTTTGGTGGTGGCGGAGGCGGAAGCGGCGGCGCAGCTTCAGGTTTTGCCGGCGCCAATGGTGGTGGTGGCATCTACGGAGGCGGTGGCGGCGGAGGAGGGACAGGATTTGGCGCCGGCTATGCAGGCGGCGGAGGCGGTGGCGGTGGCTTCGCCGGAAGTGGCGCCGGTGGTGGCGGCGGTGGTAATAGTCAGACCTTAAATGGTGGTGGTGGCGGCGGTGGCGGCGCCGGATCTACAGCTGGAGGTAACGCCGGTACTGCAGGCAGTGGCAACGGCACCGGTGGCGGCGGCACTGCAGGTTCCGCAACCGCTGGAACCGGCGGTAGCGCTGGTGGTGGCAGCGGCAATGGCGGCAGCGGCGGCTCTGGAAGCTCCATTGCAGGTACTGGCGGCGCCGGAGGTGAAGACACAGACGGTGGCGAGGGAGGTAACGGCGGCACCAGCACCGGAATTAGCAGAGTAGATTTTAGTGGATTTGGCCAGGGCAACGAACAAGCAGGCGCCAGTGCCAGCGCCACGGCAGGGCAAGTAAAGCTATATGGACAGACGGCTAACATCACAGGACAAATAACTTTTGCCCCTTTTGCTGGGCAGGCCGTAAATGCCCAGGGAGTCGGCGGTAGCGTTAGCATCATCAGCACTGCCGGTGCATCTTTGAACCCTCACTATAACGGTACTGATTTTGGCAGCAGCACAGCTGAGGCTTCAGCCTCTATAAGCGCAGGCGGTACAAATTCATTTACAAGCGCAGGTACTATTCAATCTACATCTATCAATATCAATGGTATTAGTTATACAAACTCAGCCCCTGCGCAGTCTTACGCCGGCGCGGCAGCGTTGGTTATCAACGAAGGCGCCGCGCCTATCGTTGTTCCCAATCTAACGCAGGTAACAGACTCAGAATATGTAGCGTTGGTTCAGGTTTCGACACTGGGCCTCCAATCTCTAATTCTCAGCCAGGCAACGCCAACAAGCAGCCCGGGCACAGGTTTTGCTTCGGGTGGTAGCCTGACAATCAGCACCAGCAACATTGCTGGTGACTTCGAGGGAGTTGTTGTGCCATCAGGAGTGACGGTGAATGTTGATAACACCGTCACGCAATTTGGTTCTTTGGAAAGCAACACGATTAATGGAATACTGAACTTTGCCGGAGCAAATGTTCAAGTGAGTCTCTTCGCAAGCACGGTCGTAAACGGAGCAATTAACTTCGCCGGCAATGGCGCAACGATAAATTATCTCGCTGCTATCAGCGGCACTGGGCTTATTACCGCGTCTAGCGGAACTTTGAATCTGTCAACAAACGTTGGCGGCGCTACCATCTATGGCAGCAGTAGCTCGTCACCGTTTTTGGTGAGTAGCGGAGCTCTGTCTGGGCTGTCATTGCTGGTGACTTCCTCCTCCAGCGTAAACTTGAGCGACCCGAATAATGAAACTGTTGTGCTGGGCAACAATAGTAGTTCCGGCGGGGCGTTTAGTCTTGCCGCAAATGGCAATCTGCAAGTTGGTTCGTTCTCTAATTTGGGCAGCAGTTTTAATCTGCGCTCGGCCAATGGAAATATCTTGTTAAGCAGTGGCATCGTTGCAAGCGGTGCCGTGACTATCAATGCAGCAAACGGCTCGATCACCGCACAGGCTATTAGCAGCGGCGGAGCGATCAATATAGGTAATACCACAGGCGCCACCGGCGTCACTTTAAACGGCACCGTTACGAATACGAGTGCGTCCGGCGCAGCAATAAACATACTGACGAATACCGGTGGCATTAATGGCAATAGCTCTAGCGTAACTTCTTCCGGCGATCTTAATTTAACAGATCAAACCTCTGGCGGCATCACATTTTCCAGCGGCAGCGTTTTTAGTTCAAGCGGCGGAAATATAAGCATTCAAGCTCTCAGTAGCGGCAACGTACAAGTTGATGCTGTAAACAATACGAGTAATTCAGGCACCATTGTGATAAACGCCAATCAGGGCGTAACTACTGTTGGTATAGGTGGAGCGGCAGTAAGCGCACAGGACGGCTCGCTCAGCATTGGTAATACCGGCGCGGGGGCAGGCGTGAACATTGGTGGTCCGATATCGACCGCCTACGGAGCCATCGATATCTACAGCAGCACAGGGAGCATCGTTGGTAATAACCAAGCTATTGCGATAAACAACATTGATTCAGCTGCAATTACGATCAATCCTGGCAACGGGAACATAACTTCACTCGGCTCAGTGACTAACTCTACGTACATCTATATTGGCACCAGTGACGGTGCCAGCAGCTCGGCGTCCGGCATCGCCATTACGGGTACCGTGAGCAATACGCTCGGCGGTGCCTCGGATAATAACGTATACATTCTGACAAATTCAGGCGGCATTAGCACCGTAGGAATTAACTCCACCGGCACCGTTCTAATAAAGGCATTATCCACAACAAGTAGCGGCGCTGTCAGCACAGGGAGTATTGATACCACCGCAGGTGGCAGCAGCGGTGCCGACGTAATTGTCGATTCTGCAAGCGGCTCCATAATTACGGGTTTAATAAATAGCGGTGCAAGCATTAGCATAGGTAATAGCACTGCTGCGACCGGTGTCAGTCTTACAGGAAACCTGACTGCGAGTTCTGGCGCGATTAATATCTTAAGCAGCGCAGGAACAATCACGGGTAACAACTACAGCATCAAAGCTACAAACGGCGATGTCACTATAAATCCAGGCAGCGGAAACGACGCATCTATAGGAGCAATCACGACTAACGGGAATGTATACATAGGAACAAATTCAGCCAGCGGTATAGCCATAACTGGCACAATCGATAATACCAGCGGAAGTGGTGACGTACAAGTTCTTACAAATACTGGTGGCATAAGCACCGGGGCGATTTCAACAAGCGGTTCAGTTAACATAATGGCTGTTGCTGCGTTCTCTAGCGGCCTGGTCACAACTGGCGCAATAAACAACGCAACCGGTTCTCAGAACGTGACGATAGACTCAGCAAGCGGTTCCATCTCTGTAGGAAGTCTCACTAGTAATGGAATAGTAAACATTGGTGGTAGGACAGGAACAGCTGGTATTACAATCTCCGGGGCAATCACTAACTCGGGCGGTAGTGGCAATCTCAACATTTTGAGCAGTACCGGCGGTATTGTAGGAGGTGCCAATAATATCAGCGCCGGCGGCAACCTTGTCATAAGCTCAGTAAGCTCAGGCAATATTTCCTTTAGCAGCGGGAGCACGCTAAGCTCAAGTTTAGGCAATGTTACAGTGCAGTGCGTCGGCGCGGGCAACGTTGTTATAGACGGAGCAAGCACACCATCAGGCAACAAATCGATCACCGTTGACGCAGCTAATGGATTAGTTACGGTCGGCGTGGGAGGAGGTGCTCTCTCGGCAGCATCTAACGGCTCAATTATTATCGGTGATGCTACCGGAAGCACCGGTGTTACACTCGGCGGCTCGCTCAGCACAGCTAACAGCGGACCAGGGATAATTTCAATCCAGAGCAGTCAGGGCACCATCAACGGCAATAGCCAGACTATAAGCGCAGGAATCGGAAATGTAATCGTCAACCCGGGAACCGGCAATATTACTTCGCTAGGTTCCATAACTAGTTCAGGCATTATAGACATCGGTACCGCCGATGGTAGCAGCTCCAGCGCCGGCAATATTGTAATTTTGGGAACGCTGGACAATAGTGCCGGCTCACAGAACGTCAATATCATTTCGCCAAGCGGCTCTGTTACGATAGCAAATATAAATTCCAGCAACACTGTCAACATCAGCGCGCCGACTTTGAATATTCCAGCCACGGCTACAGTTACTAGCCGGACGATAAATCTAAACGGCCCTGGTGCTGCAAACTTCAACCTGAATAACGCCGGCACACTTAACACAGCTAAGGGCGTAACTATCACTAGCGCCGCCGGATATGACCTAAACATATTTGGTGGCGGCATCGTAAGCGCGGCGACTGGAAATGATTCATCAAACTCAATTATGTTGACGCCCGGTTCCAGCGCAGCTAACTCTGTAACATTCTCCGGAAGCCAAACGTTTGATGGTCCCACTGCAATTTATGCTAGTGGAATTAAGCAATCAATAAATGTGGCGTCAGGCGCAGATGTCAGCTGCAATGCACAGTTTAACCTGAACAGCAATTTCTTGACTTTGCAGGGAACTATCTCAGGCAATCCACTTGTGTTCAACCCGCAAGGTCAAGGCACAATAGCTAGTTCGTCGGTAAATGCATTAGACCTCAAATCTCTAGGCACCCTCACATTTAATGGCTCCAGTCTGGCGATTATCTCGTCTTCGGGCATCATCAATAGTGGCGCGGCTCTAACTATTAACCTCGCCAATACCTCCTCTAGTGGAAACGTCAACGGCGGGAGCCTGGTGATGCTTGCTGGTTTCACTTTCAGTGGTGGCAGCACACTCAGTACTTCAAGCAGCACTTTCAACAATTTCGCCTCTAATCTTTCTGGCGGTAGTATCAATATTCCTAACGTGACGATTACAACTAGTGCAGCAAACGGCTCGGCTGGAAATGTTTTCGTTGCAGCAAATGGCTCAGTTACTCTGGGCAAGATTACGAGCAACAGCACAAGCGCCAGTGGCTCAGGTGGTTCAGTAAGTATTCTAGGAAAGGGAATCACAGTGGGCGCGATCAGCACCATTGGTGGCGCCAGCGGCGGGGCAGTGAGCTTAACTTCCGTAACCCCGACCATTAGCGGTGCCCCCAGTATCACTGGTGGTATCTTATATAATGGTGGCTTCATTGCTAAAGACGGAACACTCAACGGAAACATCTCGTTCGCTAGCATTAACGCAGGAAGCGCCAACGTAATGCTAAGCACTGGTGGTAGCGGGGGGCTCAATCAAACCGCCGGATCAAGCGTTAGTTCCGGTATCCTGGTCGCCAACACCGGTGCCTCGAATATCGTATTAAACGTTAGCTCAAGCGGGTTGCAACTAAACACCTTGGGAGCGAGCAATGCCGCCATCGCTGACAATGTAGGCACCAATTTAGGGAATTCGACAATCGGCGGTAGCTTTACTCTGGCAGATGCTGGATCCGTTCAAATTTCAGGTTCCGAGATTTCGGCTGGTAGCAATATCAGTATCAAAGCAGGCGTCATCGCCACTTCTGCCGGGGCACTCACGATAAACAATTCTTCGCTAAATTCGACTCTCGGCTCAGTCTTTCTCTCTGACGCTGCCAGTGGCGGCGTTATTTCCATAGACAAAGGTAGCGTCGTATCAGCGTTAACGTCGCTGAACATTTCTGCGTTAAACAATATTTCTGTTGGTACCACTCCTGGTACCAATCCAGTGCAGACCGGCACTCAACTTTCGGCAGGAACGACATTGACTATCGCAGCTACAGGAACGAATGCCAAAGTTGATCTCGACCTAAACTCCAGCCTCAGTGCCGGCAGCTCCGCATCGATTAGCTCAAGCAAGGGCACTGTTGAAATATTATCGTCATCTTGCACCGCGGGCTCCGCACTTACAATAAGCGGAACAAACGGAGTTGCGATCGGCAATTCGTCAACACAACTAGCAAGTGGTGGCGCAACGTCGCTGACGTCGAGCAGTCTGACAGGCACTGGCATCAACATCGCTCAGGGTAGCACGGTAGACGCAGGCAGCTCGCTTAATCTTAACTCTGCCAGCGGCATAATCCTTGGCAGCAACGTAACACTCGACTCAAACACAACAATGAGTTTTGTAAGCATAAGCTCCGGTTCGGGACTAAGCATCGGACAAAACGCGGTACTTCAAGCGGGTTTACTTAACCTGGGACCTAACCCGGCACTTCCGGCTTCTCCGGCACCGCTAAGCTCTGGCAATATAGAAAGCGCCGGATCGCTAACAATCACAGTGAGCGGCAGCGGCGGCATCGTCGCCAACCAGAACGATTCTATTACGGCAAATGGTGGCAACGTGACCATGACCGCCAGCGCAGGGTCGATTTCTCTGGCAAAGCATATTCAACTGCAAGTAAATGGCGGTTCTCTAACTTTGACAAGTTCGGGTGGATCTTTGCAGATTGGTACAAGCCCTGAATCTGCAGCCCAAGAGCCCTCTCTTGTCGCGACACGGCTAAACAATAGTGGTGGCAATATCAGCATCACGGCACTCAACGGCATAGGTATTATGGAAAGATCGAAAATTTTTGCCGGCGGCAACTTGAGTCTTTTGTCCATAGCAAAGAGCGGCGCTGCCGGCGGATCAATATTGATAGGCTTAGGTTCGTCCATTGAGGCGCATGGGTCGGTTAATGTGACCGATCAGGGCACTGCAGCTGTTGTAAATATCGGGAGCGCTCTGGGCGGTGCCACTATCAAGTCTGGTGCCAATGACACAGTGAGCAACGGAACTGGTTTACTCGCAATCGTCTCAGCCAATAGTATTGTATCCAGCCAGAGCTCTGTGCTTAGCTCTAATGGCGCATCTCTTTCCATTACCAGTACAAGCGCTACAGGCAGCATAAACCTTCAGGATAGTACGAATGTAGGGGCAAGTGGTGGCAATGTCACAATAACAGGAGCCGGACAGATCAATATTGGCACGGCGGGAGATTCGGGAACCTTGGTTTCCGCTACTGCAGGCAGCAATACCACTGGGGTTGTAACCGTAAGCAGCGCCAGCGGGGGGCTCAATATTGCAAGTAGCTCGACGCTTGAATCAGCAGGGGCGATGACCTTAAGCGGAAATGGCAAGAATGGAACAGTTCAAATTGCTGACGGCGCCAGTCTTAGCTCTGGGCAGAATTCTATTGGAGCAATGACAATTTCGAGCAGTGGTGCAGTCGATATAGGCTCCATAAACGGTACGGGAGCACAGTTGCAAACCGGAGCAATCTCTTCCGCACTAACAGTTAACGGCGCGGGGATTTTGCTGGGTGACAATTCCAGCTTAGCCGCAGTGGGTGCACTCAGCCTCACAAACAACTCTAAAACAGCCAGCATACAAATAGGTAATACGGCGACATTGAAAGCGGGGACGGTAACAGCACCTTCAGCTAATGGCAATCTGGCTAAGAATCAAATTCAAAGCAGCGGCTCGCTAACAATAAACTCTGCCGGAACCGTCACCATTGGTAGTGACTGCAACCTGACCTCTAGTGGTAGCGATCTTAGAATTACTGCCGGCAGCGGCTCTATGTCCGTTGGTTCATCTAATAATTTCGTTGCCAATGGCGGCAACGTATTCTTGTTCGCAAAGGGCAGCATAACGGGCGCGACGTCAAACTTCTTCCACGCTCGCTCGGTAGGGACAGCAGCTTCAAGTTCTGGCGGCGGAATTGAAATTGGCGCCGGCCTTACGACAAGCAGCAATCTGATCAATGCGTTAAATAAGAAAACCACTCAGCCTACAACGCCGCTCGGGACAGGAACAGTTACAATCACAAACAATAATGGTGTCATCGAAGCGAACTCAACTTCGTCCGGTCTTATCAATCTGACCTTCAGCGCGTCATCACCGGCGGCGGTAGCCACGCTCAATCTGAATAACCCGAGCGGAGCTCCCCTGCAGAACAATAGTGGCGGAGCCCAGGTCTTTGACGCTCAAGGAACACAGGCTCTGAAATTTGATGGTGGCACTTTCCAAACTGAAGCATTGAAACCGATTTCGATGCTGGTTCCAGACTTAGACTCGGAGATACAACAAAGGCAGACTGTAATAGTCGAGCAAGCAGAAAATGGTGCGAGCATCGTTTCAGTCGGAAATTCCAACACTGAGTTAGAGCTGGTCGATAAAAATGGTGCCAACCGATTAGTCATAAAAGCGGAATCTGGATCACTAATCGCTAAATCTACTCAAAAGCCGAATGCACAAATTCTCGTTCGCGCTGGCAGTCGAATTTCGCAAGCAGCCGACGGTTCAATTTGCCTGGAGAAGGGAGAGTTGTTGCTCAATGCGACAAATGCTGTTGCAATAAAAACGGATCTCGTCGAACTCTATGCAAGACGCGGAGCTCTTGCCGCAGTAGCCCAATCTCAGGGGCGAACTTGCATAAAGTCTTGCGGCGCGGCGGGAACCATAGTTGTAAAAATCGACGGCAGGCTGATCGCACTCAACGCCGGAGAAGAACTGCTCATAACCGATCATCAGCTCGACCGAAGCGAGATTCATCCAGGGGACGGCCTCGGACGCCGCAACTCCGTGACTAGAGCTTACGGCGACCACTACACATCAATCAGCGATTTTGCAATTATCACGTTTATGGCGAACTCAGACTTAGTAACGCGCTTGGCGACGTCAAGTACTTCTACGAATAAACAGATTATCGCCCGCATGCTCAAAGCAGCTGCGGCAGTTGAATCCGTTACGAAATATCGCGGGGCATATTCGACTAACTGATACGGTCTACGACTCTTGTCGCAGCAATTCGTGATGCCTTTTGAGTGAACATCTCTGCAGCTCCTCGTAGACAAATATTCGCTCTCGCCCCAATTCAATAGTATGATTTATATAGCATTCGGCTGGGGAAAGATGACTGTTATCGACGCAGCAAAGATTCCGCTCCTGTTTGGCTCGCTAATGTTTTTAGCGAGCGCACCTGCTTATTCAAATCCAATCGCACCTGTCCAGGCAAGTTTTAAGGTCGTCAACACCGTAAATGTGGGGTCGAGCCCCAGTAACGGCACGGGGATAGGCGGTATTGCAATTGTTGGGTCAACCTTGTATGCGGCCACAAGAGACACTTATCCCGGCACAGTTGCGATGATAAATACAGTTACAGATAAAATCGTAGGAAGAATTACCGTAGGAAATCAGCCTCTGGCTGTCGCGCTAAACAACTCGGGCAGCAGGCTTTATGTCGGCAACTGGTACGGAAACACGATCTCGGTCATAGATACTAGTCTCAACAGAGTCATTTCGACTATTAACAATGTTGGCACTGGCAGCGCTGTTAATCCGCCCGGACCCTATGCTTTAGCTCTCAACCCAGCGGGGACATTTCTTTACTCTGCCAATCTTTATAGT
>Ga0182030_10018853_pt1 | contig 13196 bp, 11 predicted proteins | sample 812S3MmetaG_FD_121299 | JGI IMG/M metagenome (GOLD analysis project Ga0182030, IMG submission 121299) | Permafrost microbial communities from Stordalen Mire, Sweden - 812S3M metaG (Illumina Assembly) | ecosystem: Environmental > Terrestrial > Soil > Wetlands > Permafrost | place: Sweden... | reverse complement strand
GTGTCGCGGAGGGAAAGCCGGCTTGAGGCCGGTTAAGCCATGCCTTTCGGGTTCATCCAGGAAAGGAGGTGAGTGGCATGATCAAAATCAAAAGGCCGGTTTTTCTTTATCCGATGCGGATGGCGGTGCGATTGCGGCGGCCCACTTGTTGCCGGGGGCAGACCCTCGTGGAATATGCCCTGATTCTCGCGTTTATTTCGATCGTTGCAATTGCAGTCCTGATCAATTTTGGACAGCAGGCAAAAAGTCTTTATTCGATGATTGATTCCGGCGTTGCCAGTGCGGCGGCATCTCATTGAATTTTCAGGCGCGCGGTTTCTCCAAAACAGGAAGCCGCGCTCTTTTTGTCGGGGTTGAGATATTGCGATTTTCAGCGAATCGCGGTGACAGCCGTGCGTGAGAGACCCTAACGTCTTCTTCGATGTTTGAGTCCGCGATGAAACCGATCTGGTGGTTGCCGACGTTTGGTTTTTTTCTCTTTTTGGCCATCGAGTTATGGATGTTCGCCGGCCCCGACCGCATCTTTCAGGACCCCGGCGTGGGGAGGCATCTGCGAACGGCGGAGGTGATTCTCGAGACGGGCCAAATCCCGCGCGCCGATCCGCTGAGCTTTACCAAAGCGGGACGGCCCTGGACCGATTTCGAGTGGGCCTTTGAAGCGACGATCGGCGAACTCTATCGCGCCGGAGGGCTGCCCCTGGTAGGCGCGTTTTGCTACGCGATTTTTGCGGCCACGATCCTGGGCATTTACCGGACGCTCCTCCAGTCGGGCTTCTCGGTCTCGGTCGTGCTTCTCACCACCGCCGTCGCCTTTCTCACGGTGCAGATCCATTTCTCGGTGCGGCCGGTTCTTTTCACCTATCTCTTCCTGGCCCTCGTGGTCGAGGTCTGGCGCCGACGGACGCATCCGCTCATGCGCGACTGGCTGATTTTGCCGCTGGTGTTTGCGGCCTGGGCGAATCTTCATGCCGGCTGGCTGGCGGCGCTGGTCTTCCTCGTGATCTCGATGGCCGGGCGCTTGCTGGACCGCATTTCAAGACGGGTCGATGGCGAGGAAGCGCCGCTCATTCCGTGGATCGGCTTGACCCTGCTGTGCGCGCTGGCGACATCGCTCAATCCGTGGGGCTGGGCTTTGCACCGGCACATTTTTCTCATGGCAACCACATTAAAAAGCGCCGCGCTTTGGGATGAATATCTCCCGCCGAATTTCGCCACGCCAAGCATGTCGGCCATCACGGTGCTGTTCATCCTGACGGTCGTTTTCATGGCGCGGATTTTCAAACGCGCGCCGCTCTGGCGTTGGGAAACGGTTTTGCCCGTGCTCTTCTTTCTCTACGAAGGCCTGAAGGCGCAGCGGCACGTGCTCCTGCTGATGGAAGTCGCGGCGGTGCCGGTGGCGCGCGACATGGAAGTCCTGTTGCACGGCGCCTGGTGGCCTTTTCTGCGGGAGCGATTGAAAGCGTTTCAGGCCAGGCAACGGCTGGCGGGAGGCGACGCATGGCTGGCGCTGGTTGCGGCGCTGGCGCTGGCGGCGCTTTTTGCGCGGACGCCGATTGCGCGCAACATTCACGTTGGCGGTATCGTCACACCGAAGCTGGTCGCGTTTTTAAGGGACCACCCCGACCGCTTTCACCGGCCCCTGACCACGACATGGAACGCGGGGCCGCTGCTCTGGAACATGCGCCCCGATTTCCGCGTGAGCTTTGACGATCGCGGCGACTTTTACGGCGATGATACCGTTTACTGGTTTATCAATATGACGAATGGTTCAGCCGGTTGGGATGAAAAGCTTAAAAAGGGAAACTACGATTCCCTCATCCTCGATCCCTTTCTCCAATTGAACCAGCTTCTCCATTTCCTGCCCGAGTGGAAAGAGGTCTACCGCGATGAGCACGTCGTGGTCTACTGGAAGGATGCGAACTGAATTTTTGACGGAATTAACGGAATTAACGGAATTGGACGGAAGGAGGCAAAGGACAGGGGCAGAATTTTTGATAGGATTAATAAGATTAAAATGATTTTAAAGGCAGGGAGCTTTTTCTTCAGCCAATCCCATTAATCCTATCTAAAAAATTTCGTAATTCCGTTAATTCCGTTAATTCCGTCAAAATTCAGTTTCGGCCAGTTGAGCGAGCGCAAAATCGATTTCCGCCTCGCTGATGACGAAGGGCGGGGTGAAGGCGAGGACATTCTGCGCGACGCCGCTCGTGAGGAGAATGATCCCGCGCGCAAGCATCGCTTCGACGAGTTGACCCGCGCGGGCGGCATCGGGCCGGCCGTTTGCATCGAGGACTTCCATGCCGCGCATCAGGCCAAGGCCGCGAATCCAGCCCCAGCGCTTCGACGTGCGTTGCAGCCGGCGCAAGCCTTTCTCCAGATAACGGCCCAGCTTTTCGACCCGCTTGCTCCACGGTTCCGCTTCGAGCAGGTCGAGCGATTCGAGCGCCATCCGGCAGCCGAGCGGATTGCCGAGGAAGGTGCTGGTATGGAGCGCCTCGCCGGTCGATTCGGGCCACGCGGCGTCCATGATTTTTGCCCGGCCCACGCACGCGGCGAGGGGAAAGCCGCTCGTGAGCGCCTTGCCGAGGCAGATGAGGTCGGGCGCAACCTTCCAGTGATCGCAGGCGAAGCGGCGGCCCGTGCGATGAAACCCGGTGTAGATTTCGTCGAAAATGAGCAGCGCGCCGGATTGATTCGCCAGCGAGTGGAGCATGGGGAGAAACCAATCGGGCGGCGCCACTTCGCCGCCGCGCCCCTGCACCGGCTCGACCAGGATCGCGCCGATTTTTTCCTTGGCGAGCAGCTTCTCCGCCCGCGCGGTAAAAGTGTTCATGCAATCGGGCAGGCAGGCGGAGGGCTCGCGGCCCGTCGCGCCGAACGGGCAATGCTGGCACGTCGGGAACGGCATGAAGGTGGCGAAGTCGGCGAGTTGCGCGGCGAACGGATCGCGGAAATAAGCGCGCCCGTTGACGGTGAGAGCGCCGTAGCCGAGGCCGTGGTAACCGCCGGTGAAGGCGAGGACGCCGCGCCGTTTCGTCGCGAGCCACGCGGTTTTCAGGGCCGCTTCCACCGCTTCGCCGCCCGAATTGGCGAGGAAGACTTTTCCCACCCCGCCTCGCTGCCATTTCCCGAACGTGAGTTGCGAGAGCCGCCGGCAGAGCGCGGCCTTTTCCGCGCTCGGATGGACGTCGCCCATGGCGTGGTAAAGACGCGCGGCTTGGGACTGAATGGCCGCGACGATTTTTTCCGGCGTGTAGCCGAGGCCCGCGACGCCGAAGCCGCTGGTGAGATCGAGGAACCGGTTGCCGTCGGCGTCCCAGACATTCGCGCCGTGCGCCCGTTCCCAAAACACCGGAAACCCCGGCGAGACATAGGTCACGTTGCGCGATTCATGCGCGCGCAACTCGACCGCCAGCTTGCGCGACCGCGGGCCGGGGATGGATGTGAGGAGTTCGGGGAGCATGGATGATGGCGAACGATCTTGCGTTGGTTCGCGGATTTGATTAACGGAAATCGTCCACCTGAAGACCGCTGCCGTCGATAATGCTCTTAAGGGTTCCGATGGGAATATTCTTCGATCCGTGCATGGGCACGATAACTTGTCGGCCATTCTGATGACGCCACTTTTGATGACTGCCGGATTGTCCGATCAAACTAAAATCGTTACGCCGCAAAACGCGCGTGACTTCGCTGGCGTTAAGTACCGGGTATTTACGGCTCACGAGACCGTAAGTTCAACCCACTTTGCCCGGCTTGGTGCGGGAATTGGGGACGGTTCAAACCAGAGCTTCAGTGCCTCCACGGCATTGGCGACAGCTTCGTCTTCCGTGTCGCCGGCGGAAGCGCAACCTGGCAATTCGGGAAAAGTGGCCGACCACCTCCCGGTTTCCTCGTCGGGTTCCACGAGCAGCCTAAGTTTGAAGTCCAGTTTCACTAGAAATACTATAGAATAGTTTTAGGGATATGCGAGACGTAAAGAGGTGGTGTTAAAGCCGCGCGGTCTCTTTGATCCGCAGGTATTCGTTGATCGCCGCCGTGCTCAATTCCTGGGCGGGCACGCTGACGGTGGCGACGCCGCGGCTGCGCAGGCCGCGCAAGGTGCGCTGGTAATCGTTCCAGATTTCCATTGCCGCGACGTGCCGGTAAACCTCGAACTCGTTTTCCGGCGCCTTGCGCGTCACCGCGAGGATCTCCGAGTTGCTCACCGTGACGATGACCGGCAAATGGCGCGGCATGAGCGGAAGCGCGGCAGCGAGCAGGCTCTCGGCCGAGGCGGCGTCGCCCAGGTCGGTGAAGCAGACGATGAGCGTGCGCCGCGAGCAGCGCCGCAGGACATGGTTGAAAACGGCGGCGTAATCCGACTCCAGCCGCGTGGCCTGGATCGGGGTCAAGTTCCGCACGAAATGCGACATCTGCGCCTGTCCCTTTTTCGGCTCGGCGAAGGCGCGCAACTCGTCGTTGAAGACGGCGTAGCCGACGAGGTCGCCCTTGTGCAGCGCGATCTGGGCCAGGTGCACCGAGGCGTTGATCGCGTAATCGAGCTTCCGGTAGGAGCCGATTTTCGGGCTCATCAGGCGACCCGTGTCGAGCAGGATCATCAGGCGCTGGTCCCGCTCCGTTTCGTACTGGCGGCTGATCAGCTTGCCGCGCTTGGCGGACGCCTTCCAATCGATGTGGCGGAAGTCGTCGTCGCGCTGGTGCTCGCGCAACGATTCAAATTCGCTCCCTTCCCCGCGACGCGCGGTTTTTCTCCGCCCGGCCTGGAACGCCCCGGCCAGCGCGAGCTGCAAATCGCGCGAGCCTTCGCCGGTCATGTCGGGCAGGACCTGCACGCCCTGGGGCAGGTCGATTTTTCCCTGGCGCTGGATCAGGCCGAGCGGCCCGGTGATCCGGTAGTAGACCGCGCCGAAGGAGAAGCTGCCGCGCCGGTAGCTTTTCAGGCTGTAGGTCTGGACGATCTCCCGCTTCGGGGGCAGGCGCACGGTGATCATTTTGGGCGCGCCGGTGAAATCGACCGGCGGGGAGTCGATGATCTGAAACAGGGCGGCGGTTTCGCTCTGATTGACCAGGGTGAGTTCGACCTGGAAGATCTGGGCCTGCTTCAAAATCGGCGGCACGTTCCGTTTGACGCGCAAGGCGTCGCGGGGAATGAGGACGACATCGGCCAGCACCGCGCAGGTCAGCAGCAGCGTGAGCAGAAGGCTCGCGGCCATGCCGTTGGGCACCAGGGTCGAGCCCAGCGCGAGCAGGATCGGCGTCACCAGCGTGAAATAGAAGCGGGGCAGGAAGACCATGGGGAATTAGCCACAAAAGAACACAAAGAACGCAAAGAATAGGAACCGAAAAAACAGGTGCTTTTGTTTCTCAACTCCTCTGTGTTCTCTGTGTTCTTTTGTGGCTAATGAATTTACCTCGGCACCTCGACCGACGCGAGAAGCTGGTCGATTACCTGTTCCACGGTCGTGCCCTCGATTTCCGTTTCCGCCTTGCGCACGAGACGATGGCGCAGGATCGGGTAGGCCAGCTCCTTGATGTCGTCGGGCGTGATGAACGCGCGCTCGCGCAACGTGGCCAGCACCCGCGCCGCCTTGATCCAGCCGCGGCCCGCGCGCGGACTCGCCCCGAGCGCCAGGAGCGGACTTTGCCGGGAGGCGGTGAGCAGGCGCAGGGTGTAATCGTAAATGGTCCGGTCGATGGTCACCGCTTCGATCTCGCGCCGGATGATCGCGAAGTCGGCGGCGGTGGCCCTGGGCTGGATGATGTCCTCGACCTTGCCGGAATAGGGGCTGCTTTGGAGCAGCGTCAGCTCATCGGCGGGGGTCGGGTAATCGACCTTGATCTTGAAGAGAAAGCGGTCGGTCTGCGCCTCGGGCAGGGGAAACGTGCCCTCGTACTCGATCGGATTTTGCGTGGCGATGACGAAGAAATGTTCCGGCATCGGACGCGAGATGCCGTCGACCGTGGCCTGGTGTTCCTCCATCGCTTCCAGCAACGCCGACTGGGTTTTCGGCGGCGTGCGGTTGATTTCGTCCGCGAGCAGGATGTCGGCGAAGATCGGGCCGGGCAAAAATTTGAAGGTGTGCGTGTCGGGCTGGAAGACGTTGGTGCCGATCAGGTCCGAGGGCATCAGGTCGGGCGTGAACTGGATGCGCTTGAAGCTGACGTGCAGGCTGGCGGCCAGCGCGCGGGCGAAGAGCGTCTTGGCCAGGCCCGGCACGCCTTCGAGGATGACATGGCCGCCCGCGAGCAGCGCGATGAGGGTCTTTTCGACCAGCGTTTCCTGGCCGACGATGACTTTTTTGATTTCCTGCCGGATTTCGGCGGCACGGGTTGCGAGAGTGGAATTCATATTGCTCTGTGGAATTGTTTTTCAACAGGAAAGCATGAAGACATTTTTGACAGGATTAACAAGATTTACAGGATTGAAGGCGGACTGAGTTTTAGACATGAGGGACATGAATCACATGAAGGAAAAATCTCATTTTTCTCAGGTCAATTTTCATGTCCTTCATGTTCCTCATGTCCAAATTCAGTTTTGTTCATGCCATGGCGGATTTGATTTCGATGAGGTCCTTGGCCACGCGGAGCCAGCCCGAGGGCGGCAGGCCGTCCATATAGTCACGGGAATCAAACCGCTGCGCCAGTTTTTTCCACTTGGGCAGATGCGGGTTGGCCTGTTGCAGCCGCGAGGCGATCAGTTCATGCGACGCCGTGGGGGGAAGGTTGAGCCGGTGGAGCACGCGCTGGTGCGTTTCGACAAAGAGATATTTCATCGTATCGTTGCGCAGGTCGGCCCGCAGGTAGAGATCGGCGATGGAGTCGACAAATTCGAGCGTCGAGCGTCCCGTCTCGCGGTGGAGCGGAACCACGGGTCCGAACCGGACGAGGGAACCGCCCAGGAAAGCGAGAGCGCCGAGGAGCGCCAGCATTCCGGCAAAGCGGACGCCCGGATCGCCGAGAAGCCGGACCATCGCGTAGATGGCGGAAAATCCGTGATGACTTTCCTCGAAGAAAAGATGGCGCGGCGGACGCCCCCCCGGCATCAGCAGTTGGAGAACGATCGCGAGATTATCGCCCTTGACCAGGAATGAATTGCCGAGCAACCGGTCGGACGCGCCGCAGATGACGTGCCCGGCGCCGCGCGGCACGTCGATGAGGAACGGCTCGCCTTCGTGCTGCCGGAGAATCCTCGCGCCCGCCGGAAAGGCGGCAGGCAGCGGCGCGGAGCGCGGAAAAATCAATGCGCCTGTCTTGCCCCAGGCATCGGGTGGGTAAGTATCGATGGATGTATCGGCCTCCCGTTCGAACGGCTGCAAAAAATCGGACACGGAAGCCGTTTTGTCAGGCGCCGTGAAACCGATTTGCCGGAGAAACATCCGGGTGTCGTCCCAATCGCCCAGTGCTCCGAGCAGCAGAAGCGTGTTGCCTTTTTTCACCCAGTCATCGAGCAGGTCCGCCTCCTGCTCGGAAAAGTTGACGCGCGATCCCAGGCGCGAGCGGGTGATGATCAGGACGTTGCCCGTGCCGTAGTTCGACAGGCGGCTGAGCGGTTCGCGCCATCGTTCGACCGGCCACTTCAGCTCCTCCAGCGTTTGAAACAGCGCCATGTTCCCCGCCCCGAAGGGGTTGAAGCTCGAAGGAAGCCAGGTGTCATGCGGCGCGCGTTGCGGCGAGCGATTGATGAAGGCCAGCAGCACCACGATGGAGAGGACCACCAGCAGCACCCGGATGTAGACCACATTCCGGTTTTTCATGATGCGCCCCGGTTGGCCTGCGTACTCGCCCTCTTGTCGTCCAGGTGCAGCAGCAGGGCGGCCTCGTCGATTTGCCGATGAAAAAGATTCCACTCGGGTTCGCCGATGGATTGGCGGCCATAGATGAACCGGTCGTAGGCGTCGACCATGCCGGTCAGCAGCGCGAGCGCGGAGCCGGGGAGGGTTTTCCCCCGCAATTGGGCCAGGTACTCGCGGTTCGTGCGGGTGCGGTCCGCTTCGACCAGATGACGATGTTCCAGGCGGGAAAGAAATTGCCTCCACGCGGCGAGCCAGGCCGTGTGCCAATCCCCGGCGAGGACGGCCTGGTGTATCTCCTCGTCGTAAAATTCGGGGGAACGAAAGGCTTTTTGACCTGGAATCCCGGCGGCCGGTTCCGGCTCCATCCCGCCCCGGCGACGAGTGAGCCGCGCCATGATGTAGAGAAGAACCGCGATGGAAAACACCACGAGGAGGGTCATCAGGAGCGACTCGAAAGCGGGCATCCGGCTGGCGTATTTGAATTCGCCAATCGTGGCTCCAAGACGCTTGAACCATTGGGAGAGCCAGTCCTCGAAGCGCGTGTTGACGGCGGGCTCCTCGCCCTCCTGGAACTGGGGCCGGGCCAGCACCTGGCGATAATGTTCGCCGACGCGCGCGGGGTCGGTGATCGGCGCGGGTGCGGCGCTATCATCGGCGCGGAGGGACATCATTCCGAGCAGGAAGATGACCGGGAGAATCAACCCGCGAAGGCGGGCGTATGCGGTTGGTTTCACTTGCCGCCTCCCAGTTGTCCGGCCATGAATTCAAGGTCAAATCCTTCCCGGCGGATGCGAATATCGTAATAGAACAACGTCGTCGCGATCGAGTAGAGCGGCAGAATGAGCGAGCCGGCGAGGAAGGTCAGAATCTGGCTGACGATCAGGATGGAATCGGGCGGCGCGGCGATCTGGCCGCTGGAGCCATGCCGCATGACCTCGCCAATCTGGTGGAGGGTCAGCGGCAGCGACGTGAGGGAAAGGATCAGCAGTTCGATGATAAAGAGAGGCAGAAGCAGAAAACTCAGCCGCATTTCGCCCCAATAAAGAATGCCCAACCCCGGATCGTACCGGACGAGGGAGGCGGAGCGCTTGATGGCCTCCCACCCGGAGCGGCCTTCGAGCGCCAGGGCGGGAATGGTGATCATCAGCCGCATGAAAACGACCAGCACCGGGGCGAGCGAGGCGACGAGCAAAAGGACGGCCGCGCTCCCGAAGGCAAGAAGCGGAAAAAAGGTCAGCGGCGGATGAAAAAGCGCATAGAAGTAAAGGGCGGCGGCGGCGAGAAAAGGAAAGAAAAAGGTAAGCCCGATCAGGATCCGGTTCAGGACGCAGGTCCAGATCGAGGCGGGGACGCAGGCGGTGAATTTGCGCAGGCTTTCCTTGACCGAGGGAATTTTGCCGAGGTAGGCGTCCGCGATGTAAAAGGTGATCACCACTTCAAAACAAAAGACGATGACCTGGGCAGCCAGGGTGATGGCCGTGAGCACGCCCATCTTGGTGAAGAATGTCGCGGGAAATTCCAGCAGCTCGTTTTGCGTCGGGTTGAGTTTGAGGGCCGTGACCAGGATTTGACCGAGAAGCGGCGCGGTTTGGCAGAGCAGGGCCAGGAGAAGGAATCCGGCGAAGTGGGCGCGGTAGAGGGCGAATCCGCGGTCGATCAGTTCGCTGGTCGTCAGCGGACGCAGGTCGACCTCGGCCGCGGGCGCGGCTTGCATAAAAGCAGGCGGAGCCGCCGCTGGGGAAAGAGAGCCGTCGGCCATAAATTATAAAACAATCGTCATCCTGAGCTTGTCGAAGGATCTCTCACTATTTTGCTCAAGAGGTATCCAAAGGACGTTTTAATTAGTTAATAGCTGGCTGCTTTTCCGCGCGCTCGAGCCGGCTGAGAACGCGATCTTTTCCCAGCACTTCCAGCAGATGATAGAGGCTTGGACCGACCGGGCGTCCGGAGACGGCGAGTCGCGCCGGGTGGATCAGCGCGCCGACTTTCTGGCCGGTGGCCGCGGCGAGGGTCTTGAATTCCGTTTCGAGGCTGGCCGACGTGAAGCTTTTGTCATCCAACCCGGCCAGCCGTTCCCTCAACTTGCCGATGTTGGCCAATCCTTCCGGGGTGAAAACTTTCTTTGCGGCAGCGGGATCAAACTCGAAATCTTCGCGGAAGAAATAACTCATCCACTCGGGCAACTCGCGGCCCAGCTTGATCTTCTCCTTTACGATGGCGAGCGCGGCGCGGAAATAAGCGGGGTCATGGTTCTCCGTCATGACGCCATGCTTTTGCAAAATGGAGAGCGCCAGCGGCTCAAGCGCCTCGATGGTGGCCGCGCGCATGTACTCGCCGTTGATCCAGAAAAGCTTGTCGATGTCGAAGTGCGCGTTGGAGCGGTTCACCTGCGGCAAGTCAAATTTCGCGATGACCTCCTCGATGGGGAGCACTTCGCGGTTGTCCTTGGGCGACCAGCCGAGCAGGCAGAGATAATTGCGCACCGCCTCGGGCAGATAGCCCTGCTCCTCGTACTCCGCGATGGAGGCTCCCGCGTCGCGCTTGCTCATCTTCGAGCCGTTCGGATTCAGGATCAGCGGGATGTGCGCGTAGTGGGGCGGTTTCGCGCCGATGGCCTCGATCAGGGCGAGATGCTTCTGCGTATTGGAAAGATGATCTTCGCCCCGGATGACGTGCGTGACCGCCATCTCGATGTCATCGAGGACGTTGACGAGATGAAAAACGGGCGAGCCGTCCTTGCGCTGAATGACGAGGTCGGGCTCGTTGGTCCGGTCGAACTGGATGTTGCCGCAGATCAAGTCGGGCACGGTGATCGGCGTCTTCGGCGTGCGGAATTTGATCGCGCCGTCCGACTCGTAAGCCTTGCCTTCCGAGAGAAGCCGGTCGACGTAGCCTTTATAAATCGCGGCGCGCTGGCTCTGAAAATAAGGCCCCTTGTCGCCCTTGACCGCGCCGCCCGGCTGCGGGCCTTCGTCCCAATCGAGGCCGAGCCAGCGAAGCGCGTGGAAAATCACCTCGACATATTCGGGCTTGTTGCGCGCGGCGTCGGTGTCTTCGATGCGCAGGATGAAAGTCCCGCCGGTGTGGCGGGCGTAGAGCCAGTTGAAAAGCGCCGTGCGGGCGCTGCCGATGTGAAACATTCCCGTGGGAGAGGGGGCGAAACGGACGCGAACGGATTCCATCCCGGAATTTAATGCGACTCCGCCCGCATGACACGGATAATTTTGTGTTTAACCAGGGAACCCCTTATTCTGCCGGCATGTCCCGAAGCCTCTTTTTTCTCGTCCTGGCGGCAAGCCTTTTTTCATTCCGGGTCGTGTTCGCCGAGGACGACGGCCCGCCGATTTCCATCACCAGTCCGGACACGGCGACCACCTTCGCCTATGGCACGATTAAAAATCACGCCTTGATCTGGAATAAAAGCGGGAAGGTGCTCATCGCCCGGGTGACGTTTACCGATGCCGAGCAGAGCCTCGGCCAGCCCAACGACGACACGCACGAGTTCCGGTTGCCGGGGGTGACCTTTGACGAGGCGAAGGGCGTTTTCTTCGCCACGTCGGCGAAGGGCGAGGTGATTCCCGTCGCGCGCATCAAAAAAGTCCTCTTTATCAAGACCATTGAAACGACGCCCAACGCGGTCGTCCGAATCCTCCATCCGAGAGGCATTATTACGGTCGTTTTGGAAGCGATCAGCCCGAACGATCCCGCCATGCATCCGCCTCCGGACAGTTCCGACCCCGACGCCACGCATCAAGTGGATATCAATAAGATTCTGAATTAGGTTCGGGCGGGAAGAGGCTTCCCACCGCCTCACGACGGCGGCTACCCGCACGTGGCCGCGCTCGTAAGAGCGTGGGCGCTTGAATAAGATTTCAACCAAGCCAGATAGGCCCACATTCGCCGTCACCCCGGGCCGAAGCCTTTTTGCCTTCCAGCTTCGTCGCTCATGCGTCACGTAGCTGCGGCTATGCTCCTCACTCGACTCCTTGCCGGAAGGCAAAAATTCTTTCGGCGCGACCTGCTCGGATTTTTCGGATAGGCTCTCGTATTCCATGACTTGGGCCACGCGCATCACGATTCTCCGTCTCATCCTCGTCCCGGTTTTCGTGACGTTCATCATCACCTACGACGATACGGATCCCCGGCAGGAAGCTTGGCGCTACGCCGCCATCGGCGTCTTCCTGCTCGCCTCGATTTCCGATGCCGTGGACGGTTACCTCGCCCGCCATTGGAACCAGGGGAGCGCGCTCGGCGCCCTGCTCGATCCCATCGCCGACAAGCTGCTTTTGTTCGCGGCCCTCGTCACGCTCAGTCTCATCCCGCTCGGTCATCTGCGCCCTTTCCCGATCTGGTTCCCCGCGATCATCATCAGCCGCGACGCGCTCCTCTTGGGAGGCTATTGCGTCCTGCGTCATTTTCAGGTGCCCATGGATATCAGGCCTCATTGGGCCGGCAAGGCGAGCACGTTTTTCACGCTGATGGCCATCGGCGCCGTCCTCTTCAAAGTGGGGACCTCGCTTACCCTTTGCCTTTGCGCGTTGGGCGCCGGTTTTGCCCTGGTTTGCACGGTGATTTATGTGCGGCAGGGACTGGCCTTGCTCAAACAGAGCGGCCACACGAGCGCGGCATCGATCAAATAGAAATGGAACCTCTCTTGCTTTGTTAAAATTTCCGCTGCCTTTTTCATGTATTTCATGCCTTCATGTTTTCCTGTTAAAAAATTCCGTTAATTCCGTAATTCCGTCAAAATTCCCCTGCCTTTTTCTAAAATCATGGAACACACCGTTGCGATTGTGGGACGCCCGAACGTCGGCAAGTCGGCTCTCTTTAACTGCCTGGCCGGGCGCGATATTTCGCTGGTCTTTGACCGTCCCGGCACGACCCGCGACCGGATGGTGACGACGGCGCGCTGGGACAAGCACCGGCTGACCCTGATCGACACCGGCGGAATCGGCGTCGAGGACCGCGAAGGCTTCGGCGACGACATCGCCCGCGAGGTGGACCTCGCCCTGGCCGCGGCCACGGAAATCATTTTCGTGGTCGATGCGCGCGAGGGCCTCACGCCGCTGGACCAGACCGTGGCGCGTCTTTTGCGGAAGAGCCAACGCCCCGTTTTTGTCGCGGCGAACAAGGTCGATGGCGACAAGCAGGCGAACCTCGACGGCGAATTCTTGCGCCTCGGCTTTGCGGGTGTCTTTCCCGTATCAGCGGCGCATCGGCGCGGGCTCGACGAGTTGCGCGACGCCCTGGTCGCGGATTGGGGCGAACCCGTGGCGGAAGAAGAGCAGGCGGCGATCCGGCCGGCGCGCCCGACCCGTCTGGCCATCGTGGGACGGCCCAATGTGGGAAAATCGTCCCTGATCAACGCCCTGATCGCCGAGCCGCGCGCCATCGTCAGCGAAG
>Ga0182030_10018851_pt1 | contig 13197 bp, 5 predicted proteins | sample 812S3MmetaG_FD_121299 | JGI IMG/M metagenome (GOLD analysis project Ga0182030, IMG submission 121299) | Permafrost microbial communities from Stordalen Mire, Sweden - 812S3M metaG (Illumina Assembly) | ecosystem: Environmental > Terrestrial > Soil > Wetlands > Permafrost | place: Sweden... | reverse complement strand
GGTTCACCCCGACCGGCAGGCTGGACAGGCTGAAGCTCGTCGCGCCGCCGCTCAAATTATTGGTTGCAACACTCACACTGTTGGCGAACAAAGTTACCGTGCCAGCAGCATCACCGGCCGTCACGCCGTTGGTCTGCACACTCGCCGTGAAGCTCACATTGTCACCAACGAGCGAGGGATTTTCCGAAGAAGTCAGCGCGAGCGTGGTGGTGCCGACCACCAGATCCAGCCCGCCATTGACAATTTGCAATACGGCCGGGGCCGTCGCGCCGGAGCCATTGACAGTCACATTGGCCGGCAAAATTCCGGCAATGGAACCGCCGGTGGCTGCGGCAATCAACTGGTAGCTGCCAGCCGTCAGCGCGCTGCCGGAAACCGTGATGATCACGGCGTTGCTGCTCAAGGTCAACGTGCCGTTGGTCACAATCAAAGAAGGCGTGCCATTGGCGTAGTTCAACGCCAGCGCACCAACGTCGAGGTTGAGGTTTGCGCTGCCGACCAGCGTGCCGCCATTGCCGACGAGCGTCTGGCCGGAGCCAATCGCGAAGGTGGAGGACAAACCCGTCACGTCAAAATTCGCGCCCGTGCCGATGCTGATGTTGGCGCTGTTGGTAATCGAAGCAGTGCCGGTCAGCGCCAGCGTGCCGCCGCTGATGATGGTGTTGCCGGTGTAGGTTTCGGCACCGGTCAAGGTCGTGGTGGCCGCCGCGCCGGAATCCGTGAAGGTCATGCCGCCGTCGGTGGCATTGTCGGCACCGACCGTGCTGTGCACCAAATTATCCCCGATGGTAATGGCGTTGCCGTTGTTGTCCACCGTTCCGCCGCCATTTCTGACTTGAGCGGAAATTTTGTCGGCGGTGGAGAAGAAGGTCGCGTTTGCCGCGCCGGCCTTGAGCGTGCCACCGTTGAAATAGAAGATGCAGGGAGCCAAACCGGAACTGCCGGTGCCACTGGGACTCCGAATAACGCTGGCCGTCAGCGTGCCACCGTTCAGATTGACGGTGCCGCTGGCGGTCGCGGACGAGTCGGCGAAGCTGAGGCCTTTGCCGGTTCCGCTGGTATCAGTGAGGGAGCCGCTGCTGATGGTCAAGATGCCGGAACCAACGCGGCCAATTTGTTCACCGTTCAAGCAGTTCACGTTGACCGTGCCACCATTTACGAACAGGGTGTTGGTGGTGCCGGAGGTGTTGCCGATTGGAAAATAAGAGGAAGCATATGGAATCGTCAGCGTCCCGCCGGCATCCACTTCCAAAGTGCTACCCTTGTCCACCAAGGTGCCGCCCGCCACGCTGCCGCTGATGTTGATGGTGCCAACCGTGATTTTCAACAAGCCGCCGTTGACCGCCAGATTTCCCGGCGTGCTGGTGCCAGAACCGGAAATGGTCCAAGTGCCAGAGCCAGCCTTGACGACAGAAGTGCCGGTGTTTGTTGCTACCACACCCGCGACTTCACCGGTTCCGGAACCTTGCAGCGTCAAAGTTTTTGAACCGATTCCAGATGAAGTAAAATCACTGGTGAACTTCAGTAAGCCGCTGCCGGATTGGTCAATTGTCGCGCCACCTGTGGTGCCAGCCAGATCAATGACGCGATCTGACGCTTCGCCGGTGCCGGTGTAGGAAAGCTGGCCGGACGTCGTGGTCGAACCAATGGCAATTGTGCCGTTAGTGACCGTCGTCGGAGCGCCCAGGCTGCTGCTGGCATTCCCGCCGCTGACGCTGTTGATGGAGGCGACACTCAAGACGCCGTTCTGAATCGCAGTCGGCCCGGTGTAGGTGTTCGCGCCGGACAACGTCACCGTTCCCGCCGTGCTCTTGGTCAACCCGGCGCTGCCGCCGAGGATGGCACTGGCCGTGCCGTTTTGCAAATCATACGCCGTCGTGCTGGTCAACGTTCCCGCGCCGCCGATGATGCTGCCGCCGGTCATCTGCACACCCGCCACCGTCTGGTTGTTGCCTTGAATGTTCAATGTGCCGCTGCTAACCACGACGTTCTTGGCGCTGTTGATTTGGCTGACCTGCAAAAGTTTTGCCGTGCCGCCGTTTACGGTCAGATTGCCGGGAATGGATTGTCCGCCGGTCGTGTTCAAATCCAGTTCGCCCGTGGTCACGGCGGTGTCGCCGTGCGAGTTCGCACCGGACAACGTCGTGACGCCGGATCCGCTGCTGTTGATCGTCAGATTGTGCGCGCCGCTGATCGGGGCGCTGATGGTCAGCGCACTGCTGGATTCATTGGCGATGGTTTGATCCAAACCAAGAACATAGCTGCCCGCGCCGCTGGCGCTGATGGTGGCCGAGCCGGCACCAGAATTAAGCGTGATGGCAGTCGGAGCTTCCAGCGTCAAAGTGTGGCTGCCAACGTCAATTCCCACATTGCCGGACGTGTTGTTGAAAGCGAGGCCGTAAATGTCATAATTGGCATTCAACGTCGTAGAAAGGTTGGCGGAGGTGGTGGCAGAGAAATTCACCGTCGTTACACCGCCACCGGGCAAGACTGACAGAGCGGTTGCGCCAGTAACATCGGTAGCCCAATTGTTCAAATTGCCCCAACTGACGTTCACTGCACCATCCCAAAACGCGCTGGCGGGCGAACTGGCGGCGGCCACCAACAACTGCAAGGTTTTTCCGCTGTTGGCCGTTTGCAGGCTCAACAGGAGACCGTTCAGCGTGGTGGGCGAAAGATTGAACTTGGTCAAATCAATCGTGCCGCTGGCAGAACCGGTGAGGGTGATCAGGTCTATCGTTCCGCCTGCCGTGAGGCCCGTGCCGATGGAAGTCAGATTCACCTGCACCTTGTTGCCGGCGAGCACGGCAGAATCACTGTAAGCGCCGGCGGTGACGTTGATCTTGTCCGACCCGGCGGTAGCAACATCAAAATTCAGCACGTTGTTATTGTTCAACGTCAATCCGTTTCCCAAGGTCAGCGTGTTGGCCGCGCTGTCCGCCGAGAGATCAACGGTCGTGGCGCCGGCCGCCAGGGTCAGCAGACCGTTCACGGAATCGTTGCCTTTCGCGGTGAAAGTGAGTCCGCCGGCCATCGTGAGCGCGCCGCCAATGCTACTGCCTGAGTTCATGGTCAGGGAATTGGCATTGACGCTGACCGTTCCGCTGCCAAGGCTCGCGGATGCCGCCAGAATTAAATTGCCGGCCGTCACGGTCGTGTTGCCGGTGTAGCCATTGGCACCGGAGAGCGTGAGACTGCCCTTGGTGACCGCTGTGTCATTCAAGGTCAACCCGCCGGACTGCGAAGAAGTCAACGCGGTGCCGAAGGTGACGTTTTGTCCGTTGAGGTCCAGCGAAATCACACCGGTGCTGGTGCCGGCGGCAATGCGGGGCGAAAGATCCACCGCGCCAAAAGTGCTGCTGTATTGCAACGTGCCGCCGCCAAAGCTGATGGCCCCGTTGGCACCCAACGGGCCGCTGGTGGTGCCGGTCTGCGCGCCGCCGGCGTTCACCACGCCGCCGTTGATGGCCGTCGGCCCGGTGTAAGTGCTGGCACCGGTCAAGGTGTTAGTGCCCGAACCTTGGAAAATCAAACCGCCGTCAGTGGCAGCGTCCCCGCCGACCGCACTGTGCAGCAGGGATTGTCCGATGGTGATGGCCTTGCCGTTGTTGTCCACCGTCCCGCCACCGTTTCTGACTTGAGCGCTTACGGCACTGCTAACGGAAAAGAATGCGGTGGCTGGCGACGAATTCGCCTTAAGCGTCCCGCCATTGAAATAGAAAAAGCAGGGAACTGCACCGGAACTGCCGGTGCCTTTGGCACTCCTTATGAGGTTGGCTGTGAGGGTGCCGCCGTTAAGATTGATAGTTCCGCCGGTTGTCCCGGTCGAGTCACCTATGTCAATTCCTTTACTGTTTCCGCCGTTATCAGTGAAGGAGCCACCATTGGTGATAGTTAAAATACCGGAACCAATACGGCTAACTTGCGTGCCGCTTGAACCATTCATTGTGACCGTGCCGCCGTTCACAAACAGGCTGCTGGTTGTGCCTGCGGTATTGCCAATCGGGAAGAAAACAGTTCCAGAACCAAGCGTTAGAGTTGCGCCAGCATCCACTTCCAAAGTGCCATTCTTGTCCACCGATGTGCCACCAGAGGTTCCGCTTATGCTAACGGTGCCTGCCGTAAGTTTTAGCGTGCCAGTATTGGTGGCCACCAAGTTCTGCAAGGTCGCGCCGCCGGAAAGATTAACGATGCCCGTGCCGCCACCGGTGAGCGTCTGGCTGCTGCCACTGATGTTACCAGAAATATTCAACTGTCCCGAAGCCTCGTTGTTGTAAAAACCGGTGTTGGCACCGAGCGTGATGCTGGTGTTTGGCCCGATGGTCAAATTGTGATTGGCCGAATCCGACATGATGATGCCCGCGTTTGCCTGACCGTTCAGTGTGGCGTTGCCAGAAATGGTCAGCGCATAGGCGGAAGCCGAATTGATGGTCACGTCCTGCCCGACGCTCGATGCCAGCCAGATGCCCTGGCTCATCTGCGCCCCAGCCAATGTCGGCTGGTTGGCACCCGTGAAAGCGGGGCCGAATAAGGCACTGATGGACGAAGAAGGAATGCCGCTGGCCCAACTGCCGGTTGAATTCCATATTGTGCTTGATCCATTCCACGCGGAGGTCGAGGTATCGGCAGCCTGCGCCGATGAGCCACTCGACAATAACAGAGCCAGCATCAAGCCAACGCCGGGCAAGATAAAGTTTCCGATTTCGGTTTTATTGTGTTTGGTTGCAATCATACGGGTTCAAGGATTGGGGTTGATAGTTCAAAGACTGTAGCAGCAATTCTCCGCCAGCCAATCTGGCGATTTTCCAAGAAAGATTGAAAAATCTCCACAAGGTCAGAAATGGACTTGTTGATTTTTTAGAAATGCGGCGCGCTCTTCCGTCGTCAGGTCATTCGATGACTGCACAAAATTCAGGGCGCCGGAAGGATCGGAAAGCATCCACGTCTCAACAATGGCCGCCACTGTTCGTGAACGGAAATTGGGATTGCTAATGGTTTCCGCCCAATTGATCGCCGACAGCGGTTGCCTCATCACGTCCGGTTGCGTCGCGATGGCGGCCTCCCCGGAATCGAATTCCGGTCCAGGACCGAATTGGTTGATCCAGTTAGCAACATCCACCGGGCTTTCTGCCGCCCAAAAAACCAGCGCCTGTGAAAGCGCGTGCGTCTTTTGGTCGCCGGCCGGCAAATTGTTTTCGGCAAAATCTGCGAGGCCTTTAGGATCAACTTGCCCCCAGCCGGCAATCACCGCGTTGAGCGCATCGGATCGGGCCGCCGAGTCACCCAGCAGCATCGCACTCGCGGCGGCGTTTTGCGGCTGATAATTCGCCCAACTGCCATAGGCGGCCGAGAGCCATTCCGTGCGAAGCTGCGGGTCGCTGTTGCTGGCCGCAAAATCCGCCGCTTGCGAAAAATTTCCATTTTGCGCGAACGCATAGATCAAAGCGTCGCCATATTCCCGCGCCTGCCCTGGATTTTTCTGGCCAAGTTGTTGCGCGAGCAGGACGGCGGCGGCCGGATTTTCAACCGCCCCCTTGAAAACGGACGCGATGGCGGTGTCATGATCAATACTATTTTCCGGTTGCGCTAAAATCCAGTCGGCGGCGGCCCCGGCGGCCATTTTGCCCCAGCCGCGAAATACCGCGTCCAGCAAACGTGCGCGCAAGCGTGAATTAGTCTCCGCCCGCGCCAGTTCGATGGCGCGAAGCGGATTCCGCCGTGCAAGCTTTTCCAGCACGGCGATCAATTCGTCGTCGCGCTCGGGCGTCGGCAATCGTGCCAAGAGTTCCCGACAGCGGCTGTCGGCATTTTCGGCAACGACCGGTTCAGTCCCAACTGCCGAAGAAAAATTTTCAGCAGTCGAAACCGATTTTGATTCCGGCGCGGCCGATGTCTCCTGAATTTTCATCACGACGGGAGTGCGGTTGATCCCTGTTCCGCCGACAAACCCGATGACAACGGCCAGAAGAAAGACGCAGACCAAACCGAATGTTGACCAACGTGGCGAAAACATTTTTGAAACAGGCCGGTTTCGTTTGACCGAAACCGGCCTGCGTGGGTGTGAATTTTACAAGGGTGGATTCCATCCGCCCAGCACGTTGGCCTTGGAATACGTCGCGGCTTGAGCCGCGGTCAGACGCACGACCCAGGACGCGCGTTGCGACAGATCAATCTTCGCACCGGACAAAGTGGTGCTGCCGTATTCGGCGGCGCGGCAGGTAAGTTCGGCACCACTCCACGGGCTCCAGCCCAAGGCGGTGATATGGCTGTCCATCGCGCAATTGATGTAGGCCGTCTCGCCATAGGCACCCCAGGGACGCATCAGCGTGGAACTGTTATCCGGCACACCCGTGGCGCGGCAAATGGTGCAAGTGCTGAACACTAGTCCATAAGTCACGGAGGATGGCGTGCTGGGTGCGCAATTCACGCCGCCGGGTGGATTCGCGGCGCGAATCTGGCGAATTTTGCACGCGTCGAAAAATGCCGTGCCGGCGCTATAAATGAAGTCCACGCTGCCGTTCACCTGGCAATTTTTGCAATAAATGACAGCACCGATCCAAATGGCGAACGTATCCTGCCAACCATAGATGTTGCAATAATAGAACTCCACCCGCGCGCTGTTCACATAAATTGAGTGATTCCCGTTGCCGGCGTTTTGGCCGGCGTCCTGACGGATTGTCAGGTATTCGAAGGTGATGTCCGTTCCATAGATATTAAACGTGGTTTGATTGGTCCCGTTGCAGTGAAGGACGACCCCGCTTTGGCTGGCACCAATGAGCGTCAGGTGATTCTTGGTGGCGGCAATCGTGAACGGCCCGGTGTAAGAGCCATTGGCGATGCTGATGGTGTCGCCGGCATTTGCGGCGTCAATCGCCGCTTGAATGGTTGAGTATTGCGCAGGCACATTGAGCGTCGCTCCAAAAACAGGAATGGCGACGAGCACGGCCATGGCGCACAAAGCAGATTTGATTTTCATATAGTTGGTTTGTCAGTTTAGATTCTTATAATTTCACGGGTAAATGTGCGTGCTGATTCCCGACACGGTTGCGTCGTAAATCGTCACCGGATAGCCGCTCGAAACCGAGACACTTGATCCATTGGTGAAAACAATGGAGTTGGCATGATAAATATTCATGCCGGTCGTGGCGGAGATCTTCACGTTGTCAAACGTCACGTCGCTAATCCGGGATTCCGGCAGACCGAAAAGCGTGCCGGCATCGGTCGAGCCGGTGGCGGTGAGACTTTGGACTTTGATATGCTTCCAGACCGGAGTCGTGCTGGTGTACGTCTCGCCGGAGTCCAAGGTCGGATCGGTGGGGTCGGCCGGATAATAGCTGCTTATCCAGATGGGATGCGGCACGCTGGTCATGGTGTTGTTGTTATAAGCCAGATATTGCACGACCCCGCCCTGGCCGCGCGCTGACTTCATGCGGATGCCCACCGTTGTGCCGTTGAACGTGCAGTTGTGAACAGTCACAAAGCTGACGCCATCTTCCGTGTGGCTGCCGATGCTGCAGCCGTGACCTGCGCCAAAGGTGCAATTCTCCACATCAATGTATTTGCCGCCGGTCACCACATTGTCATCGCCACAGGTAATGCTGTTGTTGGCGAAATACACTTTGAAGAGATTTCCCATGTCCACGCCATCGGTATTTTTCGCCGGGCTTTGTCCGGGGGCTGGCACGGTATATATCGTGACACTGGTGACGGTGACGTTGGTGTTGTAGTTGAGCCGGATGTGTGGCGAGGGGGAATTTTGCAGGCGAATGCCGGTGATTTCCAGGCCCGTAATGGCACCTAGGTCCATTTGGACTGGACGCGCCAAGGCCGGGTTTGCCGCGAAGGCATTCCACCACGCCTGGCCCTGTCCGTCAATTGTTCCCGCGCCGCTGATCTCAACATCGTGCGAGCGGTAGCAGGTGATGAAGAACGTGCTGCCCGGCCAGACACCGTAGGGCAACATCTTCAAGGTCGCACCACTGGCCAGATTCAGGTTGATGTTGTTTGTCAGGTGAATCGGACCGGTCAGAAATGTTCCCGCTGGCACTTGCACGGTTCCGCCACCGGCGGCAGCGGCGGTGTTGATGGCGTTTTGAATGGCGGTGGCATTGTTCGGGGAACTGGTCGAAGCGCCGTAGCTGGTGATGTTGAAAGTCCCGCTGGGAATGCTCGGCAGCGTCACGGGTGCGGGAGTGGTCCAGTATTGTGCCTGCGTCTCCCGGGCAATGGCCAGCAGGAGGGCGCACGCAAGCGCGGTTTGAGTTATTTTCATGTTTGGATGTTTTTTTGCAGGTTGATTGCAGGTGGTTGTTTGTCCGCTTCCACGAAAAACCGTCAAACCAAAGCATGGCTCTAGTCGGTCTTTCGAGGAACGTTGAGTGTTTTCCCCTACTCGCCATAAACTGTCAATGACACGCGCTATGAAATTCCTATAAATAAGTCTGAAATAAATCTGAAATCACACCCAGCGAAGCAGGGCTTGGAAAATTTTTCAGCCGATGGTTGACATCTCAAACGATTATGAACTTGCCGGACGAAAGCTTGTGAGGGAAAGTTAGCCATGCGCAGAAAACATCCCCGTGTCCTTCTTGCTTTGGGTTGGTATGACCATCGCGTGCATCAGGGAATTGCCAATTACGCGCTGAAGGCCGGCTGGCATTTAAGCGCCGATGTGACCAAGGAAAAAGTCATTCCCTGGGGCTGGGAGGGCGAAGGCATTCTGGCTTGGGTGGGCCTGGGTGAGGATTTGACAAGGTTCGTTTTGGAAGCAAAGCTGCCCACGGTGGATTTCAGCTACCGCCGGCCGGAACTCCGGTTTCCCCGCGTTTTATGCGATCATCCTGCGGCAGCGAAGCTGGTGGCGGAACATTTCATCGTGCGCGGGTTCACCCACTTCATGTTCTACAGCGCGCAGGACAACTGGGCTTTTGAGGAGGACGGCAGCGCGTTTGTGGAAACCCTCAAGAAAAACGGGCGCGACTGCACCTGGATTCGCTGGCACAAATCGCCGGCGTTCACCACCGGCCATTTGCAGTGGAAGGACAAAAGACGCTGGCTCGCGACGCAGTTAAAAAACGCGCCCAAGCCGCTGGCGCTGCTCGCGGCCACGGACGACCACGCATTGGAAATCATCGAAGTCTGCGAGATGAGCGGACTGGCCGTGCCGGAACAGGTAACTGTGATCGGCATGGATAATTCACTGCCCGCCGTGGAGGCCATGCACACTCCAATTTCAAGCGTGGACCTGAATTTCACCACGCTCGGTTTTCGCGGCGCGGAGCTGCTGGACAAACTTATGCACGGCAAAACACCGCCGCTGGAACCCATCCGCATCCCGCCGACCGGATTGATTGAGCGCAAGAGCAGCGATTTGCTGGCGATCAATCATCCGGGCGTCGCGCGCTGCCTGCGGTTTCTTTGGCAGAACTGCCACAAGCCAATTGGAGTGGACGACCTGGCCAGGGCTGCGGCGATGTCGCGCAGCGGGCTGCATCAGGCGTTTCTGGAACACATCGGTCGGCCGCCCGGAAGCGAATTGCAGCGTGTCCGCATTGAAAACGCCAAGAAGCTGCTCTCACAGTCTAAAATGAAGCTTGATGAAATCGCTGAAAAATCGGGCTATCAAAGCGCAAACAGTTTTTGGGTGGCATTTAGACAGGCCACGGGCATGTCGCCCAAGAAGTATCAGAAGCAGTTCTGCGTTTAGACCAAATCACGCCCATCCGTCAATTTTGCCCGGAGCCGCTGTGGAGATTTTTCATACTTTTTTAGATAACCACGCAAGGATTTTTTCCCAGAGGATGTGCTAGATTTTTACAAAGCAAAAAATGAAAACAAAAACTTCCATGCCGGGGCGTCCCTGCCCGTTGACAAATTCCTTATTCTTGGTTCCGGGATTCACATTGATTGAACTGCTGGTCGTCATCGCCATCATCGCAATTCTCGCAGCGTTATTGCTGCCGGCGCTCTCCGCCGCCAAGGAACGAGCGAAGCGGACGCAATGCGTGAACAGTCTCAAACAGATGGGAGTAGCCATCCAGATTTATGTCGGCGACAACGACTCCACCTATCCCTTGCTAAAGTGGAAAGACGGCGGCAGCATTTGGTATCCCCACGAGATGGCGCGCTTTACCGCCGCCGATCCTGCCAGTCTTGATATGGGCTGGGAGAATCTTGGCCTGTTGTATGCCACCAAAATCCTGCCTAGTCCGGCAATTTTTTACTGTGGAAGCACCCCAAATGATCCGAACAGCGATATGTCGGTGGCTCATTATCAGAGCAACATCCATCAGTGGCCATTTGGCGCTTTCGACATTCCCGGTGCCAATAATCCTGGCTATATTCGCTCCGGATATACCTACTTTCCTCAAAACAAGGCCTTGAGCGCGCCCATCGTCATTCCTGGAGTGCCTTCCGTTGGCAATGTGGCTTTGCCTGTGATGAACGATCCGGAAACCAGCACCAGCACTGGTGGCCAGGGTGCCGCGCAACCCATAAGTAAATGGGGCGTTGTCAAGGCGATGAAAGAAAACTCGGTTGACCCAAGCAAGGCGTTGGTCACCGACGATCTGACCGGCACCAGCAATTTATATCACAAGAATGGTTCCAGTATTGCTGGTATTAACGCGCTGTTTGGCGATAGCCATGTGCGCTGGCAGCAAGCAAAGGCTAATCCAACCCTGTTTAACCAGAATGGCGTTTGGAAGGCGATTAATTCCGGTTCAGTCGGCGACGCGCAAAAGGATATCCGCTATTTGATGTATTCGTGGCAGCCATGATAGTTTTCAACCAATAAACCATTATCCGTAAAACCCCGAAACCACAAACCACAAACCCGAAACCAAATAAATAGTATGATATACAATCATTGTCTCCGTCTAGTCTTTACCCTTTTCTTGGCCACCATGCCATTTGCGGGCAAGGCAACTGTTTTTTTTAGCGACACCTTTAACAATGGCAGCACGCTCAACAGCGCCTCGCCGGCGAACCCGACAGCCAATAGCACGGCATATCAAGTTGTTTCATCCAAGGTGTGGACGCAAACGAACATTGCCCCGAACCAGCTTCGGTTCGGCATTGCGGCAACGAGTTCCGGCGATGTGGAGGTTCAGGCTTTATTCGCCACCACCGCCGTGGCCTTGACGCAGCCCGGAGATTATATCCAGTTGACGGTGGTTTTCACCAACTTTTCCGGCCTACTGGTCACCAACGGCGTTGTGGGGGTTGGCCTTTACAACACGTCTCAGGTCAAACCGCTGGCCGGCGGCATGAATGCGACGGCAATAGCTAGTGGTTCATTTACCGGTGGTGCTAAAAACTGGGTGGGCTATGTTGCACAAGTTGGGTTTTCCAATAACGCCTCTTTTCCTACGAGAATTGTGACCCGCCCCGGCCAGACGGTAGCGACCGGCAATAACCAGGATGTCACCGCCGGTGCTGGCAGCGCTGGCTATGTTGGCGCAACCGTGGTTGGGCCAGCCGTCACCATGCCCACGACATTGACCCAAGGGGCAGTCTATACCGACGTTCTGACGATCAGCCTTTATGACGCACAGACTGTGGCTATCACCAACTTTATCTATGCTGGTTCAAGTGCAGGCGGCACGGTCATCACCAATTTCGGCGGCACCAACAACCTCGCGCTGGCAGGTGGTTTTGACGGCCTGGCTTTCGGTTATCGTGGAGCCGCTGTCGGCTATTCAAACGTCGTGGACATTTCGTCTATCCAAGTTTCGGGCAGCGTATCGGGCAATACACCGCCGATCATTACCGCCAACCCGATTAATGCGACAGTTGCGAGCGGAGGTTCTTGCGTCTTCAATGTTGCGGCCACCGGTTATACTCTCACCTACCAATGGCATCGCAATGGCACCAACTTACTGGATGGCGGGAACATTTCCGGTTCTACAAGTTCCACGCTGGTCATTAACAATGCCAGTGCTGCCGATGTGGCTTCGGGAGCCAACGGCTATTATGTGACCGTGACGGGTGCTGGTAATTTGAGCGTCTATTCTTCCACCAATTCGCTCACTTTGGGCGTGGCTCACAATCTGGTCTGGTCTGGGAGCGGTGACGTGTGGGATTTGAACACCAGCGCCAACTGGCTGAATGGCGCAAGCCCGGCCAATTTCAACTACGGCGATTCCGTGACGTTTAATGACACCGGCGCTGGCAATGCAAACGTAACGTTGACCGGGAGTTACTTGAGCGCGTCCCAGTGGCTCATCACCGGCGGCACGGCCTACGCATTTGGCGGCACGGGCAGCTTCGCTGGAACCGGTTCCTTGGTTTTCAACAGTTCGGCCAGCGGCAACATTCAAATGAATGTCGCCAACACCCACACCGGCGGCACGATTGTCAGCAACGACAATTCCGCTCTCAACATCTACGTCCAGCAATATCAAGTTCTGGGCAACGGGCCGCTGACACTGGCCAAACCCGGCATAATGGAGTTCACCGTCTCAGGCAGCCCGTCCGCCGGCATCCCCGGCGATGTCACGGTGAACGACGATTTCACAATCCAATTTGATGGCACGGGTGCTTACGCCGGTGTCTTCAACCAAAACATTTCCGGCACGGCGGGCAAAACTTTGACCCTGACTCAACCAGACCTTTCTTCAGTCAACCGCATCCGCGTCTTTGGCACCAACACCGTCTGCGACGCCAACATTGTTGTGAACGGCAATGCCACAAGCCAGGCCAACTATAGCGGCACAGTGCTTGCCCCCTATGGTGCCGTCGGGACTCAATTTTACAACGGCATCATCTCCGGCGCAGGTGGCATCGTCCAACGTGGCGGCTGCACGACGATTCTGGCGGGGGCCAACACTTATTCCGGTGGCACATTTCCCACGGCCAGCACAATCGCCTTTGGGTCGGATACAGTCGGCGACGTGACCTCTGGCCCCATTGGAACGGGCCCCCTATTTGTCGTTCCTGAACTACCCAACGCGACGGGTTCGGGCACAGTGCTCGCTTATGGCGGAGCACGCACCATCGCCAATCCGATTCAGTATCCCAGTGCCACCAACAATCAAACCCTGATTATCGGCGGAACAAACCAGTTGACATTCTCCGGCCCGATTGTGCTCCAAGGTCAGGACGGCTTGGGCACTTATAACAACCGCATCTTCCAAGCAAACAACACCGCTCCGACCATCTTCTCGGGCGTGATTAGCGATGGTGGCCTCGGGTTTG
>Ga0182030_10018850_pt1 | contig 13198 bp, 15 predicted proteins | sample 812S3MmetaG_FD_121299 | JGI IMG/M metagenome (GOLD analysis project Ga0182030, IMG submission 121299) | Permafrost microbial communities from Stordalen Mire, Sweden - 812S3M metaG (Illumina Assembly) | ecosystem: Environmental > Terrestrial > Soil > Wetlands > Permafrost | place: Sweden... | reverse complement strand
CGCGCCGCCTGCTTATCCCGGCCAACCTGGCCTATGGCCCACAGTCCCAAACCGGTATTCCAGCCAACTCCGACCTGGTCTTCGATGTGACAGTCACAAAGATCGGAAAATAGCCGAAAACCGAACAAATGGGGTAAAAAGCACAATATATAGTGTATTGACGTGAGGCTATGACACTATGTATACTAACGGTACTAAGGTTCTTTTAACCAGCAAAATTAAAATATAAGAGGGTAAAATGGTCAAAAACATTACAATATTCACTACTAACACCTGCGGCTACTGCCAGATGGTCAAAAAGTACCTAGGCGCCAAAGGCGTGGCTTATGAGGAAGTCAATCTCGACGAGTACCCACACCGCCAAGCCGAGGCTTTGCAAATGTCTGGCGCCATGACCGTACCAGTCACTGTGGTTACCAAACACGACGACTCGCAAGAAGTGATTGTGGGGTACAATCTTGCCCGACTAGCCCCCGCCGTCGCCTAAGCTTCTTGGTATAATAGGAATCTATGAGTGAGAGTGATATCCCGAAACATGACGTAATCGTCATAGGTGCCGGGCCAGCGGCGCTGACGGCCGCGATTTATACAACCCGTGAAGACATCGAGACATTATTATTTGAGCGTGGTGTGGTAGGCGGCTTGGCCGCCGTAACCGATAAAATTGATAATTATCCCGGCTTTCCAGATGGTGTACCGGGATTGACACTGGCCGATGAGCTGCGCAAGCAGGCTGAACGTTTTGGCGCTGTGATTGAACTCGGCGAAGTCACGGCCATTCATGACGAGGGTGAGCTTAAGCGTCTGGAAACGACCAGCGGCGACATGCTGGCACGGGTCGTGCTGATTGCCACCGGCAGCGATTATAAAAAAATCGGTGTGCCCGGCGAGCAGGAATACTACGCCCGCGGTGTGCACTACTGTGCCACCTGCGACGGCGCCTTTTACCGCGACAAGCGCTTGGTAGTGGTCGGAGGCGGCAACTCGGCCTTCCAAGAGACCATTTTTTTGACGCGCTTTGCCAGCCACATCGACTTATTGGTTCGCTCAACCGTCAAGGCCAGTGATGTTTTACAGGCCGAGATGAAAGAATTTATCGACAATGGCAAAGTGACTGTTCATCTGGGCATCACGACCGACGAAATTGTTGGTGCCGACAAAGCTGTTACCAAAGTCGTTGGCACGCATGACGGCCAGCAAGTCGAATTCCCGACCGACGGTGTGTTCGTTTTCGTAGGCTTAATGCCCAACTCCCAGTTTTTGAAAGATTCGCCGGTCAAGCTGGACCCCATTGGCTTTGTAATTACTGATCAGCGCTTGATGACGGACATGCCCGGCGTCTTTGCTGCCGGTGACATCCGCTCCGGTGCGACCATGCAAATTGCCAGTGCCGCGGGTGAAGGCGCCACCGCCGCCCTTAAAATCCGTGAGTATCTGGAAGGCCGCAGCCATCCACCCCAGAATTAGTACCGGCACTTGCCAATAACATCGCCCAGGACTACCATATTTTAATATGAGTTCAGGTGCACAGCGAACAGTTGAGCAGATACTAGCGCTGGCTGACATCAAAATCAACGGCAACCGGCCGTTTGATATTCAAGTGCACGATGAACGTTTGTATAAGCGATTCGTTAGCAAGCGCGAACTTGGCATGGGCGAGTCATATATGGACGGTTGGTGGGACACCGAGCGGCTGGACGAACTTGTGGCTCGATTCCTAGCCACCGACCTGCGCGGCAATGTTCGCGTTAGCCCGACAGTCCTGCTGATCGGCGCGCGCCAACTGCTACCGAACCGTCAATCGACCAAACATGCTAAACGTAATGCTGCCCACCACTACAACATCGGCAATGATTTGTACGAGCGGATGCTCGACACGCGGATGATTTACAGTTGTGCTTGCTGGGACGGTGCCACTAGCTTGGGCGAGGCTCAGACAGCTAAGCTAGATTTAATTTGCCGCAAGCTACAGCTCAAAAAAGGTATGACGCTTTTGGATATCGGCTGTGGCTGGGGCGGTTTTGCCGAATATGCCGCCCGCGAGTACGGCGTTAGGGTAACCGGCATTTCGCCGGCCGGTGAGCAAGTTAAGCTAGCGCGTGAACGCACCAAGGATTTGCCAGTCACTATTTTGCAGCAGGATTACCGCGAAGTAACCGGCTCGTTCGATAGAATTGTGTCGATTGGTATGTTGGAGCACGTCGGGTCTAAGTATTACAAAACTTTCTTCGATAAATGCCACGAGTTACTTAATGATGGCGGTCTGATGCTGCACCATACCATCGGCAGCAACACCTCGACCCGTTTTACTAGCATCTGGATTGATAAGTATATCTTTCCAGGTGGCGTGATCCCGTCGCTAACCCAGATAAGTAAGGCCACCGAAGGCAAGCTGATTATCGAGGATGTCCATAATTTTGGACCTGATTATGATAAGACCCTAATGGCCTGGTACGACAATTTCGTTAAACATTACCCCGAGATCAAAGACCATTATGACGAGCGCTTTTACAGGATGTGGAGTTTTTACCTACTATCATGCGCCGGTGCCTTCAGAGCCCGGCAGCTGCAGCTTTACCAAATTGTGATGCGCAAAATCGAAACCTCTGAAGTCTATAAAGCCGTTCGCTAAATCGCCGTGTAGTTAGGGAAGAAGTCACCCACAAACTGCTCCTTGCGCAGGCCAGCCCGGCGCAGGTCTTTTTCGAGTTTCTCGACCATTGGTTCAGGTCCGGAAACATAAACAAGTGTGTCTTCGCCGGGCTGCATCAGCCCCATAATCAATTCGGCACTCAGCTCGCCGCGCTCACCGCCCCAGGTAGCCGATGGTACACCGACCACGATTGTGGCGTGGACGCCGGCTCTGTCAAAAGTTTCCTGAAAAATAATTTCGTCCTCGCTACGGACGCCGTAAAGTAGCCTGATTGGCCGTTGTTCAGTAGTTGACGCTAGCCATTCCAAGATACTATGGAAAGGCGTGATGCCTATGCCACCAGCCACAAAAACCAGCGGTGTTTGAAGCAGTTTAGGCAACACAAAGTCGCCCATCGGCTCGGCCATTGTCAACTCGGCGCCTGGCTTTAAGCCAAATAAAGCCTTTTTGAACGAACTACTCTTGTCATTGTTAAATTTGGTGGTGATGCTCAGCAGCTCACTGGTCGGCGACGATGACAGCGTAAACCAGCGCTTAAGGCCGCGCTCATCAGGCCGTTTATGTGGAATTGTCAGCTCGGTGAATTGACCGGCCGTATAGCTAAGTGGTTGCTCCGGCCGAAAGTAGAAAGTTCGGATATTGGCAGCCTCATCTTCGCCGTGGTCAAACGTCACCTTCATTGTCACTTAAGTATAACTTACTTTTCGAAACGGTCGGGGTAGTCGGTAATCACGCCGTAAAGGCCGTAGCGAGCCCATCTTTTAGCCTTTTTAGGATCATTTAAGGTGTAGGTATATAGTTGCCAGTCGGTGTTTTTGAAACCACGAATAAAGCCCCACCACAACCAGCGCTGATTCATACTGATTAGCTTGGTGCCGATTTGGTGCGCTCGGTAATGAGCCCACACGCCGCTCCAGGGCTCAATCACAATTGTGGGCAGGTCAGGTAAAGCCTTATGCAGCGCCAGTAGAGTTTTTTGGCTTTTGGAGCCGAGTAATAGTTCAGCTTGCGGCTTTCCAGTTTTTATAAAACTTTTTATAATTTTGATAATTGGCTCCAAAGTAACTTTAGGTTTTACTTCGATGTAGAGCGGGATGGTGCTGGCCAAACTCTTCAGAACCTCTTCAAAAGTGGCCAGATCCGGCTTATGCGTCTTTAGGGTGTCGTAATCAGTATCGGCAATCGTTAGTTTTTCGCCGTTGGAGCTGGCCAAAGCTGGGTCGTGATGCAGAATCACAATACCGTCGCCAGTGACACGTAGGTCAAACTCCAACATGTCGACGTGATGCTCCAAGCCTTTACGCAGACTAGCGATAGTGTTTTCTGGGGCTAACCCGCGGGCGCCGCGGTGCCCAATTATTTTCATACCCTTAGTGTACAATATCTATAAGCTAACTTTAGGAGAAACGATGGCAGATTTTAACCAAGTACTTGACCCCGGCGACTACCAAAGCGGCACGGTCAACACTGTCGTGGAAATTCCCCAGGGTAGTTCTCTGAAGATTGAATGGGATAGGCAGCGAGCGGCTTTTATGCTAGACCGCGTCGAACCAAGCATTTATGCTAATCCGGTTAATTATGGCTTTATCCCGCAAACCCGCGACGAGGACGGCGACGAGCTCGATACCCTAGTGGTTTGCGCTGAGCCCATACCCACCGGAATTTGGCTGAAAGCAACCATTATCGGCGTACTGAACTTTGAGGACGACGGCGAAATGGATCATAAAATCGTAGTTGTGCCGGCCGACGACCGCAACACCGGCGACAACATTAAATCACTAGGCGACCTGGGTGAGCGTTGGCAGCAGCAAATCACCGAACACTTCAACCACTACAAAGATCTTAAAAAACCTGGTTCGACCAAAGTTCTCGGTTGGGGCGATACCGAGGCCGCCAAACAGATAATTGGCGAGTGTATTGAACGCTACAAAAAGTAGGTTTTAGGATGAAAAAAACCATTCCCGCCGATGCGGTACTGGTGCCTGACGACGCCAAGCGGGTTTTCAATGGCATGATTTTTGACGTTTACCAATGGCCGCAAAAACTGTTTGATGGTAGCGAGCACACCTTTGAAATGCTCAAGCGCACCGACACTGCCAATGCTATCTGCGTCGTCGATGACAAGCTCTTGGTAGTCCATGACGAACAGCCGCATCTTGGTACGCGCCAAGGTTTCCCCGGCGGCCGAATCGACCCCGAAGACTTGAGTCCGCTAGCTGCCGCCCAACGCGAAATTCGCGAGGAAACCGGCTACAGTTTCCAAAATTGGCGGCTAGTTAAGGCCTGGCAACCTTACCGCAAGATGGAATGGTTTATTCATGTCTGGCTGGCCTGGGAGGTCTCGGACAAGGTCGACCCGCACGTCGACGACGGCGAAAAAATCCAAGTTGAAAACCTCGATCTGGCGGAGGTTAAGCAGAAAGTGCTACAACGCGCTGGCTATCTGGGCGACTATGAATCAATCTTCAAAAATGTTGAAAACATTGACCAGCTGCTGGCGCTGCCGGAGTTTGCAGGCCGCGAAGTCGACCGCTAAAGTTGCATAGCCGGAGCCAAACTTTTACAATTGAGGCCATAAGCACTAAAATAAAAACCATAAGCGAGGAGCATGTATGAAAACACGGGTGGCAATTAATGGTTTCGGCAGGATTGGGCGCAATGCCTTTAAGGTAGCGTTTGAACGCAGCGACCTGGAAATTGTGGCGATTAACGACTTAACCGATACCAAAACCCTAGCCCATCTGTTAAAGCACGACAGTAACTACGGCACCTACGGTAAAAAAGTTGATCATGACGACAAGGGCATTATTGTTGATGGCAAGCACATGCTAGTGCTGGCCGAGACCGACCCGGCTAAATTGCCGTGGGCGGAGCATAAGATTGATGTGGTGATTGAGTCAACTGGTTTCTTTGTGGATCCAGCCAAGGCGCGGGCGCACATTGAGGCTGGTGCCCGTAAAGTTGTCTTGAGCGCTCCGGCCAAGGGCGAAGGCGCCACTACCGTCGTGCTCGGCGTTAACGAAGACCAACTTTCAGCTGATGATGTCAGCGATATTATTTCTAACGCCTCATGCACCACAAACTGCATCACGCCGGTGGCGGCTGTTATCGAAAGTAACTTTGGCATCGACAAAGCTATGATGACCACTGTTCACAGCTATACTGCCAGCCAAAAATTACAAGATGCGCCGGCCAAAGATCTGCGCGAAGCCCGCAATGCGGCCGAGAACATTGTGCCCACAACTACCGGTGCTTCAATCGCCGCCGGTCTGGCGCTGCCAGCGCTGCAAGGCATTTTCGGCGGCATGAGCGTGCGCGTACCAACGCCGGTAGTTTCGCTAAGCGATTTTGTAATCATCACCAAGCGAGCCGTTTCGGTTGAAGAGGTTAACGCGGCCTTCAAACAGGCTGCCAAAGAGCCTTACTACCAGGGTATTCTTGATGTCACCGAAGAAGAATTGGTCAGCGGTGATTTTATCGGTAACAGCCACAGCGCCATCGTCGATCTCAAACTAACAGCCGTGGTCGGCAGTAACATGCTCAAAGTTGTGGCCTGGTACGACAACGAGTGGGGCTATTCCAATCGCCTAGTTGAAGTCGTGGCCGACGTTGGCCGCTTGCTTCATGCCCGCGAAGATCACACCGGCCATCATGACTAAGATTGCCGTTACGACCGACCATGCCGGTTTTGATGCCCTCAAGGAACTGAAAGTCTTTATAGTCTCGCTCGGCTATGAATGTGTTGATTTCGGCTCTGATAGCTTTGACCAAGACGATGATTACCCGGATTTCATGTTTCCGGCCGCTTTGGCGGTAGCTGCCGGCGAATGTGCCGTTGGCATTATCCTCGGTGGCAGCGGGCAAGGCGAGGCCATGGCAGCCAACCGCGTTAAGGGTGTGCGCTGCGCGGTGTTTTACAGTCCAGCCAAAGCTAAAACGGCTGTTGACGCCAAGGGCACGATGAGCGACGACCCTTACGAAATACTTAAACTATCACGCCAACATAATCATGCCAATGTCCTGAGCCTGTCGACACGCTTTTTGACGCTGGATGAGATGAAACAAGCTGTTCAAATCTGGTTGTCGACTCCTTACAGCAACGAAGAGCGCCATGTTCGCCGCGTCCGCAAACTCGATGAGCTGGCCTAGTATGCCGATCATCTGTCCGACAGTCACGGCTTTTAACTCGCACGAATATCGAGCGCAGATGGAGCATCTTGAGCCGTTTGCTAATCAAGTTCACATTGACCTTATGGACGGCAAATTCGCACCGACCATATCGCCGTCGCTGGAGCAGGTCTGGTGGCCTTCTAAATTGACGGCTGACATCCATTTGATGTACCAAAAGCCGATGCAGTATATTGAGCAGCTGATTAAGCTGAAACCGCGCCTGGTGCTTATTCACGCCGAGGCCGAGGTCCATCACATGGATTTTGCCGCCCGGCTGCACCGCGCCGGTATTTTGGCTGTCCTGGCTATCTTGCAAGACACACCGGTAGAAAATACTTATCAAATCATGCACAGCTTTGACCATGTGCTGGTTTTCAGCGGCGACTTAGGTCACCACGGCGGCCAAGCCAACCTTGGTCTGCTCGACAAAGTTCGTAAAATTCGTGACCATTACCCGGAGGCCGAAATCGGCTGGGACGGTGGCATCAATGACCAGAATGCCGGGCAACTTGTCAACGGCGGGGTCGACGTCCTAAATGTTGGCGGCTTCATCGCTGGCGCCCGAGATCCAGCCGCTGCCTACAGCAAACTGACGAACCTCTAATTTGCCACCTTGGCTGGAAAAACTATGTCGTTTTTATGCTCACCGAGCAATTCCCTAGAGCGTGTGGTGGCACGCTCCTTAAGATAGGAGCTTTTTGTGCTATGTATATAAGCTGCACAGCCTAATGTCAATGCTGTAAGAAGAGCCGTCGCTAAGTCACCCTCGGCGATAGCTAAAGTACCTACCGGTAAGGGCAGGGCATAAATGAACCGCTCCATACCACTTACAGCCTTAATCTGCTTCTTGGCTGCTGCGTAAGCTGCTCCTTGCAGGATTACGCCACGCACGACATGTGCCGAGTCTATGTCACCGGCCTGGCCAAAACGGCCAGTTCTTTTATCGGCATTAATATGTAAGGTTTTTCCAAATCTATAAGAATGGGTTGCGATGCCGCTATGTAGTTGGGAAGGGTGAACTGGGTTATCGTGATTATAAAGTTTGTGGAAGATTGATATGACAGGCAAAGCCTCAGTAGGAAAGCCTAACTCGTCTCTAAACAGTCGACCCTGATTGTCATAATCTACTGCAGGAAGACCAAAACGTTCCACAACATTGCTGCGAACCAATATCTCTGGAGACCCGGGGACATGGCCTTCGGGGCGCTCGTAGCCCAAAAATCGTTCTGCAACTAACATAATCGTATTATACCATCATAAGTCTATAAATGTCAATCTTTTGGCTAATGCTTATCTACTGTAAGCTTAGTATAGATATGGGACAGAAATTATCCTTGGAGCGGCTGAAAACGATTGCCAATGATATTCGTGAGGATATCATTCGAATGCTGGAACATGCCGGCAGCGGTCACAGCGCCGGACCGCTGGGGCTGGCCGATATTTTCACCGCTCTGTACTTCGACATTATGAACCACGACCCCAAGAACCCGGACTGGCCGGAGCGCGACATCCTGGTGCTTAGTAACGGTCACTGCGTACCGGTTCGCTACGCCGCCATGGCGCACGCCGGCTACTTTGACCGCAAAGAGCTACTAACTTTGCGTCAGCTCGGTTCGCGTCTGCAGGGTCACCCGGAGCGACTGCGACTACCGGGGTTGGAGCACACTAGTGGCCCGCTCGGCTCCGGTTTAAGTCAGGCCTGCGGCATGGCGCTGGCTCTAAGAATGGATAATCAGTTGCAACGCTGGATTTACGTGGTCATGGGTGACGGCGAGCAGGATGAAGGCAATGTCTGGGAGGCCGCCATGCTGGCCGGTAAGTACAAGCTGCATAACATCATCGCTTTTACTGATCGCAATAATATCCAGATTGACGGGCCGACCGAAACGGTTATGCCGCTGGAGGACTTGCGGGCTAAATGGGAAGCATTCGGCTGGCACGTGCTGGAAATTGATGGCAACGATATTGAAGCCGTGATTGACGCCTGCGCCATGGGGCGCGCCATCGTCGAAAAACCGACCATGATTATCGCCCACACCATTCCAGGAATGGGTGTGGATTTTATGGAATATGACTTCCACTGGCACGGCGTTGCGCCCGACCACGAGCAAGCCGTTAAGGCGCTGCATGAACTACGCACCCTGGGCGGTAAAATCCGGAGTGAACATGAGTAACGTATATCTGGATGATTTAAGCGGCAAGTTGGAAGAAGAGCCAATCCGCAAGGGTTTTGGGCGGGGGCTATTGGCGGCTGGCAAAAAAGACAAAAACGTAGTGGCGGCCTGCGCCGATTTGACCGGCTCAACAGCTATGGATTTATTTGCCAAAGCTTTCCCAGAACGCTTCACTCAGGTCGGTGTGGCTGAACAGAACTTGGTGACTGTTGGTTCGGGGTTGGCGGCGATGGGCAAAATCCCGTTTGTCTCTAGTTATGCGGCCTTCAGTCCAGGGCGGAACTGGGAGCAAATCAGAACAACAATTTGCTTGAATGACAGACCGGTTAAAATTATCGGTTCGCACGCCGGTGTCAGTGTTGGCCCGGACGGAGCCACGCACCAGATGTTGGAAGATATAGCATTAATGCGGGTATTGCCAAATATGGTGGTAATTGCGCCGTGTGACAGCGTGGAGGCCGAAAAGGCGACGCTGGCCATGGCAGCTGACAAGCGGCCAAATTATCTAAGATTAGCCCGCGAGGCGACGCCCATCATCACGACTGCCAAAACGCCTTTTGAGATTGGCCAGGCCTATGTTTTTGCCCAAGGCGCCGACGTGACCCTAATCGCTACCGGCACGATGACCTACCACGCACTGGTAGCGGCCGAAAAATTGTACAAAGACGGGATTGAAGCGGAAGTCATTCATGTACCGACCATTAAACCGCTGGATGCTGAAACTATCCTTAAAAGTGTCCGTAAAACCGGCGCCGTGGTGACGGCCGAAGAAGGTCAGATCAAAGGTGGCCTGGGCGGGGCGATTGCTGAGTTACTGGGCGACGAACAGCCAACTCCAATGAAACGCATTGGTATGCAAGACCGGTTTGGCGAATCCGGTAGTCCTGACGAACTGATGGAATATTTTGGCCTTGACGCCAAACACATTCGACTGGCAGCCCATGCCGTGCTGGCACGTAAAGTCTAAGCATCACTTGGTATAAACAAATGTAAGCGGTTATACTAACCTTATGTTATTAACGCCACAGCAGATGCAGCGTAATTGTGACCAGGCGCGGCAGCGGATGGCGCAGGCGCGGGCTGAACATTGGGCATTTGGTGCCTTCAATCTCGATGATGAAGCTACTTTGAAGGCTGTTGTTCAAGCGGCGCTGGCCAAACAAGCGCCAGTATTGGTGGAAGTCAGCCAGGGCGAAGTCGACGACATTGGTCTGGATAACGTCCGTGATATGGTCGATAACTTTAAGCTCGAGTACGGTGTTGAAATCTACGTCAATCTAGATCATAGTCCTTCTGTAGCAGATGCCAAGGCTGGCATTGATGCCGGTTTCGAATTCATCCACATAGATGTTTCCCAGGCCAACCATGACGCCTCCGACGAAGATATTATTGCCGCTACCCGCGAAGTTGTGGCTTATGCCGAGTCGACTGGCGCACTGGTGGAGAGTGAGCCGCACTACTTTGGAGGCTCCAGCAACCTACACGCCGAGCAAATTGATTATGAAGAAATTAAAAAGACCTTCAGTACGCCGGACGGAGCTCGAGCTTTCGTGGAGGCTACCGGCATTGACACTTACGCCGCAGCCATCGGCAATCTGCATGGCAAATATCCGGTGCCTAAAGTGCTCGATCTGGACTTGCTTCGCCAAATCCGCTCGGCCATTGATTGTAACATCAGCCTGCACGGCGGCAGCGACACGCCCGGACATTACTTTAAGGATGCTGTCCAGATTGGCGTTACCAAGATCAATATTAACAGCGATATGCGCTATGCCTACCGCACGGCACTGGAAAAGATCCTAAAAGACAACCGCGACGAGTATTCTGTTGCTAAATTAATTGCTAAAGAGGTAGTGCCAGCGGTTCAGGCCGTGGTCGAGAGCAAACTCGACGACTTCAACTCTGCCGGTAAAGCCCTCCGTCCTTAAAGTCGGACGTGTTAAACTTAATAGCATAAGCAATATAAAGCAAGGGGTGGGCAAATGGCAGCACAACCGGACGTGGTCAGCATTGGCGATATCGTAACCGATGCCTTTATTAGGCTGCTTGATGATGAAGCTGTGACCTATGAAAACGATCAGGGCGCCTGGTTGGCCATGCAGTTTGGGACTAAGATTCCTTACGACCACGTGGAAGTGATTGAAGGCGTCGGCAACGCCGCTAACGCCGCCGTGGCCTTTGCCCGGCTGGATCTGGCCAGCGCTTTCGTGACCAATGTCGGCGGCGACCAGTTTGGGCGGGATATGATTGCCACACTTCACAAAAACGGCGTTGACACCCGCTTTGTCCGGATCAATCCCGACAAAAAGAGCAATTACCACTATGTTTTGTGGTACAAAACCGAGCGCACCATTTTGATTAAACACGAGGAGTACGATTACCACTGGCCACACTTGACACCGGCCGAAATGCCGAAATGGGTCTACTTTAGCTCTGTTAGTGAGCACGCCCTGGCCTATCACGACCAAGTCGCCGACTGGCTGGAGCAACATTCGGAAGTCAAACTGGCCTTTCAGCCAGCCACTTTTCAGATGGAAACCGGCGCCGAACGCTTAAAACATATCTATAGCCGCACCGAAGTCTTGATTCTGAACCGTGAAGAGGCTGTGACCGTTGGCGGCGGCAATCACGAAGACATTCACGATTTATTCAACCATCTTCATGTACTAGGGCCGAAGATAGTTGTTATCACCGACGGGCCGGACGGCGCCTACGCCTCGGATGGCCAAAATCGTTTCCAGATGCCGCTGTATCCAGACCCCGCACCGCCGCTCGATCGAACTGGTGCTGGTGACGCTTTTGCCAGTACCTTTGTGGCTGCCCTAATCAAGGGCAATACCATCGAGGGCGCACTGCAGTGGGCGCCGATTAATTCCATGAGCGTCGTCCAGAAAGTTGGTGCTCAAGCCGGTCTATTAACCGAAAAAGAGATTGCAACCTGGTTGCGCAAAGCACCGCATAATTACAAACCAACGCGCATGGCATAATAATACGGCTTATGGTAATCTGTAAGCATTAGGGACTTTTGCCAAATGGGTCAATATAAAAATCAACATCAGGGTAAGTCATGACGCGCTTTTTATCGGAATCGCTACAGGCGCCGGAACCGTTTTTCCGGTTAGGGCTAAGACGCCTGGAAAATTCCAATGGCGACCCCGCGACTGATATCCGTTTTTCAACCGAAGTGCAGCAGGCCACCAAGTCCAAGCTTCGGGAGTTGGGGCTTGATCCCGACCGAACAACGGCAGCTGATGTTTACCGAGCACTGGAGGCAAGAGTGGCTGCCGACGATGCCCGACTGGTCAAAAAACTGCGCGCCCAATCAGCCATGAACGTTAGTGCCGAAGGCGACGTGGTGGCCGGCATGATTCATGTTATCAAGCAATTACCGGAGACCAAGCGCTGTTACGGCCTCAAAAGCAGCCGCTTGAAAGCTATTATTAAGCAATTGCCACCCCGTAAAACGCTCAAAAAGCTAGGCTATCGCTCGCTGGATTCAAGTCTCAAACACGAGCCGCCACTATTAATGTTAGCAGCCGCTTGGTTGGTGGAGGGCGAAAGTTGGCATAAACATCTGCTGGAGCAATATAAAAAGCTGCGGCCGAGCGACTTTGAAGAGCGCCCGATACGTGTTATTCAGCCATCAAACTCAAAGCACTGGCGCGAATTAGCTAATGAGATTGTCGGCCAATCCAAGCACAACTTATTATGTTTTAAGGAGATGGGTTCGCTGGTCTTGCTACCTCTGCCCGAAGATCTACCACCGGGCGCGGTGACGGTCAGTCTTAGCCTAGCGCTGCATGAGCTTAATGAAATTCGGGCGGCCAGTAGTTTTATGAAGTTATCCCGGGTGCGACCAGATTTCGGCCAAGTCGTCCAGACCATTGCCAGCAATGAGCCCCAGCTTAATTCGCAACTGTTTGATCAGCCGGTACCGTGGCAACTCGTGCAGCGTTATTACGCCAGACTAACCCATCTTTTCCGGGAAGATCTGTTTGAGCCGAATCTAGAAAAGTCTGATTTAACCTGGCAGCCGATAGAAGATGCTTTAACGGCCATTGAGCCCAGCTTTGCTTTTTGGCGACAGACAGCTCACTTAGGTTTATTGGACAACCACCAGCCGGTGTCACTCAACTTAATTGACACAGCACTAAACTATTGCAATAACCTGCCGTTTGAACGCCGCGCGGTGCATTATTTT
>Ga0182030_10018849_pt1 | contig 13198 bp, 2 predicted proteins | sample 812S3MmetaG_FD_121299 | JGI IMG/M metagenome (GOLD analysis project Ga0182030, IMG submission 121299) | Permafrost microbial communities from Stordalen Mire, Sweden - 812S3M metaG (Illumina Assembly) | ecosystem: Environmental > Terrestrial > Soil > Wetlands > Permafrost | place: Sweden... | reverse complement strand
GAGGAAGACGCGAAGTCCAACGCAGCCGGCGCGCGGCAACTCCAATAACTCGCTGGACTCCTGAGACCGGAGCTGGTAGTATGGATCCCTGACAGGAGACTCCATGGCTGACGAAGATACAAATGAGAGTGCGGACCCGGTCGACCCGATCGAGACATCCCTCGTAAATGACTTGATTAGCTCTGGCGGCTCGCCGGGGCCAAGCGCGGAGGCCCCCGTTCCGACCGCCGAAACCCCCGCGCTACCCCACGGCACCGCCCAACTCACCGGCCCCGCCTTCGCTCCCGGCACCAGCAAGGAAATGGCCCAGGCTATCGTGTCCAAGACACGCGACCCGATGACCTTGGATCTCGAGCCGCGGTCCAAGAAACCGATTCTCTTTGCCAACGTATTCGGCGAGGCCACCCCTACGGAAGAGCTCGATCAGCACAAGTATGGCAAGAAGCTGATCGGCTTGATGCAGTACGAGCGGCAGGGCCACGGGTGGACGAGCGAACTCGGCGACGAACTCTCGAAGGGCTGGCGCGAGGACGTCCCATACGTCGGCGGCGCCTATAACAATTTGCAGATGGACATGGAAGACTACTCGCGCGTGCCGGACGTGCTGGCTCGCATCCGCGCGGACGACCCCAACGTCCCGCAGGACGACAAGCTGATGGCCCGGTTCTACCTCGCCGAGCAAGAGCGGCGAGCCATGGGCGGCCTCGGCCGAAGCGTTGGCGGCATGATTCATTCCGCTGCTGGTTTCGGTAGCCAGTTCTGGCTTGACTCCAAACTCGGGTCCGGCGCGGCCAAGACTTTCGGGTATGCGGTATCCAGGAACCTCGCGGCTGATGCCGGCGCAATCGCGGCCGAGGAGCTGGCGGGTCCTGAAACCGCAGGCGCCGGAACAGTGGCCGGCGTCGGCACGGCTCTCTATGATGTGTTCAAGGCCGCCCGCGCGGTAGGCGCCACCATGCGCGACAAGGAACTCGCGCAGGAAGCCGCCAAGCAGTTTTTTGCCAAGGAGTCCCTCGTCAAGGAAGTCGCCCGCAAGGCATTCCCCGAATTCCACCGGGCGGGCGTTCGTACCGCGCAGGAAGTTGTCGGGCTGGAGGCCATGGAATCCGCAGACCTGTCTCGGGCGGCCACCGGCGCGTGGGGCTACACCCGCGAGGGCGGCGTCCGTGCGGCGTCCGGCCTGGCCCGCGGCGTGCTTCTGCACTCGGCCACCACGATTGCTGGCAACCGTATCGGGAACCAGATCGCAGGCAACCCGGATATCGGAATCGCACCGGGCGGAGCCACGATCGAGAAACAGGCGGAAGGCGCCTGGTCCGGAAACGAACGTCTCTCCCGTTATGCGCAGGCTTTGGCGTTGGGTGAACAGGTCGCCATGAACATCGCCGTCTCGTCTGGCGAAGCCCTGCACTTCGGCATCAATGCCAATCTCGGCAAGGCGATCAGGGCCGCCGCGGGCAGTGTTGCCCCGGAGACATCGGCGGGTGTCAAGGGCATCGCGGAGATGCTCGGCCGGGAGTACCGCACGACCGAAGAGATGGCCACGCAGTTGAAGGACAAGGAGCGCATGAAGGCCGTCGGAGCGATCGGCACGCGTGTCCTCGATTTGATGGTCAACAAAGGATGGAACCCCAAGGCCCAGGCCCAGATGCTGAAGGACGCGGGCATGACGGGTTGGCTGTCCGGGCTCGAGTCCATGCGATACGCTTCGTTTCTGAATGGTCTCTACGGTTCGGAGGGCGAAGACGATCCTGGAATCAAGAACGCTCTCAAGCGGATGGTACCCGAGAAGCAGGAGCTCATCTCCGAGGCTATCGGCTTTGCTCTCCCCATTGCTGTCATGGCCGGAACCGCCAAGCTCGGCATGTCGAAGTTCGTCGGCGCGCAGGGCGAGACCCGCATGCGTGAGCATATGAACGCCATCAAGCATTACGTGAGCAGCGACGAAGGCGTCGTGGTTATCCGCCCCGACGGAACGACCGGCCCGCTTAAAGAAGGCGAGGAATCCCTCGCTACCCCGGGCGTGGCATCCGCTATGAAAGGCGAGGATGCAATGGAGGGCATGCGCCCGATCTTCGAACCTGTCCGCGGGCCCAAGAAGTTTGCCCAGCGCGCCGCGCAGATCGCCCTTCGCGCCGCACGGGTTCTCGTCACCGGCAACCCCGATCATTTGATGTGGGACACCACCGAGTCCATGATGGCCGGTAATGACCTCGACGCACACCCCGTCCGTACGTATTCAGAACTCCGCGAGAAGATCGTTGATGAGCATCTGGACAAGGCGAGAAAGGCCATGTCGGGGGCCGACGAGGTGTCCGCCGACGATGTCAAGAACCTGACCCGCGAGAATATCGCCCGCCGTCCGGAAGTCGTCAAGGAGATCCGCGAAGCCGCCCGGCGCACCCTGGACGAGTACGCGGCGTCAGTCAAGAACGTGTACAGCACAACGGAATCCGTCGTGAAGGAGTACGCGGAAGCCCACGGCGACGACCCGGTCAAACTGGCGCGGTCCATGGAGAACGCGGTCAAGGATGGCGCATTTGCCATGGTCATATCCAATGGCCACAAGGATTACATCCCGCTGATTGACGGCAAGCACCCAGGCCACACGGCCAACGAACGGGCCCGCATGAATCTCTTGCAGGACCGGATGTACACCCGCGCCCGCGCATTCGTTCTCGGAGACGAAGGAACCGTACGGGCCGCGATGGATCTCGAGGGCTACGGCTCCGTGTTGATCAATCCAGACGCCCCCGCGGCCGAGCAGGTCAAAGGACTGCTGGCGGCGCGCGGCATCCACAACCCGACGGACGAGCATGTTCGCGGCCTCACGGATATGGTCAGCCGGTTTATCGACGCTGTCAACGAACACGGCACAACCCGCGTTCAGTCCGGGCCGCACACGTTCGATGCAGTTCGGGATGAAGCCGGCAACTACCGTCTGCGGGGTCTCACCGACGCGGCCAGCGATTTCCTTCAAAACAAAGGTCGCGTAGGAGACCGCGTGCTGGCCGATCTCGCCAAACCAGACAAGGCGTCCCTGCTGGCTGAACTGAAAAGCATCGGCGGCGATCAGGTCACGCTTCACAAGACCGGCATTCGTCTGTCACCAGTCACACTGTTCGCCCACGAAGACCCAGTCAAGATGGCCACGGAGTTCTCCGATCGGACGGGCATCAAAGCCGGCAGCGACGAGTATGCCGCGTACCAGCAGCATTTGAACGAGGGCAAGAAGCCGTCCGATCACCCCCTTTACAAGAAGTCTCTCGAAGCTCTGCGCAAGATGGAAGGGTATTCCCACGTCAAGATCAACGGCAAGGAATACCACCAGGTCAACGTGGCGGGATCCAACTATCGCGGGGACATCATCGCCCCGCTCCCGCGGTACCAGGAAATGAAGAACCCGCCCATCTCCGCCGGCATCCACGAGTTGATTGAGGCCTGGCGCAAACAGCACAGCGATAGTTACCACCCGTCCGAAAGAGACTTTTACCCGAAGATGGGTAACATCATCAGGAAGCTGGCGGTCGAGGAACTGGACAAGAACCCCGAGAAGGCCGCCAAGTGGGCCGCCGTGGCGAAGTGGTTTGATGACATGGACGGTAAACTCAACCCTGAGGCTTTCACCGCTGCATTCATGACCATGACGGGCTGGCCGGAATACACGTCTGGCGGGCAGAAGCGCCGCGACTACGAGCACGCCGAGTTGTTTTCCAAGGTCCGTCAGGCCGTCACCAAGGACCCCGAAGCCATGGATGCGGCCGCCAAGTTCATGCGGTTTGCCGCCGGCATCGTAGGTCACAACGGCGGGCTCGAAGCCCTGGGCGACCACTACCTGCCCCCGAACGCGGGCGTCCGAAATAAAGACATTTACTCAGACAACACGCACCCGCGCGAGTGGCTGAAGACGATGGACGATTTAAACACCAAGCGCAACGCGGAGAAGGAAGCCCGCAAGACACAGGACGAAGCCAAGAAGCGGGCGGAAGCGGAAGCCAAAGCGCAGGCGAAGACGGCGGAGGCCGCCGAGGAAACGAAGAAGGCGTCGACCCCGAAGCCCGAGGAACCCGAAGCAGCCACCAAGGAGGTGGGGGGCAAGGTCCTCACGGCTGAGGAACTCAAGGCGAAGCTCGAGGAACTGGGCGCGAAGGTCACGGACGCGGAAATCAACAGGCTTTTGACCTGCAGCAACCGTCGCGTGCAGAAGGCGACACCCGCAAAGTCATCCACAAATACTCAGAAACCTGCACAGGAACCTGCACAGAAACCGGCGGGTCTGAGAAGCCGCGAAGGACGGAACGCATGAGCGTTAAAAACTCCACATGTCTCGTATGGGATTCAGGCCAGTTCGTGGCGCTCGCCGAAAGGCTCGCCCGTGATTTTGGGAAGGTTTACTATTTTTGCACGGACGGCAACTCCTGTCGCAAGATGACCAAGGCGTTGATCGGAACCGGGCTCGATGGCGTAGAGGTCCTGCAGGATTCCCCCTTCGAAGTTGATCCGGACTCCATCGATTGCTACGTCTTCACGGATGTCGTGAACGGTTTTGAGGCCGAGGAACTACGCAACCAGGGCCGCAACGTATGGGGCGCGGGAATCGGGACGCAGATGGAAGAGGACCGCGAGGGATTCAAAAAGGAAATGGAGAAGGTGGGGCTCCCTGTCGGCCCCTATCAAGTCATAAAAGGCCTGGACAACCTGAGGCTCTACCTGAAAGAACATAAGAATGTATACGTTAAGATTAGCAAATTTCGTGGGTGCTTCGACGAGCAGACGGACATACTGACCGATAGCGGGTGGAAACCATTCAGCGGGCTGGATACCAAGGACCAGGTAGCCACCCTGGACTTGAGTACCAGGGTCATGTCCTTCGTGCCCCCAACCAAACGCATAGCGTATTGGTACGAGGGGCCCATGGTCCGCATTGATAGCCGGAACATAGATGCTTTGGTGACTCCGAATCACCGGTTCTGGACACGCAGCCAGAGCGACTATGGGGCTTGGAAGTACAAGTCGGTGTCCGACATGGAAGGCCGGGCTTGCGCGCTTCCCGCTATGTGCCGATGGGAGGGCAGCGAGCAGGGCACGTACACGATTACCACCAAGTTCCAGAACCCGAGGAACCAGGAGCGGGTTTTGAACATGGCCGACTGGTTGGAGTTCTTGGGGTGGTTCGTCAGCGAGGGATGCTTGACAATGTCGGGGGGTTCTTATCGCGTGACGGTCAGCCAGTGTGTAGACATAAATCCAGACAACCACGAGGCTATATACCAGTGCCTGAAACGTATGGGGTTTAACCCGCAGAGGGAGGGAAAAATCGGATGGAGCGTTTTCGATAAGTCCCTGTGGCTAGAGCTGAAGGCCCTCTGTTATGCAGGAGGAACCTGCCCCGTATGTGGCCGGGAGTCCTGCTCCCACACGAAGGCGGTCCCTCGGTTCATATACAAGCTCTCCCCAGACCAAGTATCCACGTTTCTCAGATCATACGGTCTGGGGGACGGGAGCGTATACATGACTGACGGAAGGCACACCCCCCAGCAGCGCTACTATACCTCTTCCCCCTCTTTGGCCAGCGGGCTGCAGGACCTTCTCTACCGGGTAGGGCACCCGTCCATAATCACTTCTCGAGTCCGGAAGCCGAGTATGATTAGGGGACGTCTAATATGCAGTACGGCCCCGCAGTACACGGTGTCTGTGCATAACACGGAAAACATCCGGGTGGACATGAAGCGTTCTGCTACCCGGGAAGACTATAGGGGCATGGTATACGACGTCACGGTGGAGCCTCACCATACCATTTTAGTTCGGAGAAACGGGAAGTCCTACTGGTCTGGGAACTCCTTTGAGACATTCTTTTGCAAGGATTACTGGATGGTCGAGAACGAGCTCGATCAAATCAAACACGAGATGGGTCCGCTTGCCAAGATCACGGAGTTCATTGTCGAAGAGGCTCTGCCAAACCGCGCAGAAATCGGCGTAGATTTTTTCACAATTGATGGAAAATACCCGGAAAACTACGAAATTGGAATTGAAGCTAAGGACGCGGGTTTCGTCGGACGTATGGTTAACAACTCGGAGATACCCCGACCCCTAGCCGTGGTCAACAAAGCCCTGGCCCCCATATTCAAACGCTATGGGTATCGCGGGGATGTGTCTACGGAAGTTCGCACAAACGGACCTGACGATATATGGCTAACGGATATGACCTGCCGCCGGCCGGCGCCCCCTGGCGAGGCAACGATGGAGTTGTACACCAACATCTCGGATATCATATGCGAGGGCTCGCAGGGCCGCGTGGTGGAGCCAATCCCGCTCGCCCCCTTCTGCGCCCAGATTGTGCTGCGAACCCACTTGACCGACGAGTCGTGGCAGACTGTTCGGTTCCCTGACGAGATCAAGAAGTTCGTGAAACTTCACTGGGCCGTCAAAATTGACGGAGAGAACGAAGTCACCCCTAACCACGGGGGATTCCTCGGCGGTGTTGTCGGTTTCGGGGATACGGCGGAAGCCGCGTGCAAGCAGGCGATGGAACACGTGGGAGAGGTTGAGGGTCCCGGCATATACCACGACACGGACGTTCTCAACAAGGTCATGAAGATGGCCGAAGAAGCCGAGAAACTGGGCCTTAAAATGTTATAGACTCCGGGCCTTAGCCGTGGTATGATGCTCCCACTGTTGATACAAGGAGTCTCACTATGGCCATTCATGACGTTTGCCCCGTTACCACCGCGGATCTCGAAAATTTAATCAAGGGCCTTGTCCCCCAATTCGGGCCCCATGCGGAAGACGCCGCGCATATCGCGTTCTTCCGAAACGGCAACCAGGTTCCCCACAACGCAGAAGCGGCTCTCGCCTTGCTGCGACCGGAGAACGCCCCCGCCGCACAGCCGCCAGCCACTGGCAAAACGGCCATCAACATCCTCGACATCGTGAAAGCCACCCCCGGCTTTGCGCCGTACGAGCACATGCACGACGGAAAGGTTGACCGCCCCAGTCACATGTTCACCATGCCCTCGCAGGCCGCGAAGTTGCTGCACGCCATGGTGGAAGCCCACACGGACGAAACCAAGTCCCTCGAAACCCGCATCAACCAGGCCCTGCATTTGCTGTCTTCCGAGCAGACGCAGAACGGTTTTGACCGCGCGATGTTCACCACCGCGGTCAAAGACTACCAGGAGAAGGCCGCCAAGATTGTCGAGTCCCTCTCCGAACCCATCGAGAAGGAAACCAACGACGAACGCATGGCCAGCGCCACGGCGATCGCTTCGCCTGTTGACCGCGAGATTGACGAAGCACTGATGAACAGGGGCCAGGGCGACACCGACCACGAGGCCCTGGTCGAACGCCAGGAAGCCTCCCTGCGCTTTGGCGTGGTGATGGGCTCGGTTCTACCCAGCGCCGACGGCAAGGTTGGCCCCATGATCGGCCAGATGGTCTCCCACGGCATCGACAAGAACGCCGCCGAGACCCACATGTTTTCCAAGTACGGGACCTTCGAGGCAATCGGCGACAACGAGGCCGTAACCAAGTACCTGACCGATGCGGAAGCACTCAAGGACCCGGTGTATGGTCCCTTCCGCCGCATGCTCCGCGCCGCCACGACCCTTGGCGCGGACGGCAAGTATGACGCAGGCCCCATCCAGAAGTTCTTTTCGCTGTACAGTGGTGGGTACGGCATCAGCCCGACCGTGGTGATGAGTCTGTCCGGCAAAGGCGAGGTATCCTTAAACCGCCGCTATGCGCGGGCCTCCACTGGCCCGGAACGTATCCCGGAACTGGCCGCGAACTACCAATCGAAGCCTGACAATGTGAAGAATCTGCACGATCTTTTGTTCGGCCCGCGGGCGAAGACCGAGGACGGCAAAGCCCTGGCGTTCCTGAACGAGAACGCCGAGACTTCCAAACACGGGGCCACCACCTACCATACGGACCAGGTCAAGAACGTACTCAAGGGCAAGAAGAACATCGGCGCGTACTCCCGGGTGACGCTGGATCGACGCGCATTCTCCCCCGAAAGCCAGACGCAACTTGCCACCGCTGCGGAAAAGACCGCGAAGTTATCCGCCACGCCAGAGGGCGCGCAGGCAACCGGATACACCCCCGAGCAGGCACGCGCCGTGCCGGGAAGACTCCAGCAGCGCTACCGCACGAACCTGGCGGATATTTTGGAAGCCATTATCGGGCCCAACCCCGCCATGCGCGCCCGCATCCTGGACACGTCTGAGTACGGGCCCACAGGTGACGCGGCCCAGCGGATGGGTTATCTCGCCGGCGACGTTTCGTTCCTCCTTCCGAAACTGGGCAAGCTGGTCAAGGAACAGATGGCCAAGCCGTCTGCGGATTACCCGTCCAAGGTGGAGGCCCTGCTCCGCACGGAACTGCTCGGCAAGATGGCCGGCAAGGAACTCGGGGCCAGCGAACGGTCCAACACCGTACAGGTCCTGGGCAGCGGCGTGGGCGATCGCGACGCGTACCGCAAGGAAGGTGGCGGCGGTGGCGACGCCACGGGCGCTTCCATGAAGACGGCGGGCTATCCTTTCGGCGCGGAGACCCTGATTTCCGAGAACATTCTCGGGCACATCGACGCAAAGTTTGGTACAGACCTCACCAAGAAGTTCCGTCTCGCCGGACGGTACCCTGAATCGGGAGTCCCGGTTGTGGTGACCAGCGGCGGTCTGCGAGAAGTCAGCACCGGGTACGCCATGGCCGGGGCCAGCCTGCCCCCCGCAGTTCTGCATGGCGCACTGGGTAAGTTTTACGACAACCCCACACAAGGATACCATCCGGACTACGCGACCTTTGTGTTGCCGCTGGAGGGAAAGAACACCGCGGCCTTGGTTAATTTCCCCCGGGAGCTCATCCCAGCATCTGAACGCGGAAGTTATGACAAGGCGTCCACGTGGTTTGACTCCTACCTCCGGTCTCTGGCCCCCGGTGTCAAGGACAAGCACCTGGCCATTGCGTTGGGTTCCAACGGACGAGGCCCCCTGAGGGGTGTCAAGGGCGGCGTCCCGGACAAGATGAAGTACATTGTCATACACGGCGTGGTGTCGAAGGACGGTACGGTAAGCGACCAGGACATCAAGGATACCCTGGACGGTTCGATGATCACCCACTGGTTCACGCAGGACCAGAGGCGCACGTCATTCGGCGGCGAGGACGTCAACAAGACCCACGTGTTCGCTGTTCTTGAAAACATCAAGCAGTCGTTCCTGGTCAAGGCATGTTCGCAGGTTCACGAGGGCGTCGCCCCCGGTAGCCCCGTACCGGCGTTCGCGGATGCCATCTTCAAGGCCCATGGCAACGAGGGCCGCATCCTGCATGGTCCCAAGGCCGGGCCGATGAACGACAAGGCCTTTGCAGAGGCGATCAACTCCGGCAAGGGAGTGGACGCCAAGCAATACCCGTGGTTCGGGGAAGTGAAAGACGTTGACATCGGCGGCATCGTGTACCGCACGTATTCTGTGAACGTGGACTCGGCCTCGGAGCGAGTGGCGGCATCCGTTGATGGCGAGGGCGAACGCCACAACATTGACGTCCCATCCCCGGTAGTTACGGACACCGCGGCTACCATGCCCAAGGCTACGCTGGCGGCCCGCGCGGTCTCGCTTCTCGGCGTCGCCATGCACGACGCCACGCGTAAACTTCCGTGGATGGCCGACCGCATACAGGACGTGCCCAAGCGCCTTCATCGTACCCCAGACCCCCAAGGCATCGCGCAAGCGTATGCCGATCGGGGGTACGACCCCGCCAAGGACCCGCTACTGGCCGACAAGATCGGTCTCAGCCGCGCGTCCGAAGCCGACAAGACCGGCAAGATTTCCTCGGAAGGCGGTTACCATGTCCTCCGCACCGCCGGCGAGAACCTCGGCGGACTGGTTGACCCATTCCTGACGGCGTGGGGCAAGATGGTTGATGGGGTCCGGCAGTCGCCGCTGATCCGCGCCAACGACGTCTCCCCGAACACCCGCCACGGCCACTGGCTGCGCGCGGATGTAAAGGTCGAGGACTTCGAGAAGGCGCTGTTTGATCACGTGTCGTCCCTTCGATCGAAGAACTACGAAGAGGCCGACAAGAACAAAGCCCGGTTGATGGGCATGCTGGTCAATACCATGGGCGAGTCCCCCAAGGACATGCGGATGTCCTTCGACGACCTGTTCGACAAGAACATGCGCTTCGACAAGACCGCGTGGTACAAGCCGGAAGTTGATTTCTCGCACGAGTCGTTTGCCCATCTCAAGGACAAGACCGGCAAGTCGATGGTGCAGGCCGATCGGTACCTCGGCGGCACAGTCGTGCAGATGTCCCGCACGCCGGGCGGCATGACTTCCCACGAGCGCGCCCGCATCGGCGAGCCCCACCGCTGGGTGTTGAAGACCGGCAAATGGATCGGCCACACGGACGGCAAGCGTGACGGCAAGGCGACGGAAGGCACCCGCTGGCAGAGCCACAACACCAACGAATTCTCCGAGCATCCGATCATCACCAAGATTGCCGGCGAGGACAAGGACGGCGACAAACGCCACTTGCTGATGTACGCGCTGGACGAACACGGCGCGATACTTCGCATCCCCCAGGAGTTGGAGAAGTATGCAGATGACCCCCTGGAGCTCGAACCTCGTCTGACCAAGATTGCTCTCGCGAAGCTGAACGGAGACTTCCTGGAAAATCGGGACCTGTACGGTACAGAAACCGAGATGTCCGAAGTGCAACGCGAGGCCCGCCAGCGCGCCACGGACCAGACGACTCTGGAGGCCAAGAAGCAGGGGACCAACGGTCTTCTGGAGGAACGAAGCCACTTCTTCGACGAACACGGCGGCGAGGCTACCCCCATTGACGTCGATATGTTCAAGGATCAAATGGTGCCATACGTCCGTCAGACGGAAGACGGAAAGTACGAGGAGACCATGATCCCCAAGACCCAGTGGGTGGATATCATGAATCCAACCACGGAGGGCCTGGCTGGCCGAATCGTCCGGGACACAAACCGGCAGAACGCCTCTGTGTCCAAGAGTATGAGCGTGGCCGGTAAGCGCGTACTGCAGGTCATGCGCGCATTCAAGGCCACGTATACGCTTGGCGCGGCGGAACCGCTCATCAAAGGCGGTAAGAAGAATCCCCTGCCGGAAGGCGTGTTATTCGGCGCGGACTTGAAGCCCATATTCGGGAAACTAACCCGGGGGCTCGAAGACGCGAAGGACGGATACACAAGTTGGTCCGTATCGGACAAGTTCATCGACAACGCGGTGAATATGATCATTGATACGATGAAGTTGGAGAAGCCCGAGGCCCACGCAATGTTCCTGACCAAGGAATGGTCTGGATTGCTTACCACGCTTCTAGGCACCCAGAAGTTCAAGGACTTGCAGGGAGTCCTGGATTTTCACAAGGACTTCATGCGCTGGGCCCAGGGGCCGTTCGGGCGGGCCTATGCGAGCGCACTCAAGGAACAAGAGACGCCCCCGAGTCAGCGGCCGGGAGCAGAGTGGTTGGACCCTGCGTTCGTGGCGAAGGCCCCCGGCGACGCAAAAGTGAAAGACGCCAAAGTCAAGGAGGCGAAGTTCCGCAGGGACGCGACCGTGTACCGCCGCATCGAGCGCAACATGGTGGATGCCTGGGAAGCCTTGGACCGTAGGGTTGATAGATTCGATAAAGGCCCCGGACAACGAGCCAAGGAACACGCCCGCCGGTTTGCGGAACTGTCACTGACTTCCCGGGGGCTGTCGAACCTCGACAAGGTTTCCAATGCCTACCGCGGCGGTAACGTGGACCTGGAATCCGGGGCCAGTCTGCGGAGGGCTCTGTCCGGGTGTTCGGAGCGTATCGAAATCCACGAACCTATACTTCTGAAGGCCGCAGTCGTAGAGGCACGCAAACGTCTCAGCCAACTGGACGATGCATATAAGCATTCCTTCCTCGGAACCGGGGAGTACTCGATAGCCGGCAATTTGCTTATTTCTCTGAGTGATGCACTCGCCCGGGCCCGCGGACGAGAGTCCTGGATGCCCACCGACTCGCAGTACGCCTCCGCGAAAGAGTACGCCAACGCTTCGGCCCACGCACTCGCCGCCTACGCCGGGTTGTCGGCACATCTTCGGCAATATATCGGCAACGATCACGCCAAGGCGCTGAAGTTGACCGAGGACGCCCACGCGGCATTCTTCGCGAAAGACCCCAGCAACCTTCTCGTCAACGGCATCCAAGGTGTGGATAAGGTCAAGGGCAAACTGAAGTATTTGACGGGCCTCAACCAGACCCCCGCCCTCGGGTACGAAACCCAGAAGCGATACTACGCGGCCGCTGAGAAACTGGGCAGCGTTACCGTAGACGGCCTGACCATTACCGGCGAAGACTTCCAGCGCCTCCTGTTCGGGTATTCCGCCTCCCTGATGGGCGCGCAGGATGCCCCGCTAAAGGGTGGGTTCATCCGTTTGTTGCACCCGGACGTCCGGGCCGAGGTAGCCCAGCGCGTACGAAACCTGGGGTACGGCGGAGCCGGGGGCGACCCGAGTGTGGCCCGCGGTTTCACTGACGCCATCGCGAGTCGGGCCGAGAAGGCGCAGGTCCCATACACGATCAAGAACAACGGGGATGTAGTGTCGCGGTACGACGTGCCGATGACCAGCATCGACCAGTTCAACGAACCCACGATCGAGGAACCCAACGCGGCGGATATCAAGAAGGCGCTGAGTATCAAGTTCGAAAAGCCGGAAGTGACTGGCGAGCAAAAGCCCGAATTCAGTCCCTTGCGTACCGGAATCGACTTCGATAGCCTCAAGGAAGGCTCCACAGATGGCAAGGGCCCGGGCATTGAGGCGGCTGGAATCTTCCACGACCTGCACAACGACCCGAAGAATCCGATTCCGATGTCCGACCGCGCCGAAACCCAGGAGCAGGTCTACTGGTCGCTGGTCAAGAGCTCCGCCGTCCACAGCGGTAACTCCGACGCCGAACGCGCCGCGCATGACAAGCTGGTTGGCGAGAACAACCGCGCGCGGGGCGTTGACATCGTCAACGGCATCGGACGCGAACTGGGCATGACCCGGTTTGACGAGGCCCTTAATCGCATCCCTGGAATCTTCGATTACATCGAAGCCCACTACGACTACAGCCCCAAGATGATTGAAGATCAGAGGGCGCTCGTAGACCGTTGGGTTGAAATGATCAACACGAAGCTGCCGCCGACGGATGAAGATCT
>Ga0182030_10018848_pt1 | contig 13198 bp, 11 predicted proteins | sample 812S3MmetaG_FD_121299 | JGI IMG/M metagenome (GOLD analysis project Ga0182030, IMG submission 121299) | Permafrost microbial communities from Stordalen Mire, Sweden - 812S3M metaG (Illumina Assembly) | ecosystem: Environmental > Terrestrial > Soil > Wetlands > Permafrost | place: Sweden... | reverse complement strand
GTTCTCGACGAGGCCGACCGCATGGCCGACATGGGGTTCATGCCTCAGGTCGAGTGGGTGTTGCGCCGCCTGGAAGCGCCGCATCAGACGCTGCTCTTCTCGGCCACCCTCGATGGTGCTGTTGATCGCTTGGTGCAGCGTTACCTGACCGAGCCGGTCTTCCACGAAGTGGCCTCGTCGTCACAAACCGTGACCGCCATGGAGCACCGATTTATTCAGGTGCACCAGATGGACAAGGTGAAAGTAGCGGCGGCCATCTGCCGATCGCAGGAGAAGTCGTTATTCTTCGTGCGGACCAAGCGAGGCGCTGACCGCTTGGTCGAGAACCTTGAGAAGGAAGGCATCCACGCCGCCGCTATTCACGGCGACCTTCGTCAAGCGAATCGGGAACGGGCCCTGGCTGATTTCTCCACCGGCAAGTTGCGCGTACTGGTGGCCACCGACGTCGCCGCCCGTGGTCTCCATATTGATGCGGTTGATGGTGTCATTCACTTCGACCCACCCGAAGATCACAAGGCGTACTTGCATCGTTCCGGCCGCACCGCCCGTGCCGGGAAGGCTGGCGTGGTGGTCAGCCTGACTTTGTGGAACCAACTCGTCGAAGTTGAAGTCATCCAACGGCGTCTGGGATTACGCATCCCCATCGTCGAGATGTTCTCCAACGACCCGCGCCTGGCTGATCTTGGCGCGTGGACGCCCTCTCCTGAGGAGAGCGTGCTCTGACCGACACGACATCCAAAATCGCCACATGGTCACCCGAAGACGGGATTCGCCGTGTGTTGGTCGTCACCGCCCACCCCGATGACGTCGATTTCGGAACCGCCGGCACGGTGGCGGCCTTTACGGACGCAGGTGTCGAAGTCACCTACTGCATCGCCACCAATGGTGATGCGGGTGGCTCGGACCGGGAGATGTCCCGGGCCGATATGGCGATGCTGCGCCAAGGCGAACAAAGGGCAGCGGCAGCGCAAGTCGGCGTCACCGATGTGCAATTCCTGGGCCATCCTGACGGCCGTTTGCTTCCCACCATGGAGCTCAGGCGCGATATCAGTCGAGTCATCCGACAAGTTCGTCCTGAGCGAGTCCTCTGTCCCTCACCGGAACGACGCTGGGACTTCATTTTTGCCAGCCACCCGGATCATTTAGCTGCCGGTGAGGCAACGGTGTGCGCGGTGTATCCCGACGCTCGCAACCCCTTTGCCCATCCCGAACTGCTCGAGATTGAAGGACTTGAACCGTGGACAGTGAACGAGCTCTGGATCATGGGGACCGACGACCCGAACATCGCCGTCGAGACTACGGCGACCATCGACCGCAAGGTGCTGGCACTCCTGAGTCATAAGAGCCAAATTGGTGATCCGCCTGGTGTCACCGAACGGATCACGACAGGAGGACGCGCGCAAGGAGAAGCAGCGGGCCTTCCCGAGGGGGCGACCGCGGAAATGTTCCGGGTTACCCGGATACCCTGACTAGCCCCGCACCGAAACGGTGGGTGGTGCTCCAACATATGGCGTACGAAGGTCCGGGCGCTATCGCCGATGCGTTGCACGCCGGTGGACACAATTTCTTGTTGGTGCGAGTGGACGAAGGTGGCACGGTGCCGGGCATTGACGAGGTGGCCGGAATTAAGGGTCTGGTCGTTATGGGCGGCCCCATGGGCGTGCAAGACGACGCTGAGTACCCGTGGCTGGTCGAAGAACGAGCCCTCATGTCGGCGGCAGTCCTGGCCGGAATCCCTGTCCTTGGCGTCTGTCTGGGCGCCCAACAATTAGCGGCCGCCTTGGGGGTCATGGTGATCACCGGTCCCGAGGTCGAGATCGGTGCTGGTGAGGTCGTGCTCACGCGCCAAGCGGCGGAGGATCCGGTGTTCGGTCCCGTGCCTTCACCCTTGCCATGTTTCCATTGGCACGGCGACACGTTCTCGCTGCCGCCGGGAAGCGAATTGATGGCTTGGAATGAGACGTATCTGCATCAGGCATTTCGCTATGGCGAGTCTGCCTATGGCTTGCAATTCCACGTCGAACTGACGCCCACCTTGGCTGAACACTGGAGACCTCACCTGCCATCTGGGGTGTCGATCACCGAACATGCCGCTCGCCGCATCAATAAGCAGGGCGCACAGATTGTGGAGCGCTTTGTCGCTTTGGCCGACGAGGCGAGCGAATAGAGCGGCTCTCATGTGCATGTGGTCGAGACATTGGTCTCGACTCCGGTATTCGCACTACCGTCTTGCCACCTGCCCATGTCGGCGGATCTCTCACGAGGCGAAAGTGAGGTAACTCCAGTGGCGGATGCTGAAGGTGTCGTAACCAGTGATCGGGCCAAGCTCCTTATACGATTCGGTTGGTCGTTGGCCGAGCTGCGCGGTCGGGTGTTCTACGGTCCGGCCGACCCAGGTCGCATTTCCGAAGATGCCACCGGCACCACGCGGACGGGCTTCATGCCGCCCTTGGGTGAAGAGCGGACCGCGGCTGAACAACTCGTGGAAATCAAGACGTTGGTGCGTGAACTGTCGACATCCATCGGCATTACCACCGACGGCTCGAAGATGGCCGATGCGCATGGAAAAGACCCCACGGCACCATGCACCGGATTTCAACGAGTCCTGGAGTTGGCCGATCAAGTGCCATGGCAGGAGCCGGATGAAGTGCGGCTTCGCAATTGGATCGCCTTTGCCGAAGCTTTTTATGCCTTGGACTCGCAAATTCAAAACGAACTGAACGCAGCGAACTTTGGGGAGTGCAGCGCCTATCAACTCGGTCGTGGTTTGGCTGAGACTTCATGGTCGATGGACCTCAATGCTCGAACCAAGAGCACCACGAGTCTGGACAACCTCCTTGGCCCTGAGCGAAGCGTGATCCTTACCGGTCTCATTGTGCGCTTGACGCCGGTGGCTATGTCCGCTGACGTATCTCAGGCCATCAAGGGGTCATTGGCCGAGTGGCAGCGGCGAGTGGAGGGCAGCGATGCTCCGCATGGCGACGGAGTGGTGGCCGTCTACCTCAGGCGTCAGGTCACCCTGTGGCGGGATCTCTTGCTGAGCGGAGCCGATACGCAGGCCCTCATTCGCCCGGCTGCACCACTGCGTCGGGTCGCCACCATTTTCCCCGCCTTGCGCACGCTGTGGCCACAAGCTCTGCTGGGTTTGGTCGGCAGTGGACTGATCGGTTGGGCGGCCTATCTCTTGACGGAAACTCATCCAAAGGGAATTCAATCCACCATCGTCACCGCTTTGGGCATATTTGGCGTGACGGCGGCGACCGTGACGGCAAAGGCGAAGTCCACGGCGAATCATCTGTTGGGGAGCATTCAGAGCGCGGTGGCGGCTGATCTGCTGGTGGAAGGCGCCACGATCCTGCCACCCGACAAGAAGGGACCATTGCCCACGCGTTACCGAGCGGGTGAGAGTGCGGCTCCGGTGACGATGGCGTCCATGACCGAATCGCTGAGCAAACGGGAAGCCCCGGCACCGGTACATCTCACGGCGTAACCGTTGGGGGTCGTGTCGCTATGGCCCGATTTGGACGTAGCGCTCGTGAATGTCGTTCCACTCCGGCAGTGCGACCAAGTCGGCGGTTTCGCCAGCAAACGCCCGAGCCAGTGCCATCAGGTGGAAATGCCATCCGGCCAATGTCAGCGTGCGGTATTCCTCGGAGAGTTCCAGCGTGCTGGTGAACACCAGCGTGGTGCCTCCGCCTTCGGGAATCAGTTCCCAACGCAGGGTGCCATGGGCGTCGCCGGTCGTTTCCAACACATGCGGTGGATCGAACTCGGTGATCTTGGCGTGCATGGTGAATCGATCGCCATCGGGAGTGACGTTGTACCAGCACACGTTGAACTGACCGCCCAGCTGAGGATCGATGGTGACTTCGCCCCACCATTTCGACAAGAAGTCGGGATCGGTGATGGCCACCCACACCACAGCGGGGAGCGCGGGGAGGTGGCGTTCAAACTTGATGACGGCTTCTGAATCGGTATAGGTGACCTCTCCCAAACCAGCGTTGTCGTCGATCATGCGATGTGAGCCTCAGAGCTTTCTCGTAGATGGTCCTCAAGGCGAGCCAGCCGATCTGACCAAACTTTGCGGAACGGCGCCAGCCATGCGTCGATCTCGGCCAAGGGACCGGGTTGAATTTCGTACCAACGCTGCTGCGCCACCTGTCGCACGCTGACCAGGCCAGCATTTCGAAGGATCCGGAGGTGCCGGCTCATGCCAGGTTGGCTCTGACCGAGCAAGGCAGACAGTTGCCCCACCGGTTGGGGACCGCTGAGCAGGACGTCAAGGACTTGGCGCCGAGTGGGTTCGGCCAGCACCTCGAACGCGTTGGTCACACCGCTATATTAACAAGTTACTTATATAATGCAAGCTATAAATAACCTGCTCACGGTATAAGTAATCAACCAGCGAGCTGGCGAAGCACATACGGCAAAATCCCACCATGACGGTAGTACTCGGCCTCCATGGGGGTGTCGATCCGCACGATGGCCCTAAATTCCGTTACCGACCCGTTGTCGGCCGTGGCCACCACAGTCAGCTCCTTGGGCAGCTCACCATCATTGAGAACCTCAATTCCGGCGATGGAGAAACTCTCGTGACCGGTCAGTCCCACGCTCTCGGCCGAGTCGCCCTTGTAGAACTGCAACGGGATGACGCCCATGCCGATGAGGTTGGATCGGTGGATGCGTTCGTAGCTTTGCGCAATGACCGCCCGCACGCCGAGCAGCGCCGTGCCCTTGGCCGCCCAGTCCCGGCTCGACCCGGTGCCGTATTCGAGACCGGCCAGCACCACTAAAGGTGTGCCTTCGGCCGCGTACTCCATGGCGGCGTCGTAAATCGAAGTCTCTTTCCCATCGGGCAGGTGCACGGTGAAGCCGCCTTCGGTCCCCGGCGCCAATCGATTGCGCAAGCGCACGTTGGCGAACGTGCCGCGCATCATCACTTCGTGATTGCCGCGACGAGCACCGTAGGAGTTGAAGTCGCCGTGCGGCACACCGTGTTCGGTCAAGTAGCGACCGGCCGGGGTGTCGAGGCCGATGGAACCAGCCGGAGAGATGTGGTCGGTGGTGACGCTGTCGCCCACCATGGCCAGAGCACGAGCGCCGACAATGTCGGTGACCGGTACGGGTGTCATCGTCATCCCGTCGAAGTACGGGGGATTCTTTATGTAGGTCGAGTCGTCCTGCCAGGCAAACGTCTCTCCTTCGACGACCGGCACTTGCTGCCAGTACTCGTCGCCCTCGAACACGGCGCCATAACGGGTGCGGAACATTTCGGACGTCAGAGATTCGCGAATGACGTCGCTCACGTCGCTGAGATCGGGCCAGATGTCGGCCAGGAACACGGGCTGGCCGTCGGTGTCGTGACCGAGGGGATCTGTGGTGAGGTCGATATCCATGGTGCCGGCCAAGGCATAGGCCACCACAAGTGGCGGTGAGGCCAGATAGTTCATCCGCACGTCGGGGTGAATGCGCCCTTCGAAGTTGCGGTTCCCTGACAGTACGGAGACGACCGAGAGATCGTCGGTGTGCACCAGGTCGGAAACTCCGGCCAGCAAAGGCCCCGAGTTTCCGATGCAAGTGGTGCAGCCGTAGCCGACCAAGAAGAAGCCCAGCTGTTCAAGCGGTTCGACCAGATTGGCCCTCGACAGGTAGTCCATGACGACGCGGGAGCCCGGAGCGAGTGACGTCTTGACCCACGGCTTGGAGCGCAGACCACGGGCCACGGCACGCTGGGCCAGGAGGCCTGCCGCCACCATGACCTGGGGATTCGAGGTATTGGTGCAGCTGGTGATGGCGGCCACCACTACATCACCATCGGTCAAGAGATGGTGCGGCGCGGCCTTGGGGGCTTCAGCGGACGAGCGGGGTTTGCGGTCCAGGGCCACCTTGAAGGCATCGCCGGCGCCAGCCAGGGAGACCCGGTCCTGGGGGCGTGAAGGTCCGGCCAAAGACGGCTCGACGTCGGCCAAGTCGAGCGTGGCGTACTCGGAGTACACCGGTTCTGGGCCATCGGCGGTGTGCCAGAGGCCTTGCGCCTTGGCGTAGGCCTCGACGAGGGCCAGGTGGTCTTCGTCGCGTCCCGTGAAGCGCATGTAGTCGATGGTCACCTGGTCGATGGGGAACATGGTGCAGGTGGCGCCGTACTCGGGGCTCATGTTGCCGATGGTCGCTCGCGTCTCCAACGGGAGGGCGGCTACCCCCGGCCCATAACACTCGACGAAGGCGCCGACCACCCCATGGGCCCGGAGGAGCTCGGTCACGGTCAGCACCACGTCGGTGGCCGTAATGCCTTCACGTGGTTCACCCGAGATCCGCAGGCCCACCACCGGCGGGAGCAGCATGGAAAGCGGCTGTCCCAGCATGGCTGCTTCGGCTTCAATCCCCCCGACGCCCCAGCCGAGGACGCCGAGTCCGTTGACCATGGTGGTGTGGGAATCAGTGCCCACCAAGGTGTCGCAAAAGGCCCGGCCGTCGGGGGTGGCAAAGACCAGTCGGGACAAGTACTCCAGGTTGACCTGATGGCAGATGCCCATGCCGGGTGGCACGGCACGGAATCCGTCGAATGCACCTTGGGCCCAGCGAAGCAACTTGTAACGCTCCATGTTGCGTTCGTATTCAACCGAAACGTTGGCGTCATAGGACTCGGTGTCGCCCGAGCGCTCCACAATGACGGAATGGTCAATGACCAACTCGACGGGCACCAGAGGGTTGACCTTGGTCGCGTTGCCTCCCAGTCGGGCCAACGCATCGCGCATGGCGGCCAAATCGACCACGCCGGGCACGCCGGTGAAGTCCTGCATGAGGACTCGCTCCGGGGTCAGGGCAATCTCATGAGCAGCTTCCCCGGCGGCCTGACCATGGGCTTCGGGATTGGCGCCCCACGCGGCGGTGGCCACGATGTCGTCGGCCGAGACGGTCAGGCCATCCTCATGCCGGAGCAGGTTCTCGAGCAGGACCTTTATGGAATAGGGCAGGCGGGCGACGTCGTGGTCAGCGGTCAGCGCGGCAGCGTTGATGTCGAATATCTCGAAGTCACGTCCGTTGACGCTGAGCTGCGAGCGAGCGCCAAAGCTGTTGGGGTGGGGGGAGGAATTTGAGGCCATGGGGCCATTCTGCCGTGTGTAGGGGCGGGTGCGCCTATCGCAATGATTTGGGGCTCTCTGCCAACAGAGAGGCGAGATGAGCGGGGAGGGGGGTAGCGGGGCTTGAGTTTGCAGTTCATGGGGCGATCATTTGCCATCACCCTGTCTCCATGCCGAGGTGTTTTTTGAAACTAGTTCACCCGGGCGAACTAATTTCAAAAGCGAACTACCGGGAGAGACGGCGCTCGACCCGATTTCGCGCCCGATACGGAAGTCATTGCATTCGGCAATCGCAATCCAATGCGTACAGCGAGCCTGCCGAAGTCTCCAGATCCGATGATTTGGATCGGGACGAGTACCGTTCACGTAGGCTGCGAACGGAGGTCAACTCGCCCATGCCTGTCTATGAATTCCGCTGCACCACGTGTCAGATCACCTATGACGAACGGCGCCCGATGGCGGACGCTGACGCTCCGGCCACCTGCCCGGAAGGTCACACCGGCGCCGTGCGGTTGTTGCCGATCTTTGCCACGACCGGGCTGGCTACCCAACCGACCGGAGGCAGTTGCAGTGCACCCGTAGCCGGTGGATGCGGTGGCGGCTGCGCTTGTTGTTGAATTGTTGAACGGCCGCACCGAATTCGACCGCGCACGATCTGAATCATTGAGGAGGGAACTGTGACACTTTCATCCTGGGACGACTTTCCCGTGCATCAAGCACCGGAGTTCATCGCCCATCCGGGCACCAGCGACCGGAATTTCTATGACCGCTACTACTTCAACATGCACGCCAAGTCGGACGACTGGTTCGCTATTTTCGGGTTCGGGCAATATCCCAACCTGGGTGTGGTTGACGCCTTCATCGACGTACGGATGGGTGAGTCGCAGCACGTGGTGCGAGCTTCGAAACCACTGACCGATCGCAGCGATCTCTCCATCGGCCCCTTCCGCATTGAGGTCATTGAGCCGCTGCAGCGTCTGCGGGTGATTGTCGAGCCGACCGAACACAGCGTGGCCATGGACGTGACCTGGCAAGGGCACACTCCGGCCATGGCCGAGCCACGCCAGTACATGCGCAGCAAAGGCAAGGTGGTCTTCGACACCCAGCGCTTGGCTCAAACCGGTACTTGGTCGGGCACGCTGTCGGTCGGCGGGCGCGACATCGACATCAGCCCGGATCAGTGTTGGGGCAACCGGGATCGATCTTGGGGGATCCGGCCGGTGGGGGAACCGGAGAACGATGGCATCCGACAAGGTGAGCTGGTCTTGGGTGGCATGTGGAACTACTTCCCCATGCAGTTCGAAGACCACGCCATCATGTACATCTGCCATGAGCGAGACGACGGCCAGCGCCCGCTCATTCAAGGTGAGCGGATTTGGGTTGACCCGAATCGAGAGGTCGATGACCTCGGCCGATCCGAGCACGAGCATCACCTGATTCCCGGCACCAGGGTGATTGATCGATCGGTGGTCCGGTTCCCCGAATCGGGGATTGAGATCACGTGCGAACCGTTACTGGCCAACTTCGTCTCCATCGGCACCGGTTACGGAATTGATGCTGACTGGCGTCACGGCATGTACCACGGTCCCGATGAAGTGGTCCAAGGGTTGGTGCTGTCAGTGGAGGAGATCAAAGGACTGGCCCAGTACGGGATTGTGGATCACGTGGCGAAGTTCACTTACGGCGACCGCGTGGGTTACGGCTTGCTGGAGCACGGCTTCTTCGGGCCGTACAACCACTATGGGTTAACCGACGGCGGAGTCGGGGCGCCAGCTGATTGATTGGGCGGGAAGCCGCATCGGGATTTGCTGAGTCGCCGCATGCGTTTCTCGTTCGGGTTCGGGTTCGGGTTCGGGTTCGGGTTCGGGTTCGGGGACAGACTCACGAGCGGCCTCTCTCTTCGGACATCGTTTTCTGAAAAGCGTCAATGACTGAAATGCTGCGTGATCAGACATTCAGTCCTTGATGCTTCTGGGAGGAGAGGTATTGGAAGAGCGTCCCGGCCACCCGTTCTCGCCCCACCACAACACGGCCGCGCCTTGTGAAGATCAGAGGTACCTGAGCGGGATGCGACAATAGGGCATGCCTGACGCCTACAGCGTCGTTTTGCAGCGACTGCAGAGCGCCTTCGATGCCATTGTCCCGGGCGCTGACCCGGTGCTGCGCCCATCGGATCGGGCCGACTTTCAGGCCAACGGCGCGCTGGCCTTGGCTAAGCAAGTGGGCCGTTCACCGCGGGAGGTGGCCGAAGAGGTCGTGGCGGCCGCCGACCTGGCTGACTTGTGTTCGGAAGTGGAGATCAGCGGCCCGGGATTCATCAACCTGACCCTGGGGGGCGAATTCCTGGCTGACCAGGTGGCCGCCATGAGCGGCGATGACCGGCTGGGCGTCGCCATAGCGAGCCACCCACAGACCATGGTCATCGATTACTCCTCGCCCAATGTGGCCAAGGAGATGCATGTCGGGCACTTGCGCAGCACGGTCATCGGAGATGCCCTCGCTCGAGTGCTCAGTCACCTAGGCCACAACGTCCTCCGGGAGAATCACATTGGCGACTGGGGCACCCCGTTCGGGATGCTGATCGAACACCTCATTGACGAAGGGGGCGCCGACAATGCCGAAACGTTCAGCGTGCGCGACCTCAACGAGTTTTATGCCGGGGCCCGACTCCTCTTCGATACGGATCCCACCTTCGCCGACCGTTGCCGTCAGCGGGTGGTACTTCTGCAAAGCGGCGATCCCGAGACACTGCGGGTGTGGCGGATCTTTGTGGCCGAGAGCATCCGGCACAACGATGAGGTTTACGACATGTTGGGTGTGCTGCTGACCGACGAAGACATCCTCGGCGAAAGTTTTTACAACCCGGAGCTTCCGGTGGTGGTCGATGATTTGGCCGCTCAAGATCTGTTGGTGGAGCACGACGGCGCCATGTGTGTCTTCCCCGAGGGCTTCGAGAACCGCAAGGGCGATCCCCTCCCACTCATTGTCCGCAAATCGGATGGCGGCTATGGCTATCCGGCTACCGACTTGGCCTGCATTCGTGATCGCACGGGCCGACGTGGCGCGACCACACTCATCTACGTCGTCGGCAACGAGCAGGCCCTGCACTTTCGGCTGGTATTCGCCGTGGCCACCCTGGCCGGGTATCTGCCCACCACATCTTCGGCCGTCCATGTGGCTTTCGGCATGGTGCTCGATACTGACGGAAAGAAGAAGGCCAGTCGAGCCGGCACCTCCGAGCGATTGGTCGATCTCCTCAGCGAAGCGGTGGACCGGGCCCGGGCGCAGATGGAGACGCGGCCGAGTGACCTCAGCGCCGACGAACAGGATCACTTGGCCCACGCCCTGGGGATTGGCGCCGTGAAGTACGCCGATCTCTCCACCGAACGGGTCCGTGACTACGTCTTCGACTGGGATCGCATGCTGGCTTTCGAAGGCGACACCGGTCCGTACCTGCAATACGCCCACGCCCGCATCCGCTCCATCTTCCGCCGGGGCAACGTGGCGCCGCCCGAGCCTGGCACCCGCCCCGCCATCGTCGAGAACCAGGAGCGCCTCCTGGCCCTGCAACTGCTCGAGTTTGGGGCCGCGGTCGACGCCACCGCCGAACTCTTCAGCCCCTCCAGGCTGGCCGGCTACCTGTTCGACCTGGCCACGACCTTCACCACCTTTTACGAAGGTTGCCGCGTGCTGGTCGAAGACGAGGCCATCCGGACCTCTCGCCTGGCCCTGAGCGATTTGACGGCCCGAGTCTTGGCTCAAGGACTGTCTCTCCTCGGCATGGAGGCCCCTTCCCAGATGTGATCTGGGGGAGGTCCGACCTCCCCCACATGGCAGTAAGTGGAGGCGCGCCCTATTCTCTCCCGGGCACATCTCGACAAACCAAGGAGCTAGGGATCACATGGATTTGAACGGCACGTCAGCAATCGTCACCGGTGGGGCATCGGGCCTGGGTGCGGCCACATCCCGCCTGTTGGCTGAGCGGGGCGTCCGTGTGGTGGTGGCCGACCTCCAAGAGGACAAGGGCACCGAGCTGGCCAAGGAGATCGGCGGTATTTTCGCTCAGACCAACGTCACCGATACCGAGAACGTCATCGCCGCCGTCGAAGCGGCCATCGAAATGGGACCGCTGAAGTCACTGGTGAACTGCGCCGGGACCGGCTGGGCCACTCGCACCATCGGTAAGGACGGCGACTATGGCTCGGCGCACGATCTGGATCTCTACCGCCGAGTGATTGAAATCAACCTCATCGGGACGTTCAACTGCATCCGGCTGGCCGCCACCAAAATGAGCCTCAATGAGCCCGACGTCGACGGGGCCCGCGGCGCCATCGTCAACACGGCGTCGGTGGCGGCCGAAGACGGGCAGATCGGCCAAGCGGCCTACTCCTCATCGAAGGGCGGCATAGTTGGCATGACGCTGCCCGTCGCTCGCGACCTGGCGGTGGTGGGGATCCGGGTCAACACGATCCTGCCGGGACTCATCGACACGCCGATCTACGGCGAAGGCGATGGCGCCGAGGCCTTCAAGGACAAGCTGTCACAGGACGTGCTGTTCCCGCGCCGGCTTGGTTACGCCACCGAATTCGCCTCGTTGGCCGTGGAGCTCTTGGGCAACTCCTACATGAACGCCGAGTCGATCCGCATTGACGCCGGCATTCGCATGCAACCCAAATAACCCATGATTGATCCGGAGCTGGCCCAAGTCGTCGACCTGATTCCGCCGTTCGATCTCTCTGATCTTCCGTCGGCCCGCATCAAGTTCGAAGAACTGCTCTCCTCAATCGCCACGGAGATTCCAGGGATCGACACGCTCGAGATCACCGATCGCCTCGTCCCGGGTTACGAAGGTGATCCCGACGTCTCGGTGCGGATGTATGCGCCCAAGGAACGGAGCGGGCCCCCGCTTCCGGCCATCCTGACCATTCACGGTGGCGGATTCATGATCGGCAGCGTCCAGACCGAACACATCGGGTCGGCCATGATGGCCCTCCAGACCGGGGCCGTTGTGGTCTCGGTGGAGTATCGACTGGCTCCCGAGCATCGCTTTCCGGCCGCCCTGCATGACTGTTATGCCGCCCTGGTCTATCTCCACGCCAACGCGGCGGAACTCGGCGTTGACCTGGACCGCCTAGCCATCACAGGTGTCAGCGCGGGTGGGGGATTGGCCGCGGCCACCGCGCTCTTTGCCCGTGACCACGGCGGACCAGCCTTGTGCTTCCAGATGCTTCACATCCCCGAACTCGATGATCGCCTGGAAACGCATTCGATGCGGACCTTCACCGATTCACCTATGTGGAATCGCCCCTTGGCCATCCAGAGTTGGCGGGCCTACTTGGGTCCGGACGTTGACTCTGAGAATGTGTCGCCCTACGCCGCCCCGTCGAGGGCAGATGACCTGTCGGGATTGCCGCCGACCTACATCTCCACGGCGGAATGTGATCCTTTGCGCGACGAAGGCATCCTCTACGGTGTTGCCCTGCTGCAGGCCGGTGTCTCAGTCGAAATTCACCAGTTCCCCGGTACGTTTCACGGCTCATCCATGGTCATGTCGGCCGCCATCTCCGTGCGGGCGCAAAAGGAAAGCGTCACCGTGTTGCGACGAGCACTCGGCCTCGACTGAGAAGCTAGGAATCCTCGGCGCTCGAAAGCGCCTTCCACAGTGATCGGTAATTCGGGTAGGTAATGGCGTCGGTGATGTAGCCGGCTCGGGTGAGTTCGGCGTCGAAAGCGGGCAGGTTGCGCCAGGGCACACCCATGTCAACGTGATGGGCCAGGTGCCAGCCCGTGTTGTAGGGCACAAACCAGAACCGGGCCAAGAGTGATTGGTGCACATTGTGAGTGGTCGCTCGCCGGTCCTTGCTGCGCTCAAGGCCACCGTGTTCGGCAATGGAGCGCAACCGGTTAATGACGCGCCATTGCGTCATGTAGGGGAGCCACCACAACAACGGATAAATCCACCACCGACCAGTAGCCAGCCACGACACGGCCCACAACAGAGCCTGGACGCCAAAGATGGAGAGGCTGATGCGACGGAACGATGGGTTCTTGACGCTCTTCACCAAAGGAACCAGGTTCTTCCAGCCCGAGATCCCGACGGCGTCGCGGATCAGTCG